>SXGQ01405036.1_pt1 | contig 34183 bp, 48 predicted proteins | sample 3178371 | NCBI WGS metagenome assembly SXGQ01 (sample SAMN11356859, study PRJNA531348) | freshwater metagenome | isolation source: freshwater sample F1-20 | place: China: Fuxian Lake, Yuxi | collected 2017-12-25 | reverse complement strand
GGCCGTCCCAAGATACCAATCCGACGAATCCCCTAGGTAAGCCAGGGTAAAGGTGGTCGGGGAGGTATGGGTGGCGGTAAGACTATAGAGCTTATGAGCCGAGTCGCGGATCGAGGATGAGATCGTCACCCCGGTCAGATTGGCGGGGCCACCGGCTTCCGGGGTATAGGTGCAGACAGCCCCAAAGGACGTTCCGCGTTTGAACTCGATGACCGTCGTCGCCATAAGACTGTGCGGCAGTCAAAGAGGGTAAATTAGGCTTATGGGACGATCGGAACCGTGCAAAGGTCGGGGTTTCCGTCCTTGGTATATCCAGACCAAGCGCCTTCCCAATCGTTTTGCTCCGATTCGTAATAGATCGGCCAAGGTTCGCCTGGTTCTTCCATAAGGACAAACCGGCAGCCCATAAACATAAGATCATCTGGCAGGGTTACAGGCCCATAAAGCTGTTGCTCGACGACCCAACGGGTTTCGTTCCAATAGACTTTGGCGATCAGGTAGCGCTGACAATTGTAGTTATAGCGCCAATTGGATGAAATACCGATGCCTCCAAGACCATAGACATAACCATCGACCTCCAGAAATGGCGTAGCTGCCGTTGCCCATTGGCGGCCCATATAGCCTCCATAAAAGGGTTCCGACTTACTGTCCGCGTCTGACCCGTCTGCAATTACGGCTAGGGTTACGTTTCCGAAATTAGAGCCAGCAGCGGTAGAATCCTGGTTCCCGATGATGTAGACGCTGTAAGACTGACTCGTTTCCAAGGAAACATAGCCGCCGTTATTGACGTAGGGCGACGAAGGGTTGCTTCCGTTAGTCAACGTCCCGGTGGGGTAAACCCAGATCTTACGAGCCTCCCCTTGCAACGGCATCGTGAAGTTAGAGCTTCCTTCCGTTCTGGAAATGTCCCATCGGGTATTCATCCAAAGAATATTACCCTTTGCGATCTTGAGCCGGAACTCATCGATCACTTGGGTCACGGAAACCTCAAACTGTTGGACGACAGGGGGCGGGACGTAGTCCGGCCAGGTGATGGAGCCGACGACCCGCTGCTCGATCCTGAAGTTCTTACCAGGGCCGTCGCCTACCCAGATGATGTCGGCAACGCGGACGCCTTGAACGGTGTATTCTCCAGCGGGGGCCGGGGCGGGTTCTAGGCCAGCTGGCAAATCCACCGTGCCACCGCCAACGGGGAGGAGGTCGTCGGTGACCGAGGCGTAGATGTGGAAATCCGAGGTGTTGCCGTTGTTGTAAGTAACCTTAAAAGCGTAAATGTAGGTATTTGCGTTAGCATATGGCATAATATAGCCACCGCTAGATGCCCAGGGGCTTGCGCCATCCGTGCCGGTCACAACAACGACGGATCCGTCGCTGACGATCACATCGGCCCTTTTCTCGGAGACGTTCTGGTTGCTTTCGGTTGAAGGGTTCCAGACGTTACCGCCTTTGCCGATGCGGACGATGTCGTTGTCCACATTGTCGATCTTGATGCTTTCGTACTTTGCTTCCCAATGGTTGACGTATTCGGGGGCAAGGCCGCCAGGTAGGTTCGGCCAAGTAATCGATCCAACCACGAACTGCTGGACGACAGGGAAAAAGGGCAGCGTGTAGGTAGCAGACCCCAAGAGGATCCCGTGAACCTTGTAGGGCGTTCCGGGTTCGGGGATTCCGTCTGGGAGGGTGTTCGGACACATCGTCGTCTCCGCTGGCGAAAGGGAGACGTAGATATAGAAATAAGAACCGAACTCCGTTTCGACGTGGTAGGCGTAGGGGTAATAAGTTTCCCCTGGTTCCATTACGATGTAGCCGTCGCTGGAAGCCCATACGCTGGTGGGATCGGCGCCGGGGACTACCGTGATACCATCATCCGCGTAAATCTGCGAAGCCCAAAGCTGCTCCGTGCATTCGGAGTTCTCGGGCCGCCATACGTTCCCGCCTTTTGCCACCTTTAGGGTAGGCGTAGGGACAAGAACAGCCCCGAGAAACAGGGTTCCGACTTGGATCTGGTAGTGGTTGATATAGCCACCAAACTTGATGTCGATGGCCGTGGAAATGCCCTGTTCGACAGGCGATGGGCCGGTGATGAGGTTGCCCCCGGGGACAAAGGAGACGCTTTGACCAGCCCCGAGGTAAGGCATCCCAAGGGCCGATTGAATGCCAGAGGCTAGGCCGTTGAGCTGGGAGGCGTAGATGTCCTCTCCAGCCCCGAAACGAGTGTTGAAACGCGACCCTGTCCCCTGGAAGCCGATGTCGTCCATAGGATCAAGAGAAGATTGCGCCGTCAGCCTTCCAATAGATGTCCTCGTCCCAGCCGCTTGAACCGCCTACCATAATGTCGTAAACGACCTTAATTCCAGCGATGCCTGTTCCATCACCGCCAGGGTAGCCGATAGGCTCCACGGAGGCATTGGTAAGAAGGCAGATTTCCGGAGACAGAGCGCCGACAGCATCGTTGGGAGTGATGAGCGTCCACATATCTGTCTCGTTGTAGAGGGTCTTGCCGATGTTTGCGACCATAGCTGCGGATCGGCTGGCCTGTTCCGGGTTGAAGAAGATCTGGCCGCGGACGTTAAGCATAGGGCGCAGGAACTGACGAATCCCCGCCTTCTTGTTGGGGGTTTCTCCTTGGGCCACGCCAAAACCACCAAAGGAGAATTGCAAAGCCCCGTTTGGCTGCGGAGGCGCAGGGACAAAGATTGCGCTGTTGATGGGGGAGCCAGGAACGCCAGCGAGAGCCGGATGGACTGTTTCGTCGATCGTTACATCGTGGGAAAAAGCCGGGTGAGTCTCGATGGGCTGGGCCGTCGTGGTGGCTACGCCTGTGATCTGGGCATCAGTCCACCCGGTTGTCCTTACGACGCCCATATAGTCCACGGTCAACATAGCCACATTCCCAGGCGAAAGTTTGATGGAATATTTATATGACTGCATCGTGAACCCTAGGTCGTCTGGGTAGGGTACGCCGGTTTGGAATGTGTCGATGACGTCGGTCAAGTTGTCCACGCCAGAGTCGATCGCAAAGGTAAGTTGCGCCTGTGCAAGTCCGTAGGCATCAAGCTGAATGGCTCCGCTAGGTTGACGAACGCCTGGGCTGGTCAATTCGTCTCCGTATTTCTTAATAGTGGGTTCTGCCATAAAATAGGGGAATTACTTGGCCTTGTTGGTGATGGTCGTTGTAGCAGCGTTCGGCTGGTCACCCTTGTTGGCGATCTTCTCCGTCGCATCGGCTGTCCGTTTGGTATTCTCCTCGATGGATCCCGTGTAAAGGCCAGACATAACGGAGGAGATGTCACCGCCGCCAATCTGTTGGAGAGAGGAGGCCGCAAGGACAGGGGTGGCGTCTGAAAGGAATCTAGACTTGCCGAGTTGCTCCTTCTTTAGGTTTTCCTCCTCCAGGGCAGCCAATGACGCAAAAGAGGCAATTCTTCCAGAGGTCAGTTGGTTGGCCTCGCCAATGCCGGTTAGCGACCTGTTTTTGTAGTAGTCAGCGACATCTTGGGCGGTGATGCCTTTGGCGGCGGCGTTCTTAAGGATGGCGTCGGAGAACTTTTTGAACTCCTCCGAGTTTAAGGTGCTTGGGCTACGGCCTTTCAATCCGACATCCTCACCGGCCTTGATTGCGATGTCACGCATCTCCTCATTTTGGGCGATGTCCCCGAGGGTCTTAAAGGAAGCCCCAACCGTCTCGCGGTAGAAGATCTTTTCCCCTCGTTCAATAAGGTCGTTGGCGCGGCGACCACGCCGGACGGATTCCTCGGAGTAGATCTGCATCAGACGGATGCGCTCTTGGATAGCCTCGTTGCCTTGACGCAAGATGCTAACCATCTGTGATCCAGACTCCCCAAAGGCTGCTTGAGCCTTTGCGGCAACAATCAGCTCGTTGCCGTTCTTCTTAAAACCCTCACCAAGTTTGTAGACAATGTCTAGGGCGTTGATCTGCCCGGAGGTGACTTCTTTCTGGGTAAATCCCATCTGCTTAAGGGCTTCTTGTGAACCCTTGTTTCCGACGGCTGCTTGGGCGACGAGGCGGTTGGCGTTCTGGACGGCCTTGCCCATCTGCTCCTGGGATAGACCAGCGAGCTTCCCCATCTCCGCAAAGTGCTGGAGATCGGTTGAGGAGATGCCGAGAGACTTGGACAGGACGTCTAGTTCGGCCATCTCTCGCAGTTGCTCCCGGCCCTTGGAATAAAGGGTCGAGGTGATGTTCTGGAGCGAGAAGGCCGACGCGATGGAGGTTTTAAGGGACTTGGCAAAGTCGGAAACCCAGCCCTGCATTGCTGTCCCGGCCTTGTTGGCCGCGTCGGATGCTCCCTTGGAGATATCGGTGAAGTCACCCCCGAACTTTACTTTCACGTCGTCAGCCATAGATTAGTTGGATCGTGGGTTGGGTTCGGTGTTTGTGGCAGCTTTCTTTGCCTTTTCCTCTGCAAGGTATCGTTGCATCAAGTCCCATTCGTGGTCGGAGACGATCTGAACGTCTGCGCCTTCTGCTTGAATGTGGGCGATATGAAGCCACACGGCCTCGGACTCCGGCATCGTCCAGGCTTCTTCCGTCGTGCATCCGTTACGGATCAGAGAAGCGACAACGACCAATTCCCAAGGCGTCCCGCATTCTTTAGCCGATTTCTTGGTCTTTTCCCAGAAACGAGGCCAAAGGGATTGGGCTTGGAAATAGACAAGGAGCTTGGATGCCTCTGAAATCAACAACGACCTGTTCCGGCGCAACTTGGACGCCCACCAAGCTTCCTTCCAAGTGGTCGGACGCCGGACTTCATCGATAGTCCTAGAGGACAGGATGCGGACGGCTGCGATCAAGTCGGCCCCGCTGATGTCGCTGTCTTGCGTAAGGACAGGCGAATTGATAGCGGCCAGGGCGACGCGGTGACGCAGACAGAAAGGCAAAAGACGAGTCCCGCACACCTCGATAGTGGGCGGGAGCATCGTCGCCACCTTGATCCAACGGTTTTCCACGTTGGGAAAAGACCCCGGAGGGCTTAAGCTTCAGCCGGGGTGGCGTCAACTTCCTGGTACCAAGTAGCCTTGACGGTGAACTTGCGGAAGCCGCTGTTTTCGCCAGCGTCCGTAGTGCTGTCGATGATGTAGGTGTAACCGCCATAACTGACGGTTCCGCCAGCCACGGGAACATCCTCACCAGGCTTGAGAATGCCGGTAAAGGTGAGAACGTCGTGCTGGTCATCCTTGCGCACGGTGATCACGCGGCCGGTAGAGTCCAAAACCTTGACGTCAACGACGCACGTCGAGTCCTGGCTGTCGTTCTGGTTCGTGATGTAGGGTTGAGCGACATCAAGCAAACCAAAGATGTGGGGCGTGCCGTAGGTGTTAGGGTTAGCCATTTGCGTAAGCTGTTAAGACTAGGCGGCAGTCAAGCAGAGGGATACACGGAAAAAAACGTGTATTGTAGCACATTTCCGTAGCGTCTGTCGGCTACACCCTCGTCGTCGGAGGTGATCCAACCAGCATAAAGGCTGCCTTCAGTCCAAACAGAGGCCAACCCGGGGATGTCCTGCAAGATCGCCTGGACGGCTTCAACCCTCTCCCGGTGCTGTTCCAAGGTCGAATCGTCGGCGCTGGAATAGACGTAAACCTTCACGGACAGCTCAAAGTTACCCAAAGGCTTGGCCCCAAGGTCAGTAGGTGACCGGGCCGACTCGCAATACAGGATGACGATGGGGACGCTGCGGATCTCATCGGTTTGGCCGACGTGGATAGCGACTCCAGGCAGGGAGGCCGCGTTAGCGGTAAACCACGCCTTCAAGGACTGTTCCGCAATGGTGCGGATGGAATAGGGGGCTGGCATAAATAGGGATTATTGGAAGCCGGTGCGGGTTCCGCTGATGGATCCTCTGGCAGTCATCTCCCAAAGGGTGGCCTTTTCCTTGTTCATCTTGGCGGCCATTACGGATCGCATAGCGAAAGCACGACGGTTGCGCACATCATACAGGAATCGGCTGGAATTGACCTTATTGCCGATCTTGTTGCCGATCGTATAGGAAGGCTTCATAGGGACAGACGTTTCGTCCTTATTGATCGCATTCCCATCCATCTCGGGGTGGGTAACCCACGCAGGGAAACGGACTTTTCCGTCGGCCTTGTTCCCGGCTGTCATATAGGCAGCCTTAAGCTTGCCGACGGCCTTCTGTTTGAGCCGGACGAATGCCTTCACATCGTTGCTTTTCTCGACAAAAGCCACGACGTTGCCTTTTTTGGCCGAGGACTTCAGCCAGCCTCTGCCATTGTCCACGCGGTTGGCATTGTGGAAAGTGGTCATCGCCCCGATCCCGCCGCCAGGGATAAAGGTCGCATTTCCATAGGCATTGCCCCCGAACTTGGCCTTAAAAGTGGCCCAGGGGATGAACTTTTTGGAGTTGGTCGTGGCGTAGCTGTATTCCTCGGCGCTGGCCTTCCTCCACTTCTTGAACACGGCCTCATCCCCCAAACCAGCGATCTGGGACGGGGTGGCTTGAGACAGAGGCCGGAAGATCATCTGAACTTGCGCCGCAATGTTCTCTTGGCCCTGTTTCTTGGCCCCGCCAGAAGCACCAGACCCGGGTTTGCCTTTGGCAGATCCCTCAAAGGGGGGAGTCCAGCTGATCATATCTTTACAGAACAGGGCTGCCTGGGTCTTGATCACCTCGGCCATAGACTTCCCCATAACCTTGGAGAAGTCGTGCAAGTGGGCAAGGAAGGCAGCGTCGTCCACCTCGATCCCTCTGGCTACCTTGATAGCCATCAAGCTGGCCCAGCCTTGGTCTGGACTCGGCAGATCACCCACGCGGAGGGTGGGCGATCATTAATGGCGACGATACGGTAGTCCGCGCCGTTGTAGGTGACCAAGTTGCCATAGATCACCACGCCAGGGTGGGCGACGCAGTCAGCCTTGAGGAACTTAACGTCGTAGGCCGTCGAGTTGAGGAAGCCGCCTGTTTCCAAGTCCTGCTGCACCATCGGGGCAGACATTAGGACGTTGAAGGAAGTGGAGGAGCCAGAGCCACGCCGGACGGATACCGCCTTGGGGATCTCGGAGAGGATTTCGGAGGCGTCTGCCGCCCATTCGTCTTGGATTGCTCCCATACCTCTAGGCGGCAGTCAAAACGCCCCACGGAGGCAAGGAGAGGGCTTTAACGCCCCTTCTGGCTTGGGGGCTAGGCACAAAAAAACCCCAGAGGGCTGGGGTCGTTTCTGTATGGGTAGGAAGGTGCGGTTAAACTTGATACCCGTTGGCGTTAACGAACTCGACGACGGCTTTGTAATTCGCATCGAGTGTTCTGGACTTGGGCCAAGTCATCTTGATCTTGGCATCGTCAAACAACGCCCGATTGCTTGTACGGCTCGTCCCGTCTTTGTTGATGAGGCGAACCGTGAGCTGGTTGTAATCTGGGATCATATACATCTCAACCTTGGCGATCTGTGGATAGCGCGGGATATTGACTTGGATTTCGTATGTTTTGGGCATTATTGGGTTATTCATTACTCAAACATAATAGTCGAACCTGGCGTTGAGTCAAGATTATTTATTTTCACGGGTCTGGCTATAGGCACAAAAAAGACCCCCATTTCTGGGGGTCTATGACCAACCGCCTGTTGGGGCGGTTTAGAGGTCGGAGATGACGACGCGGAGGGCGGCGTCCGGGTTGCCCACGGACGAGCCGGTGATCCAAGAGGCCGAGATGTTGCTCGTACCCTTCGACCAATCGTACCAGCTGCGGAGAGCGAAAGCGAAACCGCTGTCCTGGTCCTGCACCGTGATCTGTTCGCCACCGCCGGTCGTCGGGGCAGCCGGGACACGCGTCACAATTACGTGGCCTTCCCGGCAGCTGGCGATGCCATTCAGTTTCTCCGTGGCAGTCGTGCCGGTGGTCGGGAAGCCATTGTATTCGTAGATGTCGATCCCGTGGAGGCGGCCGACCTTGCCGTCACGGATGACGGAGGTGTCACCGATGGACAGGTACTGCGCAACGGACGGATCCTGGAGGAGCTGGCCGAAAGCGTCGGGGGTGAGGAGCAGACCACGATCAGCGAACGGAAGGTTCGCCTTGGTCATAGCGGTGGCCGCGTTGGCGATGGCGGTGCGGTTGAAGTTCGCCTTCGTGCCGCTGTAGGCAATGCCAGAGAAGTTGGCGGCGGTGGTCTTGGAGATCACCGAGGTGAACAGGGACTGCACGGTGGCGTTAGCCATCGGGGCGATGAACACGCGACGCAGCATATCGAGCGAAATCGTGGCGACTTCGGTGTCGGTGAACGCAGCGCTGACGTAGTTGTGGTCGGCCAGGGTGATGGCGACGTCCGTGGCGACAGCGTTGGACGGCACAAAGCCGGTGGCGACGTCGTAGGTGGAGGCCGTGAACTTGTTGGCGAACCGGGTGTGGACGACCTGGCCCTTTTCAGCCACATAGGCCGAGAAGTCCGTGGTCACGATCTTGTTGAGAGGGGCGAGAACCGGGACAAGCGTGCGCAGCGTTTCAGCGGCGACAAACTGCGGGGCCAAGCCCTGGTTGAGAACATTGTTGCTCATAGTAGGGATTAGTTAGTAGTTAGGGGGGTGAAAGGATTAGCGGACGCCCAAGTGGGCGACGATAGCAGCGCGGTTCTTGTTGTAGAACGCTTGCTTCTCGCCGGGATTCTTGATGGCAATGTAAGCTTCCCAGACTTCCGCGTTGCTCTGGGGGCTGACGGCAGAGTCAGCCGGGTTGATCTCGACGGCAGCCACGCCAACAGAGGCGGCGATCTTGGCGGCCACCTTGCCAGCGGACTCGATCTGCGAAACGGCGGCAACCTTCTGGGATTCAGCGGCAGCCAGCGCCTTGGTCAGCTCATCGACCTTGGAGGCAAGGCTATCACGCTCCGCAAGGGAGGCAGCCTGGGCTTCCAGCTTCTCGGACAGGGCGACGTATTCAGCCGCCAGCGTCTCATTCTTGGCAGAAAGCTCGCTGACCTTTTTGGCAAGAGTCTCGGCCTCGGCAGCCTTGCCGGAGAACGCGGACTTCAGCGTCTTGAGGGTCTGTTCAAGGGTCATAGTCTGATTGGTTATGACTGTGCGGCAGTCAAGAAATGCCCCTGGACTTGTTGCGCTTCATACCCGACTTATTGCCGTCCTCGTCGGTATCAACGGCCTTGTCGGAGTCATCTTCCTCGTCCTCGGCCTTCTTCTTGGACTCCTCGTCGTTGCCTTCCTCCTCATCGTCGGACTTGGGCTGCGGGGCGGCCTTGTCTTGGTCAGGATCGTCCTCGGACTTGGGTTCTTTCTCGTCCTCGTCATCCTCCGACTCCGGCTTTTCATCGTCGTCTTTTTCGCCTTCCTCGGCCTTGGACTCGCCTTCTTCTTCCTCGTCCTCCTCCTCCTCGCCTTCATCCATCTTGGCGGCTTTGGACAGGGCTTTGATGTTGATCCCAGACAGGGCGCGGGAAGAAGCCAAACGGAGCATCTTGCTTTCTTCCTGGCCTTCCTCGCCTTCAGACTGTTCGGCCCTCTTGTCGTTCTTCTCGTCGGCCTCCATCTGCTTGGCGACCTCCGCATTGAGGGTTTCCATCAGCTCGTCCCAGCCGTTGACCAAGCCGGTGACAAGGCCCACTTCAGCCGCTTTCGTGCCGCTGAAGATCTGGCCCTGCATAGAGGCATCATCGACGAACTCGCGGACGGACTTGACGGCCATCTTGAACTGTTCGTGGATCTCGTTGACTTCCCCTTGAAGCATCTCCCGCTGGCCCTCGTCAAGACTCGTCCCAGGGATACCGGCCCCCTTCAGAGCGCCAGACTTGATGACCTCCATCTTGACGCCTTCCATCTCGTAAGCCTTGGAGCAATCGGGGTAGGCGATATAGCAACCAATCGATCCGACGGACGCGGAAGGGGTGGCGTAGAAGCCAGCCCCGGCCTGGGAGCCAAGCCAATAGGCGGCGCTGCAAGCCTCGGAATCCGTGAAAGCGATCACTTCCTTGGAGAAGTTCTTGATCCGATTGGCAAGTTCAGGGACACCGACGGACGTGCCGCCAGGGGAGTCGATCACCAAGATCACCGTCTTGACCGATTCGTCTCGCTCCGCTTCCTCCAGCATTTCCTCGACGTTTTCGATGTCGCAAGCGCCGCACAGGGCGTCCAGCTCGCTGACGTTCTTGGAGATCACCCCCTTGACCGGGATGATGGCGTAGGGAGGGTAAACCTCCATAACTGCGGGAGCGCCGAACATAGAGGCCAGCATATCGGTGAAGTCCGAAAGCTTGGCTCCCAGGGGCAGTTCCACTTGAGAAGTACGCTCAAGGTAGGCGTTGGCCTGTTCCGGCTGGATCAACAGCGGACGGTTGCCCTTAATGGACGTGATGAGGTTGCGCATAGTTTGAAAAAGGTAAGATTAGGGGTTTCCAGAGTCTGGGAAGGGTACGAACTCGCTAGAAGGGCTGGTTGCCGGTTCCCCGGCAGCCGCCGCGTTGATCGCCTCGGGTTGGACATTCGTAGCCAGGGAGGCCACCATCGAGACAGGGACGTTGAACTCGGCAGCTGCATCGATGATCAACCGGGCGTCTGCGGCCCTGCGCCGGATCTCGTCCTTGGCGTCCATCCCCATTTCCGCGTAGTGGTCGGACAGCGTTTTAAGGCCCATTTCGATGTCTTTTTGGTTGGCAGCAGCCTCCCGGCCAGCGTCTGCGGTGATCCGGCGGGGGGTCACCCAGGTGACTCGATGCCATTCCCCGGTCTTGGGAAGCGGCAGCTCGTTGTTGGCGATGGCCGTGCCGATCAGATACCCCCACAGCTTTACAAGGACGCGGGAGATGAGGATCGACTGACGAGCCGAGGCAGATCGGTCAACCTTGCCCAAGGTGACACGCATCCCAGCGCCATTGGCCTTGGTAAGATCCAAGAACTCATAGGGCAAGTAGCCCTGGCTGCTGTCCCGGTTGTTATGTTCGATAAATGCCGTTACATTCGGGGAGGGGCGGCCAGACTCCACCATCTTAAGTTCCTCGCCAGGGGCCAGCGAAAGGGTCTTTCCACCAATGAAAGCGCCGACCTGTTCCGGGTTGTCGTAGACCCCTTGGGGGTAGTCCTGCGGACGCATACCAAACGCCTGGAAGTCCGCGTCCGATCCATCAAACTGCGGGTTTTCGCGGGTAACCGTCCGAACAATGTCCGAGGCCACCTTACAGGCGACCTTCTCCAAGGACAGGATTTCGAGGACGTCGATCAAGTTGTTGATCGAATGCTGGAGGGGGCTGTAAGCTCTTGCGCCGCTAACCTGTTCGGGGATGTGGACGTGAAGCATAGCCGAGGCGTTGACCAGCCGCCCGGTTCCGTCGCTGCGGATGACCTGGTAACCAACAACGGCCCCAAACTTGTTGAAAAGCACGCCGTCGGTCATATTTTCCGGGGCCGGGACGTTGCCGTCCATAGTCGTGCCAACCCGGTGGCTCTCGATCAGCTGGATCATCGGGACGCCGCCCGGGCCATAGGTTTTCAGGACAAAGATCTCCCCATCGATATCAATCTTCTTGCAGATGATCTGAAGGCATTCGGTGAGGTTATAGCGGCCGGTGATCTCACAAGGCTTTTCAGCCCATTCATTCCAATATTTCAGCGCTAGGGCATCCCAAGCAGGATCGCCCGACATCGGCTGCGCACGGATACCATCTCCCACGGCATACATCGCCAGGTCATTGACCATCTGACGAATAAGGCCGCTATTCACCGAGAGCCAACGCATCTTCCGCGTAAGCTCTTGACGGTCGAAAACCGTCATCGTCCGCTTGAAGTCAGCCGGCCAGGGAGTGTTTACCCATTGGCGCTTGTTGGAATACTTGGCTGCCTCAAACTGCGAAAAGATGCCAGAACCGCCGCCGCCAGCGTTGGCATTGATCTTCAAGCCGTGCTTTTTGGCGTAAGCCTTGACGTCCCTAACGGCCTTACGGATTGCGGTTTTGATGTTCGCTTTCGCCATAAAAGGTCAAAGTCCCCGGAAGTTCCAGAGGCCGTTGTAAACGCGGACTCGATCGATAGGGCCATACTGCCCTGGGTCTTTGACCTGTAGGGCGTAGCGGCATTCGATCAAGACGGTCTGGACGTCCATTGGGAAGGACTTGGAAACGCTGGTTCCGCTGTCTCCGTAGCTCATCATCGTCTTACCCTCTGCAAGAATCGACGCAGCTTTGTCCGCGATCGCCTCGATCCGGCTCTGTGAGAGAATAAGAAAGCAGCCTGTCGCTCTAGCCATAAGTCTGTGCGGCAGTCAAAAAGGGCGGTTTCCGACCCCAGCACAGAATCGGAAAACCGCTGCCACCACCGCAATCCTATGCCCAGGCTGTCGGAGGCGCACAGACATAAGTGACAAGATATTGGCCGCTGTCAATGGTCAGACCCCTTGATTGTCCTCACTTTCGGCCTTTTCCTCCACCATCTGTTCGGCCTTGCCGATCAGCTTCCACGCCATAGCCGGGAGCATCAAGATCACCTCGCAGTCCCAAAGGTGGTTCTGCCTGGAATCAATCTGCTCCCAGATCGGCTTGCCCCCGGTGGTAATCACTCGTTTTTCCGACTGCATCTGCTTGAGGTACTCCTCTTGAACGTCGTCGGGCCGCGTATGCCGCCCCTTGCGGATCAACAAGGCAAGGGTATCCTTGAGCCGGAGGTTGGAAAAATAGAACCGTTTCACCCGGCGCTGGCCTACCAGCTCGACAACAGGCGGGGAATAGGGCCGCAGCTCCGTCTTGTTACCCTGGGGCGTCCGTACCTTCCAGGGGTACTCGTTGCGCTGATCGCCACGGGTAGCCACCCATCCATTGGCCGCACAGGCCGCCAATACCTCGTCCTGTTGGTCACCGCTATCCACGAACACATTAGCCGGGTGAACCCCGGCTTTCTTTTGGATGTCGGCCAGCTCACCCCAGGCGAAACAATACCCGCAGGAATGCAGCCGAGAGCGCCCAGCCCCATCAAACGAACGGATCACCCAATAGAACCCCCGCCTTTGAACGTCCACCCCCATAAAACGCAGGGGAACGAAGTCCGGCAACGCCCGATCCGCGTCTGTGAGATCACGACCTGGCTTGGGCTTACCCCCGACAAACCCGCCTTCCTCCCCCCAAACCTCCCCGGTCTTGTACCCCCCGACGCTCGACTCGATCTGGATCTCGTCAGCCTCCTCCTTGTAAGTCTGGGCCAGCCGCTGCATAACGAAATCCCGACGCATACTGCTATCCCCCGTCTCATCGTACAGGCGCTTGGCATCTATGCACTCCACGGCCAGCTCCCCCCAGCTCAAACCACGCTCCTGGGCGCAGAGGCTGTTCCAATAGAACCCCCGGCGTACCGCGTTGGGGTTAGACACGACATACCGGCCCGACTTGTTAAACTCCGTCCGCGTCTCCACCGTGTCGGGGAACTGCGTCTTGCAGGACTTACATTGGTAGGTCGTTTCCTTCAAAACCTTACGCTTATCCCATCCTTCTGGGGTCTTGGCCTCCTTGGGGAACACCACCTGTTCCCATTCATAGGGCTGGCGCTCCCCGCAGCTAGGGCAACAGAACGTCCAAACCTCCATCGTGCTGCCCTCCCACCAGGACGCCCATTCCGATCCTTGCAAACTCCCCTGGGACACAAAAACGATCTTGGAACGCCACTTATTGGCAGACACTCGCCTAGTGGCCCTTACCAGCGACCCGGTATGCCAGCGCCATAGTTCATCCCCAAAAACATATCGGATCGTTCTGCCGTGCAGATTCGTGTCGCTTCCGGCCCCTACCACCCAACAGGGGTTGGACTTGAAGTTGATCACCCCATCCTTGGGAACCCCCTCCGACGTCAGCTGCTCCCGCGTAGGGGCCACCGCATTCCATAGGGGGCGCAGACGGGTATCGACGTAGTCCTTGGCGTTTTTATCCACGTCTTGGAGGATAAGGGTCGGCCCCGGGTCGATGACCGGGATGATACAGGACGATCCCTCGATCAACAGGGACTTACCCAGCTGCACAGCCGCCTGGACGGCTACCTCCCTCACCTCCGGGTCAAAGATCGCCTCAAAAGGCTCACGCAGCCAAGGGGATGACGCTATGGTGAACGCGGGAGTCCCGATCGAGTACGGGATCCGCTTCACATAATGCTCCAAGAACTCAACCGGCTTCCTGTACGGGTTCGGCGCTAGGGTGGCCCTTAAAGCGTCGGTGAAATGGTCATTCTCCATCAACATCGCCCCCCATATCGTCCAAAGAAGGCGCTTGGATCTTAACCGGCTCCACGACCTCCTCTTGTACCATAGAGGCCGACCTCGACCACTTCAACATCAGCTCATTCAGCTTGGCGTCTATCACCTTTAAGGCCAGCCCAGGGTTGTTTGGGTTGCATTGGCTGGCGATCTGAACCGGCAGCCCCAACAGGTCACCCTTTACCTCCCCGATCACCCTGGCGAACTTGTCTACAGCCGTCTGCGTTTTGATCAGTTCTTTAGCCTCAATCCGACGAGCCAACGCCTCTCGCTCAATAGTGACCAGAGTCTTGAGGATGTTCTGGTAGGTCGTGTAGTGCTTGGGAGCGCTAGGATCCCCCGCGTCCCGGGCCACGATGTAAGTCTGTCGGGCCGCCTCCTTAAGCTCCCGGTGGCGCTCAACCGTCTGTTCAAAGCTGTCGTCCGGGTTGATCAACCCAGGGTCAACCGTCGGCGCAGCCCTCACCTCGATCCCGCCGCGGATCCCCCGCAAGAGTCTCGCCTGTCTCCAGGTTTCCGCTTCCTCCAGCGACGTGACCGGCATTCCCTGGCCTACAAGCGCAGCCGCCCTAGCCGGGGTAAATCCGAAATGCTCTGCGATCTGCTTGTTGGTTAGTCGTGCCATCTTACTTCTTTTCTTGATTCACGCGGCTTTGCCCCGTTTTTCCCGACCCCTTGGCCGTTTTGAGTGAATACGCCCTATTTTCACGAGGTCGTCCCCGCGTGGTGTCAAATACCCCCCTTTTTAATAGATTTCCTATGGGGGGAGTGGAAAATGCCCCTTTTTCGTCGTTTTTCGAGTTCAAACCCCGCAAAATGGCTGAAAACCGCATAGAACTGACCTCGTCCTCGGGTCGCATAAAGCGGCTTGGCTCGATATCCAGCTGCCGGAGGAGGGTACGGCAACGCAACGAGACGGCGGCCCGACTAAAGCCGTGGCGTTGCGCCAGGACGGTCATCTTGGGCGGGTTGCCTTCACCTACGACGATGCGGATGATGTCGGCTTTAAGCCTCATCTCCGGGTCTGTGGACTGATCGCAACCAGACAGCAGGAACTCCAGAGTGGCCCTCATACGCATAGAAGCCAGGTCAAGCTGGGCGATGCGCGGGTCAACAGGTTGGTTGGCCTCCTCGTTGGCTTGTACCTGATCCGCTGCCGATCTGTCCCTTTTCTCGTCAACGATCTGTGACCGATCTAGCCCTTCCTCCCGGTAAGCGGTTTCCTCCTCTACACGCTGGAAGTCGAAACGGTTGCAGTTTACCCTCTCGGTGTCCGACCTGGGAGCGCCATTGGCTGGATCATCGGCCCGGAAACAACCTGAAGCCACTAGGCGTCGGCGCTCCGATGGGGTCAAACCAGACCACCATTTCCTCCAGGCTTTTGTGACTTCTTGGCTGATGACCTAGATCATACCCTATTCCTGCGGAAATGCTATGGGGTCTTGCCCATTCCCTTGACTGCACAGGTTTATCCATACCGCGTCAGCTTGGGAGTAGGCTATGAAGCCATACCGGCGTAGTCTGTTAATGAAGGATTTAGGGACATATCCTTTGGGGACATACTGTCCGATCCTTTCCTTGAAGTCTTTGGAGGACATAATGTGGGGCCATTGGGACAGGTCGTCCTTGATATTGTGTTTCTGGTCTTGTCTAGCTTTGGCTGCCAACTTGGTTGCCGTCTGTCTGGCCTTCTCCATCTGATCGGGTATGGCTTTCCACTTCTTGCGCCAATAGTTGGCCCTGTTGATTGCCCTAATGACTGACCATTTCGGTCTAGGTTGTTTTCTCATTGGATGCTGGTTTGAGAAGTCCCGACCCCTTGAGCCGCCAGGCGAGAGGGTAGGAGGGACTAGTATCCCCTTTAGGGGTATACTACGGAAGTATGCCGGAAAGGGAAGGGGGTCTGAAGGGGGTAGTTGGACACCTAGGTCGTCTGGTTAATCAAAACGCTTCCTTGACCCCCTAGCGGGGCTGGAATCGCTATTCTTGGACGCAGGGTCGGTAGGCGATACGGATCGCTCCCAGCGGATGACCCCCCGGATGGGGGAGTGTCGGACGTAGATAGAGGGGGCAAAGTTGCCCTCGTTGTCCCGCATATCGGATCTTCCGCGGCGCTTGGTGAGGGAGAACTTGAAGATTGGTTCGTCGCCAGGGCATCGTTCCAGCACGGCAGCCTCACGCATATAGTTCACCAGCTCACTAGCCCCAGCCCCAGAATAGGCAAGGTCGGCAGATGTCTGCCCTTCCTTGTCCTTGGCCGACCTCGGCTTGGTGGTGTGGTGGACGGCAAAGAGGATGGCCCCGGTGTCAGACAGGACGGAATCAAGGCCGACTCGACACCATTCCGTCATCTGTTCTTGATCGGTTACCGAGATGCCTATGAAGGCCATCAGAGGATCGACCACGACTACGTCGGCAGCGTGGAGTTTGATCAGCGCCCTCATCTTATCGAGGAAGGCTTTGCCGGTTTCCCTCTTTAGGCGGTAGATTACAAGGTTTTCCTTGAGCATTTCACGCTCTGGAAGGTGCAGATTCATCCCTGCGGTGATGTCTTGGTAAGCTTCCGCAACATCTCCAAGGCAGTTCTCGGCCTGGAGAAAAAGCACTTTTAAGGGGCGCTTGGCCTCGATTCCAAAGAACCCGCCCTGTCTTTTGAGGGCCAAGGTGATCATAAACTGAAGGCTAAAGCTGGACTTACCCACCCCGGACTGCGAGATAAGGAGGCACGAATAGCCCTTATTCATCCATCGGGAGCCGATTAGGCAGTCGGGGTCGTTTTTACGGTCAAAGGTTTCAAGGGCGTCTAGGGTCATCTGGACGGCTGGATCGTCGGCCTTGGCTGCCCTGTTCGTGACGGCCTTCAGCTGGCCCTCGGTGAAATCTAGGATTGCTTGCGGGTCGGACGCGGGGTCGCTGGCAAGTTTGTTGGCCCTGGCAGTCGTCTCTGCGATCTTGCGCAGAATCGAGTGCTTGCGGATTATGTCGGCCCACCCGGGGTTGTAGATGGAGTAGCCTACGTCCGTGGTGAGTGAGGAGACAAAAGCGTCTGGCCCTTCAAAGGGTGAGGCGCGGAGGTAGGAGATTACCGTGAACTCATCCGCAGCTTGGCCTTGATCTTCCACGGCCTTGATGGCGTAGGCGACATCTTGAAGGCGGGGTTCGATGAAGTCCGACGGGACTAGGTTCTTGGGGAATGGGAGAGCATCTCGAATCAGTACGCCAAGAAGATGGCGTTCCGCTTCCGGGGATGCTGGAAGTGGGTTGGGCATAGAATGGAGGATGAAAAATGGCTAGTGCTGGGAAGGAATCAACGTCGCTTGAAATGTTTATTCACCACCTTGCGGTTCAGTCCCCAATGAGGGACGCGGCGAACATATGCGCCAAGGTCACGACGAACCAAGACCACCTCGAGGATCCCGCTGCGGACGCCATCATCGAGATAACGACAGGTTGCGGTTCGTTTCAGACCCCACCGTTCAGACCATTCCTCTCTGGTTAGAAACCCGGGCGGGGGCGTCTCGGCTTGGTTTTGTAGCTCTGCGACGATCTTGTTGAAAACCTCGTCTTTGAGCCTGGGGCGCTTTCCTTGTCGTGCCATTAGCGTCGGATCTCTCGTTTTAGGGATTCAAAGGTTGCCTCCCAATCCTCCAGGGCTGTCTGGATGTCGTCTTTGGGGCAGTCGCAGCCCATAAGGGCGTAGAAATCCCTTTCCTCACGGACGGCCTTTGCCAGCCGGATGGATGCTTGGATAAAGTCCTCGGAGGTCATAGGCCGCACATTCCCTCGCATTCGCTGGAGAAATCAAAGCTCTGTTGCCCCCGATCCACGTCGGAGGAGAAGTCGATCTCGTCAATCGGCTTGCAAGATCGGTGAAGGTAAACCTCCAGCCGGAAGCCTCCGTCGTTCTCGTTTTGGAGGCGCCGGTAGGTTTTGTCGAACTCGACGGCCTTGGCAAAGTGGACAGGATCATCGTTTTTGAGTCTGCGCCATTCGTCATTGGAGTGGAAAGGGCAGTAATAGCACGCGGAGCGAGGGGGTTCTGGGTATCCGTTGCGCCGCATCCAATCGATGCAATGCGACCTGGTCATCCGTTTTTCGATCAAGGGCCACCTGTGTTGCGTCCACAGGTTCCCCGGCAGCTTCATCCGCTGCATCTCGTCATAAGAGATCCCGATCCATTGGGTGACTGTAATGTCCTTTTGGCCGTGTTTTACCCCGCATTCCTTCTTGATGCGCTTGAGGATCGGCTTGATCTTGAAGTCTGCGGTGCAGGAACGACCCAGGGCTGCTTGGACTTCTCCGTCGGACTTGAGGCCAAACACCGGGATGATGCGGCGCAAATAAGTGAGGTTTTTGCCGTATTTCGAGTTGGGCTTGGTGCGGATCTTCAAGATTTCGTCCGTAAGATTCCCGGCTGTGACCCGGATAACCGGGAAAGGCAGCTGGGTTTCAAGCCAATCGAGCCAATCATAGACGGCCTTGGGTTCGGCCTGGGTGTCTGCAAAGACGGCAAAGTCCGGCATTGGGGTGACATCCCCCCGTGCAGCCATTAGGGCCAGACAGGAGGATTGAACCCCTGCGCCTAGGTTGATCACGTTCCACTTGGTCAAGGGTGGCGGTTCAAAGTAGCTCATTGGGATGACTTGGGTGTAAAGAGTCGAAACTCGGATTGGAAGGCCCACTTGTCCCCTACCTTATGGGTAAGCCAAGCCTTGTAGTTGCGGCCCTCAACCCATCCGGCTACCCAGCCTGACCCCCACCGGCTGGTCGCCAGCCTGGATGACGCATATGACATCTCCTCTTTGAGGCATAGGCAACCAGCGCTGAAAGCGTTCCCCGATCCGTGCTTTGTGAGGGCTACGGATGCCAGGTTGTGGGTGTGGCCGTGGATTAGAGCGCCGCCAGCTTCCGCATAATGGACTCCCTGTTCCTCCGTTGCCCTGTATCCGTGTTTATAGCCGTGTATGAAGGCCACCGGGCCAAGGCGAAAGACCCCGCGTTCTGCGTGGTATGGAAGGATCGTTTTGGCTCCTGCTGCCCTGGCGGTGCTGTTGATCTCATCTTTCACGTCTTGGCAGAAATCCCGATGGAGGGCCGACGAGCTGGACGAAATGATGTTTTCCAAGCGGTTTTCGTGGTTACCCCATAGGTAGACGCTGCCAGGGCGCAGGAAGCGGCGCAGGAAGTCTTTACCGGCATCCAAGTCACCCCGGAGGGACTCCCCGGTTTCCTTTTCGGCCCCTTTCCGCAAGGCCCGGAGATCGAAATGGTCGCCCCCGGCGATGCGGATGTCGGGTTTGAAGTCCTTGCAGAACTCCCAAAGCGCCTCCAGGGCCTCTGGGTCGGCCATATCCCCGTGGGAATCAGAGGCAAAAATGAACTTGATGTGTTTACTCATAAGGATCGAAAAGGGGTGTGAACAGGTTGTGAACGGACGCCCCTTCTGGCATTGGGTGGGTGGACTTGACCGGGTATTTGATCCCATACGCGGAAACCTCGGCCTGGGTCATACCCATCATTTTGGCCGTGTCTGGAGCGTTTATGCCTAGACGAGCAGCTTCTCGGAGCTGCGGGAGGGGGTCATAAGGGATCACGATCCCGGCGTGTTTGTCTTTGCGGAGATCGTCCGCGTGGGCGCAAGATGCCAGAAACCTAGCCCTTTCGATATCGACGCCCAGGAGTACGGCACGCTCAACAAACGACAAGCGCCGCCGGTTCTCGTTGTTTGAGGCCGTGTCCTGTTGGTCGGTCACAGCTGGAGGCTTCTGGCTAGATCTTTGCCCATTTCCTTGACGGCCTCCTTGGAGGCTGGCCGGAAAAAGTATTCGTAGTCGGTAGCCATAGCCCTGCGGATCTCTGCGATGGTCAAGGCTTCCTCCTCATTGGCTGCAAAAGTGCTTATTGTTTCCAGCCAGACGGTGACGACCCGCCAGCCGATCCGGCTCAACTCCCTAGAGATGACTGCGTATTCGTTGAGGTAGCGCCAATCGGTGACGACGATGTTGGTGGTCTGGAGGTGGCAGACGCGGTTGACCAGAGCATTTGCAAACACGTCCACGTCGATTGACCTGGCGAACTTCCCAGCGGTTACTAGGAAATCCCGGTGGGCCACCTTGAATTGTTCGTTCCAGAAAGTCCGTCCTGTCTCTTTGTGGGCTAGGGCCAGCTGCTCAAGGTATGAGTCGGCTGCGAACTTCAACGCGGTGGCGAAAGAAGTGGCCTGAAGGGATTGCGCTCCCTCGATCATACCCTCTGCAAAGGTGTCTTTCCCGGCTCTGGCGTAGCCGCATAGGAGGATGATGGTTGGTTTATTTGGCATAGGTATGAGGCTTGAGCTTGATCTTGTAATGATCTGCCACGGATCGGACAGACCGTGGGTTGAGGTTAAACATCTTTGCAGTCTGGTTGACGGTAAGGCCCAGGGCTTGGCCTTGAATGGCAGCCTGTTTGACCTTGCCGTAGATGGCTGCGCGGTTGCTCACGGTTTCTTTCCCTCCTTAATTTCTCTACTGTGAATAAGCCAACCTTGGCCTTGGACATAAGCTCTCACGATGTAATTAGTCCCACCAGGGTGCTTTTCCACCCGGATACTATATGAATCATTGGCTTCAACCCCTGCGCCAAGAGTTTCGATGGCATTGACGATCAGATTGTCGGCCCAAGCTTCAAAGCCTAGGCGGGTGACGATGGCGGGGTCTGGGATCACGACTGCTTGCCCTCCTTGGCGGCGTTCCAATCTTCAACCTCTTGGCAAAGTTCGTCTGCATCCCATCGCTTTTGAAAGAACTCGGTTCGCTTTGCCATCGCATCCCCTGCCTTGCGGAGCCGCTCGACCTCGGCCTTGAGGCGTTTCATCTCATCTTTGGCAAGCTGTGCAGCATATAGGTAAGCCGTCAACGGGTCTGGCTGGTTCTTTAGTTCTTTGATCTCGGTTTTAAGCCTAGCGATCTCCTTGTTCTTTTCGGACATACCGTCCATAAGCCTAGCCTCTACGCTGATACGCCCGGACTCCTTTTGATCTATGAGAAAGGCCACCTGGCTCTTGAGAGCATAGATTTCAACTCCTGCGTCCCGCAGTTTGAGACGATATTCCTCGGACTCGATCTGGATGTTTTCGTAGTCCTTCCAAGATACCCAATTGCCAGAAGGATCGCAGAGCATCTGCGCACAACCGCCTTGAGGCGCTGACAGGTGCATAGAGTAGCGGATACCGTCGCCCTGGTGCTGGTGCAGTTCCATCAGAAATCGATGGCCTCGTCGGCCTTGGGTTTCACTTCCGGCTTAACGGTTCCCTTGCCAAAGTTAAGGCGGTACTTGTATTGAAGTTTGCCGTTGAACTGATGATGGACGCCTAGGCGCATATCAGGCTCCACCTCGACGCTGATGTCGGTGATGATGTTGCAAGCCGGGGCGATGTAGTCGATGAACTCCGCAGGGGTGGCCCCCATTCGGATCTCGTTGGTGAACTTGCCGGTGATCTTGCCGACCAGCATAGCCAGGGCCTTGGGCTTGGCGGTGGAATACTTGACGTTCAAGCAGTTCCCAGCGGCATCGGAGAAGAACAGGAAGGCAGAGACAGTCCCATCTTCCCAGCTCTTGATCTTCTCAAGGCGGGGCTTGGACAAGCGCAGCCGGTAAAGGTCGCTTTTGGTGATAGAGACGAGGGGAGGGCGATCAGCGTTGGGTTGGGTCATATGCGTATTAGGCGAAAGAGATAGGGGTAGGGGCTTTAGAGGCTTGGGAATTGATGTCAATGACCTGGACTTCATCAGAATAGCCAGGCCACTCGTTCAACGCGGTGCAAGCCTTGTAGAGTTCGACGGCCTTCATAAAGTCCTCGTAGCCATAGGACATCAGTTCCGGGCCGATCTGATAGGTGGCAGAGCAATAGGGCTGCGCCTTCTCGCAAGCGATGAATCGGAACCCGGCCACCTTGGTGTTGAAAGCCTTCTCGTAGACGGTGCGGTAGAACACGCTCTGGAGGTTGTAGCGGTAGGATCGGACAGCCGACAAGAAGCCCTTGGGGCTGGCATCCTCACAGGTTTTCAAGTCATAGAGCCAGATCCCAGACTCGTCCTCAAGGACCAGGTCGATGGCCGATTTCAGCTTGGTGTCCATATAGTCCACGGAAATCATCAGTTCCGTGGCCGTGATGTGAGCGCCTGTCCGACGGATGACCTCGGACATAGACTTGGAAACGCTGGAGATCAGTTCCCACTCGTCAGCGGTGAGGATCGTCTTGCCATCGTTCTGGGCCGTGAAGGCTTCCCAGGCGGCCTTGCCATCCTTGGTTCGACGATCCACCTCGGGGGCCACCGCATAGGAGGCTGCGGCCAGATCCGGGGTAAGGGTGTAGGCGTGAACAGCAGAGCCGACGCGGAGAGCCTTGGTTTCCTCGCGGGGCTGTTCAAGGTAGGCACGGTAGTGCCTAGGACTTTGGAGCAAGGACTTGCTGCCGGAGTAGTTAAGCGCAGCCAAGGCGTCGTAGTCTTGGCGGGTCTGGATGATGTTGGGCATATGCTTGGTATCTGGGTGGGTGGAAAGGTTCAGAGTTCGTCGTCGGTCTGTTCCTCGATCTCGCTGCCGATCGCCTGGAGGGCGTCGATAGCCTCGTTGACGGCCTTGTCGGACAGGTCGAGGTTGTTGCGGAGGATACGGAGGGAGCAGCTGATAGACTTGAGCCGGTCATATAGCGGCTTGATCTCCCAAGCCTCTTGGAGCTTGTCTGCGTCAAGGTTGACCTGTTGGCGTTGTGCGCCCTTGATGTCGGACGCCAGGTGGCGGGTGTCCTCCCCTACGATTTCCGTCTCGCAATAGTATTCCAGATCGAGGAGGCGGCCTCTGATGTCCTCAAGAAGCTTTCGGATGTGTTCGCGGTTGGTCATAGTTTGCGTCGGGTGATCTCGGTGAGGGGCTTTTCATAGCCAAGCCGGATGAAAAACCGGGTATCTTGGCGCAAGGTGGGAAGGGTATCCTTTTTCCAGAATGCCAGAAAGGTGTCGAATTGCTTGCGAGTCTTGGCCCGGACTTCCGTGAAAGCGATGGAATCAAAGAAGCAAAGCAGCGTAAAAGGATCGATAGATCGGTTGGCTGCGTCCTGTTTGATCACCTGGGAGGGGATGGTCTGTTTCATACTGCGTCGATATTGATGCGGACATACTCGGGGCCGTGTTTGGCGATGAACTCGATCTGTCGGCCATTTACTCGGACGCCCCGCCGCTTAAGCTTCCAGAGCTCCTCGTTGAAGTCATCCTTACGCCAGACCACGAACTCCGGGTTGTTGACCTTGCCATCCGCAACGACGAACAGGGCGTGGCAAGACGGGGGCATCTTGGACGTCATAGCGATCATCGACAACGGAGGTTTGTAGGTCATTTGGTCTTTGGCTGGCGCTGGATGACAGGACGCAGCTGGACACCGATCCGTCTGGCCGCGTGGTAGATGGAGTTGATGTTAATCCCGTAGGTGCGGGACACTTCCCTGGCTGACATCTTCTTTTCCCAACCGGCAAAGGCGGCAACCTTTGCGTCTCCATAGGTGGTTCGGGGCTTCATCGCTTGATGGCGGCCAAGAAGGCCGTCTGGTTGGAGAGGATGGCGGCAACTTTGTCCTGGGGGAGTTCAGCCAGATCTTGGGCAGTTTCCGGCAGCCAGCCCTTCTTGACGCAATATTCGTGGGCTTTCTCGGCCTCCAACGCGGAGAGGAAGGAATACCAGGGGCCGGTTGGCTTGGGGGGGGTAGGCTTGGAGGCGGCTGCGCCATCGTCGTCGAGGTCGGTTTCGATCCCTACCGCTGTTTTAAGGCACAAACGTCTCAAATAAGTAGTTGCGGAGGCCAGCTGCTGGGGGTTGAGGCCAAGAGCCTTGAAGGCGACGGAACCGCCAGGGAAGGTCGTGCCATCGTTGTGGAGGAACTCCGTGGTCACGCGGATCGTGTCATCTTGGGAGGACAGGGTCTGGTGGACAGCCAAGTTGAAAGGCTTGGCGCTGGCTTTTACCTGGGACAGGATTTCCGGCAAGGAAGTGTATTTCGACTTATAGGCCGGGTTGACTCGGTCAGCGTGGACGTTGTCGATGGAGTTAAGGAAGGCGACAAGATCTTGTCGGGCCGTCCTAGCGGGTTCTGTGGGTTCTTTGGGCATATCTTTGGGGGGTGAAATCAGTCGGCCTTGGTGGCCTTATGGGTCTTGGCGATGGTCTTGAACTCGTTCACCAGCTTCTCCAAGGAGTGTCGGCTACCCTCATAAGGGCGCAGGAACAGGTTAAAGTTGGCTTCCCCATTGATCACCGTCGGGGTGAGGAACCTGGCGACGTGCTTGTCGTTGATGATGATGTAGGGAGTACCGACGATCTGCTTGATGGTGGCGTCGGCTGGTACTTTTGGAATGGTCTTGGTCATAGGTAAGTGGTTAGAAAATGAGGCCGCTGACTCCGGCGTGGTAGATCAACGCCGCGTCAGATGTGGATAAAGTGATAGGGAGATCGGGGTAGAGCTGTTCGGCCCTTTGCTTTAAAAGGTTCTTCCAGGCGGTTTTGCCCATCTTGTTGCGCTTGAAGCCTAGGGCTGCTTGCCACTTGCGGGGGTCAACCGTGTTGACTTTCCAGCCAAAGGCAACGGCAGCCCCATAGATCGTCCCGACTCCAAAGAACAGTTTGGCGATGGAGGACAGGCCGGTCTTGCCCCACCCCCCGGCTGACGGCTGTTCTAGGTGCAGCTCTACGAGGGCCGACTTGCAAGCGATTCGGGTGAGGAACTCGACGGTGGCAAACTCGTTGGCTGGCATTTTCACCGCATACATCTTGCCGTCTTGTCGCCACACGATCCCTCCGTTGCGCCCTGGGTCGATGGCGATGACGATGTAATCGGCTGGAAGATTGCTCACTTTCAAGGATGTTGCCAAAGGTTCTTGGTTAAGCAACTAGATGCCTATCGGACGCGGGACAAATTGCCCACACGTTGGGCGTGGGATGCCTTGGCTGTTGGGGCTGCGTCCGGGTTGAATCGGATGGCCCTTGCCCCCGAGTACCCCATCGACCAGCAAAGGGCCAACTGTTCTGGGGTAGGGTTGGGGATGCCTTCATCCTTAAGGCGGTTCCGATAGGATCGGAGGAGAGCCGCGGCGATCATATCTTGGACGGTGGCGTCCCTCCATTGGCGCAAGGAATAGGTCGGTTTTCCTTCCTTGGCGAGCTGGGCGTTGGCAGTCTGCCAGGTTTCGGGGTGTACCTGATATAGGCCAAAGGCTCGTCCTTTGTCTCCGCGTTGCAGCCGGCTACCACCCTCGACCTGTCCGATGGCCTGGAGGATTCGGATGTCCGTCTGGGCTTGGCAAGAGCAGCCAAGGAGGAGCAAGGCGATGATCGGGTAGCGGTTCACGGCTGACCCCCTTTCTCTGCCTCGACCCTGGCGATCTGCTCACCGATCCACCGCATCACGGGGACAGCCATCGAGTTGCCGCAGCACTTGTAGCGGGGGCCGTCGGGGCATTGGTCGGCTGGCTTGCCCTTCCAAGGGATCATCGACCAATCGTCTGGGAAGCCTTGAAGGCGCTCACACTCGCGGGGGGTGAGGCGTCGGACTGCCATCGGGGTGATGACCCCGTGTTGAGTGCCACCTTTTTTGAGGGTGAAGCTTGGGTCGTCCGGGTTGAAATCCTGCATCGAGTGGTTTTCCCCGCACTTGCCTAGGCGAGACAGGAGGTTCATCCCATCCAGCGGAACGACGGGGTGGGCGACGTGCGGCATCTGATCGCCAGCAGAGGCTTTGAGGGTAGTAGTAGTAGTAGTAGACGGATCAGAACCAGCCTCCCTGCGTAGGTTGCCAGGTTGGAAGGTGATAGCGGTTGGCTCGTTGTTTACCAGGGGGACGTTGCCACCGCCTGTTCCGAACCTAGAAACAACAGTAGGCGAAACCTCCAAAGGGCCGGTGACGCGGGAGTCATTGGGGTGGTTTTCATAGACTTGCGGCTGAACCACCGCGTGGGTCGTTCTGGTATCGCCCAGATCAAAGTTGTTCAGCGTGTTGCTGGCCTCGGCCTCGACCCAGCTTTCGGAGTCGGTTGCGGAGGATGCCCTCTTGGACTTGCGGAACGGTACTGCTGGGATGATCGGAGTGCCTCGACCTGTCCCATCTTCACTCCCGTGGAATGACTTGGTGAGGCAATGAGTGGTATCCCCCGTTGCGCAAACTGCCATCGGTTGGGTCAAAAGCGTTTCGCTGCCCCCTCCGAGATCACCGCCGGAAGCCCTTACAGTCCCGACACCTGGCTGGTATTGGGCAAAAGAAGAAGCCGTATAAGGTGTAACAATCGTCTGGGTTTCGTGGGTTGCGTTGAGTGTGTGAGCCTTGTCCTCGGAGATCGCAGCGTTGGCCTGTCCGCTGGACATACAGATAGGGGCAGGGACAAAGAGCGACCCGCCACCAAGGGCGTGTTGATCTTCAAGCCCTTGCTTCTCACCGAAAGCTGCGTTCAAGGTGCAGGCTGTGTCTGCGGGCCATTTTGGGCCGCTTGCTCCAGCGCCACCTTGAGCATCGGGGGCAGAGCCTTTCCCCTTCTTTCGGCCCGACGCAGGATTCCAACACAGGCTTTTTGGCTCAAGTAGAACCTTTGCGGGAGCGACGTCGTCTCCAAGACAAGCGACAACGAACACACGCCGGCGTCGTTGTGGAACTCCGAAGTATTGAGCGTCCAAGACGCGGAAGGCGAACCCATACCCGAGTTCCCCCAACGCCCCGAGGAAGGAACCAAAGTCCCGTCCTCCATTCGATGACAGGACGCCAGGGACATTTTCCCAGACGATCCAGCGGGGCTTGAGGCGATCAGCAAGTCCAAGAAAGACGAGAGCGAGGTTGCCCCTAGGGTCGGACATTCCTTTGCGGAGTCCGGCGACAGAGAAGGATTGGCAAGGAGTCCCTCCGACCAAAAGGTCGATTGAACCGGGGTTGAGGGGCCAGGAGGCGTAGTTTGTGAGTGATCCATAGTTGGGGGTTTGAGGAAAGCGGTGTTTGAGGATTGCGCAGGGGAAGGGTTCGATCTCGGAGAAGCCGACGGCTTTCCAGCCGATGGGTTCCCAAGCTACGGAAGCCGCCTCCATACCAGAGCAGACAGACAGGAATCGGATGGGAAGTTGGGGGGTGGGTTGTGTGGTCATAAGATTAAGGCTAGGTTATTGATGGCGACGCGGGACGACGCTGCCCTCCTTGGGTTGGCCGTTTTCCTCAAAAGAATACATCACCCCGACGGCCCCACCAGCGGCGATGTAGGGGGAGACATCGATCTTCTTGAGGCCATCCTCTGCCATTTCGTGGACATAGTGGTCGATCAATTTCCTCACCTGGGGCAAGGCAAACTTGGCCGAGACGATGTCCCCGGTGGCGATCCTCTCGTTGACGAAGTAAACCTCCGACAAGAGGGTGTTGAATACGATGTTCATAGGCTGCGGGGGGCGTACTTGCCACGCTCCTTGAGGTTGATCCATCGAATGTCGAGGAGTTTGCAGTAGTTGCGCACCGTCATCACGGTGACTCCGAGGACTTCAGCCGCATCGGCTTGGGACTTCCTGGCGTTGTTTAGGGCAAGGAAAGCTGGGAGCAGCCTTTCGATGCGTCTGGCCGTGAAGTCACAGATCGGACGGGTGAATGTGTAGGTCTTATAGCCGACCTTGACGGCTTTGGTGGTGATCACTTTGGGCATATGTTTGGGAGGTTAGAACTTGGGGTTATCGATGATCTCAAGGAGGTTGGGGCCATCCGCGAGAGCGAGGATGTAAAGAGCCAGGGCAATGCCGATGGCTAGGTAGACTAGGAGTTTCATTGTGTTGCTGGGTTGGGAAGTTAGCCGATGAAAAGGTAGCGCTCACCCTTGGGGCTGATGATCTCGACGTATTTCTTGGCTTCCGACTTGTGACGCCGGTAGCAAGTGGATCCAAAAACCTCGGGACGCCATTCGACCCCACAGAGGCCAAGGGCGTCGTCGGGGTTGGCGGGGTTGTAGTTCATTTCCTTGCAGAGGGCCAGCCAGGAGGCGTGGTTCATCCAGCGGCAGCCGTCGTGGGTGACTACATAGTAGTCGGTTTTGCCTTTGGTCGGTTTGCCGCAACAGTAGCAGGGGTAACTCATTGGTGTGCTGGGTTGGTGGTGAAGGTGATCAGATAGGGAAGGTAACCCAGCGGAAACCGCCGTGGGAAAAAACGTCGTCGGGATCGATGGAAATGCTGCTGTCCTCCAACTCCTCGACGGTGTAGCACCAGACTCCGCATTCTTGCGCGTCGTAGACTTCATAGCCGTCCACGCGATAGTCGTTGGCGTCCTCATTGAAGCGAAAAGCTACGGCTTCAGCCCGGTTTTTGTCGCTAGGGCAAAGGGGATCTTGCGGTGTGTCGTTGGTATTGGGCATTGGTGTGCTGGGTTGGTGGGAAAGTGTTCTGACGGCCTCGTCAGTTGGGGCAAGACCCCAAGACGCCTCACGGCGTTTCGGCCTGTTGGTCGATCAAATGCCGAACTTGGCCAGGAGAGACGCGTCGTCCATACCATTGAACACGGTGATCTCGCCATACTTGGCCTTCATCGACTCGATGCCCTTGGCGATGCCAGCAGCACCGCACTTGAGGATGCGGTAGCCTTGCTTGGGGCATTCGCCAGCCTTCACGAACACCACCTTGTCAGCGATATCCTTCTTAACCTTGCGGAGGATAGAGGCGTTGGCCTTCTTGTTCTCCTCACGCTCGACGACGATATCGACGAGGCAGTCGATGGTGAAGCCCTTGTCAGCCATAAACTCCCAGCCACCAACATCGGAGGGGTTGATCGTCTTGGCGAAAGCATTGGCCGTATTTTCGGCAGCCTCGTTGGTGAAGTGGATGAAGGTGCAACCGCCGTGACCCTCGTTGGAGGCGGTTCCGATCACCTTGCCGTCGAGGAGGACGGTGGCGGTGAAGCAGATCGTTTCCTCGCTCATCCACTTGACGGACTTGTAGGACTTGAGCGTGAGGCGGTTGATGTTGTTGATGGTGGTGATCATTGTTGTGCTGGGTTGGTGTTTTGGGAACACCACCACATTGGTAGGTTACTTTTATTCCGTCAACATCCTTTCTTCAGATTATTTCTCCCCCCCCTCCAACCCGGCCAGACCCTTCCTACTATATAGAAGGGAGCCACCCCCCACCAGCCCCCCCAGCCACCTGGCGACCTGTCAGTCCGAGTCGCCTTTATTCTGCCCAAAGACCCTAACCCCTACCGCAAAAGAGATCCCTATGCAGCCAATGGACATAGCCCACCCCAAGTCTTTGACGGCCTTTAAGGCTGTTTGCGCGGAGTTCAGCTGCCTTTCCAAGTCCGCAGAGTCGCTTGCGACCCTGTTTGCCCCGATTAGCAGGGCCATAGCGTTGGAATCCCCCGTCTTGTCCAAGACATAGCCAGCGATCCAAGCCGCCCCAAAGGCTGTCAAACCGGCTGTGATCGCCAGAAAAGCCACCGCAATAAGCAAATTGCGCTCACCGTGTGCGTTTGGCGGGGCGTTTCGCATTCTTTTTGGGGGGTTTTACCCCGGCTTCCTTCTTGGCCTTGTCCAAGGATCCTTTGAGCTTTGCCCTGGCCATATCCTCTGCCCATTGAAGAACCTCCGGGGCCATATACCCCGAAAGCCCTGTCAAAGCGTACCGCAGTTGAGGGTTCTGGACATAGGATTCCAGGGCGAGGCCAGCGAAAGCCGCGGTGATCGTGGCGGCAATCAGACGCTTGGTAACCCATACCCAGCCGACAGGTTCTGGGGAAATGACGATTCTGGCTACCATCCCAAGCAAGCCAAGGAGGCCAGCAACGGCCCCCTGTTTGACCTCGGGGGACATCGACTCTGGGTCTAGGGGCGTTGCTGCGCTCATTTCTTGCGCTTGATGGTTCTGCGATAGCCTTCCCGCCAAAGGCACTCGACGACGTAAGCGGTGAGCAGCCGAACCCGGCGTTCGCTTAAGCCATCGAAATCTGCCGCGTGGAGGGATTCGTGGACGACGGTGTTCATCCTAGATCGCTCCGAACAATGGTTTGGGCTGATTCGGATGATGTAGGTATCTTCCGAAACCTCCTCCGTCTCCCCCAGCTTGTTGCCAGGGGGAACCTCCTCACGGATTCGGACTTTTTTCTTCAGGGCCATCGATGGGTTGGGGACAGGTGGCCGTTTTGCGGAAGCGCAGCCAGACGAGCAACAGACCAACGACGGCAAGGAAACCGACAGCCGGGACGAAATAGGGCGAGTTGAACACGAAAGGAAGCCCCCCGATGGCTCCCCCGATCACCAATGCGGCGACGCTTCTCATATACTGACCGAGGAGGGCCATCGCCAAGGAGGCCAGGAAGCAGATACCGGCAGCCACGGCAAAGGCGTTTCGCACGCCCTCCGTGCGGACTTGCTCGATCTCAACCTTCAAGGCGGCGATCTGCTTGTTGGCGTTGTCCAGGGCGGCCTTGTTCTTGGCGGCGTCCTGTTCAGCCTTGTTCCAATTAGTCTCGATGACGGCCAGCAGCTTGCGGCCAGCCTCCTCGGCCCTCTTGTATTCCTCCGGGTTATTACGAGCAACACGGTTGCGGACGTAGTCAACCGCCTGGGCATCTGCCTTGGGGAGATAGGCGGCTGCGACCCCTAATTCTGCCCGGACGACTGCCGGGGACTTGTCTGCGTTCTCGGAGGCGACAGCGATGGATGCAGCAATGCGCTGATCGGACTTGTCGATCTGCGTCCCGAGTTTCGACATATCGGCAGGATCTGTCGACGCAGTCCCCGTCCCTTGGGTGTCTGGGTTGGTAGTCGGACAGCCGGTTAGGGCCAGCGTGGCGATTACCAATATCAGACGCATCGTAAAACGGTGTTTTACTTGCCCTTAAGAGCTTCCAGCAATCGACGGCCTTCCGACTCGGTAGCCTTGAGGCGATCCGCGTGGCGACGGAACACCAGGAGGCCGGTGACTAGACCCCCGATGAACGACAGGGCGATGGCGATGAGGTAGAGCATTACGAGCAGATCCAAAGATTGCCGGCAACTTTGGTAAGCAGGAAGTTTCCGCTTGTGGAGCTGCTAAAGCCTGTCGTTCCGACAATCGTCGGAGCTGGAGCCATCGGGTCGCCTAGAATAAGGTTAACGTCAGACCCTCCCACGCTATTATTAATCGAAAGGGTAATGACCGTCCCGACAGGGAAAGAGTAGGTGGCGTCGTCGGGAACCGTGATATTAATAGGCGGGAAGCCGCCGCTTGCGCTTCCAGGGATATAGACGATATTGTTGGCATCCGTCGAGGCCAGCGTATAGGCATTGCTGGTAACCTCGTAGACGGTCTTACCTGGAACGCTTGTGATAAAACCAGAGGGGTTTCCAGAAAGCGGATAATAAGCGCCAGACAGATAGGTCGTTAGATCCGTCTGGTCAGTCACCGTCCCGGTGATCCCGCCCCACGAAACAGAACCTGGGACGCCGGAGATCCATTCCAATTGGGAGGCAGAATTGAAGGAAAGAACCTGCCCAGGCGTCGGATTGGTAACCAAGGACGTAGCGTAGCCATTCGTAATCTGAACGGCTGCAACGGAGGTAGACCAATAGAGATCGCCAGCGGCATAATAGAGAGACGACCAATCGGTTGAAGGGCCGGTTGCCGGGTTCGCGGTGACAACGCTGGCCGTAAGCTGGTTCGCGGCGTTAGCGCCGCCCCCGCCACCAGGCGCCCAAACTAGGTTCGTGCCATCATACTGAAGGACATCGCCAGACGCGGTAGGGCCAGCAGTCGGATTGGCGGTAACCACTCCAGCAGTCAGCTGATCAGCCGCCAGGGTAGAGCCAGCAGGGGCCGTCGTAAGGTAGGTAGAGTCCGAGAAGATGATCCCAGCAGCGGACAGGGTCAAAGCCCCGGTCATCGTGCCACCAGCAAGATCGACCTTGGCGGCCAATAGGGTGTCCGTGGTAGTTGAGGAATACAGGTTAAGCGCCATAGGTTTAGGAAATAATTAGGGCTTCCCAGGCTCCATTGAGACGGACGTAGGGCGTTCCATCGGAGGGGGCGTCGGTGATGTAAGAGCCGATAGGCTGATAAGTAGAGGCCGCGTTTGCCTGGGTAAGATACGTCGAGGAAGCTGACGCGGTGGTCAAATAAGCCGACATTCCAGCGACAGTCTGATAAATAGACGCCGCGCTGGCACTAGTAAGGTATCCGCTAATAGATGCTCCTGCGGGGATCGTGACCGTCCCGGTAAAAGTGGGGGACTCCAAGGGAGCGTACGTCGTGGCTGCTGTTGCCGTAGTCAAATATCCTTGGTTTTTGACGTAAGCCGTGGTTGCGATCTGGGTCGTGTTGGTGGCCGTAGCCGCAGTAGGAGCCAGAGGAGTGCCGGTGAAAGTAGGCGATGCCAGGAGGGCATATCCGCTAATAGACGCTCCGGCGGGGATCGTGACCGTCCCGGTAAAGGTGGGGCTGGCCGTGTTCGCCTTGGTACTAACCGCAGTAGTTACATAAGCCGTCGTAGCCAGCTGCGTGGTGTTAGTGCCAGCCGTAGCGGTAGGAGCAGCAGGAACCCCGGTAAAGGTAGGCGACGCCAAAAGAGCGTAGTTGGCGGCCGTCTGCGTAGCCATAGTCCCAAGGCCAAGATTGGTTCGGGCCGTGGTAGCGGACGTAAGGTCGGACAGGTTGTTGGCGATCTTTAAGGCATCAGCGCCAGCGTAAGGCGTGACCCAAGAAACATCGAAATCGGCCGAACTTGCTTTCTGGAGAACCTGGTTGACCGTACCGCCTGTAGGAAGGACTGCGGTGGTAGTACCGCCCACGTTAACCGTCCAAAGGGAATAGGTTCCGCTGCCGGTATGTTGCTGGACGTCTGCGACCATAACCCCGGTAGTCGAGTCATAGCTCGTAACTACCGCGTGCATATGGTTGAGAGAGTCGTAAGCGATTACGACGTCCTGCTGGGTCGTATATGCCAGCCCTGTCCCTACTGTAAGCGTTTTGACGGCCTTTGACACCGTCAGAGAGGTCGTTGAGGTGGTCAGATACCGATCCCCGGTTTGGATCGTCGTCCAAGTAGTATCAAACGAGGCGTTGCTTGCCTTAACCAAGGCTTGCCCTGCGCTACCCCCAGAAGCGACGCCAGGGCCAGCTGGGCCTGTGGCCCCGGTAGCCCCGGTAGCCCCGGTCTGACCCGCTGGGATCCCGAACTGAAGCACAGCCGCAGAGCTGGAACCCGAGTTTGTAACCGTGGCAGACGCCCCAGGGGACAGGGTAGTGGTCGATCCAACGCTGATCGTAGCCGCTGCACCGTTCGATCCATTCGTGCCAGAATCGCCTTTCTCGCCTTGGGGGCCGGTCACTAGGCCAAAGTTTAGGACGGCGCTGGAAGTCGTCCCGGCATTGGTCACATATGCAGAGGAGCCATTCGGCAGGGTAGTGGTAGTCCCGACGGTGATAGTGGCAGCAGATCCGTTGTTTCCGGCTGGGCCTTGGGGGCCTGGGATGCCTGGGATGCCTTGCTGGCCCTGTTGACCCGCCGGGATGCCAAACTGAAGCACGGCGGCAGAGCTGGAGCCGCTGTTAATCACCGTAGCCGGGGATCCAGCCGACAGGGTAGTGGTCGATCCTACCGTGATGGTTGCCGCGGTGCCAGGGATGCCTTGAGGGCCGGGGAGGCCGGTGGCAAGGGTCACGCTGGCAGGGGTTGGGGTAGATGCCCCAATACTAGCGGATTCGATCAACTCGACTAGCAGCGACATATTAGGAGTTGGGGGTGATATTGGGGGCGACGTTCAAGATGATGGTCTGGGTATAGAAAACCGACCCAGCGCCATACGAGAAACGGATGTCCCAATAGGCCGTCCCAAGATACCAATCCGACGAATCCCCTAGGTAAGCCAGGGTAAAGGTGGTCGGGGAGGTATGGGTGGCGGTAAGACTATAGAGCTTATGAGCCGAGTCGCGGATCGAGGATGAGATCGTCACCCCGGTCAGATT
>SXGQ01181817.1_pt1 | contig 34195 bp, 30 predicted proteins | sample 3178371 | NCBI WGS metagenome assembly SXGQ01 (sample SAMN11356859, study PRJNA531348) | freshwater metagenome | isolation source: freshwater sample F1-20 | place: China: Fuxian Lake, Yuxi | collected 2017-12-25 | reverse complement strand
GCAACGCGGCGAAGATCAAACGGAATCCCACCCGGGCGGTGCGGATCGGCCGGATCACGATCGGTGGTGGCCACCTGATCGCCCCGCAGAGCATGACGGCGACCCACACCACCGACATCGCCGCCACGCTCGAGCAGGTCAACGCCCTCCATGACGCCGGGGCCGGCGTGGTGCGGATCGCAGTCGATAGCAAGAAAGACGCCGCGGCCCTGCCCGCGATCCGCGCCGGCACCGCCGCCAACCTCGCCATCGACCTCCAGGAGAATTACCGCCTCGCCCTCGAGGTCGCCCCGCACGTCGACAAACTCCGCTACAACCCGGGGCACCTCTACCACCACGAGACCGACAAACCGTGGCAGGAGAAGGTCCGGTTCATCGCCGGCGTGGCCGCCGATCACGACTGCGCGCTCCGAGTGGGGGTCAATTGCGGCAGCGTCGATCCGGCGAAGAAGGCGCAGTTCGACGAGCACGATTCCCTCGGTCCGATGCTCGCAAGCGCGCTCGAACACTGCGAACTGCTCGACTCGATCGGATTCACCCGGTACTGCGTGTCGCTCAAGGATTCCGATCCGGCGAAGGTCATCGAGGTCAACCGGCGATTCGCCGAGCAGCGGCCCGACGTGCCGCTCCATCTCGGGGTGACCGAGGCGGGCATGCCTCCCGACGGGATCATCAAGACGCGGATCGCCTTCGAGCAGCTCATCTCCCGCGGGATCGGCGACACCGTGCGCGTGTCGTTGACGGTGCCGAACGCGGAGAAGCCGGCCGAGATCGCCGCCGCCAACCAGATCCTCGCCGACATCGCCGCCGGCCGGGTGCGGAGTGTGGTCGATTACGGGCTCTCGTCGCTCAACATCATCTCCTGCCCGAGCTGCTCGCGGGTGGAGAACGAGGCGTTCATCGATCTTGCCAAGCAGGTGAAGGCGATGACCGCCTACGCCGCCGATCACGCGATCACGATCGCGGTGATGGGCTGCCGGGTGAACGGTCCGGGGGAGACCGACGACGCCGACCTCGGCCTCTGGTGCGGCCCCACCCATGTGAATCTCAAGCGGCGCAGTGCCGAACTGGGCGCCTTTCCCTACGACTCCATCCTGCCGCGGCTCAAGGCGGAACTCGACCGGCTGATCGCGGAACGGACGACCGGCTTGGCCTGAAGGGGTGTGCCGGCGATCCGGGCTTGCGGGCTGCACTGGCGGTCGCGGGCGGTACCGCGTCGGCCGCCCGCCGGGCACGCGGCTCACCAGGCGAGCGTCGGTGGGAAGTAGCGCGCGATGAGGGCCTCGTAGGAGGGCCGCAGTGCCGCGACGTCCATCCGCTCGTCGCGCTTCGTGTAGAGATCGAACTGGTTGAAATCGCGCACCCAGGCGAGCAGCCCGCGGTCGGCGGCGGTGAGCAGGCGGTCGTACGCCCCCTCCCGGTGGACCGGATAGCAGGAGTGGTAGCGGATCATCGCCAGCGCCGGCGGCGGCAGGTGGCGGCGGACGACGTGGTAGAGGTATTCGTCGTGCCCCCAGGAAAGGAGCACCTGATCGAGCCCGCAGCCCGCGGCGTAGATCCCCAGGTCGGTCTGGTACTCCGCGCGCTCGGCATCGGGATTGGCGGCGAAGAACTCGTGAAACACGATCGTTTCCGAGAACCGGCAGCCGACGGGGAACGTGTCGCCGACCACGGCCCACTGCGGCTCCCCCCAGAGGCAGAGGATCTTGCCGAGGTCGTGGATCAGTCCGGTGAGGACGTACCAATCGGGCCGGCCCGCGTGGCGGATCGCCTCGGCGGTCTGGAGCAAGTGCTCGATCTGCGGCAGCTCGAGATCGGGATCGCTCTCGTCGACGAGTTGGTTCAGATACTCCATCGCCTCCCAGATCCCCATCCGCATCCGGCCGAGGCCGAGATACTCCGCGCGCTTGGCGCGGACGAAGTCGAGCGTCTGATGCCGGTGGTTGAGTTCGTAGAACCGGCGCACCGTCGGCCGCACCGTGGCGGCGGAGTAGTCGCGATAGCGGGCTGAACCGTCCGCCGCGGTCGCTGGTGCAGTCGGGGGCGGATAGCGGCGGAGCAGGTCCTCCTCCCATTCGTCGAGGCTGGTGAGGGGCTGGTGGTCGTCCATCTAGGTTGACTCCCGTAGCGTGACCGGCGACCAGGGCCTGCTTCCGCCCGGTGGGATGCCGCCAGTTGGACCGGCGGCATCGGCTCCCCCAATGATGATCGCTGCGTCGGGAGTTCCCAAGGCCGATCGCCGTTGCCTGCCACACCGGCTGTCGGCAGCGGGGCATCGATCCGGTGGGCTTCCGCCGGGCCAACTGGCGGCCTCCCGCCGGGCGCTGGTATCGTCGGACCACCATGGCACATCTCCCGATCGTCGAACCAGGCCCGAGTCCGCTCAGCGTTGCCGCGGCTGGTCCCGCCGGGGCTCCCGGGCCGGCGAAGGGCACCTATGCCCTGGTGAGCCTCGGCTGCCCGAAGAATCTCGTCGATAGCGAGCGGATGCTGGGGCTCCTCCGTGACGATGGCTGGCGATTGGTCGCCGAGCCGCAGGGGGCCGACCTCGTCGTGGTCAATACCTGTGCGTTCCTCGAGTCGTCGCGGCAGGAGTCGTATGGTGTGGTGCGCGAGATGGTCGACCTGAAGCGCCGCGGCGGCACGCGTGGGGTGGTCGTCGCGGGCTGCCTCGCCGAGCGCCAGAAAGAGGCGCTCCTCGACGAGGTGCCCGGGGTCGATGCCGTGATCGGCGTGTTCTCGCGCGACGACATCGCGAAGGCTGCGGAGCGGCTCATCGGCGGCCTCGGCGAGCAGCAGAGCGTGTTCCGGCCCGCCCCCGCCCGTGCCCTCGACGACTCCCACCGCCTGCGGGTGACGCCGCGGCATGTCGCCTACCTGAAGATCTCGGAGGGGTGCGACCGGACGTGCACCTTCTGCTCGATCCCGCGGATGCGCGGCAAGCATGCCACGAAGCCGATCGAGGAGGTGGTCCGCGAGGCGGAGGAACTCGCGGCCGACGGCGTCAAGGAGCTCGTCCTCGTCGCCCAGGACACCACCTATTACGGGATCGACCTGTATGGCGAGCCGCGGCTGGTGGAGTTGCTCGCCGCCCTCGAGCACGTGCCGGGGATCGAGTGGATCCGGCTGATGTATCTCTATCCGATCCACTTCACCGACCGGCTCATCGACGCGATCGCCGCGAGCCCGAGGATCCTCCCCTATCTCGACCTCCCTCTCCAGCACGCCAGCGACCCGGTGCTGAAGCGCATGCAGCGGCGCGTCAACCGGGCCGCCACCGAGGACCTGCTCGGCCGGCTGCGCGAACGGATCGCGAACCTCGTCCTCCGCACCACCTTCATCACCGGCTTCCCCGGCGAGACACGCGGTCAGTTCGAGGAATTGATGGCGTTCGTCGAGCGCTGGCGGTTCGAGCGGCTCGGCGTGTTCACCTACTCCTTCGAGCCCGACACCCCCTCGGCGCGGCTCGACGGCCACCTCCCGGAGGAGGAGAAGGCCGCCCGCCGTGACGAGCTGATGGAGCTTCAGCAGCGGATCGCCCACGACCATGCCGCCCGGCAGGTGGGGCGGACGCTCGACGTGATCATCGACGGCCCCAGCGGCGAGCGCGAGGAGGTGTGGATCGGCCGCTCCGAGGCCGATGCCCCCGACATCGATTGCGCGGTCTATGTGACCGCGCCGGGAACCTCGCCGCGGCAGCCGCTCACCGGTCGGATCATCCCGGTCGAGGTCGTGGCCGCCGCCGGCTACGACCTGGCCGGCATCCCCGCTGACGGCTGAATCCAGATGCCGTCGGCCAGCCATCCGCCGGGCGATCCCGACCGTGTGTGGACGGTTCCCAACATCCTCTCCCTGGCGCGCCTGCTGCTGTCGCTCGGCTTGTTCGCCGTGATCGAGTCGGGCTGGAACGGCACGGCGCTCGGCCTGTTCGTCGTCGCCGCATCGACCGACTGGGTGGACGGATGGTGGGCACGGACGTTCCATCAGGTGAGCCGCCTCGGCCGGATCTTCGACCCGCTCGTCGACAAGGTGCTGGTCTGCGGCACCTGGATGCTGCTGGCGGATCGCGACGGTGCGGCCATCGCCCCCTGGATGGCGGTGGTGGTGGTGGTGCGGGAGTTGCTCGTGACCGCGCTGCGGGCCGAGCTCGAGCGGTCGGGCCACGACTTCTCCGCCGGCTTCTCCGGCAAACTGAAGATGCTCCTCCAGTGCATGGCGGCCGCCGCCGAGTTGGCCCGCCGGGCCGATCTGGCGGCGCTCACCGGGGCTGGTTGGTTGGCGGGCATCGACATCGGGCTCATCGCCCGGCTGATGGCGTGGGCCGCGGTGCTCGTGACCCTGTGGTCGGGGGCCGAGTACCTCGTCCGTGCCGCGCGGGCGTTCCGTGGTGGTCACACCGACCGAGGGAGCGGCCTGCCGCCGCCCGCCGCATGAACCCGCTCGACGACACTCTGCCCGCAGCGGCCTTCCCGGTGATGGAGACCCTCGTGGTCGTCGCGGCGCTGGCGAGTCTCGCGGTGACGTGGGCCCTTGCCGGACGCCTCCGACGCGGGCTGCCGGTTGTTCCCCCGCGCGAGACGCCCGCCGTCGTCTGGGGGGGAGCCGACGTGGCGGCGATCGTCGGCACGGTGATGGTCGTCCAGATCCTCGGGGCGACCCTGCTGCCCGAAGACGCTCCGCTGACCTGGCGGCTCCTCGCCAGCGTCGTCGGGATGATGGTCTCGGCCGGCCTGGGGGCGTGGCACCTCGCCGTGCGCGGGGCCGGATGGCGCGAACTGGGGCTGACGATCGGCTCCTGGCGCGAGGACCTCCGCCTCGCGCTCCTCGGGCTGGCGCTGGTCCTCTGGCCGTTGCTCGCCCTCGCCACGGTCCTCGATCGGGTCGAGCCCTACCGGCATCCGATCATCGAGTCCCTCGCCCGCCACCGTGATCCGCCGGCCGTGGTGCTCGTGGTCCTGTCGGCCGTGGTGGTCGCGCCCGTGGTGGAGGAGTTTCTCTTCCGCCGGGTCCTTCAGGGCTGGCTGCTGCGCCGCTTCCCGGGGAGCGAGGGGCTGACCGCGGTCGCCCTCCAGGCGTTGGCGTTCGGCATCGCCCACGCCGGCCAGGGGCTCGCGCCGGTGCCGCTGACGATCCTCGGGATCGTCCTCGGGTGGCTCACGCTGCGGACCGGGACGCTGCTTCCCGGCATCCTCCTCCATGCCCTCTTCAACGCCGTGAGCATCGCCCTGGTGCTTTCGGGGATGGTGACACCGTAGCAGCCCGTGTGGCCACAGGCTGCCAACCGCCTCCGGCCACACGGGCTGCGCGGTCACCGCAGTTTGCCCCGTCGTGCCGCGGCTCTGCGGCGGTCGAACCGATCTGGTCCGCCGGTGGCCCGATGGACGAGAATCTACTGACATCGACACCGCCGCACGGTTGTGGGAAGCCAGGATCCGACCAGGCAGGCTGATCAGCCAAGCTGATGATGACGTCCGCGCCATGACGGTGCCGAGCCGTTTCCCCGTCCCGGAGTCTGCGTGTGCCGTCGGCCACCCCAGCCCCACCCCGCAGGTTCGTCACCCGGTGCCTCGACCGGGTCGTCTACGCGGCGGTCCGCGTGGTGATCTGCGTGATCCAGGCGCTGCCCCGGGATCTCTGCCAGTCTGCCGCCCGGCGCCTCGCCCGGATCCTCGCCGACAGCGTGCCGATCCGCCGCCAGGTGGTGGACGAGAACCTGCAGATGGCGTTCCCGGACTGGTCGGCGGGGCAGCGGCGGCAGGCGACCCGCGAGATGTGGGAGCACCTCCTCCTGATGGTGGTCGAGATCGCCCACGCGCCGCGCGTGATCCAGAAGACCACCTGGCGGCGCCACCTGCGGATCCACGGCATGGAGGGGATGGTCCGGCTGCTGTGGTCTGAACGGCCCAAAGTGATCCTCGGGGGCCACTTCGGCAACTTCGAATTGGCGGCCTATCTGTTCGGTGTCTTCGGGTTCCGCATCTTTTCCGTGGCCCGCGAACTCGACAATCCGCTCCTCGATCGGTTCGTCACCCGGTTCAGGGAATCGCGTGGGCAGGTGATTCTCCCCAAAAAGGGGAGCGCCCCCGACGTCGCCCTGGCGCTCGCGGAAAATGGGGCGATCGGCCTGCTGGGTGACCAGGCCGCCGGACCGAAGGGATGCTGGGTCGAGTTCTTCGGTCGGCCGGCGAGCGTCCACAAGGCGATCGGACTGTTCGCCCTCTCCGCCGAGGCGCCCGTGCTCGTCTGCTCGGCGACCAGGCGGCGGGGGTTGTTCGACTACGACCTCCGCTTGGAGGGTACGGCCGATCCCCGCAGAGCGACCGCCGAGGTGGCCGGACTGCACGCGCTGTCGCAGTGGTACACCAGCCTGCTCGAGTCGTCGATCCGGCGTGCCCCCGGGCAGTACTGGTGGGTGCACCGGCGATGGCGGGGCCAGCGTCCGCAGGCTACAGTGACAGCGTTGGAGCCGCCGGCCGCCGCCTTCCCGCGGTCGGCTGCGTGACCGCGGCTCCCTCCCCGGGACGGTCGACGGCATGGGCGACTGGATCGACATCGCAGCCTCGGGCGAATGCCCTCCCGGCACGGTGCTCGAACGGGTGGTCGACGACCGGATCGTGGCCCTGGCCAACGTGGATGGTCGGTGGCACGCGATCGATGGTCTGTGCCCCCATCAGGGCGGGCCACTCGGGCAGGGAAGTCTCTGCGGCGGCATCGTCACCTGCCCGTGGCACGGCTGGCAGTTCGACGTCGCCAGCGGGCGTCACCGGCTGTCGGCGACCGTGCGCCAGACGGTGCACGAGGTGCGCGAGGAGGAGGGGAGGGTGCTTGTGCGGCTCATGCCCCCGCATGGGGACCACGCGGCGTGATCGAGTACCGCTGCTTCCGCAACGACGATCCCCCGCGTCTGGCCGACATCTGGCGGTCGGCGGAATTGGGGCCGGCGGCGGTTCAGCCGATGACGGCCGACCTGCTCGAGGGGGCGGTGCTCGCCAAGCCCTACTTCGATCGCGAGGGGATCGTGATCGCCTTCGACGGCGAGCGGCCCGTGGGGTTCGCGCATGCGGGGTTCGGTCCGACGGCGGACGGCCGCGGTCTCGACCACAGCGTCGGGATCATCCCCGTGATCGCGGTCGTGCCTCACCGGCTCGGGCGCCGCATCGGTGACGAGCTGCTCGGCCACGGCGAGGCCTACCTGCGGCGGCATGGTGCCCGGCGGCTCCAGGGGGGCGGCAGTGGGGCGACCAGGGGCTTCTATCTCGGGCTCTACGGTGGCGCCGATCTCCCCGGGGTGCTCGATTCCAGCCCGGCCCTCGCGGCGGTGTTCACCCGCGGTGGCTACCGGGCCGCGGAGCGGATCGCCGTGGTGAGCCGCCGGTTGGCGGGATTCCGCCCGGCGGTCAGCCGCACGCAACTCGCCCTCCGGCGGTCGTCGTTGCTGCGCCCGATCGATGAGCCACCCCACCGCCACTGGTGGGAGGCCGCCACCACCACCGGGCTTCCGCTGCGCCGCTACGAACTGGTCGGCGCCGACGGGGCGGTGATGGCGACCGCCACGTTCTGGGACATGTATGGGCTGGCGGGGTGCCCGCCGGCGTCGCGCTGGGGCCTGCTCGACGTCGAGGTTCCCGAGCCGCTCCGGCGGCGCGGGCTCGGTCACCACGTGCTCGGAGAGGCGCTGTTCGATCTCGCGGAGGAGGGTGGGCAGACAGTCGAGGCCCAGGCCGGCGATGCCCACCCCGCGGCCTGCGGCCTGTTCGCCAAGCTCGGTTTCGCCCCCGTCGCCTTCGGCACGCTCTACGAGAAGTGACCTGCTGCCAGGGCGGACCGGGCTGCCGGGCCGATCAGGGGGATGCCGCGGCCGGCGCTCCGCCCGCCACGCGCTGATCGCCGGCGAGTGTTTCCAGATGGCGGCGGACGGCCGCCGCGCACACCAGCGGTGAGCCCTCGACGTGCGTCAACCGCGCCGCCAGGGGGGCCGTGGCACCGTCGCGGCGCAGGTCGGTGAGGTAGTCCTGGAGCAGCCGGCGCCGCTCGGGTGTCGAGTGGAGCATCCAGTGCACCCAGCACCAGGCCTCGGCGTAGTGGTCCTGCGACATCTCCCCCGGCGAGGTGAGTGTCTCCAGCCGGGCAAGATCGATCTGCCACGTGCCCTCGAGGAGCCTGCCGGTGAGGTGGGCGACATGCTCGCGGTGGACCCCCTGATCGCCGCGCGGCAGCTCGAAGTATTCCGCGATCCCCTCGTCGAGCCACAACGGAATCGTGGGGACGACCGCATGGACATAGCCGTGGGTGGTCTCGTGGCGGAGATCCTCGGCGATCCGGTCCTGCCACGGTGCGAACACGGAGAGCGTGGTGTCGGTCTCCACGAAGAAGGCGCGGCGGACCGGAAAGTTGGGGAACCGCCGGGCGGCGAATTCGTCGTAGCGCCGCGGCTCGCCGAACAGGTAGAGGTGCACCGGCTCGTCCGACACAGGCAGCGACAATGTCTGGCTGACGTCGGTCCGGAGCGTCTCCAGGTCGCGGATCAGGCGGTGCTGCCCGGCGAGTGGGAAGTCGGCATGGACGACCAGTTGGCCCGCGAGCACGACGTTGCGGTCGGGCAAACCGTCGCCCCCCCGCCATGCCAGTGGATCGGCGAGGCTGGCCGTCTCCAGCACCACCGCATCCCATCCCGGAGGTGTACCCAGATGGGCGCAGCCCGCGAGGAGCCCCGCCAGCAGCACAGTGGCCGCGAACCTGCCCTTGGCGATGGCCAGCGTGGTGCGCCCCAGTGGCCGTCGCGGGTGCCGCCCGCGGGGTGGCCGTGGCGGCGCCCGGTGGGCAGCATGAAGGGCTTGGGAGGGGCGGGGCATGAGCGACTGCCGCTGGAGGGCGTGGGGCCGGATGCTAGCGACCCCCTCCGCTGCCACCAAGGGCAGACACCGACGGTGGGCGAGCGCCTCCCCGCGCCATCATCCAGCCGAGCGTGCCTGCCAGGACTTCCGCGCCCACCACGCGGGGCAGGACGGCGGCAGCACCGGCCGCGAGCGTCGCCCCGACGGCGTCGCCTCGCGGAAACGACTCCATCACGAGGACATCACGTCGTCCGTCGGCGGTGAGGAGCCGGAGCCACTCCCGGCCATCGGCGCCGAGGCCGCCGGCATCCCAGACCACCGGGCCGCGGCACCCGGGCGCGGGACGCGAGAAGGACAGTGGTTGCGGTATCCATCCGGCGGCGGCGATGAGGTCGCAGAGCGGTTCACGGGCGGCGGGACCAGCCGCGACCGTGACCGGCCGCCGGGCGCCGACCGGGGTGGCGGCCACCTGGGCCAGCCACCGTTCGTCGCGGCGGCTGGTCGCGGGCAGGGCGATGCTGACCGGCCGCGGTTCCTGACACCATCCCCACATCCGCCCCGGAAGTTCCAGCCAGGGAATCTCCTCGACCCCCGGGAGGCCGTCCCCGTTGCGACGGCTTCCCTCGGCGAGGCTGGTGGTGACGGCCACCAGCGGCACCAGGGGCAGGGCGGTGGCCACGCGGTTGAGTTCGCCGATCGACCACAGCGCCGGACGATGGCAGGCGAGTACCACCAGCCACGGTCGTGTCGCCACCCGGTCGAGCGTGGCGATGCCGTCGGCCATCACCAACGGCACGAGCGTCGTCAGCCAGTCGGCCGCCAGGGTGAGCTCCGTCCCCACCACCGGTCCGATCCAGAGGACGGGGCGGGGGTCGGTGACGGGCGTCGCGGGGCGGTGGGGCATGGCGGTTCCTGGCGAATGGAAGGGGACCGCGGCCCGAGGCATCGTCGCGGAGGCTACTCCGGCGGCGAACGGCCGGGCAAGACAGGAGGGCTGCGGCGACGTCTCGTTGCCCGGCAGTCGATGCTGTGAGACGGCGCCGTGAGCCGGCATTGACCCACCACGCCGCCGCCGGACAATTTCGTCCCTCGGCGCGTCGCACGACCATGGAGGGTTGCGGCACGGCGGGCCGTCGTTGCCGGGAGTCGCCCGGCCAGCACGGGAACGTCGCTCGGGGAGGTTTGCACCGCACGGGTTCGGCTCGGATCGGGCACGTCGCCCGGCCCGGCCCCGTGGGGCGTGGTTTGCGGCATGGAGGCCGACATGGTGGGCAATCACGGATCACGTCCGCTGGGTGAATCCGCTGACCAGCCGCGGCGGCTGGTCCGACTCGGGGACGTGCTCCCCCGGTGCCGTTTCATCGGCGCCGCCGACATACCGGCGCGGGGCTGCCACGACGATGCCTGGCAGTGCGGTCCTGGCGATGTCTACGTCATGCGCACGACCGCCCTCGGCGACGGCGACGAGGGGCTGCGCGAGGCGGTGGCCCGCGGAGTCGTCGGGGTCGTGGCGGAGCGCATGGTGCCCTCCTACGGCCTTCCGGTGTGCGTCGTTCCCGATGCCGACTGGGCCATGGCCCGGCTCTGCCACGCGCTGGCCGGTGATCCGGCGGCCGGCATGGAGGTGATCGCGGTCGCCGGCACCAGCGGCAAGACGACGACGGTCTGGCTCACCGCCGCGATCCTTGCCGAGGATGGGGTGCGCGTGGGCGTGCTCTCCGATCTCGGTTGCCTCGAGCCCGACGCCCCCGGGCCCGTCCCGGCACGTCTCGCCGACCCCAACGACCTGGCTGCCTGCCTCGGCCGTCTCGAGGCTGCCGGCTGCACCCACGCCATCATCGAGGTGTCGAGCGAGATGCTCGCCCGGCACGCCCTCGCCGGAGTGGCCTGCGACACGGTCGTGGTCACGAACGTGGCGCTGGCGCACCGCCAGCGGCACGGCACCACACGCGCCTACGAGGCGATCCAGGGGCGAATCCTCGACTGCGTCGCCCCGGGAGGGATGCTGATCGCCTGCCGCGACGATGCGGGGGCCCGACGGCTCGTGGCCCGCTGGCGACGGCGGGGTGGCGTGGGGGCGGTGACGGTCGGCCTGCACGGGACGCCGCGGAACGCGCAGCTCTGGGCGACCCCGGTGGAACGCCAGCTGGCCGGTCAGACGTTCCTGTTGCAGACGGTCGATGCCGTCGTCCCCGTCTCGGTCACCACCCCCGTCCAGCCGTTCGTGCGCGATGCCCTGCTGGCCGCGGCGGTCGGCCGCCACCACGGTGTGGCGCTGGACCGGATCGTCCGTGGGCTCGAATCGGTGGGCAGCGTCGCCGGCCGTCTGGAACGGATCAACCGCGGGCAGGCGGCCCACTTCTTCATCGACCAGCCGAGCAGCGGCCATGCCCTGGCGGCGACCCTCGGCAGCCTCCGCCGGCTGACGACTGGGCGGCTGGTGGTGCTCGCCGAGGAGCAGTTCGCCCGCCCGCTCGGTGGGCGCCGGTTTGCCCGCCGGGTCGCGCGCTGGTGCGACGAAGCCTTCGTGGTGCCCGACGGCATCCTCGGGCCCCGTCCGGCCCGCAAGGCTCTCGAGGCCTACGCCCGCATCGATCGGCTCCTGGCGGGTGTCCACCGTCGGGATTGCGTGCTGGTGCTCGGCCGCGGCTTCGATCCCGGGAGGGATGATCCCGACGGCGATGATGGCGAGCGCCAGCTCGGCCTCGCAGCCCTCGTGGCCGGCTGGTTCGCGCTGGCCGCAAAGCCAGCGCCCCGACGGGCTGCCTGAACGGTCAGCGGCCGCGCGGCCCGTGGGTGGTGGCTTGCCCGTGCGCTGGCAGGGCCGTCACAATCATCCGCTGCGGCACCGACGGCGGAGTTCTGCCACGGTGGTGGTGCGGCGATCGATTGCGCGACAGGGGAACCCGATGATGGATGCCCGGGCAGCGGAACCGCGAAACCATGACGACGCCGGGTCCCGCGCCGGTTCGGCCACACCGTTCGACGACCTGGGGCTGACGGTTGGCAGTGGCGAGCCGCTCGCCGCGCACACCTGGCTGGGCGTCGGTGGGCCGGCCCGCTATTTCTGCGAGCCGGTCGACGAGGAGGCCCTGGCCAAACTGGTCCGCCGCTGCCACGAGTTGTCGGTACCGGTGCGGGTCATCGGTGGCGGTTCCAACGTGCTGGTGCCCGACGGTGGCGTCGCCGGCCTGGTCGTCAGGCTGTCCGCTCCGGCGTTTTGTCGGATCGAGGTCGATGCCGCCGGTCCCACCGGCCGGGTGGACGCGGGGGCCGGAGCCAAACTGGTGCATGTCGTCGCGGCGGCGGTCCAGGCCGGGCTGGCGGGCATCGAGACCCTGGTGGCGGTGCCGGGCACGATCGGCGGCGCCCTGCTGGGCAACGCCGGAGGCCGGGGCGGCGACATCGGTGATCGCGTCCGCCGCGTGACCGTGATGCTGCCCGACGGCACGATCGAGGACCGAACCGGATCGCGGCTCGCATTCGGGTCGCGGTGGAGCAACCTCGACGACGGCATCGTCGTGGCCTGCCGCCTGGAACTCGAGGTGGAATCGCCGCAGCAGCTCACCAAGCGGATGCAGAAGCAATGGATCGTGGAGCGGGCCGAGCAGCCTTCCGGGTCGCGCAGCGTGGCATTGATGTTCAAGGATCCGCTCGGCGCCACCGCCGAGTCGATCATCGCCCAGGCGGGGTGTCGGGGCGTGCGTGTCGGCGGGGCGACGGTCCACTCCGCCCATGCCAACTATGTCGCCGTGCAACCGGGCAGTTCCAGTAACGACGTCCGGGGGCTGATCGAAATGGTCCGCGGCCAGGTGCGCCAGCGGCTGGGAGTGGAGCTGACCCCGCAGATCGAGCCGTGGTGAGTCTCCCGCTCCGGGAGCACCCGAACCATCCTTCTTCGTCCCGAGGCCGCGGTCATGCCCCCGCCCCGTCCGCCGCTGCCCCCGGTCGCCGACCCGGAGCCCGGCTCCGCCGAGCGCACGCGGCCGTTGGCGGTGAGCGCCCTGCTGCTGGCCCTCGCCGGCGTGGTCGCCGGTGTCGTGTGGTGGTCGGTGGGGGAACGCGTGCGCTGGGCCGAGCCGGCACTGCTCCAGCCGGCGGCGATCGAGGTGCGCGGGCTCGCCCCCTGGGTGCGGGCCGACATCCGCAGCGAGGCCCTGCGGACGGCGAGCCTGGATCATGGGTTGCCGGTCGACGACCCGCGGCTGCCCACCCTGCTCGCCCGGGCCTTCGACATGCATCCCTGGGTGCGTGAGGTGGTGCGCGTCGACGTGCGTGATCCCCCCGCGGCGATCGTCGAGTTGGTCTGCCGCGAGCCGGTCGCGATGGTCCGTGTGCCGGGAGGGCTGCTGGCGGTCGATCACGAGGGGTTTTTCCTGCCCAGCGCCGACTTCACGGCGGAAAACGCGGCGCTCTACCCGCGGATCGGCGGGATCACCACCAGCCCCCAGGGACCCGAGGGATCGCGGTGGGGGGATCCGACCGTGGAGGAGGCTGCGGCGCTGGTCGCGGCCCTCGGGCCGCAGTGGCAGGATCTCGATCTGGTGGAATGCCGCCCGGCCCCCACCGCCCCACGGGGTCGCTGGGACCTGATCACCCGGGGTGGCGGTGTCATCCGCTTCGGGTCGGCCCCGGGGCATGAGCAGCCGGGGGAGCCGAACGCTGCGGCGAAGCTCGCCCGGATCAAGGCGGGGGTCGTGCCGGGCACGGAGGCGGAGCCATTCGATCTGGTGGGGGAGGTGGCCCCGCCCGCGTCCTGACTCCGTCGTCCGGGCCCGTGGAGTCCGCAGCGGTGCCGCCTTCCCAGGCAGGCTTCTCAGGCAGGGTGCCCAGCCGGTCCAGTGCCGGCTCGGTCCGCTTCGAGGACGAGCCGTCTGACCGCTTGGAACTGGGGGTGCTCGGCGCTGCGGCACCACTCGAAGAGCACCGCTTCGCTCGTCACCAGGATCGCCCCGGCCCCCTCGAGCCGCCGCAGCGCGACCTGATGGTCGAGGCTGTGCCGCGCGGCGACGGCATCGACGACGATGAAGACCACGTACCCGCGGGCAAGGAGGTCGAGCGCGGTGTGCGCGATGCAGACATGGGTTTCCAGCCCGCAGAGCACGATGCTCTCGAGAGCAGCCGTGTTTCCGGCGACCTGTTCGATCGTCGCCGCGGCGCTGAACTCCATTTTCGCGACGGCCGGCGGGAGGAGATTGGCCAGTGCAGGGGGGGTGGGGCCGAGCCCCTTGGGGTATTGCTCGGTGAGCACCATCGGGATCCCCAGCAGGGCGGCTGCCCGGGCGAGCCGCGCGGTCCGATGGACGGCGACGGTCCCGTCGGGGACGGCCGCCAGGAGACGCTCTTGGAGATCGATCACGCAGACGAGCGACGAGGACGGATCAAGACGCATGGATGGTGCACGGTTGGCTGGGCTTTGGCCGGGGACCTCCCGACGGCGGCGCCCCCTCCCGGCACGCCGGCGGTGGCCCCGGGAGTGTAGCAGCCCCCGACCGGCGCGAGCGCCGCCATTGCCACCCGAGCGGCAAATCGGCTATCAGCGTGGGGAAACGGTCCCCGCCGGGCAGGTCGTGTGGCGCAGGCATGCGGGGCAGGGAGGCAGCGATGGCCGATGGCCGGGTCGGGGTGATCACACAGCGGCTCGACGCGCAGCGACGGCTGGTGGGAGACATCGTCCGTCTCTCGCGCCGCGTGCCGACGTTTCCGGTGGATCGCGTGATGCTGCTCGGAGAGGTCGACCGCCTCCGTCGAGAGGCGGTGCCACGGATCGGCTGGACCGCGCTGCTGGTGAAGGGTTTCGCGCTCGTCGCGCGCGACCGGCCGGCTCTGCGGAGCTGGTATGTGCCGCGGCGCCTGATCAGTCCCTGGCGGGGACCACGGTGTGCGACCAGTTCCCTCAGTGTCGCCTCGATCGCCATCAGCCGGCCACGGCCGGCCGACACCCCGGCGGGGATTCGTGCGATCGACCCGGAGTCGCTGTGGTGGGCGCGGATCCGCGCTCCCGATGCGATGACGCTCCCGCTGCTCCAGGAGGAGATCACCCGCCACGCCACCGCTCCCGAAGAGGAGGTCTTCGCCCGCCAGCTGCAGGTGCGCCGGCTCCCCGGATGGCTGCGGCGGCTGGTGCTCCGCGCGAATCTCGCCTCCGCGGGGGCGAAGCGGCCGTTGCGGCTGGGGACGTTCAGCATCTCGATGCTGGCCGGCGAAGGGTGCAGCAACCGTCATCATCCCTCGTTTCTCACCACCAGCCTCACGGCATCGCCACTGGACGAGTCGGGGCGATCGGTGGTGACGCTGCTCGCCGACCACCGCATCCTCGACGGTGTGCCGGTGGCGCGGGCACTGGCAGCGCTGGAAGTCGCCCTCACCGGACCGCTGAGCGCGGAGCTGACCGCGCTGGCGGCCCCCGGCGCGCGACCATGATGCGATGCTGGGGGCTCGTCTCAGCCCTGGGGGGGCACGAGTGCCGCGAGCGCTGCGGCATGCCTCGGGCCCCCGGCGCGGATCAGGAGCCGCCGGGCCGATTCGGAAACGATGTCGATCGCGACGTCGAGTCGGTCGGCGGGCAGCGCGTGGCCGGCGCGATCGGCCCATTCCACGCACACCCAGGTGGGACCGGCGGTGAGTTCGTCCCAGCCGATTTCGGCGAGATCGCCCGGTCCGGCGAGCCGGTGGAGATCGGCGTGGACGAGGCGCCTGGCCCGGCAGCCATCCGGCAGGGGCAGCACGTGGACCAGCCCGAACGTCGGGCTGACCACGCCGTCCGGGTCGAGGCCGGCCGCCGCGGCCAGCCCCTTCACGAAGCGCGTCTTCCCCGCGCCAAGATCGCCGTGGAGCGCGATCGTGGCAGGGACCGGGAGCGCCGTCGCGAGCCGGGCGGTGAAACGGTCGAGGGCCGCTTCGCCGGGGATGTCGATGGCGGTGACGTCAGTCGGCGAAGGCATGGATGAATCCGCGCGGGGCCAGCGGGACCTCGCTGCCGTCCGCCGCCCGGGTCGAGAGCCCCTGTCCGGCCGTTACGGTGCCGATGCGGGTGAGGGCCACGGGAAATGGCCATCGTGCCGCCAGCAACTCGGCGGCGGCGGCGGATGGCAGGGTGAGGAGGAGTTCGAAATCCTCGCCGTCGGCCAGGGCATGGTCGAGGGCACCCAGACCGTCGGCAAGCGAGAGCCGCGCGGCATCGGGGTGGATCGGCACGGCGGCGAGGTCGAGCAGCGCCCCCGTGCCGCTGGCCTTCATCATCCGCGCCAGATCGAGCGACAGCCCGTCGCTGACGTCGATGGCGGCGTGCACCGGATACCGTGCGGCGATCCAGGCGGCTTCCCGGCAGCGCGGCTGGACGTCGAGGTGACGGCCGAGGATGCTGCCGCCGAATCGACCGGTGGCGATGATCGCATCACCGGGGCGGGCCCCGTCGCGGCGCCAACAGTGGCCGGGCTCGACGCTGCCGAGCACGGTCACGCTCACGACAAGGGCCCCATCCCAGGCATTCGTGTCGCCACCCGCGATCGCCACGTCGAACGTCGCCGCCAGCGCGGCGACCCCGGCAGCGATGTCGCGTGCCAGTGCCCCGCCGCCGACCCGCGGCAGGCAGACCGCCACGACCGCCGCCTCGGGGCGGGCTCCCATCGCCGCCAGATCGCTGAGCCCGACGGCGAGCCCCTTGTGGCCGATCTGCCGGGGATGGCACTCAGGGCCGAGGCGGAAGTCGACCCCCTCGGAGAGCATGTCGACGCTGACGACGGTGCGCCTGCCGGCCGGAGGGCGGAGCACCGCCGCGTCGTCCCCCGGCCCGACTTCGAGCCGCGGGTCGTTGGGCAGGCGCGGGAGCAGCCAGTCGAGGAAGTCCTGCTCCACGGTCCTCCGGCCTCCTCCCGTCAGCGGCCGCCGCGGGCCGGCCGATTCTAACAGGCCGGGGCCACGGGCCGGCCCCCGACGCCGGGACCGAGACCATCCGTGGGGCACCGTGCGGCCGACGGAGTTGCGGTCGATCCGCGCCGGTGAGCACGCCGTCGCCGAGCCGGTGAGGGGCGGCTCTCGGCCCGCCGCGCCCGGATGCTGCGGTGATCCACCATCAGCGGAGGATGGTGTCGCTGGTGAGATGGCCGAAGAGCGTCTCCCGGCCCCGCAGTACGTAGAACTTCAATTGCCCGAGATTGTCTTCGCGGGACTTCTCCAGCACGTACATCACGTTGTCGACCGTGATCGTCTCCCAGACATGCAGGCCGACGAGGATGTCGCCGACGCGGATCCCCTGGTCCGCGGCCGGGCCACCGTCGCGGACGTCCGTGACGAGGAGTCCACCGCGGTAGCGGGATTGCAGTTTCTGCACCCGGCCGGCCGGCTGGGTTTCGACCTTGAGCCCCAACTCGTGCCAGCAGCGGTCTTCCTTGGAGAGCATCCGGGCCTTGGCGGCCGCCAGCAGCAGGTCGATCCGCACCTCGCCGCCCGGCCGCCCGACCGTCAGCGGCACGCTCTCGCCCGGCCGCCGGCCGAGCATGGCCCGTTCGACGTCGAGGGGTGAGGCCACCGGCTGGTCACCGATCTGCTTGATCACGTCGCCGGCGAGCAGGCCGGAATTGGCGGCGGGGCTCTCCGGAGGCACGAGCTCCACCAACACCCCATCGGTTCCGCCCCGGGTGACGATGCCGTGCCAGGTCCGTTCCAGGCGCTCGCTGGAGAGGAGCTCGGTGATCACGACGAGCGCCCGGTCGATCGGGATCGCGAACCCGATCCCCTGGGCGCCGGCCCGCACCGCCACGTTGATGCCGATCATCTGCCCGTCGATGGTGAGCAGGGGGCCGCCCGAGTTGCCGGGGGTGATGCTGGCGTCGGTCTGGATCAGGTCGTCGTAGCGCTGGGTCCGATTGACCTCCACGCTGCGGTGGAGGGCCGAGATGATCCCTCGCGTGACGGTGTGCTCGTAGCCATAGGCGTTGCCCAGAGCGAGCACCGTCTCCCCGATCATCAGGTCGGCCGAGGTTCCCATGGGGATCACCGGCAGCGGGGTGTCGGCGGGGATCTTGATGACGGCGAGGTCGGTCCGCGGGTCGTGCGACACGAGCGTCGCGGTGGTGGTGCGGCCCGAGGCGAGCGTGACCTCGATCCGGCGCACCCCCTCGACCACGTGGTAGTTCGTGGCAATGTAGCCGCGGGCGTCGATGATCACGCCGGTGCCCATGCCGTTGACGCGGCGCAGCTCCGTGGCCGACTCGTCGTCGCCGCCCGAGACCAGTTTTTGGCCGTGGATGTTGACGACCGAGTCGCGGGTCGACTCGATCGCCCGGACGATCGCCGTGCGGCGGGTCTCGGTCGCCTGGGACGTGACGCCCGTGGACAGCCCGAGTGCCGCCACGACCGAGAAGACGACCCAGACTCGCTGCATGACGCGCCCACTCCCCGACCGATCTGCACGGGCAGAATGTCGTCGTTGCCGCCTTGCCGAAGCGATGCGGCCGACATCAGGGTTGATCGGTTGCCCAGGGTTCTCGATTTTCCCTGGATCCCGCCAGGCCGCACACCTTCCCCAGTTGCCGGACGGCCGGAATCCCCGGGCGCATCCCACCCCTGCGGTCGGCGGCTCAAGCCCCGGGGAGATCGCCGGGGCCGGAGTCGTCGCCACGGCGGGGCGCGCCGCCGATCAGCAGGGGCAGGATCTGGAGCCCGAGGAACGCGCAGAGGATCACGAGGAGCACCATCGGCCAGGCGCCGGCGACCCGGGCCACCAGTTCCCAGCCGTTTTCCCGGGCGATCCCGCCGATCAATGCCCCGAGGAGGACGACCAGCAGGCCGACCAGCACGAGACCGCATCCCACGGAGGCCATCGTGCCCTTGAAGGTCCCGACGTCGGTGAACTCCTCCTGGTGGAGGTCGATGCCGCGTCCGCGGGCGAGGCTGCGTGGCACCGTCTCTGCCAGCTCGATGGCGCGCGCCGCGTCGTCCCAGGTGGCCGGCGGAATCGCCCTGGGTGCCTTGGGGGGGCTGGGGTGGGCTGCCGGCTGGGCGATGATCCGCTCCAGTTCGGCGAGCATGGCTGCCGGTCGGTCGAGCGGTTGCTGGGTGGGGGTGGTTCCCTGTTCGCGCCGGCAGTTCACGCGCTGGCCGTCGGGAATCTCGAGGGCCACGTCGCCGCGGCTGCCGAGGAGGCGGACGCGCAGTCCTGGGGGGCTCCCGCGCCCGGCCTGCCACCGCACCGGCAGGCTGGTGGGGCCCGACAACCCGATGGCCAGGCTGCCCCAGAGCGCGTCTTCCGGCCCGGGACCGCCGCCGCCCCCGCCGAGGGTCGAGAGCCGTCCGGGGCTGCCGACGATCGCCCGGATCAGATCGGCATCGCGGGCGAACGCCCGGAGGACGGCATCGCGGCCCCGATCGGCGAGTTGCCGTTCGAAGAGGAGGGTTTCCGGCACGCCGATCGTCCCGGCCCCGGCGAGCGCCGATTCGAGGGTGGCCCTCAGTTGCTCGACGAACGGATGGAGACGTTCGGGCAGGAAGGGGACGAGCCGGGAACCGGTGTCCTGGCGGATCATCTCCAACTCGTAGGCCCACACCATCGACAGGTCGAGCGGATGGGAGAGGACGAGCGTCCGTCCCGCCTGCACCAGGGCACGCACGGCATCGGCCCGGCCGGGATGCCAGCCGTCGGCCCCCACCAGGACGGCCGCGGAGGACTCGGCGTCGAGGAGGGTCTCCCAGGCGGCGGGCATGGCTCCCGGGAGTGCCTCCAGCACCGCCGGATCGACGTCGCAGACCGGTCCGAGCGTGTGCCCGCTGCCGCGGGCCGCGTCGAGCAGCCAGCCGATCGAGTCGTCGTATCCGAGCAGGCCTACACGCATCGTTGCAATTGTTTCCGGGAGCGGGGAAAGTGGCCAGTGGTGAGCGGGACGACAAGGGGACGACGACGGAAGTGGGGTTCCATGCGGGCGGACGTGATTGCCATCGGCGACGAGTTGACCACGGGCCAGCGGCTCGACACCAACAGCCAATGGATTTCCCGGGAATTGGGGGTGCTGGGGATCGCGGTCGGCTGTCATGTGACGGTGCCGGACGACTTGGATGACGGCATCCGCGCCGTGGGCGCCGCGGCGGACCGGGCCGACCTGCTCGTGATCACCGGAGGCCTGGGGCCGACCGCCGACGACCTGACGAGGGACGTGCTCGCCGCGGTGGCGGGCACGCCGCTCGAGGAGCGCGCCGACGCGCTGGCCACGGTCGAGTCGCGGTTCGCCCGGCGCGGCGTGGTGATGCCCGAGACGAACCGGCGCCAGGCGCTCTTCCCGCGCGGCAGCCGCATGATCCCCAATCCGGAGGGCACGGCCCCGGGGCTGGATGTCGACCTGCCGACGGCGGGGCGTGTCTGCCGGGCCTTTGCCCTGCCGGGGGTGCCGGCGGAGATGCGGCTGATGTGGCGGGAGAGCGTGGTGCCCGCGCTCCTCGCCGCCACCGGAGGCAGCGGCACGATGGTCTTCCGCCGGATCAAGTGCTTCGGGCTCGGCGAGAGTGCCATCGAGGCCCGCCTGCCCGACCTTGTGCGGCGCGGCCGCGACCCGCTGGTGGGGATCACCGCCCACGAGGCGACCATCACGCTGCGGATCGCCGCCCGCGGCACCGACGAGGCCGCCTGCCGCGCCCGCATCGCGCCGACCGAGGACGTGATCCGTGACTGCCTCGGCAGCCTCGTCTTCGGCGTCGAGGACGACGAGATCGAGGACGCGGCGCTGGCGGTGGTGGCGGAGCGCGGCGGGAGTCTCGCCACGGTCGAGTGGGGCACCTGCGGGATGGTCGCGGCCTTGGCCAGCGCCGCGGCCCGGCGGCGGGGCGACGGTGTCTACCACGGCGGCACCGTCGAGGCTCCCGGTCGCGGTCCTGGCGGGTTGGAGGAGTTGGTCACCCGCGTGGAGGAATGCCGGAGGCAGCGGGGAGCGACCCATGCCTTGGGAGTGGGGCCGGTCCACGCGGCACTGGCCGACGGCGCGCTTGTCGACATCGTGCTCACCGGCGCGGGGTCGCCCGTCCATCAGCGCCACCGGCTCGGTGGGGATGCCACGATCCGGCTCCCACGCGCCGCCCGTTTCGCCTTCGACCTCGTTCGGACGACGGTCGCGGTGGCGGGGGACCGGGGCGATTCCACCCGCTCGGCAGCGGAGCCCCGGCGATGAGCGACAGGTCATCCGGACGGACCGATCTGGCGGCGCTGCGCACCCCCTTGCTGGTATTGTCCTTCGTGACGCTGCTGACGCTCCTCGCCTGGCCGTCGTTCGTCGGCCGGATCCAGTATGCGAAGACGCGCGAGGAATTGGCCGCGATCCGTGATGCCGCCGCCGGTGCCGAGTTGGCCCCTGTCGGCAAGTTGTTCACCTCGCTGGCCCGGCTCGTCGGCCCGGCCGTGGTCAACGTGACCAGCACCCGGCCGGTCCTCCTCGCCGCCGACGAGGTCGGCGCGCTGTGGGGGCCGCGGTCGCGTCTGGCGGCGGAGGAGTCGTCGGGCTCCGGCGTGATCGTCGAGCCGGACGGGGTGATCGTCACCAATTACCACGTCGTCGCCCAGGCGCGCTCGATCGACGTCCGCCTCGCCGATGGGCGGAGTTTCGACGCCGAACTGGTCGGTGCCGACCCCGCGACCGACCTGGCCGTGCTGCGCATCGATGCCACGGACCTCCCCACCGCCGCCTGGGGCGACAGCGACCGACTCGAGGTGGGGGAGATGGTGTGGGCGATCGGCAATCCATTCGGCCTCGACCGCACGCTGACCTACGGGATCATCAGCGCCACCGGCCGCCGCGGCGTGCTCGACGATCCACTGCAGGAGTTCCTCCAGACGGATGCCGCCGTCAACCGCGGCAGTTCCGGTGGCCCGCTGGTGAACGTCCACGCGGAGATCGTCGGCATCAACACCGCGATCGTCGGCGCCGACTTCCAGGGGATCGCCTTCGCCATTCCCGCCAACACGGCCCGGGAAGTCTGCCGGGCGATCGTCGAGCGCGGCCCGGTGGAGCGCGGATTCCTCGGGGTGCAGGTCGATGACCCGCCGGAGGAGATGGCCTCCGGGGCGCTCGTGATGCAGGTCGATGACCGGTCTCCGGCTGCCCAGGCGGGGATAGAGCGCGGCGACGTCGTGATCCGTTTCGACGGCAAGCCGGTGGCCGATCAACGGGCGCTGTTCTTCCTCGCGGCCCGCGCGCCGATCGGCACGGAGGTTCCGGTGGACGTGCTGCGCGATGGTGAAACGCTCCGGCTGCGCGTGCGGATCGGCCGCCGTCCTGCCGAGACACCCCGGTGATCCCCCGCGCTCACGCCGGGGGAAGCCCCGCGTCGGGGTCCGCCGTCGACGTATGGCCGGTGTCCCCCGCGCTCACGCCGGGGGAAGCCCCGCGTCGGGGTCCGCCGCCGACGTATGGCCAGTGTCCCCCGCCGCCGACGGCGGATCGTCGAGGAACTTGGTGAAGTTGAACTCGTCGTCGGCCGGCTTGGTGGAAGCCGACCCACCGCCGCCGGCGAGTTTCCCGACCCGTGGCCGCTCGATGCTCTGACCGGGGGGGCGGGCCCGCAGCGCCGCCGCGACGCCATCGAGCCACTCCCCGGCGGGGAACGAATACGGGCGGAACTTCTCCAGCGTGCCGGTTTCTTCGTGGATGAACAGCGCGCGCTGCGGACCGAGCTTGCTCGCCAGCGGGCTGTCGACGAGTTGGCTCGAGTCGGAGGCGCTCATCTGGAAGAGGACGCGGAGTTCGAACTCCTTGAGGGCACCGCGCTCGAACGTCCGCATCAGATTGGTGAGCGAGTCGCACCACACGAGCGTGTGGATGCCGACGGTCGGGCCGTCCTTGAGCACGGTGTTGAAGTTCTGCGCCGGTCCCGACTTCTGGTCGCCGCCGAACGAGAAGCCGAAGTCACCGTCGCTTTTGCGCAGCTCGCGGAACCGGGCCAGGTCGCGGACAATCACGAAGATCGCCTCGCCGTCGAGCACCTGCTCGTCGAGTCGGCGCTTGACCTCGGCCGCGAGGCCAGCGAAGGCATCGGTGACTCCGAGGAGCGACACGCTCTCCACGTCGTGGGGGAGCGACGTGGCGAGCTGGCGGAGCAGCAGGTCGGGCTTCTCCTCGGCGACGGCCGGCTCGAAGAGGACGAACCGGGCAGGGCGCTCGAGACGGCCCCCGGGGAACGGATCGTGTGCGGCCGCGAGCCCCACCAGTGCCATGCCGAGGAGGCTCACCGCGAGATCCTCGCGCTGGCCGACGACCAGCAGGTTGGCGCCACCCTGGCGGCGGAGGATCGCGGCGGTCGGATCCTTGATCGCGATCGCGTCGCCGAGCCAGGCGACGGGGGCGACCGGCTCGCGCCCGCCGACGGTGCCCTTGGCGAGCAGCTCGGCCAACTGTCCGTTGCCGGCAGGATCGGCCGCCTGATTGCCGTCGAAGACGATCCGCGGGAGCGGCGCGACGTCGGACCGCCGGTCGGCGAGTTGCCGCAGCGCCGAGAGGTACCATTCTCGTCGGTCGTCGCCGAGCCACACGACCTGGAAGGGGTTGTTCCCGGCGAGCATGCCGTTGGCATCGTTGTAGATCGCCTCGCCGGGCCGGGTGAGCAGCCGGGCGGCGGAGTTGTCCTCCGAGAGGATCAGGCTGCTGTCGGCCTCGTTGCATTGCAGCGCGATGCGCACCGCCATCTGCCCCATCGTCGCGCGCGGCAGGCTGTACGACCCGCCGAGCGTCTGCGACCCGAGGAGCACGTGCATGCCGAAGGCACGGCCCTGACGGACGAGGCGGTCGAGGATCAACGAGGCATCCTGGGCGAGCTTGTCGTCCTCGATGAACAGCTCCTGGAACTCGTCGATGATCAGCAGCACGCGCGGCATCGGGTCGGGGTTGCCGGTGGCGCGGAAGCCGGCGAGATCCTGCACGGCAAGGTCGCGGAACAGGTCACCGCGTCGCTTCAGCTCCCGGTCGAGCTGCTCCAGCACCGAGAGCCCGAACTCGCGTTCGCTCTCGATGGCGATGACGCGCGCGTGGGGCAGCCGGTAGTGGTCGTAGATCTTGAACTCGACCCCCTTCTTGAAGTCGATGAGATAGAACTGGACCTCGTTGGGGCTGTAGGTGAGCGCGAGGTTCGTGATCAGCGCGTGCATCATCGTCGACTTGCCGGAGCCCGTCTTGCCGGCGATGAGCACGTGCTGGCTGGTGCCCTTGCCGAGCCGCATGTGCTGCATCTTCTTGGCACCGGCTGGGCCGAGCGGGACGTCGATCTCGCGCGCCGTGCTCCCGCTCCACCAGGTGTTCTCCGGCGGCGCGACCCGGTCGAAGGGCACCTCGACGCGCTTGGCGGCCTTGGCCGCCCGGCCGATCCGCTGCACGATCTCGGTGAACACGTCGTCAGGCGGGGCCGTCTCCACGGTGAGCGGCCATTTCGAGAACTCGGGGTCGTGCCAGGTGAAGGTGCCGTCCTTGAGCTGGAGGACGGTGGCGTGCGAGTCGATGTCGGAGAGGGAGAAGCCCGCCGGCAGGGGCAGCTTGGTGTCGACCGAAACGACGAGGGCCACGCCGCAGCGATGGCCGCTGGAGGCGATGCTCGCCAGACGCCTGGCGCTCGTCTCGGTGAAGTTCGCCGGGAAATTGGCGACGACGACGAAGCGGTAGGGCTCCGGCACCTCGGCTTCGGCGTTGTAGTGGGCGATCGACTCGTATTCGTTGCGCAGGTATTTCTGGATCACCAGCTCCATGTGCTCGGTGATGTCGGCCAGGCGCTGTTCGATGAGCGCCGGCTCGGTCCAGATCCGGCTGGTGACGAGCAGCTCGTCGTGATCGGCGAGGTGCATGAACCCGGCGAAATGCTTGCCCAACCCGAGGGGATCGATGATCGTGAACCGGGTCTGGCCGGCCGGCACTCCGGCGGCGATCCGCAGCGTGAGCGCCTGGAGGAAGGCTCCGGCAGCCTCGCGCTGGTCGGCCGTGGTCTTGACCACCAGCGATGATCCGTCGGGGAAGGGCACGAGGGCCGGCTGCGTCCAGGCGACCGGGCCGAAGGCGTTGAGCTCGGGGCGGCTGGAAACCCCCCCGGGCACCTTCTCGAGCGACACACCCAGTTCTCCGAAGCGGAGCCCCACGGGGGACCGCTGCGGCAGGGTCGCTGAGCCGTCGGCAAGCGCGCCCCATTCGGGGAACGCGGCGGCATCGATCTCCGTGGCGGCGTTGACGACCGCGTCGGCGTCGGTGCGGGCCTGGCGCCAGGCGGAGGTCATCGCGGCCGTCCGCTCCGCCAGCCTCCGGTCCGCGGCGGCGAGGCGGTCGTCGCGGGCCTGTTCCCGCTCGTTGACGTCGCGCACCAGATCGGCCCCGAGGGCGGCGATCCGGGCGGGGTAGCGGGCATCGGCCTCCTCGCGGGCGGTCGTCGCCTTGCTGCGGATCGACGTCGTGGCCTGCGCGACTTTATCGGTGATTTCGGCGAGTTGGGCATCGCGCTTGGCGGTGAGGTCGGCGATCCCCTTCTTCGCCCGGGCCTCGAGGTCGGCGAGGTGCTTGCGGGTGCCCGACTCGAGGGCCCGCGCCTGCTCCTCGCGGCGCACCGGCAACCATTCGGTGGCGGCGGCGAGCAGGCGCCGGCCGCGGACCACGTCGCGCTCCACGGAAGTCCAGACGTCGGCGGCCTGGCGGGCGGCTTCCTTCTTCAAGCCGCCGAAGATCGTCTTCGACGCCGCCATCCCCAGCAATTCCTTCGTGCGGGCGATGACGCCGGCATGGAGGGCTTCGATCTCGGCGAGGACGCCGTCCCGCTCGGGGAGCGGCCGGTCGTCGGTCGCCGCGTGGTCTGTTTTCACCCCGCAGCCGGCGAGAAACTCCTTCCCCTTCGCGAGCGCCTCCTCGAACTGGCTGGCGACCCTCTTCAGATCGGCCTCCGTCTTCGCGAACAGTTTCTGGGGGTCGTTGCGCTTCTCCTTGAAGACCTCCTTGATCGAGGCCTGTTCGAACTCGTGATCCTCCTTGATCTTGGTCGTCTGTTCCTGCCAGGCGCGCTGGAGGGAGGCGACCTTATGACTCCGCTGCTCCTCGATCTTCTTCAACTCGGCCTCTGCCTGCGCGGTGAGGCGCGCGGTGAGATCGGCGTATTCCTTTTTGGTGGCGGCGATCTCGCGGTGGTGCTTTTCGGTGGTGGCCGCGGTCGCCCGGGTGGCCTCGTCACGTGCGGCCGCGGTCTCCTGGTCGTGCTCGTTGACGATCTCGTGCTCGAGCTTGACGCGGGAGGCGGCCGCCTGCCGCAACCCGAGGATCGCCATGCGCAGCCGCCCCTGGTCGTAGGCCGATGCGGCCGGCCCTCCGTCGGCCGCAGGTGACGGGGAGGGAGCGTGAGACTGCGCGCCCGGTGTCTCGAGGGTCCCTGCACCACCCGCGGAATCGGTCGTCATGCTCGTTGGTCCCCCCGGTCCCACCCGTCACCCGTCACGGAGCGCACACCGCGGCGTCCGTCCGGCACCGCCACCCGGTCCCGCCGGAGGAGGAGTCAGCCGCCGCCCTCGTCGGCCACGTCACGCGCGGCCCGGGCGAGCACCTCGGCGAGCCGGCCGATCGCCTCGAGGGTTTCCTTGATGTCGGGCCGCAACGGCTCGATGTGCTCTTTGTGGAACGCCTTGCTGGTGGCGTCGTTCCACGTGTCCTTCGCCGAATCCCACTTGATCTCCAGCTGCTTGAGCGCGAGCGACATCTTCGAGGCCCCGCTGGAGAGATCGATGTGCTTCATGGCGTGGGAGGATCCTCCGAGGCAGGGGCGGAGGCGGGTGACACGACCGCCATGGATTCCCCACCGGCCGGGGCCGCTGCCGGATCGTCGACCTGGCGGGTGACCGGGCCGGCGCCACCGCTTCCGCCGGCAGCCGCCCCGGTCCGCGGGCCGGAGACGTCGCGGTAGGCGTCGAGCGCCTTGAGCATCCGCTCGAGCGCGGCCAGCGCCCGCGGGCACTTGACATCGACCACCTCGCGGAAGTGCACCAGCTTCACGCACGTCTCGCGGAACTGCTGCTGCACCATCGGCGTCCAGCGCCGGACCGCCTCCGCCTTCTGCTCCGCGAGGGCGAGCCGCGCTCGGGCCTTTTCCAGCTTTTTCTTCTCCTCCACGCACGAGGGTTGACCATCGCCCACCTTCTTGAAGGTCCGGCAATGCTCCAGGTCCTTGATCGCCTGGTTGACCATGTCGCCCGCGCGGCGGACCTCCGCCTTCCAGTGGGCGGCGCGGTCCATGGTGATGTAGTCGACCGCGCGCCGTCCCTCGAGCTCGACCTCCGCGATCGCCTGCCCGGTCTCGTGCGCGAACGAGGCCACCGCCGACTTCACGAAGGCGAGGGTGTCGATCGATTTGACGTCGGCCTGTCCGGACATGGGCTGGGCCTCAGCGCTGCTGCTGGTATTCCTCCACCCGTTCCGCCTTGCGGATCAGGTAGGGCACGTATTCCCCGGTGCTCTCCACGAACCGGCCGAAGGTGGCGAGTTGCTGCTCGAACTCCTCGGCGAACTTCTGGTGCTCCTGATCGCGCCAGGTGGCGCCAAGTGCCGAAAGCTGTCGCTGCACCGCCTGCATCTGCGTCATCACCTCGCCGCTGAAGTGCCGCAGGCGGGCGGCGAACCGCCGCAGTTCCTGTGGATCGACGATTGCCTGTCCCATGGTCGTGTCCTCCCGCAGTGCGCGGCGTGACGGGTCCCCATCCGTAGCTTACCGGGTCGGGCCCCGGAAGGGCAGGCGGCGGAGCGGCGGTGCGGCGGCAGGGGATGGGAAGTCCGCGCCGCCACGCCTACACTCCGGGGCCGGACGCACCCCGCTCCCGGAATCCCGCCCCGAGGAGACCGCCTGCCGTGTCCCATCCCCCGCACCGTCAGCCGGGCGACGACACCGTGTCGATGGAACCATCGACCGGGTGGCACGTCAGCCATTTGTTCTACGCCTTCGACCGCAGCCGGCTTGCCGCGCTGTCGCCGCGGCAACTCGCCGAGGGAATGGCCGCCTTCGAAGCCGCACTCGATCCGGCCGCCGTCGGCGGACCGCGGCGTCTGCAGACCTGGATCGTGCCGGGGCACAAGGCGGACTTCGGCGTCATGGCGATGGACCCCTCCCCCCTGGTGGTCGAAGCGGTGCACCAGCGGCTGCTCGCGGGACCACTGGGAGCGGCGCTCGTCCCGACCTGGTCGTTCATCGGGCTCACGGAGGTGAGCGAGTATGTGCCCACGGTGGCCCAGTACGGGCAGCGGCTGATCGATGAGGGGGAGGTGGCCGACAGCCCGAGCTACAAGGCGAAGGTGGCGGGTTACGCCGCCCGTGAAGACGCGATGCGGCGGGCACGGATCGAGCCCGACTTCCCTCCCTGGCCCAACGCCTGCTTCTACCCGATGAACAAGAAGCGCGAGGTGGCGGAGAACTGGTTCCTGCTGCCGTTCCCCGAGCGGAGCCGCCTGATGGCCGAGCACGGACGCACCGGGATGACCTTCGGTGGCCGGGTGACGCAGTTGATCACCGTGAGCGTCGGTCTCGACGACTGGGAGTGGGGGGTCACGCTCTGGGCGCGGCGCCCTGACTTCCTCAAGGAGATCGTCTACACGATGCGGTTCGACGAGGCGAGCGCCCGCTACGCCGAGTTCGGCCCGTTTTACACCGGGTATGTCGCCACTCCGGCCGCGATCCTCGCCCACTGTTCAATCCGGCCGGCGACTTTGGCCACAAACAGCGGGGGTGAGTAGGGCAGCGCCGTTTGCTGATCAGTCGTCAGCGCTGGGCCGCGGGGCGGGCCGCCGTGAGGACGATGTCGACGGGGGTGCCCACCGGCGGCACCCTGCCGGGAAACGCCTCGAACAGGAGCGCCTCGTTGGATTGCGAACTCTCGATCGGGAGATCGAGGGTGGCGGTGGGGAAATTCGAGACGCAGATGAAGTCGCCGGCGTCGGCCTGGTAGTGCTCGACGCCGTCGGGGTCTTTCCACAGGCTGCTCCCGGCGAACACCCACTCGGTGTCGAGTTCCCTGCCGGTGCGGGCATTGCGCACCCAGGTGCGGGCGTCGGCCTCGTGCACGGTGCCGGCGTCGTCCTTCCACCGCAGCGTGAGACGGACCGCCGGGCCGCTCGCGGCGGCATAGACCGGGTCGAATGACACCGGCTTGCCCGGCTCGAGTCCGATCGCGAGCAGCGCGGCGTGCACCAACCGGGCCGACGCTTTCACGGCGATCACCGATTCGTGCTCCTTGGTGAGCTGCGGGCAGGCGAAAAACTCGATCGGGCCCCGGTCGAGTGCCACCGCCCCACCGACGACGACTTTCTTACGCCCCAAATCGACCCATACCTCTTCGGCTGGCGCGAGCCGGCGCAGCTCCGGATGGCGGTCGGCCGGCGGGGTGACGGTTGCTGCGGGAGGATCGGCGGCGCGTGACCGACCGCCTTCAGGAATGGGGAGGATCGACGTCGCCAGGACCAGGCCGGCGAGCAGCGCGGCCCCGCCACCGACGCGCGATCGACCAGGGTGATGTGGGGCGGTCGCCCGGGGCCAGCGCGACCGGGAGCCGCGCTCGGCAGCCGCCCGCCGGGGCTGACCGGCGGATTCGGGCGCCATCGATGAGGAAGGATTGTTCATGGCTGTGGTGTTCCCCCGTGGCTGATGGCCGGCGACCGCGATACGATACCGCACCACGCGGCAGCCGCGCCGGGATCGGCCCTCCGTTCGCCGGGGCGACCGCCCCACAGGGAACCCACGGGCAATCGGCTGCCCGGGGCGACGAGTGCCGTCCCAAGCACGTATCAGAGCACGGGTACACCTCGAGGCACGGGCACCAGGCCATGGCCAGTCGCAACGGCAGTTCCGGCAGACTCTCCCCCCCGGCCCGCAACGGCAGGCACGCTGACGCGGCGCCTGACCGCCCGCCGGCCGTCGGTGCCCCTCCCGCGGATGGCATCACGCCGTCTGCCGGTGACGGTCCGCGGGGCGGGGGCCGTCGCGTGTCCGGCGCGGTTGCTGCACGGAGCATCGCGATGCTCGCGGAGCGGCTGCCCGCCGGCGACGACCGCCGGCGACTGCGGCGCCTGGCCGTGGGTGTCGATGGGGGCGGGCGGCGCGGCCGCGATCTGGCCTGGCTCACGACCGTCGTCGGGGATGGCCTCGACGTGGCCGGCGCCATGCCGCCGGGTAGCCCGCGGTGGATCACCAGCGAGGCCCTCGCCTGGGCCGTGGCCCGGGTCGTGACCGTGGGGGCGGGGTCGCGCCCGCCAGGTGGGGATCGCAGCGCCGGCGCCACGCCCCTGGTCGAGCGCCTGATCGGCGTCATCACCCCCGCAGCGGAGGCGGCTGCCAGTGGGGACGCCTCCGCGATCTCCTGTCTGCTCGTCGCCGCCGCGTTGCTCCCGGGCAACGACCGCTGCCGGCGTTTCGAGGCGCAGGCCCGGGAGGCCCTCGAGGCCGACATCGATCGGCTCGCGACCGCCGACGGCGCGATTGGTCCCGTGGGCGCCGACTCCGCGGCGCGCGTGGCAGGGGTTGCCCGGTGGGCGGCTGTGCTCGACGCCGTCGTCGCTGCAGGGGGGGATCCGCCGTGGAGCGGGCGAAGCCGGGCGCGCTTCCGGGCGGCCGGCGAGACCGCGCTCATGCTGCTCGGGCCCGGAGGGGAGTGGCCCGGCGCCGACAGGCGGGCGATCGGGGCCCTGCTCGCGGCGATCGAACGGGATGGAGGCCGCAGGGCGCGCGACACCGCCCGGCAGATGCGGCGGGGACCGGGCGACGACGCGCGGCTGCTGCGCCGGGAGCGGGGCCTTGCGGAGGGCTGCCAGGCGGTGATCCGCTCCGGATGGGACGCCGCCGACGTGCGCGTGTTCATCGATTGGCGCGCGGCGTCCCCCTGGTTGGAGGTCGCGGTCGGGCGGCGCTGCCTGGTGGGCGGTCCCTGGTCGGTTCAGGCGACGGTCGGCGGTGTGCCCCTCGCCACCGACGGCCCGTGGCGGATGTCGAGCTGCGAGCCATGTCGGCACGGCACGTTTCTCGAGGTGGTGCAGCCACTGGTCGGTGGCGGCGAGATCCAACGGCAGATCGTGGTCATGGCGGCCGACCGGGTGGTGCTCCTGGCCGATGCCTTGATCCTGCCGGCGGCTGCGGGCGTTCTGGCGTACGAGGGGCATCTGTCGCTACCCGACGGGGTGACGGTCACCGCCCCCGCGGAGACCAGGGAGCGCCTTCTCGGCGACGGGCGGCCGCGCTGTGCCGTCCTGCCGCTGGCGCTCGGCGAATGGACCGCGGCGGGGGGGCCGGGGAGCTTCACCGCTGCGGCAGGCGCCACGGGTGGCGGACTGCACTTGCGGCAGGTGGGGGCCGGACAGCGGATCTACGCGCCGCTGTGGATCGACTGCGATCCACGGCGGAGCCGCGGGCCGCTCACCTGGCGGCAACTCACGGTCGCCGACACCCGGCGCATCCTCGACCGCCATGAGGCGGCCGGATTCCGCGTGCAGGCGGGGCTCGACCAGTGGCTCGTCTACCGGGCCCTCGACGAGCCGCGGAACCGGACGTTGCTCGGGTGCAATGTGGCGTGCGAGTTCGTCCTCGGACGGATCAAGCCGCGCGGCCGGGTGGGCCGATCGATCGAGATCGAGTGACCGCCGCCGCGGTGACGGGTGAGCCGATGAAACGGGTCTGCGACAACCTTGCCCGGGTGCGCGAGCGGATCGAGGCCGCGTGCCGCGCCGCGGGGAGAACGGTCGCCTCCGTGGGTCTGGTGGGTGTCACCAAATCGGTCTCTCCCGCATTGGCCCGGGCGCTCCTGGATGCCGGGTGCGGCGATCTGGCGGAGAGCCGACCGCAGGCCCTGTGGTCCAAGCAGGAAGCACTCGCCGACCGCGGTGATGTTCGTTGGCATCTCATCGGCCACCTGCAGCGCAACAAGGTGCGGCGCACGCTGCCACTGTGCCATCTGGTCCACTCGCTCGACAGCCAGCGGCTCCTCGCCGCGCTCGCCGCGGAGGCGCACGGCCTCGGGCTCACCACCGACGTGCTCATTGAGGTCAACCTCACCGGCGCGGCGGCCCGGACCGGCATCGCCCCCGGGGCGGTGCGGCCCCTCCTCGATGCCTGGCCCGACGCCGGGGTGCGGCTCCGCGGGCTGATGGGGATGGCAGCGGCCCCGGAAGCTGGGGCGACGGCCGATGCGGCACGGCGCCAATTCGCGGCCCTCCGCGCGCTCCGCGACCGACTCCGAGAGGAGCGGCCCGATCTCGGGCTCGACGAACTGTCGATGGGGATGAGCGACGATTTCGAGGACGCGATCCTCGAGGGGGCGACGCTCGTGCGGATCGGGTCGGCGCTTTGGGAAGGGGTGACGGCGGCGGACGAGCCTGGGCCCCCCGGGTTCGATCATGACGGGGCGGCCCCTCCCTGACAGGGCGGACCTCGGTGGTGGCGACTACTCGTCGGCGAAGCGGACGCCGAGGATCTCGAACCGCATCATGCCCGCCGGCACCTGGATATCGACCTTCTCCCCGACCTTGCGGCCGAGGAGCCCCTGGGCGAGCGGACTGGCGACGTTGATCTTGCCGGCGTCGTAATCCTCCTCGCCCGCACCGACGAGGACGAACTCCTCCTCGTCGCCGAACTTCAGGTCCTTGACCGTGACGGTGGCGCCGAACACCACCTCGTTCGTGGCCTCCTTGGGCCGCTCCACGATCACGGCACGGGCGAGTTTGTCGCGGAGGAGATTGATCTTCGCCTGGAGCATCCCCTGGCTTTCGCGCGCCCCGTGGTACTCGGCGTTTTCGCTCAGATCCCCCTCGCTCCGGGCGGCAGCCACGCGGGCGGTGAGCTTGGGCATCTCCACCGTGTCGAGGTGATCGACTTCGGCCTTCAGTTTCTCGTAGCCGGTGCGGGTCATGGGGATGAGGTCAGACATCGGCGGCATTCCGGTGAAACGGGAAGAAAACGCTCCGCGGGATTTCCGCGTGAGGACGGAGAGGGGGCCAACGCCCCTATTTCGCCAGATAGAGCAGGCGTCCGCAACTGCGGCAGGCAACCACACGTCCCATCGACAGTTCCGCGACCATGTTGCCGGTGATCTGCTGGGAACAGCCACCGCAGCTCTGGCCGTCGACGACTGCCATCCCGTCGGCCCCCTTGCTCTTGACCACACGGCGGTAGACGTCGCGGGAATCCTCGGGAAGCTCGTGTTCGGCCGCCTCGAGATCGCGGTTGACCCGCTCCACTTCGCTTGTGAGGGCGGCCGTTTTTGCATCGACATCCGCCTTCGCGTCGGCGAGGCCCCGCCTGGCCGTGGTCAATTCGGCATCGGCGGCCGGCACCTGGCCACGTGTCGCATCGACCCTTTCGAGGGCCTCGAGGATTTCGTCCTCGAGGACCTTGGTCGCCATCCGGTCGGCGGCGATCTGGTCGCGCAGGGTTTGGTATTCGCGATTCGTCTTGCAGGCGTTGAGCTTGGCCTCGAGATCGATGATCTTCGCCTCGGCCGACTTGAGCTGGAGTTGCTTCTGGTCGGCGGCGATCTTCGCCCGGCGGACCTCGTCGTTGACGGCCGCGAGCCGGGCCTCGGCCGCCTCCACGAGCTTGGTGCGCGCCGCCACCCGCCTCGGTCCGGCCTCGAGCTGGTCACGGAGATCGGTCAACTGCCGTTGCATGCGGTGCAACGTGCGGATCGCGTCGGCGGTGACTGCCAGTGCCATGGGTGGAATGTCGTGACAGGGGCGTGAGACACGCCATCGATCCTACCAGACCGGCGGCTGCCACGCACACGCACCGGCCGCCGGCCGCGGGGCATCCCGCGACCGGCAGCCGGTGGATGATCGCCTGCCACGCAGCGGCCGCGGCGGGTGGGTCCGGCCGCGCCGAGCGGACGCCCGGAGCGGCGTCAGTGGCTCGGACCGGTGAGGAAGCTCTCGAGCTGACGCGACCGCACCGGGTGCTGCAGCTTCTTCACCGCCTTGGCTTCGATCTGCCGGACCCGCTCACGGGTGACGCGGAAGATCCGCCCGACCTCCTCGAGGGTGTAGGTGTAGCCGTCCGTCAGGCCGTAGCGGAGGCGGATGATCTCCCGCTCCCGGTAGGTGAGGGTCTTGAGCAGCGACTCGATGCGATCCTTGAGCAGTCCGCACGTGGCCGCCTGGGACGGGCTCTGGACCCCGGCATCCTCGACGAATTCGCTGAAGCTCGCGTCTTCGCTCTCGCCCACCGGCCGATCGAGGCTCATCGGCTGCCGGCCCATGTCGAGAACCCGACGGGCCTCGTCGAGCGGGATACCCGTCGCCATGGCCATCTCCTCCGCCGTCGGCTCGCGGCCCAACTCGTGGAGCAGTTTCTTGCCGGCCGTGCGGAGCTTGGAGAGCACGTCGATCATGTGCACCGGGATGCGGATCGTG
>SXGQ01649275.1_pt1 | contig 34238 bp, 25 predicted proteins | sample 3178371 | NCBI WGS metagenome assembly SXGQ01 (sample SAMN11356859, study PRJNA531348) | freshwater metagenome | isolation source: freshwater sample F1-20 | place: China: Fuxian Lake, Yuxi | collected 2017-12-25 | reverse complement strand
GTTGGCGGTCCGGACGGTGGGAATGAAACAAATCTGACTGAACTCAAATCGGACAAAAACGTCAAAATATAATGGTATAGGTATTATATTGGTTAATCTAATTGAATCGAAATTGTATCAAATCAGGTCGTTCTGCTTCGGTTTTAGCACCACCCCTACCCTGTTTTATTTTAGTCTTTGATTTAATAGAACCATCATATCAGGTACCGGAAACCCACATTATTGCAAAATGTGTATTTATTTGATTTAAAGGCCATTTAGGCCCCTTTTTGTTAAGCAAAATGGTAGTTTTTGTGTGATTTGCTACACAAGTGCTGCACAAATCTTGATTTGAGAAACTTCGTTTAATTTGAAGGAAGTAATTATGTTCGAGTTCTTATTATTCTTAAAGGCGAGTGAAGTAGCTGTAATTTGTAATTGAGGTTGATCCTCCTAAATTTGTAAAATTAAGAATATCCATACTTATAAAAATGAGTAACCAAGAGGAAACTAATCTGGAATATACGCTGAAAAATTCACAAAAAGACGATTGGAATTTCTACATAAGAACGCACCAAGAAGATTTTTCAGAACTTATTAATCTCTCTATTTCAGACAAACAACCATATTCGTGGCGAGCCTCATGGTTGTTATCAAGTTGTATAAAAAAAAATGATGAACGTGTTATCATTTACATAAATTCGATAATAGATGTACTCCCATCCCTTCAAAATAACCAACAGCGCGGACTGTTAAAGGTTTTACAAAAAATGGTAATAGACCCAAAATATGAAGGAATATTATTTGACACTTGTGCAAAAATTTGGGAGAACATAAAAAATAACCCCTCTCTTCGTTTTCAGGCATTAAAAACAATGGTCGATATGTCAAAAAAATATCCAGATTTTTTAAACGAAATAATACTATTAACAGATACTTATTATACAGAAAATTTAACAGAGGGGGTAAAGAAATCAGTCTTTAGGATAATTCGCTCTTCCAAAGATTTATAGGTCTAATCAATTATGTAAACCTAAATTTTAGATCCTTTTTTTGCTCTTCTAAATTAGAATCTTTGTGATTAAGAATTTGATATATATTTATTAATATCTATAAATTAGGAACGTTTTAATCATAAATAATTAAACATCATATCAAATTGAAGGAGGGTTCTACTTTTGCTAAAAAGAGAGTTCGACTTATCTAAAAAAAATCAATTATTTAAGTTTTAGAAATTCTCCATTTTCAATATTAAAACTTTTCAAATTTGATTTTTGATATTAATTCTGTTATTTCATCGAAAATTTATAATTAATCTAAATTTTTCATGGATTAATTCATTTTCAAAGACGTATTTATTGGAAAAAATTTGGTCAAATATTCATGAAACAAGTGACTCAGCGCTGTGGAATCAGATTAGGCTAGGCGATGAAGAGGCGTTTACTTCTTTGTTTGAACGCTATTATGTTACGTTAGTTAATTATGGCAAAACGTTATTGAATGGAGAAGATCTAGTAAAAGATTGCGTTCAAGACGTATTCATAGATATCTGGACCTATCGATTTAAATTAAATGAAGCTAGTGTGGTAAAAGCCTACTTGCTATCTAGTGTACGTAAGCGAATAGCTAGATATCATACCCGTGATCACATTTTCTCCAACATCAAAAAAATAGATTCCTTAGATTTTTTATTTGATTTCTCCATTGAAGATCAATTAATTGCCGATGAAACCTCAGCACAAAAAGTAGAACAATTAAATAGAAGTATAAATAAGCTTTCAGCGCGACAAAAAGAGGCACTTTATTTACGGTATCACCAAGGACTTTCTGTTGAGCAAGTTTCAGAGGTGCTAAATCTAAATTATCAATCCACAAAAAATCTCCTTTATCGTGCGATACTTCATCTTCGTAAGGAATTCCCCCTTTCTCTTTTAGTTCTACTCTATAATTTTCCAATAAATTAATTTTTTAAAGAAAAAACTTAATTTTATTGAGTACCAAACTTTTTATTTGTCCTCTCTGTATTTGAAAACAAGATTCAAATGCAAAAAAGAGATTTTTATCCTAATAGAGATTCATATCGAAAAATTGAAGACTTTCTCATTGATACGTCTTTTCGCAATTGGGTAAAGGGAGACGAAGATCCAACTAACTGGAGTGAGTGGACGGTGGAAAATCCATACCGAGCAAAATTAGTTGAGGAAGCTCGTCTATGGATTCTTGCCATGAAAGTTGAGCAAACAAATCTATCAGATCAAGAGACGCAACATGCATTACAAAAAATATGGAATCATATTGGTCGTTCCACGCAAGTGCCTATTAATAAATTCAATTGGCAATTAACTTGGTTTAGAGCAGCCTCTGCCATTTTGGTATTAGGAGTTGCGTCTATTTTATACTACACGAATTTTTCTTCAAATCATCATGAATCAACAATTACTTATCAGGAGTTAGTTAATGAAGATTCGAATGGGCTGATTGAGCAAACTAATAATTCAGATAAAGCCCAATTAATTACACTATCTGATGCAAGCTCAGTTTTGCTTCAGCCAAATAGTAAACTCAGCTATCCTAAAATTTTCGCCAGAAATGAGCGTAAGGTCTATCTTTCAGGGGAAGGATTTTTTGAAATTAGCAAAGACCCCCACAAGCCTTTTTATGTTTATGCAAATGAAACGGTAACGAAAGTCTATGGAACAAGTTTTAGAGTCATTGCCTACGCAAATAAGCCGAACGTTGATGTTTTGGTGCGTACGGGAAAAGTAAGTGTTAGTTCTAATCAAAATATTAGGAATGCTACTTTAGACGAAATAATGCTATTGCCAAATCAAGCGGCGCGATTTGTAAGAAAGAAACAACTTTTTGAAAAAATATTAGATTTCACTCAAGATAAACCTTTGTTGGCAACTACTAATACCATGGAACAATTAAGTTTTGACTTTAAGGATATTCCAGTTCAGCAAATATTCAAAACCTTGGAACAAGCCTATTTGATTACTATTGACTTCCCGCAAGATAAAATGAAAAAATGTTATTTAACGACATCCCTTGTGGATGTACCACTACCTGAGAAATTAAAAATTATATGTGAAAGTTTAGGTAATAATAGCCGCTATGAAATGAATGGAAACAATATTAAAATAATTTCAAACGGATGTAATTAAAACGCGTATGAATAAATAAAAAAACAAAAAAAGCGCTGAAATGCTGTAACATTTCAGACGCTTTAATGAATTTCCTTAGCCTCTGTAAAGGCTTGGGAAGCAGTCGAAACCCGTAAAAAGTATCAACTTAAACACCTAAAATTATGAAAAAAAGATTTATTAATCGACGGTTCCTCTCTAAGATCGTGAAAATCTCCTTATCTCAAATCGCCCTTCTTCTGATTTTCTCAAGCATAACACTAGCTATGCCAGTAAAGGCTCAAGAAATTCTTGATACCAAAATCTCGCTTGCACTAAAAAATGTTAGCCTTGAAACTTCATTAGATGAATTAGAAAAAATAGCCCAAGTTAAGTTTTCGTATAATTCGCGTGCACTAAACCTTGATCAAAAAGTAACAGTAATTGCCAACAAAGAGGCTCTTTCACGAGTTTTAGATAGAATATTACAACCATTGAATATTCAATATTTTCAAGTAAGTAATAGAATCGTATTACGTAATAGTAGTGATCAATCGAAAGTAGAAAATTCGGGAAATGCCTCATTAATTTTAAATAAAGGCATTGCAGACATAACTGTTAAAGGAATCGTAACCGATGAAAAAGGAGAAAGATTGCCAGGAGTAAATATTTTAATTAAAGGTACTACTCGAGGAATAAGTACAAATAATAATGGCGAGTTTTCAATTGATTTACCGAATGATAAATCAAGTTTAGCCTTTTCATTTGTTGGATTTAAGAGTCAAGAGGTTGTTGTAGGTAATCGTACTCAACTTAATATTATTTTGATTCAGGACTCTAAATCTTTAGCTGAAGTTGTTGTCATTGGATATGGGACACAGGAGAAGGTCAACTTAACTGGATCTGTTTCAACTGTTAAATTTGAAACGTTGGTTAACCGACCTTCACCAAATGCTGTAAATGCCCTGGCAGGGGCTGTTCCTGGAATGACTATTGTTCAGGGTGGTGGGCAACCTGGCAATGATGTGGGAAAAGTAAACATTCGTGGGATAGGATCTTTAAATGCAAATTCAAGTCCTTTAGTTATTATAGATGGCGTTAACTCTGACTTAAGTTTTTTTTCAACGCTAAGCCCTCAAGAAATTGAATCTGTCTCTGTGTTAAAAGATGCAGCTTCTGCTGCTATCTACGGATCACGTGCGGCTAATGGTGTGATTCTAGTTACCACAAAATCAGGAATGACAGACAAGACCAAAATAAGTTTTAATTCATATTATGGTCTACAGCAAGCAACCGTTTTGCCAAAATTACTTGACTCATGGGACAATGCAAAACTTGAAAATGAAGCTCGTATTAATGCTAAACAACCCATTTTCTGGACAGATCAAATGATAGAACTGATGAAAAATAACGATCCTAGTGATCATTTTCATAATACTGATTGGGTAGAAGAAGGGTTTAAAACTTCCCCAGTTCAGAACTATGATTTGTCAGTTAGTTCAGGTACCGGGAAACTGAAGGTATATTCAAATTTTAATTATTATAATCAAGAAGGTATTGTTAATAATTCTAATTCAGATAGAGTAAGTCTGAGAAACAAATTCGACTTGCAAATTAATAAGCATATAAAATTAGGCCTTAATATTTCTGGAATTTTAAAAAACCTTCATCGGCCAGCAGACGCACAATTCTTTAGTCAAACATTGGGCCGAACGAATGCGATTGCTCCTAAATATTATAACAATGGTGATTATTTTGTTCGTTGGGATGAAGTACCCTCGTATCAGACGACATTTACCCCAACCAGAATATCTAATTATGGATACTTCAATTCAGTTAATAAGAAATTAATGTCCTCACTGACTGCAGAAGTTAATTGGAAAGACATTAAATTCAATTCGTTGGTCTCATATAACTATGATAATATCGTAGATAAAAGATGGCGTCCCTTGCAAACAATTAAATCTGATGCCGGAACTACAGTATTTACTACAGATTTTGCAAGACTAAATCAGAATTTGACTAATTCAGAATCGGTACAGGTCGAAAATTATTTAAACTATGCTCCTAAAATTGGCGATAAACATTCTCTCTCATTGCTTGCGGGACATACCTTTTTAAGTAGTAAAATATCATATTTTGGAGCCTATGGAGAAAAATTCTCAAATAATACCACTCAAGTTTTAACTGCTTCAAGTACAGCTAATCAAAGGGCATACGGAAGTGAGAATGAATTTAGCTTACAATCATATTTCGGGAGACTTAATTACTCCTTTAAAGATAAATATCTAGTAGAGGCTAATGTAAGATATGATGGTTCCTCCAGATTCGCCAAAGATAACCGGTATGGATTATTTCCTTCATTTTCTGCGGGATGGAGAATTTCGGAAGAAAATTTTCTTAAAAATAGCAAGAGTGTAAATAATCTTAAGCTACGAGCTAGTTGGGGTATGCTCGGAAACCAAGATATAGGTTCAAATTACCCATACTCCTCTGTTTTTTCCACATCTGAAGGATATCTAATTAATGGTCTGATTGAAAATGGTGCAGCTATTACTACACTTTCGAATGATGAAATTACATGGGAAAAAACGAGTACTTCTAATGTGGGAATTGATGCTACTTTTTTCAATCACCTAGATCTCTCATTAGAATATTTTATTAGAAATTCTTTTGACATGCTTGTTGTACTACCTGTACCTCTAACTTTGGGAAGTGTTAATCCTCCATTTCAAAATATAGGTAAAGTTGAAAATAAAGGATGGGAATTATCTGGTATGTACCGAGGGAGTTCAAATAAGTTTAATTACAGTCTAAATTTTAATGTAAGTAATATAAAGAATCAGGTCATTGATATAAGTAAACAAAGATTTCTTTTTGAGGGAGATCGTCAAGTAATAAGAGAGGGCAACTCTATTAATTCTTGGTTTGGTTATATTTTTGATGGGATTTATCAATCGCAACAAGAGATTATTGATGGCCCGAAACGAGCAGAACCTGTAGCTCCAGGAGACTTGAAGTATAAAGATATAAGCGGAATTAATGGCACTCCTGATGGTAAAATTGATAGCTATGACAGAACAACTCTTGCCAACAGCTTCCCTGAAATAACTTACGGATTCGGAACAAACTTGAGTTATAATAACATTGATTTAAATCTGTTTTTCCAAGGGGTTGGGAATGTTGGGATTGAAAGCTACAGCTTTGTGAATCATGCTGGTCGAGGTGTAAATCCGATGAATTGGACCGTTGAATGGTTAAACAGATGGACACCAGAAAATCCATCTCAAGAGTTTCCACGGTTACATTACCTAAATACTTATAACGATAGGTCTATGAGTTCAAGTTATTGGATCGAAGATGGGTCTTTCTTGAGATTAAGAAATTTGGAGTTAGGTTATTCATTTAAGGCCAATTTACTTAAAAAATTAAGAGTCGAAAAATTAAGAATATATGTTGGTGGCCAGAATTTCCTCACGTTTACTAAAATGAAGCATTTTGATCCGGAAAGAGCATATAATCTTAGGACTAATGACTTTTATCCGCAAATGAAAACCTATCAATTAGGACTAAATGTTACATTCTAATTCTTAAATATTGATAATTATGAAATACTTAAAATATATAACTATTTTCTGCCTATTAATTACGGCGACAAGTTGTGATAAAAATCTGGAATTGATTAATCCAAATGATTTATCGATAAAAGCAGTTGGGCAATCTGAACAAGATTTAAAATTACTATTGAATGGATGTTATGATGCTTTACAAAAAAATCATGCTGATGCTTACAGGTTTATGGATAATTTTTCAGGAATTCTAAATGGAGATTTAACTATAAATGATGGATCGTCAAATTCGCAAGAAGCCAAATATCTACTCGCTTGGACAAGGTCTTATCTATTGATTGGTCGATGCAATGTATTGCTTTCAATCATAAAAGATATTCAATCTCCAAGCAGTGCAGTTAAAACAATTGAAAGTGAGGCTTTATTTTTAAGGTCATATGCTTATTACCAGTTAATGGTTTTGTTTAAAGACGCACCCCTAGTTACGTCTACTCAATCCTTTTCGGATCGTTTCGTTGCTAAAAACACACAAGCGGAAATAAAGGCACAAATTATTAAGGACCTTGATGTCGCTATTCTTAATTTACCAGTTAATCAAGTTTATCCAAAAGTTTCAAAAGGTGCAGCTATAACCCTGGAAGCTAAAGTTTATTCTTTTTTTAGCGACTGGGCTAAAGTCAGCCAATTGACAAATGACTTGATTTCACTTAAGAAATATAATTTGTATCCTAATTATGCTACCTTATTTTCAGAGGTTGCTGAAAATAATAGTGAAGCTATTTTATCAGTTGCATATGCTTCTGGAGTTGGAGAAGGCGAGACTTTTTCTGGAATTTGGGCCACTACACCTAGACAAATGGATCCGGTATTACCAGAATTTGCAAATGCATTTTATTGTACCGATGGTAAGCCTATTAGTATATCGCCTCTATATAATAAAATTAAATTTTTTGAAAATCGTGACCCTAGGTATGAAGCTAGTATTCTAAGAGAAGGTGAAATTATTAACAAACAGCCTTTCGTATCAAAAGTTTCCGAAACGGGTTATTATCTTGAAAAATATGTCAGATTAAATACTACAGCTTATGGAGATGATGGATCTGTAGACTTTATGATATTTAGATATGCTGATGTATTACTTCTAAGGGCTGAAGCTTTGATTGAATCCGGACAATTGACACCAGAAGTTTACCAACTAATTAATCAAGTTCGCTCACGAGTTAAAATGCCAAAAGTGGAAGATGTTGAGGGATCAAATTTAACTCAAGCACAATTAAGGTCAATTGTTCGCCAAGAAAGATTGGTTGAATTGGGTTTAGAAGGAGGTATTCGTTGGTTTGATATTAAAAGATGGAACATTGTTGAACAGGTATACAACTCGATTACTTTCCGTAAAAGAAATTTTAGAGGAGAAAAAACACTTTTCTGGCCTATTCCACAAACAGAAATTGATAATAATCCAAATCTTATTCAACACGATTGGTGGAAATAATTCAAGTTAGCTATTCGTAGAGTGTCATTGTTTTGGTCTAAACAATGATTTATTTAAGTCTATAATATTGATGTTAATTGTTAATCTCTGAGTCATTAAAAATTCGGATGATTAACAATTAACACCTAACCCAAAATGCGACAATGAAGTATTTGCTAATAGTTTTATTCCACTTGATTTTAGGATGTTCAACTCTATTTGCCCAAGAAAGTAAATCAGAAAAACCCAATATTCTAATTTTTTTAGTTGACGACCTTAAACCTACGCTTGGCGTTTATGGGGATAAAACTGCTCAAAGTCCAAATATCGACAAGTTAGCAGCAAAAGGGATGTTATTTACAAACGCTTATTGTAATCAAGCAGTTTGTGGGCCTTCACGCTATAATCTTCTTTTGGGTTCTCGCTCAACTAGCACTGGACTTTACAAATTTGGCAAAGAATTTCGTGATGATTTCCCCAATGCAGTAACCCTGCCTCAATATTTCAAAAATGCAGGATACCAAGTGGAATCGATGGGTAAGGTTTTTCATATAGGCCACGGAACCACGGACGATAAGGCATCTTGGAGTATTCCACATTTTAAAGAAAAAGTAATTGAATATATATTACCTGAGAGTACAAATAGGAAATTAACAAGAGAAGAAGCTTTTTTTGAAAATACATACTTGTATTTTAACGATCTCCCATCCAATAGTAAGTTACCTCGCGGAGCAGCATGGGAGGCACCCAATGTACTTGACGAGGCTTATGCTGACGGCCGCGTAGCGAGACATGCTATAGATAGACTGCGTGAGTTGAAGAAAAATCCAAGTCATCCATTTTTTATGGCTGTAGGGTTTGCTCGCCCCCATTTGCCATTTAGTGCCCCCAAAAAATATTGGGATTTGTATGATCCTAAAAATCTACCTATGCCCTCCTATGTGGATGAGCCAGAAGGAGCTCCAAAAATTGCAATAAAAAGAGGAGGTGAAATCGATCAGTTCAATCCAATTCCGACTGATCAAGATATTTATACCGATACACTTACTCGAAAATTAATACATGGTTATTATGCATCGATGAGCTATATGGATGCACAACTTGGCCGCGTTATGGAAGAGCTTGAGCGATTAAAAATGCTCGAAAATACCATTATCGTTCTATGGGGTGATCATGGATGGCACCTTGGTGATCATGGTATTTGGACAAAACATACCAACTTTGAGCAAGCAACCCACATTCCACTTTTATTTGTAGCACCAGGGTTAATAAAGCCTGGTTCAAGTTCAACCCAACTCGCGGAAACAGTGGATATTTATCCAACGCTTGCTGAATTGATTGGGTTACCAAGGCCACCTGGACCGCAGCCTATTGATGGAACAAGCCTTTTTCCTGTCCTTCAAAATAGTAAAGCACAAGTACGAAACCATGCTTATCATTCTTATCCAAGAGGTGGCTATTTGGGAGAAGCGATCCGTACACAACAATATCGTATGGTTCGGTGGACACATATGAAAGATTCGTCAATAAAACCAATATATGAATTGTATGATTACCAATTCGATTATAATGAAACAAAAAATCTATCTGCTCATTATCCAGAAAAGGTAAAAGAACTTGAAACTATTTTGAATCAATATCCAAAAGCGAAAATGACCCCCTAGAAATTAACAGTTCAATAACCAAAAATTAATTTTAAAAACTATTGTTAATCTAATCAAAATGAAAAACATCTTTTTTGTAAAAAAACAACGTAAAAGCATCCTCAACTTATTTCTAATCGTATCTATATCTTTTCTGTTCAACCAAGTAACGTTTTCTCAAAACTGGAAACCTGCAGGTGAAAAAATTAAAACACGATGGGCACAAAAGGTATCGCCAAAGAATGTCTGGAAAGAATACCCGCGCCCACAATTTGAGCGGGCCGAATGGATGAATCTGAATGGACTTTGGGATTATTCAATAATGAAAATAACCCAGCAGCAACCTAAAAAATTTACAGGTAAAATTTTGGTTCCATTTTGTGTAGAATCATCTCTTTCTGGTGTTATGGGGGAGGTAAAAAATGATGACAGAATTTGGTATAAACGTGAATTTGAAATTCCAGCCAACTGGAATGGGAAAAATATTATCTTGAATTTTGAGGCAGTGGATTATGCAGCAACCATTTACATCAATGGAGCTATGGTTGGTTTTCACAAAGGTGCTTATGATCGGTTTTCATTTGACATTACCCCTTACCTGAATCTAAAAGGGACACAAGAATTAATTGTTTCTGTTGATGATCCTTCAAGTTCTGGTGTTCAACCTCGTGGAAAGCAGCAAATGCCACAAGAAGGAATCTGGTACACTCCTGTCAGCGGTATATGGCAAACCGTTTGGGTTGAAGCAGTTTCCAACGAAACTTTTTTAAGGGAAGTAAAAATGGAACCAGATATCGATAAAAAATTGGTTTCCGTGATTCCTATGCTCAGCAAACCTTTAAAACCTGAATATAAAGTAAATACTGTCATATCATTTAAAGGAAACGTAGTTGCTCAGGAAGTGATTCCAGCTGATATAAAAAGCGCTATCCAAATTGCCAATCCCCAATTATGGTCACCTGACGCTCCAAATTTATATGATGTAAGTTTTACACTTATAAATTCTAAAGGTGAAGTAATCGATGCTATTACTAGTTACTTTGGAATGCGTAAAATTAGTCTTGGCGAATTTAATGGATATAAAAACCTATTTCTTAATAACCAACCACTTTTCCAATACGGTACACTTGATCAGGGATGGTGGCCAGACGGACTATATACACCGCCATCTGATGAAGCTATGAAATTCGATATTGAAATAACAAAAAAGATGGGCTTTAACATGATTCGTAAACATGTTAAAGTTGAACCTGATCGCTGGTATTATCATTGCGATAAAATGGGCCTACTTGTATGGCAGGATATGCCATCTGGTATGGTTATAATTCCTGAAAATGGACAAATTAAACCCTCGTCACGCGTTCAAAAAGTTCCTCGAGTAGGTGGAACTGACTTGAATCAACGATCAGAAGATGAAGCACAGTTTGAATCAGAATTACGCCGGATGATAGACATTCATTTAAATTCTCCTTCAATTGTTGTTTGGGTACCATTTAACGAAGGCTGGGGACAATACGCAACTCGAAGAATTGCAAATATGGTCAAAGAACTTGATCCAACACGCCTTGTTAATGCAGCAAGTGGATGGGCAAATTACCCAGTTGGGGATATTTATGATATCCATTCTTACTCAAAGAAAGTTCTAATTCCGCAAACATCAAGTGAAAGGGCTTCAGTCTTAGGTGAATATGGTGGATTAGGCTATCCGATTGATGGACATTTGTGGGACTCCAAAATGCGTAATTGGGGCTACGGAACTTATCATTCAGAAAAAGACCTAATGCTTGCATATAAATCCCAATTCGAGCAAATCATAGATATTAAAAATACTAAAGGTCTTTCAGCGGCTGTTTTCACACAAACCACTGATGTAGAGGGTGAGGTAAATGGATTAATGACCTATGACCGAGAAGTAATAAAGTTTCCAATAGAAAAAATGAAGGCAATACATTCGGTTCTTGATAAATAGTAGGCCTCAAATACATCAGCCTTAAATCCCAAAGAATAAAATGAAAAATATTAAAATTAAATTTATTGCGGTTGCTAGTCTTTTACTCGTTGGAGTTACGGATATACAGATCTCTGCTTCAGTCGAAAGGAAAAAACCCAGCAAGCCTAATTTCATTGTAATATTTGCCGACGATTTAGGTTATGGTGATTTAGGTGTTTATGGACATCCTAATATCAAAACACCTAATCTAGATAAAATGGCTTTTAAAGGACAAAAGTGGACTAATTTTTATGCAGCTTCCTCTGTTTGCTCTCCTAGTCGCGCGGCCTTGCTCACAGGCAGATTACCGATTCGAACAGGAATAACGGGAGTCTTATTTCCAAATGCAAACACTGGGCTTCCCCAAAGTGAAATATCAGTTGCCAAGGTATTGAAAGAGAATGGCTATAAAACAGCCGCTATAGGTAAATGGCATCTTGGTCACAAATCACCATTTTTGCCAACTGACCACGGATTCGAAAGTTATTTTGGAATACCGTATTCCAATGATATGAATCGGGAAGAAGAAATTGAAGGTAAAGATTGGATTGATTCTCAAATTATATTATCAGAGCAAGAAAAATATATAGCATATAAACTTCCGCTATTGCGAAATGATAAGGTTATTGAAATGCCTGTTGATCAGCGTACAATTACAAAGAGATATACCGAAGAAGCAATCACCAAGATAAAAACTATGAAAGGAAGCCCTTTCTTTCTCTATCTGGCACACTCACTCCCGCACATACCTCTTTTCCGTTCACAAAATTTTAAAAACGTTTCAAATGCTGGAATATACGGTGATGTAGTTGAGGAAATTGACTGGTCAGTAGGACAAATCTTAAAAACACTTAAAGAAGAAGGTCTAGATGAAAACACGCTCGTGATTTTCACCTCAGATAATGGACCTTGGCAGACTTTTAAAACTCATAGTGGATCAGGAGGGTTACTTCAAGGTGCCAAAGGTGGTACTTTTGAAGGAGGGTTTCGCGTGCCGGCAATTTTTAGTTGGCCTGGGAAAATTGAACCAAATGTGGTAATGCAAATAGGTTCTACCATGGATTTAATGCCCACCTTCTGTAATTTATCAGGCTCTCCACTTCCCAAAGATAGAATCTATGACGGAATTGATATTTCTAACGTGTTATTAAAAAATGAGAAAATACTGCAGGATGCCTTTTTTTACTATCGTGGAGACCAAGTGTACGCGGTTAGAAAAGGAGAATATAAAGCCCATTTCATAACCAGATTGGATATGAATAATATCAGGACATCACTTTTTGTTTCTGATCCTGAAATTGAAATAAGCAAAAAGGCAACCGTATTAGAGATCCCATTACTTTATAATCTACATACCGACCCTTCTGAAAAATATAACATTGCTAAAGATCACCCAGAGATTATTGCTGAGATAAGAAAATTGCTTAAGGATCACGAATCAACGATAATTCAATCTATTTCTAAAAAGGAATAGAAGTTAAAATGACTTCTATTTTGTAAAACTTATTAGAAAGATTTATACCCAAATACGCTTATGTGTAATTGACAAATCAGTATTTAAGAGAATCTAGTAAAAACGGGCATATTACCCCATAAAATGAGGTTATGATAAAAAGAAACCATAAAGAGACCAAAATTCTAAAAAATAATTTTGATATGAAATACATCTATTTAACACTATTCATTTTTCTAACCCAGAAAGTGCATTCGCAACAAGTAAATCCGAATCCCTGGGTTATGTCTCCACAAGTTGAAGCTAAAATAACATACAAAAATCCAATCATTCCGGGTTTTTACCCAGACCCAAGTGTTTGTCGAGTCGGTAATGATTACTACCTAATAAACTCCTCATTTGGATATTTTCCAGGTGTACCAATCTTTCATAGTAAGGATTTGATTAATTGGGAAAAGATCGGATATAGTATTCACCGAGAAGAACAAATAAATGGTAGGATAAGTATTTTTGCTCCCACATTAAGGCATCATAAAGGAACTTTCTATATGATTACCACCAACATGGGCAATGGTGGCAATTTTTTCGTATCGGCCACGAATCCGGCTGGTCCTTGGAGCGATCCCATTTGGATTGACGTTGAGGGTATTGATCCAGACTTATTTTTCGACAATGATGGAAAAGTTTATGTTACAAATTCAAAATTTGAGGTCGTTGAAATTGATATAGCTACAGGTAAATTATTGAGCTCTAAACGTAAAGTATGGAATGGAACAGGAGGGCGTACTCCAGAAGGTCCGCATATTTACAAAAAAGATGGGTTTTACTATCTAATGGGCGCTGAGGGTGGTACAGAGGAAGCGCATATGGTTACAATGGCTCGCAGTAATAATATTTGGGGTCCTTATATTGATAATCCGGCCAATCCTATTGCCACACATGTAAATGTGTCCGGAATGCGTAACCCTATCCAAGGTATTGGCCATGCAGATTTAGTTCAGGCACATGATGAAAGTTGGTGGATGGTTTTACACGGATACCGAGGAGTGCCACGGTATCCGCCGCATCATATTTTAGGGCGTGAAACTTGTTTGGCTCCAGTAATCTGGCCCAAAGGTGGGTGGCCCATTGTTAATATGAATGGGACAATTGCACTTGAAATGACTCACCCTACCCTACCCCTAGTTCCCGTCGAGCCAAAACATGTGCGCACAAACTTTGATAATCCTAAACTCGGGCTTGAATGGAATTACATCCAAAAACCTGTTAAGGACAATTTTCTTCTAAATATTGAAAAAGGGACCCTTTCTTTGATTGGCTCAGCGCAGAAAATAGGAGAAAAAGAAGGCCCAGCATTTGTTGGCCGCAGGCTTACCAATTTAGAGTTTAAGGCTACAACTCGCATGGAATTTAACCCTAAAAAAGAAAATGAAGAAGCCGGAATAATTCTGCTTCATAACACTTCCCATTTTGACATTTTAGTTCATGCTCGTAAAGGGAAGCGTTATTTAGTTGTAAAACTTATGTTTGGACAAACTATTTATAACTCCAAAGAAATTGAGTTATTACCTGGATTTGTTGACCTTAGAATTGAAGGTACTGGCCCTGAATTTGTCTTCTCATATTCTCAAAACAATAACGGATTTACGAATATTGAAAAGGCCGATTCTAGATTTATGAGCACAGAATCAATCGGCGGATTTACGGGCACGTATGTTGGACTATATGCAACTGGTAAAGGCATAAAAAATGAGACACCTGCGGTTTATGATTGGTTTGATTATGTAGGCAAATAATGAAAATTAGGAAAACAACATGTTTATAGGGATTGAATTCCGTCGAAAAAAAACATATCACCCCATAATGGTAAAATTTTATCTATTTAACGTTAAAGAAATGAAAAAATATCTAGTTGGATTAATTTTCCCCAAATACAACATATATGTAATTACAGTGATCAGCTGTCTATCACTTGTTCATTTTACGGTTTTTTCTCAGTCGGTTCCAAGAAATATTAAAACGCAGGAATATCGTGCCCTTCAAGAAAAGCGGACAACTGGTTGGAATACCTGGTATAGCCATAGTGTGATGTCTCATGTCCTGTTACCGGAAGGTTTTTCGATAAATCTTTGTTTATCGAAAAGTGGCGAATGGGGTTCTCCTTTTGTTCGAGATATTATCAAAACATCAAAAGTTGAAAAACGACCCGAATCAGTTTCCCTTGGATTGCGGTCTGATGATGGAACGTATACAAGCCTACTTGTAAAATTCAAGGACGATGAGCTAAATGTAGAAAGTGGAACTGATGGAGAAGATCAAATTATACTAGTAAGACCGGTAACGGAGAGTAAAATTCAGCTAATTGTTGAAGCGGGAGTACTATGGAACAAAGAGGGAATTGTGGGTATGGAGAACAATACTTTGTTTGGAAGATTTACAAAAAGAGAAATAAAAGTAAATACCACAGGCGAAATTATTGTAGATGGGTATGCCCCAACTTCAGCTCCGCATATTACAATTGCCTTGAATAAGGAAGTTGCTATCTACACTGGTAGAAAGCGATCGTTGGAAGAAATTAAAATTCTACTTGCATCAAAACGAGCAGTCGAAGAAAAGCGGATTGCAGCTTATGGCAATTTAACTGATCAATTTAAGGCAATGCAAACAATTCTTACCTGGAATACTATTTACGATGCCCCCAATAATCGATTAATTACCCCTGTTAGCAGAAACTGGGATCGTATTTGGGGAGGATTCGTCATGTTTGGTTGGGATTCATATTTTGCAAGTTTTATGTTGGCACTAATTAACAAAGATTTAGCTTATGCCAATGCCGTAGAAATAACTAAAGCTATTACCACTGATGGATTTATTCCAAACTTCCAAGCACCATTTGACAGGGTATCTTGGGATAGGTCCCAGCCCCCAATAGGAAGTACCGTGATTCTGGAAATGTACAAACGATTTGGAGACAAATGGCTTTTAGAGGAGGTTTATGATGAATTACTACGCTGGAATCGTTGGTGGGCAAACAACCGCGACGTTGATGGATACCTAGCATGGGGCTCAACAAGAGGTCATATTCAAGCAGCCATGTACGAATCTGGATTAGATAATTCACCAATGTATGATGGTGTTGCTTTTGACAAGAACCGAAATGTAATGCTACTGGCGGATGTTGGATTAATGAGTTTTTATATAATGGATTGTAATTCCATGGTAGAAATTGCTAAGATACTTGGCAAAGAAGACGAAGCTAAAGAAATAACAAAACGTGCTCAAAAATATAAAAATAAATTGGAGACTCTTTGGGATGAGGAAACAGGTATCTTTTTAAATAGACGCCTTGATAATGGTGAAAAATCATACCGTTTATCGCCAACAAATTTTTATCCAATGATTGCGAAAGCTTGTACACAAAAACAAGCACAAACCATGATGGAAAAACATTATTTCAATCCAAATGAGTTTCACGGTGAATTTATCATGCCGTCAATTGCTCGCAATGACTCTGGATTTAAAGACAATAATTATTGGCGTGGCCGAATCTGGGCTCCAATGAATTTTCTCGTTTATATGGGTATGCGTAATTATAATCTTCCAGAGGCAAAAGCTGATTTAATTAAAAAGTCTAATGCATTACTTATGAAATCTTGGAAAGAAGACGGCTCCGTTTACGAAAATTATAATGCTGTTAGCGGTATTGGTAGTGATGTAAAAAAATCCGACGGATTCTATCATTGGGGCGCATTACTAACTTTTATGTCATTTATTGAAAACGGATATTTGGATAAGAAAGTCGAGAAGTAAGATATTTAAAACCTAGAATAAAGTTGTTATGATAAAAAATATAAGTAAGACAAAATCATTGTTGCTATTCCTTTTTATTAGTTTCCAATCAAAAGCTGACATAAAATTACCTTCAATTTTTGGGGATAATATGGTTTTACAGCAGAAAGAATCAGTAGCCATTTGGGGTAAATCCACACCAGAAAAAAATGTTACTGTAACAACATCATGGAATAACAAAATGTATTCCACAAAGTCAGATTCAAAAGGAAGTTGGAAATTGAAAGTACAGACGCCTTCAGCAGGTGGACCGTATGCCATAACAATATCGGATGGGAAAACTTTAAAACTAAATGATGTACTTATTGGGGAAGTTTGGGTTTTTTCTGGCCAGTCAAATATGGAAATGCCCTTGAAAGGATTTCTCAATCAGCCAGTAATTGGCTCAAATCATACCATTGCTACCTCGAAAAACAAATCAATTCGGTTATTCACAGTTAAACAGGATAAAAGTTTGGTGCAAAAAGATGATTTTGATGGAAAATGGTTGGCCAGTGAACCAGAAAATGTTGGAAATTTTAGTGCCACAGCTTATTTCTTCGGACAAATGATTCAGCGGTCTCTAGATGTTCCAATTGGCTTAATATGTTCAAGTTGGGGCGGGTCTAGAATTGAGCCCTGGATAAGCGAATTTGGTCTAAAGAATTTTGATTGGGTTAAACTACCAAATAAAAACATGACTGAAAATTTTAATAAACAAGTACCAACAGTCCTTTATAACGCAATGATATCTCCAATGGTTGGATATGGAATAAAAGGTGCAATCTGGTATCAGGGAGAAGCTAATCGAAATGAACCAAAAGAATATTTAAAACTGATGGCAGGTATCGTGAATAACTGGCGTGCTGAGTGGGGAATAGGCGATTTCCCATTTTATTATGCCCAAATCGCACCCTACAATTACGTAACTAGTCCTTACAATTATGGAGAAAAGAGCTTAAACTCGGCATATATCCGTGAAGCACAATTGAAAGCTGTTTCCGAAACGACTAATATTGGCATGGCAAGTTTATTGGACGTAGGTGAAGAATTCTGCATTCACCCTTCTAATAAAAAAGTAGCGGGGGAGCGTTTAGCATACCTTGCTTTATCAAAAACATATCATATTTCAGGAATTGCATATTCTGGTCCTATACTTAAAGAAATGAAGGTAGCGGGTAGTTTGGTAAAACTTACATTTGATCATGCCTCAAAGGGCCTTACCACCTTTGGGAAAGAATTAAAAAACTTTAAAATAGCAGGAGAAAATAAACGATTTGTACCAGCTATGGCAACAATAACTACGGATGGAATAACTGTTTTCTCCTCTCAAGTTGAAAAACCCGTTGCTGTTAGATATGCATTTGATGATTTTGTCATAGGCGAACTGTTTAATACAGAGGGATTACCTGCTTCATCCTTCAGAACCGACAATTGGGAGATAAAGTAATTTACAAATTATCCAATAGGCACACCATTCAAACCCAACTTAAATTATGAAAAAAATATTTTTTCTTTTCTTTTCCATTAGCCTAGGATTCCTTTCAGGAGTTTTTGCCCAACAAGAGGTCCCTCTTACGGATTTGCAGGCTTTTGATCAACCGAGTTCCAACTGGACCATCGAAGGGGCTATCAAATCCAATTATCTGGATACCAGTTTTCAGGTTAGTTCCGGTAAAGGGGTGTTGGTAAACACGCTTCGGCATGGAAAATACAAACGTTCTGATGATCTTCGATTTAAAGTACATCATGGAGATATCCATTTGGCGATGGATTTTCTGTTACCTAAAGGCACAAATTCTGGAATTTATTTACAAGGACGTTATGAGGTTCAATTATTTGATTCTTGGGGTAAAAAGACAGTGATATTCAGTGATTGTGGTGGGATTTATGAGCGCTGGGATAATTCACGTGGCAAAGGGAAAAAGGGTTACGAAGGTTTTGCTCCTCGGCAAAATGCTTGTAAAGCACCTGGTTTATGGCAATCAATTGAAATCGATTTCGAGGCGCCACGTTTCGATGCCACAGGCAAAAAAATCAAAAATGCCCTGTTTAAGAAAGTGATTTTGAATGGAGTTTTAATTCAAGAAAACATTGAAGTTTCTGGTGTAACTCGAAGTGCTTTATTTGATAATGAAAGCCCAATGGGTCCTATCACAATTCAAGGTGATCATGGGCCAGTCGCTTTCAAAAATATTCGATATGAAACTTATGACAAACCTACCGTGAGTCTTTCTAATATTAACTACACTTATTTCGAGGGGAAATTTAAAGAACCAGTTATTGGGACTGCAATACCGCTAATTAAAGATAAATTAGCATTATTGACCCACAAGGTTATCAAGGCAAAAAATGATTTCTTAATTCATTATGTGGGAGATTTAAATGTGCCTGAAGCGGATGAATATGAATTTCAGACACTTTGGACAGGTTCGGGCGTTTTGAAAATTGATGGAAAAGAATTGAATTCGGGCGCGCATTGGTATTCTGATAAGGTGTCTATGAAAACCCAATTAAGTGCTGGGAAACATCGCTTCGAACTATTCTATTTAAAGGATTTTCTAAAAGAATCCAAGGCATTAGGTGTTTTTGTTAAGCGCTTTGGGGCACATGAGGTGGCTTTTCATGATCTTACATCTTTACAAGAATCTGATCCCGTAAGTTTTGTGGAGTTAAAAGCCTTGTCAGAGCCTGTATATCAGAGATCATTTGCTATTCATGAAGGTAAGAAAAAAACACATGTGATTCATGTGGGAGATCCTACAGGACTTTCCTATTCGTATGATTTAAAACAAGGAGCTATTTTACAAACTTGGAAGGGGTCATTTTTAAATATGACTAAAATGTGGCATAATCGAGGTCAACCTCAAACAGCAGAGCCTTTGGGCCAAACAGCGTTGATGGATGGCAAATTCCCGTTGGCTTTAAGTAGTCAAGCCCAGGGTGATTCGACCCAATTAGTCTATAAGGGCTATAAAATTATGCACGGTCGCCCGGTGTTCTATTACGAATGGCCTGCGGCGAAACTTGTGGTGGAAGATCACTTGAATCCGAATAAGCTGGGAAATGGCTGGGAGCGCACGATTAAATTAGTGGGTTCAAGTCCGATGCTTTCTTCAGTGGAGGCGGTGATTGGCAATAGCCCCGATGTGGTCGAAGTTAACCCCGGCTTAATTGCCCTGCAGGGTTCGGGCTATTATGTTCAATGGAGTAAAACGCCGGCTTTGATTTTACAATCAGGTCTAGGTAAGATGCAGGTTCGGGTACCTGTACAAGGAAATAGTTTCACGTATCAATTGATTTGGTAATCATGAATAAGGCAATAAAACTTCAACTCAGCATCCTTTTTATTTTTGTTTCGATGGGTGCGTTTGGTCAAAAACCAAGCCAAAAAACAGAACAAGATTTTTATGAAATCAAAACCCTTCCGATTCCCAAGGATTTGTATTTGGAAGTCGGTGGATTAGCTACGATGCCTGATGGTCGCTTGGCGGTTAGTACGCGCCGTGGGGAAATTTGGATCGTGGAAAATCCTTATCAAAAAAATAGTCATCAAACCTATTATCGTCGCTTCGCCTCGGGCTTGCATGAAATTTTGGGATTGGCCTATAAGGACGGGGTTTTCTACTGTTCCCAACGCGGAGAATTAACCAAAATCACAGATACGGATCGTGACGGGGTGGCGGATTCCTATGAACCGATTTACCAATTTGAATTATCGGGGAATTACCATGAATATACCTACGGTCCGGTATTTGATAAAAATGGGGATATGTTGGTAACTTTAAATTTAGCCTGGGTAGGTTTCGGAGAGGGTAAATTTTCGAAATGGCGGGGTTGGTTGGTGAAAATCAAACCTGATGGCACCTTAGAGCCTCATTCGGCCGGACTTCGTTCGCCGGCGGGTTACAGTATTAATGAAGAGGGGGATATTTTTTATGGAGAAAACCAGGGAGACTGGGTAGGATCTGGCCGGGTGACGCATTTGGCTAAGGGTGATTTTGCAGGAAATCCTGGAGGAATTAAATGGGCCAAAGAGCCCAATAGTCCGTTTAAATTAACCTTAGAAGAAATTCCGGATAATGGTGCACCAATGTTCGAGGCGGCTAAAAAGGTGAAGAATTTGAAATTGCCAGCGGTATGGTTCCCGCATGCGATCATGGGTATTTCTACCTCGGATATTTTACAGGATACGACCAAAGGCCGCTTTAGTCCTTTCCCAGGTCAGTATTTCGTATCGGATCAAGGGCAATCCAAGGTGATGCGGATGTTTTTGGAAAAGGTAAATGGCGTGTATCAAGGATTTTGTATTAATTATCGGGAAGGATTCCAATCGGGTATTTTGCGGGAGCGTTTTGGGTTGGATGGTAGTATGTTTGTGGGGATGACTTCGCGGGGATGGGGTTCAACGGGTAAGGCTGATTTTGGTTTGCAGCGCTTGGTTTGGAATGGTTTAACGCCCTTTGAGATCCATGAAATTCATGCGAAGACGGATGGGTTTGAGATTAGTTTCACGCAGCCGGTGGATGTAAAATCAGTTAAAAATGCAGCTTCCTATGCCTTGAGGTCTTATATTTATAAATACCATCATCAATACGGAAGTCCGATTGTCGATATAAAAGACCTAAAAATCAAAGGAATTAGCATTTCGGCGGATAAGAAAACAGTTCGCATTTCTTTAGATGGAATTCGTCAGTTCTACATTCATGAATTTATTTTAATGGGGATTTTGAGTGAACATGGAGAATCTTTGTTACATGAAACAGCCTATTTTACCTTGAATCAAATCCCTGCGGGCGACAAATTAGCGCTTAATGAAAGCACGAAAATTGTGGAGGCAAAAGCTGAAAAAAGAATAGATGGTTTATCGGATAAAAAAGAAGTAATTACAGAGACACAGATTATTACTTTATTGAAAAAAAACACTTGTTTAGCTTGCCATGCTAAAGACAGAAAAGTGGTGGGTCCTTCCTTTGAGGATATTGCAAAACGAGGATATTCGAAAAAAAAGATTTTAGATTTAGTATATAAACCCAATCCACAAAATTGGCCAGATTATGCAACGGAAATGGCGCCCATGACTCATGTTCCTGAGAAGGATATATTAAAAATTGCGGATTGGATTAATTCATTGGATAAGTCAAAAGAGAAATTATTGAATTGGGATTAGTAAATAATCTAAATTTTAGAAGGCCACTCCTTTGAAGCTTTTTACATCTGACCTAAAACAATTAGGCAACTGAAAAAATAAAAGTAATTCAACGTCTTCAGGTCGATTTTCGGTTGAAAGAAGTAACCCTTGATGGTATTTAGGTAATAGGATATCTGTAAGTTCTAAATGACTCAGAATGGAATATACCTAGAATCTTAGACTTGATTCTTAAAAGAGTAAAATGGCAAGATTTAATAACGGAAAGGTAAGAGATCTATCAGTTAAGGTTTTCTTAGATTCTATACGAGATGAAATTGAATTTGTCGAAATTTTCTAGATCAGAGAAAGAATAAAAAGATATGAAAGGTAGGATATTTACTCCTGTTTTAAGCTTTATAGGAATAAGCATTTTATTTCATGGTTGTCATTCTTCTGTTGATTCTACAACTGAATCTTCAAAAAAGGAAGTAGTACTATGTAAAACTAATGCTAAAAAAACTGACATTAAGTCACTCAAAAACGATCCAAATGAAGAGATCATAAAACAATTAGATTTACCTAGGACAATTACATATATAGGAATAAAAGAACCTGAAAACATAGCAAAATATAAAAGTAATCAGGTGATGCCATTAGGAATGGTATTAGTTCCTGGTGGGAAGGTGAAAATTGGAGATAATAATGGATTTGCAAATGAATCCCCTCAATTTTGGGCTGTTGTAGAACCGTTTTTAATGGATATATCACCTGTAACAGTCAAGCAATTTAGAAAATTTATAAATGCAACAAGGTATAAGACGGAAGCAGATAAGTTTGGGAATGCAGGTGTAATTAATGAAGAAACAGGAAAGGAATGGATATTGGTAAATGGGGCAAATTGGGAATATCCATTAGGAAAACATAGACCTAAAGCTCAAGATAATCATCCTGTGACCCAGGTAAGCTGGAATGATGCAAATGCCTATGCTGAATGGGCAGGCAAAAGACTTCCATGTGAAATTGAATTCGAACATGCCGCAAGAAATGCGACTAATTCAAGAAGTATTTATCCTTGGGGAGACAATATTAAAATGACTGGCAAATGGAATGCAAATGTTTGGCAAGGAAAATTTCCAATTAAAAATTTTAATGAAGACTTCTATCCATATACCTCTCCTGTGGGACAATTTGGAAAAACTTCCTTAGGATTAACAGATATGAGTGGGAACATATGGGAATGGACATCAAACAAAAAATTTGATTATGCCTCCTTATTTACGAGAAATCTATCACCTTTCTCATTATCTAATGAATACGCTCAAAGAGGAGGGTCATTTTTATGTGAGCCCGATTGGTGTCATGGTTATCGAGTTTCTGGACGATCAAGTTCCACCTCGGAAACGAGTTTATTCCATTTAGGATTTAGATGCGTTAAAGATATATGAACTATAAAAGTCAATAAGTTAGAATAACAATGAAAATAAATATAGAATCTATTTTTAATCAATATTTTGAAGGGATTCCTGTAATTGTTCGCTCTCCAGGCAGAATAAATATTATTGGAGAGCATATTGATTATAATAGTGGTTTTGTGCTCCCAGCTGCCATTGATAAATATATTTATGTGGCAATAGGTAAAAGAAATGATGAACACATAAGCTTATATTCTGTCAATTTTGATGTAAAAATTGAAGTAGAAATAAATAATTTAAAACCCTCAAGAGATTTCTCAACTTATGTATTGGGTGTGGTTGACCAAATAATAAAGAGGGGGTATTTGATTTCCGGATTTAATATTGTGATATATGGAGATATTCCAATTGGTGCAGGTTTGTCTTCTTCCGCAGCTTTAGAATCTGCGGTTGCTTTTGCAATCAATAAATTATTTCAACTAGATATTTCAAACCTAGAACTTGTTTCTATTACCCAAACCGCAGAAAATATTTTTGCTGGAGTTAATTGTGGTGTGATGGATATGTTTGCAAGTATATATGGGAAAAAAGATTTTGCGATAAAACTCGATTGTGATTCTTTACAATTTGAATACATGCCTTTGGCATTGAATGAGTACAGTCTTTTATTGTTTAATTCAAATGTGAAACATTCCTTGGCTTCTTCAGAATATAATATTCGTAGAAAACAATGTGAAACAGGATTAAAAAGAATTAAACAACTTTTCCCTGAAGTAAAGACATTTAGGGATGTTACAGAAAGCCAACTAATAGAGCACATTCTGCCATTTGATAATGTAATATTCAAACGATGCCTTTATGTAATTAAAGAAATAAAGCGTTTAAATGAAGCATGTCAATATTTAGAATCCGGGAATTTATATGCACTAGGCCAACATTTATATGCTACACATGATGGACTGAGTAATGAATATGAGGTGAGTTGTTTTGAATTAGATTTTTTAATTGATGAAGTGAAGAAAAGTCCTAATGTGTTAGGTGCTCGAATGATGGGAGGAGGATTTGGTGGATGTACTATAAACATAATTAGAAAAGAAGGGATGGAATCCTTAATTGATAATCTGAAAGTGAATTACAATATAAAAACTGGTCTTCAACTTGAAGTGATTACAGTAAATACAGTAAACGGGACAGAAGAACTCAATTAAATACACATTTATTAGAACAATAAAATCAATTAATAAGAATATGAAATTTTTTATCGATACAGCAAATTTGGATGAAATTGCAGAGGCTCAATCATTAGGAGTTTTGGATGGTGTAACTACAAATCCATCATTAATGGCAAAAGAGGGCATCGCGGGAGCAGACAACATATTAAATCACTATGTTAAGATTTGTAACCTTGTAGATGGAGATGTTTCAGCAGAAGTAATTTCAACAGATTATGTTGGAATGATAAAACAAGGTGAAGAATTAGCTGCTTTGCATCCACAAATTGTAGTAAAATTACCAATGATAGCAAATGGTGTAAAAGCATGTAAGTATTTCTCTGAAAAAGGAATTAGAACGAATGTAACTCTGGTATTTTCTGTTGGTCAAGCGTTATTGGCTGCTAAAGCCGGAGCAACCTATGTCTCTCCTTTTCTAGGAAGATTAGATGATATATGTACAGATGGGATGGGGTTGATTGCTGAAATAAGACAAGTATATGATAATTATGATTTCGGTACTCAAATTTTATCCGCATCTGTTCGAAATACCATGCATGTTGTTAATTGTGCAAAATTAGGTTCAGATGTTATGACAGGTCCATTATCATCTATTACAGGATTATTTAAACATCCCTTAACCGATAGCGGATTAGCGCAGTTTTTGAATGATTACAAGAGAGGAAATAATTAACGAAATCTCTTAAAAAATCTATTTGAGTAACTAATTGATATGGTTTAAGTGATCGAACAAGATTGTCAAATCAGGTATGATGTAATTGGATTTAATAAGGTTAGTTAGTTTTCAAAATAAAAAGTAAAATAATTTTAGTAGACCATTTAGAAGCGGATGAAATTTCCATAAGTATTGCTAAAGTATCTATAAAAATTAAATTATCTAATTGTCGATCGTAGAATAGGAGACACGGAACAAATTTACGGCTATGTAACTAAAGCAAGGGATGTATTAGATTGGAAAGCTGAATTGATAATAGACGATATGGTTCGAGATACCTGGAATTGGCAAATAAATATTTCTTAAATAATTGATTTTAAAGGTAGATTATCGATCCCAAATAATCTACAATTTATAATATGAAATTTGAATAAAAGGAAAGTCAAAATCTAAGATTCTTTGAATTCTCGATTTTAAAAATTTGATTAAGTACGTTTTGATTAAGTTGGGGTTATATGTGAAAAATAACCAGTTAGATTCTATTAAATTATAACCTCCTAGGAATTTCTTGGGAGGTTTTTTGTTTATTGAAACAGGTTCCTTTTCTATTATTTAAGGTCGAATGAAAAACTAAGTAAAAGAGTAATTTCAAACTCTTGAACTTCTTTTATTTTAAATGAAGTTCAAATTTTGGCAGTTCCAATCAAAGGCGTCAAATTAGCTTTATGCTAATTAAATGCTGTTTATTCGCACTTGGGCTTATTCTTTATTGTTTAATAATCTGTCCTTTGCTCTCAACTATAGAGAGATTATTTTTCCCAAAAACAAGGATCAACTTAAGTGAATTATCTCCCAAAGAAACAAAGGAACTCATCCATCAAATTCTTAATTGGTGTATTTGCAACATCCATTTGAATAAGAGAAGAAGATCTAAACCAACCCTATTTATTTCAAAGCGGACAAAAACCAATTACTTGGGGAGTTATCAGTATTATAATAAGAGGATAACAATCTTTGTACTTAGACATAGCTCAATAGAGGAACTTTGTGACACAATCATTCATGAATATGTCCACCACCTCCAAATACGAACTTCAAATGATGACATTAGGTATAATAGACTTACTCGACTAAAGTCCTATTGGGAAAATGATTATGAGGTCGAAGCTAGATACATTGCCTCAAAGTTTACTAATAGTTGTCTAAAGGAGTTGAATTTATAGAAATTTTAATGGAAAAATTTTTGTTGGGATATTAGGGTAATTCGGTTGTTTTAATGTTTTAACTGAAACCAAATTCTAACTTCTGTTGAAAATTTGGGCAAAATTTTAAACGGGGTATTGAACGGGGTATAGAAATCAAGGATTGATATATATAATGGGGGGAAACCCCCTCTACCCCCTCCACCTCGAGGAGGTAGAGGGGGCTAGTCTTGATATTCATTAGAATTCCAGTATTGTTTCGGGTGAATTCAGAATTTTACAAAGGTCAAATACTGTACTGGAATGTTTAGATAAAGAATACACTCCCATTGTTAATTTAGTATTTAAATGTTAAACTGAAAGGATTCCCTTTTTGATTGCGGTCTTTTTAACTTTCAATATGGTGTTGGTTGATGTATTGTTTGTTAGTCCTGATATTTGACGAATTGATAATCCTTTTTTCAGATACTTCAAGACCTGTGGATACTTGCTAAGTAATTCCTCTTCTGTTTGAAATGAACCGACCTTTCTTCCGATAGGATTAGATTTGCGGTACTGTTCAAAACCGGAGCGTAATCGTTGAACGATATTATTTCTCTCCAGTTGATTTAGCGTGTTTATGATTTCCAACATGAACTGGGTCATAGGATTTATATTACCCTTATCATCCAAGGTCTCTATATTGAAGTTCTTAATGAAAATAGAGACCTTCGTGGCGTTACATTGATTCAATATCTGTAGGACCTCAAGTGAATTTCTGCCGATGCGACTGAGTTCCCAAATTAAGATTTTCTGAACGGGGTTGTTTTCTATGAAGGTTAACATGGATTGAAGAATTGGCCTTTCGGATGTTTTCTTGGTGCCAGATATTTTTTCCTCAAATACATGTAAGACCTGATAGTTCATTCTTTCAGCATATTCTTTTAATTCTTCCGTCTGGCGAAGTGTGTCCTGGATTTGGGTGCTGACCCTACTGAACACTACAACTTTGGTTTTTTGTTTCATTTTATGCTTTTAGCCAAAATTAGAGCAGTATTTTGACTGGTGCGGCATCTTTTCCAAGGTTTTTTTGAGACAGTTTTAAATTGAGACGTTTTTATCTCGATTGAAGAAGTCATTAAGTGATTGATAGGACTTAATACTATAATCGAACTCCCTTTTCACATAGTCCCGGTATTTCTTTGCAGATGGATGTTTGCTGGTCATCAATTCATGGAACTGTTCTTTGGTTAGTTGGGATAGGGAAGTGATTTCACCATCTGTCGGCCTAAATTCATCTGATGATAAGTCTTTTTCTTTCATTTTATAAAAAATGGTTTGAGTTTCACGAATGGGTCGATACTTCTTAGTATTTCGAACAAGATAAAAGAATGTAAGAATTATGATTCTTGATAACTACAAGAGGGATTCTGAACCCTTATTAATGAATAATAGACTCAAATTTATATATAAATGTATTACGGCAATTTTGCTGGGCAAATAATATTAAATTCAGTAATTCTAGCACTAATTTACTCCAGTACAAGAATAGTAACTCGCTATTACTAGTGCTCTAGTAATAATACTAGCTATTCTAGTCTAGACTAGTATTACTAGTTTCCGCTAGGAAATATTCCTCTAGATTGGGCGTGAGAATGCCTCCCCTGGTTTTTACCCGGTCGACACCCCATGCTCAGCTAGCTAAGCTAGTTTCCTCTGAGTTGGTAGGATAGTATCAGTGAAAACTATCCCTTGTCAGCTACTTAAGAGTGTTCACTCACCCCGAGATTCTACCTTCCGACTTTGTGCTGGTATTGAACTATGAATCTCCTCCCCTGGTAGTTCTTAAAATTATATTGCCACTGTTACAAGCCCGCCCAATATAATTTGTGTATTACCTACATTGATAAATATATGGGAAAAATGAAAAAAGTAAAGCCCTCCAATCGAACTTAATAATATTTATGGATATGAAAGATAAATCGTTTGAAAATCATATTAGAATACGGTTGAATGAAAAGCAACTTAAAAGATTAGAAGTACTCTTGATTATTGAAAATAAGAACAAATCAGAGTTATTTCGAGCTATTTTGGAAGAGTACCGACCCAAATTCAAAATAAACTAAAACTGTAAACACATCTTGCGAAATGCTTAATTATTTGCTAGTTTTTGAAAAAAAATCGATGAAAGTTTATATAACAAGTACTCCTGAAATAAAAGAATTTGAAATACAGAAAGTTGTTGGTTTGTTGAACAAACAAAATGGACCTCTTGAGTTTCTTGCTTCTGAAATTCCAAATCAAGATTTGGTTTATACATCTATTTTAAATAGTCAAACACTATCATTTGATGAGATAATAGAAATAAGTGAAATGTATAGAACCAGATTTAATATTGATTCAGAAAGTATTTTAGTGACATTGTCCTCCTTAAAACTTGATTTTTCATTCTACACTAACAAAAAATGGTTTAGTTATTTTAAGGGAAAAAATATTGTTGTTAGGACAAATGATTGGGAGGAATATTCTGAAAACAAACCGTATATAGCAATATCACATCAAATTATTGAAAATATATTTCAATCACTCTCAGGGTATGTTTTTGAAGAGTACGATTATTTTCATAAAAGAGCAAAAGGCTGTATTAATGATTTTTGTGAAAATGAATATGAAATAGAATATAAACTTAGGTCTGGAATAATTTGTAAAACATGCTTAGAAAGAGCTGCAGAGAATCAATTGCCGTTTGGAATACTTAATCAGATTCAATCATTATTAAACCAGTTTAGAGATGAGATACTTGATTTCAAATCAATTTTAAATGCTTATTCTTTGCCAAGTTTAGTTATTTCTGACAATGGAGAAATTTCTATTGGAGATAAGAATATTAAGATGGAATACGTTCCAAAGACTCTTTATATATATATGTTGTTGAATAGAGGTCAGGAGATTACTTTCAAAAATTTGAAAAACAATCACGAAAAATTATCCAGTATTTATCGTACACTAAAAAATACCGGAACAGACAAACCAATACTAAATCTAATTGGAAGAGAGATTAATGAGGCTGGAGAAATCGTGATGGTTCGTGACGAAGAAAAATCTAAGAAAATCCTAAAGGATAAGCGATTTGAAATCAAACAAGACCTTAAAAAAGTAATCGGGGAAGAAATGTCAGAAATTTTTAAAGTTGGTTCAACTAAAACCATTATTTCAGGAATAACTGAACACTGTTCAATTTTTCCTTATGATGAAAGAGTTAAAATAGAAATTTCTGAACAATTCAAAAATATGATATAATTTCAAAAAGTAGGCGCTATCTTTTTTCCATTGTCCTTCAATTTAGCCTGCATATTCGAGTATTGATTCACGCTAAACCCGAAGAAAATGGAAAGCAAGGCAAAAATTTCAGTTACAAGTACCGTTCAAAAATTGAACATTTCACAAGTTGTCATACCTCAAGAGATGACAAAATTATACGACTATGATAGTCGTTTATTAGAAATCGAAACTCTTAAAACAAGTATCGAAGAGTTTGGTCAGTTAGAACCAATCACAGTTTTAAAGTTAAAGGGTCAGTTCGTAATTACCAATGGAGTATTACGGTATAAGGCTATTCTTTGTTCTGAAAAAAATGAAATAGATGCTAATATTTTAGACATTGATACTAATTCAGAAGACTTTTCTTTAGTTGACTTTATTATTAACAACCAAATCCAAAAGGTTAAAACACCGAAAGAAAAATTACGAGAGTTCATCTCAGTGTTAAGACTTGATACTGGAGATTCAAATCCATTACGTGACCGAAATAAGCGATACGACTTTTTAACCTCAACCATGGGAAAAGGATGGTCAAGAAGTAATGTCATCTTAATGATGAATGTGATAAAATGGACAAAAATTCATGGTGATAAATTAAACCTTATTGAACAAGTTTTCGAAGATAAAATACGTGTATCAGAAGCGGCATTCGCAGTGGAAATATTAGCAAGAGAGGATTATAACTATGAGATAGAGGCAGAATCTCAAATTTTAGGAAAGTATTTAAAAGGAGAGTTAAAGAAAGAAAAGGTCGAGAAATTAATTGATAATTTCAGTCTCAAGAGAAATGAAGGATATACAAAAATCGATGTTTATCCAATAAAGACAGAGAACTATGAAGTGATACATTGTAACATTGAGGAAGTTGAATTGCCAAAAGAAATGGAAATTGATTTTGTGTTTACTTCACCTCCTTATTACAAACTTCGTAAATATGGTGATGACCCCAATGAAATGGGTTGGGAAAAGACACCAAAATTGTATGCTGAAAGATTGGTTGATTCTTTAATGAAACCATACAATAAATTGAAAGAGTCAGGAAGTATGTTTGTAAATCTTGGCGAGACATACGATAAAGGACAATGTTTAGCAGTTATCGAACATGTAGCTCTTGAAATGATTAGTCGTGGTATGTTTTATGTTGACCGTATAATATGGAAAAAAGACTCCAATAAGCCGATTTCTAATCAAAATCACAGATTTCAACCAAGTTACGAGGTGGTATTGCACTTTTCAAAATCTAAGAATTATTACTTCAATAGATTTCGAGTAAAGAAAGATGTGACTGATTTTAAAATTTCACGTGGATGCAAAGAGAATGGTTCGGATGGAATTAATTACTATGTCCCAAACTTTTACAAGCAATTACGCACCATACTTAGTGAGAATGAATTACATGATATTGTTACAGTTCAAACGAATACAGCCAGAATCAAACATGTTGAAGGAGAAAAATATCATCCCGCAACTTTCTCTCAGATGTTACCGGCAATCTTCCTTTCAACTTTTTGCACAAAACCAACAGAAGATTACAAACCACTTATTTTTGACCCTTTCCTGGGTGGGGCAAGTTGTGGTCGAACAGCTTTAATGTTGGGTTACAGATTTATGGGTGTTGAACTGTACAAGGATAATGTTAATACATCAAAAAGAGTTTTAGCAGAGAGTTTACAAGAGTATAACTTAAGAGCAATGAATCAAATTGAATCTGAAAAAGAGTATCGACAAGTCGCGTAAAAATTACAATATCACCGTGATTTAGACTTCCAATTAAACTTTTGGATTTTTGAAATCCCCATCTAAAGGATGGGTAGGGGAATTTGTGTGTCAAAATTTAAAAACTGAGGGTATATAGAAAATTACCCCACCATAAATTTTAAAAAAATGAAAACATTTAAAAATCAATTAAATCATAAGTCAATAGATGAGTATTATACTCCACCAATTTTGGTAGAAATTATTCTGCCATACTTGAAAAAAAACTCTACAATCTGGTGTCCATTCGATACAATAGATAGTGAATTCGTAAATCAACTAAGTAGTACAGGCCATCACGTAATATACTCTCATATTTTTGATGGAGTTGACTTTTTTGAAACCAACCCACCTAAATGTGATTACATAATATCGAATCCACCGTTTTCAAAAAAACAATCAGTTTTTAAGAGATTATTGGGTTTGGGGATTCCTTTTGCAATGGTTATGAATGTTCAAATTCTAAATTATCATGAAACAGGGGATTTATTTAAGGATTATGAATTGGAGTTATTATTGCCTAACAAACGAATTAGCTATAATGGGAAACCTGTTCCATTCTTAAGTGGATATTTCTGTCATAAGGTGTTACCTCAACAATTCAAATATGTGGAGGTAGATCACACGAATATTGGGAGACACTTTACTCCTTCAAGAATGTTAAAAGCAGCTTCTTAATTTGATTACTATCAAGAAATGGCTTAACCTAGCGCTACGCCTTAATCTATAACTTAAATGAAAACAGACAGAAAACCAATGTATGTCATAGATGGTGAGGATTTAGAATCCTTACTACGAGACATTGTGAAAAGTGAGTTTGCAATCTTGGAGGGTAAATTAAGAACTCCTCCAAGAATTCTGACTCGTGAAGAGGCCGGTCAAAAAATTGGTGTCTCAAAGAATACTGTAAGTCAATATATCAAACGTGGCCTTATTCCAAATAGAGGGATTGGACATAAGATTTTGATTTTAGAAAGTGATTTAGAAACCATTCCAACAAAGTACAAACATCGCAATTTCAAATAACTATGATTTCTTTTTACATCAGAAATAAGAAAGCTAAGACGGGGTCTATCCGTTGTTGTGTTCAACCCAAAGGTCAGAAGAGATTCAGTTTTACGGTTGCAAACAGTAAGATTGAACTCTCTGAATGGGGAATTGGTCAAATGAAGACCGGAAAAGGAAAACAATCAAACAGTCAAGTTCAAAATAGACTTAATCGATTGCGAGAACTAACTGAAACTTTCTATAAAGAATATTTTGATAAATTTCACACCTCCCCCAATCAGGAAATATATCTTGATTTTTTGCGGTCTGAAATGACTAATGAAGAGTTTTTCAAAAGACCGGATAAAACGAAATTATTGGACTTTGTTGAAAGAATTACGCAAAGAAGAGAAACAGGCAAGGAACTTCATAAAGGTCAAGAATTTAGTTATGCAACGATTGAATCTTACAACTCACTTATTCTATCTCTAAAACAGTTTCAAATCCATAAACAAAAAAAACACTTTCTATTGGAAGAATGGCTTCGAATGGACTTAATTGAGGATTATGAACAATACTTAACCAACAACTGTCAAATGTCATTAAATACAATTCACAACCGTCTAAAAGTATTGAAAGCATTCCTTCAAATTGGGGTAAATGAAGGATTAATTCCATATAATCCATTTAAGAAGTTCAAAAAGGTCCTTTATACTGAGGATTCAGATGTTGTGGTATTCTCAAAACAGGAACTCAAAGAATTAGAAGAACTAGACTTTTCAGACAACCAATATTATGATAGAGTTAGAGACCAATATCTTTTGTATTTGTGGTCAGCCGTACGTAAAAGTGATTTAAAGAACTTTGTTAAAGTAATAAATCCATCTTCCAAAGTCTTTAAATTTAGAACTGAGAAAACTGGTGAGTTAAGTGAAATCCCAGCATTCGACACTTTAAGGCGGTTAGGAGCAAAATACAATTATGATTTCCCTAGACCTTATAGTGATACAATCATTCTTGAAGAGATTAAGAACATTTGCAAGCTTATACCTTCAATGAATATCACTATCGAAAAGAAATTCACGAAAGGGGGTAAAAAGGTTAGAGAGTATAAAAAGAAGTACGAAATGATTGTCATTCATACAGCGAGACGAACTTTAGCTACGCTACTTGCAGATGAAGGTATGAAGTATCATAAGATTATGAAAATCACAGGTCATAAGAAGTTATCAACACTCCAAAAATATATAAAAAGTGACTTCGATATTGACGAGATGTTAGAAATTGGAAACAGTATATTAGGATGAGAAAACAATTTGTAGCACCTCATTTAGCACCACCAATAAAAAAAGTCCCTGAAAATCAGAGACTTAATTTTATTTCAGCGGTCCGGACGGTGGGAATGAAACAAATCTGACTGAACTCAAATCGGACAAAAACGTCAAAATATAATAGTATAGGTATTATATTGGTTAATCTAATTCTTTCCAAGCATTATCAAATCAGGCC
>SXGQ01367961.1_pt1 | contig 34260 bp, 32 predicted proteins | sample 3178371 | NCBI WGS metagenome assembly SXGQ01 (sample SAMN11356859, study PRJNA531348) | freshwater metagenome | isolation source: freshwater sample F1-20 | place: China: Fuxian Lake, Yuxi | collected 2017-12-25 | reverse complement strand
ATATTGCAGCAACTGAAAAATATATCACAGAAACTGAAAAAAAAATACGCTATAGCTTCGACATGTTTGACTTGTCTTTTGTAAACAGCAGATGTACATCGTTTTATGGTCACATGCCAGTAACGTTTACCGTCGATGATGTAAAAGATTCGCCATCTCACATGATGGAATACACACACGCATCAACCTTATCTTTTATGCCAGCTCCTGTCGCCGCCGCCGTGACAGAACCGACTAGTGAAGTTAGGAAAATCAAAGTCGTTAAAAAAGCTGTATTGTGCAGCAGTGTAGATAAATAAATAGATTCACTTGTTGATGTGTGTTTGTTTGTTCGGTTTTATGCGTTTTTTCTTTTATCTTCTGTTTCGGCAGAGATAACGGGAGATAAATCACCAATAATTCGGTTTCACCAGTTTGTTGGCGAGCCTTGCCCAAAACAGAAGAAAAGGAAATTAAATGGTCGCGACATTTTTGTGTGGCAATCAAGAACACAAACAGGAGAAACTGCCAACAAATTGGTGGAACCGAATTGTTGGCAGTTTCTCCTGTTTGTCAGCGAAAGGTGCCTTCAATTGACCAGGCGAGCGGGGGCTTGCCCCCGCCGCTTAGAACAATAAAAGGAGGGGTCGTAGGGGAACCTTGGTTCCCTACTTACCTACTAAAGTTGAAATAAAATAAAACCTTAAACGCAAGTGCAACGCGTGCAACATGACAGAACCCACAAGAGTCAGAGAATTATTGGATGCCATTCACATTCCAGGAAGGAAAGCTTTGGCTAAATTATTACCACCATCTGCTGGGGTATTACCAGAACACGTAGACCCTAAAGGCGCCTTTCCAGCAGCCATTTTGGCGGCATTACCACAATATAAACACTCGATTGTTGGATTGGCGACGGAAAGATTGGTATTATTGCCGAAAGAAATTCCCATAACTGTGGACACAGTAATTGCCTGTGTAACAGAAGAATATCAAACGGCGTGTGGTTCCGGACGCATAATACCTGCGGAAACTGTCGCGAAAATCAGAAAAAGTAAAACAACTGCGGATTATATCGCAAAAATCCAGGCAACTCGCGCCATGTTGCCGTCTGCGACCTTGCAGCGAGACGTGGAAATAACCACTGCGTGTGGAACTTTGCAGGGTCATCCGGATGCCGTCGCGGTTGCTGCCACCACTGCAGAAAACCCCACGGTGTTGGAAGTCAAAACCACCTCCAAACTCGGGGCGGATTATTTGTATTTTGTGTTGCAATTGTTTTCCTATGCGGCTATCTCGGCAACGCCACCGATGACAACGGAATATCAAACAGCCATGTTAGTGTTGCCATTGCAGAAATGTGTGTTGACATTTGACGTATCCGCTGGTGGTTGGGTGCAACGAGACCAATTTCGCAAATTGTTGTTGGAAAAAAACGCGAAATATCGCAGCAAAATGGCGGCGACTGTGGCAACAACCGGGGGCGGAACTGGAGTACATATACCGAAAATGTTAACCATGATTTCCACCCACTACCTTCTCTCTGAGTATCATATTGGAAAACATGTTCACAAAGCTCCAACCTTGTTGGAAACCGTGACGGCTATGTTACCAGAGGAACCATATCAAATCTTTATGTCGGGCAATAAATCCACTCATTTAGCCGTGAAAGACGCGGATTTAGCAGCGGCTGCGAATTATATCACAGAACACGAAATCAAATTATTTGTTCATGCTCCCTATTTGTTGAATTTATCCAACCCAGGGTCAGCAGAAACAGATAATTGGCATGTAACGTATTTGGACAAACTTCTGCGAATCAGCGCGACATTGGGCGCCAGAGGAGTGGTTGTTCATGTAGGCAAACACACAACTCAGACATATGCTGCAGGAGTCGAAAGAATGCGATTAACTTTGGAAGCCATTTTACCAAGTGCCACCCCAGATTGTCCGCTGTTATTGGAAACTCCTGCTGGACAAGGCACAGAAACTTTGCAATCACGAGAAGAATATATCGGATTTATCGCGGGATTTGGGTCGCCAAACATTGCGGCATGTGTGGATACTTGTCATGTGTTTGCCAATGGACATGACCCCGTGGAATATTTACAGGCGACACATGCCGCAGGTATATTGCGCCTGGTTCATTACAATGATTCCGCGGATTGTTGCGGAAGTAAAAAAGATCGGCATGCGATGGTTGGCATGGGATATATAGGGGTGGATGTTATGACACGCATAGCGGAATATTGCGCAGGTATTTCTGTGCCAATGGTAATTGAATAACGGGTGCGGAGCGGGTTTGATTCCCGACTGGAGCGTATTGAACATTTTTCGCAGCAACGAAAGAAAAAACTGAAAATAATTTCCGGGAATTTTACATTTGCACAATTATCAGTCCAAACCAAACGTTGAACGCAAGAATCGAAATGTTGTCCAGATATCAGAGAACCGTAGAAGTAACCTGTCACTTAGAGTCGCAGTATGCCAGAGATCATGTGAATCGGTTGTTGATTTGGTGTCCAAATTTGGAAGCCATATTGGAAAAACGCGACCCTGTACCACCAGCATTTGGAACAAATCTTATGAAAGGAATGAAAAGATCTTGTGTTCAATCCGCCAATAAGTTGCAACCAAGTATATTGCAAACGGCTATGTTAAATTTGTTGCCAATTCCTAAAAATATTAGCAGAAAACAATATTGTCAACTTTTCGGTGCAGGACCACAGGCGATGTTAAATGTGGATGCAATGGGTAGTTCTCATGAAGACGATTTAGATGAACGCATGGAATTTATTGTAAAATTATCCCAAAAACTTGGCACAAAACAGGTGAATTTGATGGATGGGCATGGGCGATGTGCGGTTCGTTTGTCCGCAGCATTGCCTGCAAAAACAGAAATATTGATCCACGAAATAGACGAAACAACTCATGCATGGCACCAAAAAACTATGCCCGCAGCCATGCCGTGCAAATCAAACATATTGGAATATTTGTCGACTTGTGCAGAACGTGGGACATTAAAACCAGGAGGAAAGTTGTTCTATCTGAACTTCTGTGGATTAATGGGACAATCCGATACAATTGCTTGGTTGCTTGCGGCTATGACTGCAGAAGAACGCGCACAAGTTGTCATCAGTTTTGCGCGTGTTCGCGGAGCCATAGCAGAAGCAGATGCATTGGAAGTCATATTGACAGATTTGGGGTACACCAGGGTGACATCTCGGGGAGATTTTGTTACATTGGCTGCAACAAACATGCCATAAACTACGCTATAAATAGAAAACCGAAAACATGCATGTAAAACAGAATAAACAACATAAATAAGAAAACAAACGACCAGCCGTTTTTTCTTTTTTTTCTCCAATCGTGTGCAACAGAAGAAAAAATGAAACAATTGAAACTCAACTGAGCCGATACATACACAGTTGTGCGCGTTCGAAAGAGAAACATGGTTAAAATTTGTCCACTTGCATACACGGGAAACATGACTTCAGAGGAATTTGCAGCATTTGGTTATACCTATGAACTGCACGATTTTCAGAAATGGGCAATAGAAGGGATTTTGTCTGGAAAACACGTGTTGTTATGTGCTCCGACAGGTTCCGGTAAAACTGTTCCAGGAGAATTTGCTTTTCAGCATTATGCCAGGGCTGCCGGCGGTGCGCTGGCAACAGAAGGAAGGAAAAAAACCATATACACAACTCCCATGAAAGCTTTGTCGAACGAAAAATTCGCGGCATTTACAGCGAAATATCCAGACATATCGTTCGGATTGGTAACAGGAGATATCAAAGTCAATACAAACGCAGATGTATTGATCATGACAACGGAAATTTTAACAAACAAATTGTTGCAACCTGCTGGGTCAGGGTCATCCTCAACAAAAGGGGATCTGGATGTCGACGTACAAACAGAGGTCGGTTGTGTGGTGTTTGACGAAATTCATTTCATCAATGATCCAGACAGAGGGCATGTGTGGGAAAAATGTTTGATGCATTTGCCAGAACATGTCCAAATCATTGGATTGTCTGCCACCTTGCAAGGTCCAGAAAGATTCGCGGAATGGCTGGAACATCGCTCCGCAGGCGCTACCGCCGCCACTTCATCTGGAAGAGAGGTTTGGTTAACTCAACGCCGAGATCGCGCAGTTCCATTGCATCATTATGCCTTTGTTACGGTTGCAGAAGGAGCTGTTGGAAAACACATCAAAGACAAGACAATCCTGGCGGAATTGAATGCTGTCAAAAATCGGTTGGTTCCTCTCCTGCGCGCCCCCACTGGGGGCGTGCAGCAACTGGACGAAATCGCGCTGAAACGAGTCGAAAAATTTCTCGGCACGGTGGCGAAAGCTGCGGTGAACCCAACCGCGGCATTTGTGTTGAATCAAGCCGCGGCATATATCACAGAACATGAAATGACTCCTGCGTTGTGTTTTGTGTTTTCCAGGAAACGATTGGAACAATACGCCAGTCAAATAACCGTGCCTCTTCTGGAATTTGACAGCAAAGTTCCGTATATTATTGATCGAGAATGCGAGCAAATTGTTCGTCGTTTACCGAATTTTGAAGATTATATGCGATTGCCGGAATACACCGCGTTGGTTGGCTTGCTTCGGAAAGGGGTCGCAACCCATCATGCAGGCATGATTCCGATATTGCGAGAAATGGTGGAAATATTGTTTGCGCGTGGATACATTAAACTTCTGTTTTGCACAGAAACCATCAGTGTGGGAGTGAATTTGCCTGTAAAAACGACGTTGTTTACAGATGTGTGTAAATATGCGTCCAGTGCAGGTGTTGGTGGCGGCATGGTAAACCGTTTCCTACAAAGCCATGAATACATACAATCTGCTGGACGAGCTGGCAGACTTGGATTAGACACGGTTGGACATGTAATTCATTTAACCAATTTGTTCTCCTGTTATGGCGGGGGTGGCGGTGGTAGCAGTCATATAGAGGAAATTCGGCGCATGATGTTTGGAATGTCTCAAACCTTGTTGTCCAAATTTCGGATTGATGCAGAAGTTGTGTTGGCAATGTGTGCTGCCAGTGCCGCATCTGACACAACGACACCCATTACAATAGAGGAATTAGAAAAAGGCATGCAAAACACAATGAAATATGCGGATATTGTCAACTGTTGTCGGGGAGACGCGGAAAAATTGGCGGCGGCTGAACGAAACTATGCCGAGGAATACGCGGAATTAACAGAGGAAATGAACATGTTGGATGCCAACGACCAACAGATGGTGGACAAAATGATTGCAGAAAAACAAGATATGGAAAAATTAAGGCGATCATTGGAAGGATGCACAATCACGCGTAAATCCAAACATAACTCGCGGGTGCGCAAACCGTCCACAGCCAAAGATTTAGACAAAATCGCGTTAAAAGCCTTGAACTTGCAAAGCAAAAAAACCGAATTGGAACAACATCGCCGGGAATATGAAAGTACGCGGTATTTTATGGAACAAAGCTTGCAAATAAGGATTCGATATTTGCAAACAAAAGGATTTCTTGCGGTGACAGCAGCCACAAAAACAAATGCAATCTCAATAACAACTTCTGGGATTCTTGCCACGAAATTCCACGAAATACCTGGAACGTTAATGGCATGGGTTGTCATGTCAGAAGAATTCCAAACATACTCTGCGAGAGAAATCGCCATGTTATTGGCATTGTTTATAGATTTTCGGATGCGAGACACCGACTCGTCGATGGCGTCGGACGCTATTGTTCCAGCGCATGTTCTGAAATTCGCCCAATCCGCTATGGAAGCCATGTGTTGTCCCGGGGTTGTCAACAACCGTAGCGACGAATTGTCTGTGGAATTTGCTGTAATGGTAGGGGAATGGTGTGCATGTGAAACAGAAGAATCCTGTAAAATAGTTATTCAAACATCTTCTGTGTTTTTGGGAGATTTTGTTAAAAGTATGCTTAAAATTGTTAATAGTTGCCGAGAAGTTGAAATGGCTGCAGAGTACATCGGCAATATCAAATTATTACACACAGTTTCACAAGTCCCGGGGCTCGTCATGAAACATGTTGTAACAAATAAATCGTTGTATGTCTGAGTGTAGGGAACCAAGGATAGGCGTTCCCAGAAAATTTTTCTCTCTATCGCGACCAGGGTTTCATTATTTTCTGTGTTGGCGACAAAACAGAAAATAAATTAACAATAATTCAGTACCACCAAATTGTTGGCGTTCCCGAAAAAATTTTCTCTCGATCGTGATTAAGACATTTCATTTCCCCTGTGTTGGCGACAAAAGAAAGAACCGAAGAAAATACTATTTACCGTTTACTCCCGGCATACACAGAAGAAAAAGATAAATCGGTCGCGGTCGCGGTCGAGAGAAAAATTTTTGGTGCGATTACCACCATCCGGACGGAGCTGGATGAGACGTTTTTCGTTTGCTGGATTTGCGACTATTTATGGATGATGTTGTCGCAGACAAAGATGTGTCCATTCTTAAATTTTTGCGTTTTGTCAGTTTATTGTATTTGAATCCTCCTGTTTTGCGACGAGTTCTGCCGCTGACACTTCCGCCTTTGAATCCCTGTCCATTGCTGGTTAAAGTTAACCCATTCAATGATGCATCAATAGCTTCCATTGTATCGGCAATGTTCAGTCTGTCCAATGCTCTTTTATAATTATTATTTTCATAATTTGGATTGTTTTTTAGGATTTGAGAATTTTTCGCAGCTAACATACTTTTAATTTGTCCCAATGTTTTGCCAAATTTTGGTATAATTGTGTTATTTGTTGGTGGTGCAACTGCAGCAGAAGCATTGTTTTCATCTGCTACATACTGAGGAATTATTGTGGGTTCATTATGAGGCAATGGACCAGGAACACGTACATCACCGGGGTTAGATGGAATCGTTTGTGGTGCAGAAGACATGATGTTAATTGCATTCGTTAATCCCGAGGATGGCGCTGGTTGTGATAATGTTGCAGATGGCGCAGCAGATGTGGAAGAAGACATTGGCACAACGGATGGCGATGTGGTGGGAGCCGCGGGTGGCGCAGGGGGTGATTGATTTATATCCTCAGTTGCGCCTGCGAGAGAAGTCATTATTTGGTTCAATAAATCTGTGATAATTTGGCGAGTTTCGGCATTTGGCGCAGAAATCGCCATATTGTTAAGTGTTGCAGCGGCTTGATTCATGCTTTGCATGGCTTGTTGCATTTGTCCAGTCAATTCTTGGTTTCTCTCGGTAAGTTCTCGGATTTCATTTTGCAATTCCCCTGCCCGTTCATTATAATCTTCTGCAGCAGTTGCGTAGCTTGTTCCCGTACCCGAGGCAGAGCTTGTTTCTGAAAGATCATCCAGATTTTGGCGTTCTAGTTCATTAATTCGTTGTTGTAATTCGGCGGTTTGTTTTCCAGCTGCAGCAATTTGTTCATTTAACTGGGTCTTTTCATCTGTGCATTTCTGGATTTCCGCAGCCAATTCTCGCCGCAATCTTTCGTTTTCTTCGGTTTGAGCTCGCACTCTGTCATCCGTAGTATTCGCATTTAATTGTTCTTGTAATGCGGTATTTTGACGTTCTAAATTTTCTCTCTGTTGGTTACATCCATCTAACTGGTTCTGTAATTCGGCAATTCGTTGAACTTGATCCGCTGATGTGGTTGTAATTGTTTGTATTTGTTGTTCTAGTTCCGCAATTTCTCCCTCTCGTTGAGCAATGGTCGCGTGTAATTGTTCGTTTTCTTGGGTAAGTTGTTGCAATCTATCCTGAAGGTCACGCAATTCTTCTGTGTTGTCTTGTACCACGGCTTGATTATCTTGAATTTCGTCGCGAATTTGCGTTGCCTGTTCTCGAAATCTTTGGATCAATTCCCGCAATTGCCCTAATTGAGTATTGATTGATCGCAGCCGATCTGTTAAAGTTGCATTAAACGCCAAGTTTTGTTGACGATTTGTGTCAGCAGCGGTGTTGGCATCCCGCAATTGTTGCATGCTTGTTTGAAATTGTTGTATAAATTCTGTTTGTTCTGGTTGTGCCATATACTTTTTATAGAGTAAAAACGGCTCCTGTTATTTCGCCACCAACAACAGAAGATAATGAATTAAACTGGTAGCAAAAGAGAGAAAATTTTTCCGGGAACCGCCAATAATTCAGTTCCACCGAATTGTTGGCAATTCATTTCCTTAGTATTATCTTCTGTTCTCTCTTTCGCCACCAACCACAGAAAAAAAGATAAATTGGTCGCGATCGAGAGAAAAATTTTCCGGGAACCTTGGTTCCCTACAAAAAATGAGATAAAAATACCACGATAAATGTGTGCATCCTTGAAATGAGTTCTATGAATATATTTACCAAATTACCATCGTCGTCTTCTGCATTAGCGGCATCATCGTCATCTGCTGCAATAATGAATTATTTTCACGCGGTAAAAGAAGCTATGCCAGGACATTGGTATCCTTTACCAAAATACAATTCCGCGACAGTTTTATGTGATCAACATGCAAATTACAACAGTTACAGAATTGAACCAACATCAGCGGTTGTATATCAGCGCAAATTATCAAATCAACTCCGAAAATGTCGCACACCCGAAGCACATAATGTGCCAACATCACCGGCTCATGCTCCCTTTGGATACAGTGGTAACTTGTCTGTTGCATCTGATGCCAGCGACGGCTCCGCCATTACATCTTCCACTACACGCACGGAAGAGTATTACGATTTGATTGACATTCTTTCGACATTATATCCTGCGAATTACGCGGAAAAACTGGACGAGATATTGCCGTCCGAGGCACATGTGTCTGCGTCGTTACCTCCATTTGAAGAATTATTGGAAGAATTCAAACAAGCCGTGAATGGAACCTATGAAAAATCCAGTAAAGTTATGAATAAATTATACAGGCGATTGTTACATGATACATCGGTTGTTATCACTCCTGAACAAGTGACAGGGATATTGGCGTCCATCATCGTGGATGTTGACAAAAGATATATGAATAATTCCATTGGAATAACAATCGAAGAATGTTTGAAATGGGGAGCAATTTTGCCAAATACTCGGATAAATAAACTAAATCAATCGTGCGATAGTGTCAAAGATTTGTACGATTTGTTCTTCCGAAATTTGAATATTCCTATTGAAACTGTTCCGGATACGGCGACCGACGCTGCGCAACCCGAGGACATTCAACCAGCTGTTGTGACAACCGCACCGCCAGAGACGGAATATCCGCACGCGGTTCCACAAAAATTGGTAAAAGCCTTTATGAACAGATACAAAATAAAACACAAATTGCCAAGAACCGTGCCAATATATGTCTCGGATCTGGAGTACATGATAGATGAAACCGTGTCTAGATTTGGCATTCCCATAAAATACGTGGATCTAACAACCGCACTTGTTAAACAAGAATATTGTGAAGAAGCCTATGATCATTACATTGCTCAACATGAAACCTCTGAGGATGAGGCTGTAAAAGAAAATGTGAAACAAATACTCAAAGAAGCGAAGAAACATTTTAATAATGAGTACTATGATAGTCGCGGCGACCGGGATTACAAAATAAAAGAAATGTTTGCGATTTTGTACACGCGTAACTTGGAAGCCACCGCGAAGAGCATAAATAATGCAGTTATTTTGATATTTAACCGAGACTTGGGGTTTGCTCTTTGCCATGATGATTGGGAACCCGTGCCTCCACCAACTCTGTTTAAAGTCGAAGATTTCCGGATAGATTGGCATTGTTTGAACAACAAGGATGAACGCCCACCGAAAGAGTTAACATGGGTTTCAGTAGATGATGCAAGTTATCACCCCTACAGTGTATTGAAGCCCGCACTAAAAGACACCCTAGTAGGCGGAAACTGCATTATTCAAATGCAAACAGAACCAACTTATGTATCTCTTCAGTTAACTTTTGCCCTGTCTGTAGCATATTCTTCTGTATACATCGTAAAACCTCTAACATGTAACCCATCTGCGTTTGCGTATTATTTGGTGTGTGTTAATAAATGTCCTGAAAGCACACCTCCTCGGTTGTCAACCGTTGGAAATTTAGATGTACCTCTGGCATACAAAAACAAATACGACGAATATCAGTTAATCATGGCTAAAAGTCAGATTAATTATATGAATTCAATTATTACAGCCGTTGACGCAGATGCTGTGGCAGCAAGCAAACAATCGAAAAATTCACACACAGCATTAAAAGCTATTCGCGCCGCAAATATGCAAAAACTCATGCAATGGTGCGGAAATCATAATGTGCCTTGCAATACGTTTGTGTAATCGTCGACTGTGGTTCACTGCGAAGGTTGTAAAGTAAGTGTATTTTTTACTATTTTTCTTCTGTTGCCAAACAGAAGAAAAACAATGCGGCGTGGTCCGCTCTCTGCCAATGCAGAACAAAACAGAAGATAAAGTAAATTAAATGTCGCGATCGAGAGAAAATTTTTCCGCGAACGCCAACAAATTGTTGGATTTTCCTCTGCATTATTTCCCCTGTTCTCTGCCAATACAGAACAAAACAGAAGATAAAGTAAATCAAATGTCCCGATCGAGAGAAAAATTTTCCACGAACGCAGAACAAAACAGAAGAAATAGAAAATAATGCGAGAAATAAAAAGTAAATATCGCACACACAATTAAACGCCAGTTAACAGCGCGCGTGCATCCGATATCACAGAACTTTCAACGTATTTTTGTTCTCGGGTGTACTTTTTGGCGAGCAAGTGGTTGGGATCTAATGTTTCCACGATAAGTCCGTTCACAATCATGACCGTGTGATCTTCCAACAAAACATTATAAAACGCCGATTTTGACTGAATATTCGCAAATACAACGGCTCGATTGTGTTTAGGAAGTTCGTGGGCTCGCCATAATCGCAGATGGTCTCCCACACCACCCCCACCAAACACAGGAGATCCAAGTAAAATTCCATGATGTTTGCTGATAATCGTGGTCGAATGCGGCATGTTTTTGTCAAATGCTCCTGGATATATTTTGACGGAAATCGAATCTGGATTAATCGTCCGAACAACACGAATAATTTTTTTACCTCGGATGGTGTGTTCACCGGGAATTATTTTCTCGATAGATATAGCGCCTTGGTCGGTATCGACGGGAGTTCCAGCAGGAAAACACACCGGATCATCCACAGTCAAAGTCATAGGGATGCTAGATGTCTGAAAATCCGGCGAAGCTGCTTGGTCAGCCGTGATAACACTCTCTCCAGGAGAAAGCAAAGTAACAACTGCACCAGCAATTGTTGCGACATCTTCGTCACTAGATGTGTAACTAAAGGTGCCTGTGCTGTCAGTAATTGGTTGAGTCAATGTAAAAGGTGGATCTCCATAAGTTTTGTCAACATCTGCAAATCCTCCGAGAGTCGGCGTGGCTTTGTAATCATAATAAGTGTACGTCGTGCCGACAGGATATTGAGATTGCAAACTGAGAGAAGCGGAACTTAGTCCGCTGGAATCCGCAGTTTGATAATAATACACTGCGATAGGGCTGACATTGTTCGCAAATGTTCCGGTGGAAATGGACGTCAAAGCCGATTGCCCGTAAAAAATGAGGGTTGTTAACGTCGTGGTTCCTCTGAAACATTCGGTTCCTAGAGTCGTAACACTTCCAGGAATGGCTAAAGATGTTAATGCTGGACAATCACGAAACGCCGCGTCTCCAAGGGTTGTCAGCCCATAATACAAAGTCACAGAAGACAAGGTTGTGCACGTTCGTAATGCGCTTGCAGAAATGGTTGTGATATTGGCTGGAATAACAATGGATGTTAATGCTGTGCAATTTTGAAAACACGATTGTGGTATGACTGTTAATGTGGACGGAATCGTGAAAGATGTAATTCCAGTTGCCACAAAACACGATATTCCCATGGTTGTTATGTTTACGCCTCCTGTAACCGTTGCCAATGCTGCGCACGAATTGAACACACCATTTCCCAATGTTGTGGTTGAATTTGGAATAAAAATGGCGGTTAATGCTGTGCAACCTTGAAAACAAGTATTTCCCATTGTGATTATTCCTGTACCTAAAGTCGCGGCTGTTAATGATGTACATAATTGAAATGCTCCAATGCCCAAAGATGTGATAGTATTGGGAATCGTTATGCTCGTAAGTGCACACTGTCGAAAGCATTGTTGAGGAATCGTGGTCAATCCAGATCCGAAAGTCACAGAAGCTAATGCTGAACATCCTTGAAATGCCGAATTACCCAAGGATGTTGTGGAATTTGGAATAGAAATGGTTGTTAAAGATGTGCAATTTTGAAAACATGTTGCGCCTATGGTTGTTATTCCCGTTCCCAAAGTTGCAGATGTTAACCCAGAACATCCTAGAAATGCACCACTGCCTAACGTTGTGGTTGAATTTGGAATAGAAACAGAAGTCAAAGATGTGCAACTTTGAAAACATGATATGCCCATGGTTATTATTCCCGTTCCCAAAGTCAAAGACGCTAATGCTGAACATTCTTGAAATGCATTGTCGCTTAAAGTTGTTGTAGCGTTAGGAATAGAAACGGAAGTCAAAGATGTGCAATTCTGAAAACATAATATGCCTATGGTTATTATTCCCGTTCCCAAAGTTGCAGATGTTAACCCAGAACATCCTTGAAACGTCGAATTACCCAAGGAAGTAACAGCATTGGGAATAGAAATAGAAGTCAAAGATGTGCAATTTTGAAAACATGATGTGCTTATGGTTGTTAATCCAGAACTTAAGGTTGCGGATGACAAACTCGTGCAACCATTGAAACCATTTGTTCCAATTGATGTGACAGAATTTGGTATAGAAATGGTTGTTAAACTGGTGCATCCGTTAAACGCGGTCGAATTTATATTTGTCACATTGCTTCCACTGTCAAATGTTACAGACGCCAGGTTTGTTTTACTAGAAAAACAACCTACATCAATGTTGATCGCGGAAGTTCCAATAGTTACTCCAACCAAGGTTTTCCCGGAATCGTAACTTGAACTTGTGATATTTGATGTGGAAACAAAGGACGATGTGGAATCGCTGTAAAAAAAGTACGTGTCCGTAGCCATATAGTTTTCACAGAGTAAAAACGTCACCTATTTCACTGCATAAAACTATGCCATCGTATTATACACCTCATCCCCCATGTTCTCTGAAATTTCGTCAACGATTACAGACGCGCTGTCGGATTTGTGCAAATATCGCGATATGTTTGGTGAACCTGGCAAAGGTATACACGCATATAGAATTTTCGGAATGGCTGCGGTTGATTTGGTAGTTACGGCGTTTGTCGCCATCATACTTTCCCGCTGGTTTATGCCGCGTATAGGAGTTATTCCCATGTTTGCGGGACTATTTATCTCAAGTATTGCGATTCATCGGGCGTTTTGTGTCAATACGGCGGTCATTCGGGCACTGGGATTGGCGACACATGGGTAATTTCTTTTACTTTTTTCTTCTGGTCTCTCTCTGCTGCTGAACCCAGAAGAAAATCTGGAATCGTTGGCATTCCCGGAAAATTTTTCTCTCTCGATCACGACAATTTATCCATTTTCTTCTGGGTAGGTGGTAAAAGAAAAAAATAAATAACAGAAGACGTAATGTGGGTCGGTGTATGTTACTATTTATTCGAACACGATTTTTGCTCCACTTGTGGGGCGACTAGAAGGAAATGATGGTGTGTTTGCATTATATCCCAACTCTAAATTGTGTATCCAATTATGTATAATTTGATAATCCTCGGGGTTTTCTTTTTTGCAGATCGTTAAACAACTTGCATCACTTTCTATGCCACCAGATCCAATGATTAGCATCCCATGTATATTAATTGTACTAAGAAATACATTATATTTGCTCGGCGTATGATAAGAAATGCTAACAATGTGGGAAACATTGATAATTCTGGATGTCAATTTGAGAAACGCACTCATTGTGTTCGGGTTACCTCTGTTTTACTGCAGTTGAGGGTTTCATTTTTTCTTCTGTTTCTCTCTGTCACAATCCAGAACAACACAGAAAATAATAAAACACCTGGTCGCGATCGAGAGAAAAATTTTTGGCAACTTCGCGACCCCACCGCAATAAACACAGAAGAAACAGTTCTCTGTCGTTATTTTATGTCAACAACTGCTGATACTGCTGCTATTGATGAAAAAAAAGACCAAACAAATGGCAAAAGTTCCGCAAGCATATCTGAAGCATTGAAAACATATGTCACTCACATCGCCATTATAATAGCGGCTATTCTTGTGTATTTTGCCTGGGGAGGTGCAATATTGTATTTATGCAAAATTGGACAAGCAAACATATTGCCGACAAACGTGGATTGCACTCCATACACAAACGCCCAAACAACTATCCAGGACATTACAACGAACATTTTCCCGACATCCACAAGTTCTGGACCGAATTCCCACAAAGTATCTTGGAAACTAAGTTTTCCTCAATCGGAAGAAAACATGTCTTATTCGCTGTTGCATATGATGAAAGAATACAAATATCGCGCAGATTCTCATTTTATGGGCAATTATTTCGTCTCTGTGCTGGAACGAATTTTCAGTTATAATTATGCATCGTTGACCGGAACAGCAAATATTGTCAACCAATGGTCTGAACCTTGCATCGTGTTGTTTGGACCGGTGTTTTTCTCTCTGTGGTTTGCTCTGAACTTGTTGGTCAATCAACTATATTTGGTGTATGTTTGGTTCAGTAGCATGCAATGGTTTTTCAAACGAAATGCAACAGCCACTGAGGCAGCCGCCGCAACCAGTGCAGCAGCAACAGCCACACCAGAATGGACCAGTCCGTCGACCAGTGGATATGCTATCGGGGTGTTGTTGTCCGTGGTTTTCACGATATTGTTTTTCATCGGATACCCGATTTTGTCATGTTTGCCGGTGGGTTGCGCTGTGTGGTCGATATTTTCTGCCCTGATGTTGCGAGGATTTCTGCAAGGAGCTCAGGCATCTGTTGGCACAGTTATCAAAGACACGCTGGTATTTTACAAACGATGTATTATGATTTGTATCAGTATTTTCGTGACAACTTCGGCATTTACAACCTTGGGTGCAGCAGAAGGTGGATTTTCTCTCCTGGCTCTTGCAATTATGTATTACATGTTCGGGATTTTCTCTGCTTCCACGCCAATAAATGCTACCCCCGAGGTTGGTTACAAACAAGCGACCCGCGGCATTTGCGCCCCCAGTGGGGGAGAACAACAGGGCTGGTTATCGTGGTTGTTGGGTCGCCAGGTCGCGTCCCGATCTCAGCAACGAGGTGGTGGCAGCGGGCGCGCACGTCGCGGCAAACCTGGTGACATTATCGACGATTTGCTGCATATCAATACTTACTGATTGCCTGCCATTCGCCAAAAATTTTTCTCTAAATCGCGACCATATGTTCCATTTTTCTCTGTTTAAGCCAGCACGAATCCAGAAAAAATGAAATTAATTAACCCAATGTGGTACATATACAAAATACACCAGCATGGATTTCAGAACAAGATTTCAACGTTATATTTGTTGTTTTGGCAGACGGGAGCAACCAGACGCTCATTTGCCAGCAGTGATTCAAGAGCGTGATCGCGCGAAACCCGAAGATGCTTGGTTGCCAGCGGTAATTCAGGAGCAAAAACGCACACGACCGGAATATGCTTGGTTGCGAGATGGAACAGATATTGCCAGAAAAGATTTACCAGTATTTAAATTGACTGTAACAAGAGGCAGAGTTGTAGAGGTATATGATGGAGATACGTTTACGATTGCTGCCAACCCGTTTCCGGATGTGCCGGGGTCTCTGACATATCAATTCCAAGTTCGTATGAATGGAATCGATGCTCCTGAAATGAAACCAAAAAAAGCTGGCAGAACAGAAGAATCCTTAAAAGATGAAAAAGAAGCTGCGGCGCATACCAAAGCCGAATTGTCAAAACTTATACTAAACCGCTGTGTTACTCTGCAGATTTCCAGCGATGACAAAGAAAAATATGGTAGATTGTTGGCAGATGTATACATTGACGGTATTCATGTAAATTCGCATTTGCTAAAAGAAAGATTGGTTGTATCATATGCTGGCGGAACCAAAGTGCCACCGGTGTCTTGGATAAAATACAGAATATCTGGGTCTATGATTTGATCGCGGTGTGTGTGTGTGTGTTATAGCAGAAAAAATATAAGAAACATGGTGAGCACGTTTTTTCTTCTGTTTACTTCGCGGAGATAACAGAAGAAAAAGGAAATGCCTTGGTCGCGACCGAGAGAAAAAATTTTCCGCGAACGCCAACAAACTGGTGTAACTTAATTTTTGGCGGTTTATCTCCTGTTCTCTCTGCTGAAACAGAACAACACCAGAAGATAAAGGTAATCCACCTGAAATAGAAGATAATGTGTAAAAAGTATATGAGGTCGCGGAACTTTTTTGGAAAAATACGCAGTAAATGACATATGTAAAAAAGAATTTAATCCCAAAACCCGCAGATGGGTAAATCGTTGTAAACCGGGCATGGTGAGTTCCGCGACCTTTAAGTGTCGCAAAGCGGCGGCAACCACAGTACAGAAGTAGTCATGGCGCATTCGCGGAAAATTTTTCTCTCGATCGCGACCAAACAATTTATTTTATCTTCTGTTTTGTTCCGGGTTCGCCACCAACCCAGAAGGAAAAGTATTAACTGGTCGCGATCGAGAGAAAAATTTTTGGCGAGAACGCCAACAATTTGGTGTAACTCATTTATTGAGGGGACTGGTTGCAGAGTGAACAGAAGATAAATTAATAAGATAGTGTGTAGTAAGATGGTTCGTTTTTCTTCCGCCTGCCCCCGTCCGGCAGGAGACAATCCAGAAGATAAAAGTTGTTCATTGAAGTTGTTGGAAATTTGTTGTGAACGAGATCGGAGAGAACTTTGACCAAAACAGTAAAATTCACCACTAACGCCTTCTCGGAAAATTTTTCTCTCGATTGCGACCAAGAGTTTTCAATTTATCTTCTGGGTTGTTCTGCATTGGCAGAGGGAACAGAAGATAAATAGCCAATAATTCGGTTCCACCAATTTGTTGGCGAGGTCGCGGAAAATTTTTCTCTCGATCGCAACCATTTAATTCACATTATCTTCTGGGTTGTTCTGCATTGGCAGAGAGAACCAGAGAAATCAGTAAGATGGCGTTAATTAAGACGGTTCACGCACTTTCTCCTCCTCTCCCCCAGCAGAGAAATGGTTGGTTGTTTTCTTCGGGCGAGCGCAGCGAGCCCAGGCCGCCCGGGAGCCGAGTTTGCACCTGAATTGGTCAATATGGAAACGTTTTGTTTCTAACAAAACTATATTTTTTGATTCCCCCCATAGCGGAATCAAAAACAAGGATCGTTTTTACTCTGTAAAAAGTATATGCCAACCTCTGCGTCACAACAAGCAACACCACCTCCGCCGCCAGGTCTGATGATTCCAACACAAAAATCTTTTGTAAATGGTGCGGGTAATCCACGAGATTCCGCAATTGCTGCAATGAAACAAACGAATGCTACTCAAAACGCGTTGAATAAATCTGCGGGAGTTAGTGCAGGGGGTGGTCGTGGTCACAGCAGACACAGAACCAGAAGTAAAAGACGAACACGCAAACAACGACGATTCGTGCGATATTGGAAAATAATGACACAACGTCGTCACCGACATCGTGGGAGACGCACAAGAATGCGAAGTCATCGCCATCGTCGTGGTGGAACAGGCGCGCCTTCCGAACCAGCCAAAATCACCGTGCCACAATTTCACATGCCATATACGCCACAGGGCGGGGTGGGATCCAATCCGAATGATCAAATTAAATCAACCTCGTCCACCAGCATGCAAAGTACGGCTTGGGCAGTCAATGATAAATTGGCTATGGCAAAATAACAGCGTTGCCGGCGGACATAATTTTCAAATTATCTTCTGAATGGATTGTCAAAACAGAAGATAATTGACACACACCCCAGAAGATAATTTTGTAAATAGGTCGCGATAGAGAGAAAAATTTTTGACTTAGCCAACCATTTGGTGAAACATATTTATTGGTAATTTATCTCCAATTCTCTTTGCCAACCCAGAACAGCCCAGAAGATAATTGTGTATATTGGTCGCGCTCTCGCGCCATTATTCGTCGTCTTGTGCTTGTGCCTGTGCTTGTGCTTGTGCCTGTGCTTGTGCTTGTGCTTGTGCTTGTGCCTGTTCGGCAACCGACGAGCAGCGATTGACAACAATAAACGGCATGCTCAACATACATAACAACAATCTGCGGTAAATAACAGTCAATTCATACACATGTGCGCAACGTTGATTGCGTTCCTGTTTCGGAGGATAGTAAGCTGGAATAGATGGTATGCCAAGTGCAGCATTAAATTCAGGGAGTCGTTCAAAAAAATCCTCGTATTTCACACAAATCACGTCATAATTTCTCTGTGCGCCCCCAGCGGGGGAACAATAGTTGGTGAAAAAGGTTTCCAGACCATATAAATCCGATTTCGTCAATAAAACATCTGTCAACCAGACATTTCCATCTGCGGTTGGACACTGAATGTGTTTCAAATGTGGGACATTTGGTTCGCCTTTGGCTCGAGTCATTCGGCTACAAATCGCGGCTATGGGATTTCTGTATACATAAATGACTTTGTGCAATCCACGCCGAATTTCATCTTCGGGTATTTCTCTCAATGGGTCGAACCATTCCGCGCATTCGGCTGTGCCAACTTCGCACAATTTTGATGGAGGTTGGCGCGAATGTACATGTCTGACGCGCCCGAAATTGGACAAGTATTGACACATCATGGTTGATCCACAACCGCCAAAACTGCAAACATAAAAAGTTGTGGGTGGTGACCGCGATCTGGACATATAGAAATCCATGCAATGTTGGTTACAACCTTGTTTTATCTTCTGTTTTCTCTTGCGTCAACAGAAAATAAATCCACGTAATGCCGAGGAATTATATTCCTGTGACTTCCGGCACTTGTCCTCCAGTCATTTGTGTAGCATAATCTTGTTGAGCTTCTGTTAAGGCATTCATTTGATCTCCCAAGAGAGAAACATCTGTTTTCAACTTTGCCACATCTGTTTGCAAAGTTGTGATATTGGCAGTGTTTGCGCCAACTTGTTTCTTTTGTACTCGTTGTTCTGCCAATATTTCGACTAAATTCTCTGTGTTCTCTCCAGAGGTTGAGCCAGTTTGATTTTCAAGTCCTTCTATTATGCTGCTTATTTTGCCATTTCTGTAACGATCGCAAATAAACCCGAGGAATTCATATAAAATCCAAACACCAAATACAAGTAACATTCCGCTGATAATGTTTGGTGCAAGCATTGTTCGATCTTACATATAGAAGAGAAGAGTGCGTGCCCACCCTGCTAATAAATTTTGGCGTAGCAGATTGTGTCCCAACAAAGGAGGGGTGTCGCAGGGAGGAAGAAGTCTTCCTGGGAGACGACCTTCCCTGCTAAAATTGAGACGCAATAATTCGCACTTAAATGACGACATCCTACAAACAAACAATGTCAATTAACGATCATTCTTACGGCAGATATTACGGAGACAACGCTCATTTAGACGTCAGTTGGAATCCAGAAGACGACGACTCTGCAGCATTAGAAATGAAAAAGAGCGAATCCGATGAAATAATCAAAACCTATCGCAAGCTTAGACGCCAGGATGATGGGATTAATTTGATATATAACCACGAACACACCCCCAAACTTTTATACACATCCGGTGCGTTTATTCGAAATGCTGTGACAGGTGTGCGAAGTTGGTTTAAAGTTGGCTCAGAACACGAAGATGGGTATTTTAAAGTTGCTTTTGCTGCTGGAGTATGCACAAGTAAAAATCACTCAAATTTGCTGTTTTATGAATCTCCTGCGGAATACATGGAACATTTCGGAATTGTCGTGGATTCGCGAACAATTGCGTGTTGGGAACAAAAACGGGATGCTTATCATGCTAGAATGGAAACCGCCAGAAAAATATATTCAGAACGTCAACACAAAACAATCAAAACCGCGGATGGTGAAGTCCGAAATGTAATTGTTGTGAAGTAAACTTGGTCCGCTTTCGCAATTTAAATATTTTTTACTTCTGCGGTTGATCTGCGGTTTCATCTCAGAAAATACAGAGAGAATATATGCCAACAAAATCTGGATTTCCCAGATGTCCCAAAGGAACTCGCAGAAGTAAAAAAGATCCGTTTCCTTGTTTGCCAAACGTGAAAGCAAAACCCGCTGCAGTCGCCGCCCCTGCCCCCGCCCAGGAAATAATTATCCCAAAACGAACAATAAATAAAGAAGTGTTTGGTAAAATACGCGCTATTCGCGCCTCGAACCCGCGCGCGAGCATCAAGCGAAGGAAAAAAATAACATTGGCAACTCGCAGGAGGTTGAATGGATTGTTGGATAATCCCGCCGACAGACGCAGAAAAGTTCTCTCCAAAGTTTGTCCAAACACCGCCGGATGCATTGCGTTGGGTAAATATGAAGACATGATTAACGATTTTTTCGCGGATTTTCAAGATTTGCGAATGGTGAGTGATGTTGCTAAATTATCTGAAGGAAACAACGGAGAAGTTACATTGTTGACATATACCAAAAGAGACATCACGGCATACACGGTTATGAAACGAGGGTCAAAACATAACACAGAATTTGATAATTTGATGTATGAGTATGTTGTTGGCAAATTTTTCGTGAACACGTTGTTGCGACGTTTCCCGAATTTTGTGGAAACCTATGGATTGTATGTCGGAAATTCCGATGATCCAACAGCCGTGACGCGAGTGCCTGATGCCGCCTTGACGTGGAAAATAGGGTGTGCGGAATATCGAAACACTCATATCATGTTGCAATATTACTCGGATGTTCGAACCATGCTTTCTTTGCTAATTCCCCATGAAACCAGACCTCGCGCGCTGGAAAACATGCGAAATACGTTATTTCAAGTGTATTTTCCTCTAATGTGTCTGCGAGGATTATTTACGCATCACGACTTGCACGAAGAGAATGTTTTGATGTACAAACCTCTGGCAGGAAACAAATACGTTGAATTTCATTATCATTTTACCTCTGGTCGCACGGTCACTTTTCCGAGTGAATATGTCGCGAAAATCATAGATTATGGCAGAAGTTATTTCAAACACTCTGAACCATCGCCGAAACATGCGCACAATTCATCGAAAGAAACATTGGAGATTATGTGTGATGAAAAAGCTTGTGGTAAAAATTGTGGCACAGAGAAGGGGTTTTATGTGACAAAACTTGTTACGTCGAAAGGAGAGGTGTTAAGAAATGATTTTTATAATGATTACATATACACGAATGATTCATATTCAGATTTTAAATTATTGAATAATTTATTCTCACTTTTGAAATATGGCAAAAAATTGCTTGGAGAAAATAGTGAAATATATGTACAACATCCATCAAAATTAGCAACTCTTTTAAATATGCCCGTGGGAAAATACAATCCTAAGAACGACGATTTTTTCTTGTTTTACAGCATACGAGATTATTTTATGCCAGAAATGCTCAACAAAATAGATGAAATGAATGCTCGTCCAGAATTTACTCAGTTGTATGCCGGTTGGACAAAAGGCGCGGTCATGCATGTGTATCAAGATGCGGACAAAGATTACACATTTGAGGTTTTGTAGGTGGTCGCTTTCAAAAAATTTTTCTCTCGCCACCGAATCGTGGCATGTGTTTTTACTTTTTCTGTGTGTATAAGGATACTAACCAGAAAAATAAAAAAACAATAAATATATGAACTATCCGAAGTGTAAACGGGGAACTCGACGAAATCGAAAAACCGCAGAATGTGAGCCATATATTAAAAAAACAGCTACAGCAAAAAACACAGCTGAAAAAATAAATATAAATGCGTCAATAAGTACGTTTAGCACAGCAAAGTTTAAAAAAGCATTTATAAATACTCTGGACTCTTTGGCTACTAGCACAAGAAAAAAACAAACGATTGAAGCAGACGGTATCACTTATGAAAATACAAATAAATACAAAGTCATTTTAATTTTACAAAAAAAATATCCAACTATTATCAGCGGCAGTTCAATTTCGCGAATTTTACCATTTGTAAAAACGGACCGATTTAATGATACAACAATCAAAGAAATTGCAAAAACATTTGCTACACGGTTTGACTCAAGCGGAATGAAACTTAAACCTTTGGGTTAGCCAATGCCATACAGAAAAAGTAAATTAATACGCCATGATTTGGCGGTGAGAGAAAAATTTTTGGGGCTATTTGAGAACCTCGGCAACACCAGCGCATCAATTTATTTGCTCACAGTGTGTGCCTCAAAATAAATGTCATTCCGGCGGTGTTGCGAGGTTCTTTAAATATACCATCAAAGATTACATGGGCGGACGAACTTGCACAGATGTTGGCGGTGCAGCCGGTAATGCTCCGCCTCAGCCGCCGCGCATTCTTCGGCGTTTGCGACTGTTGTGAAGTTTTTTTCTGTTTTGGGCGTTTTGATAGTACACTCTAGTTCCATGAGGGCGTTGGCGATAGGTTGTTCTGCGTCGGTGTCGGCGTCGTTGTCGAGTTGTTGTTAACCCCAATTTGGAAAAAATTCGTCGCAAGGTACTCATACATTATTTGAAGATACTTTCTGGTTTAAACGCGACAGGGCGGGCAGGAAAAATTGAGAGTTAAAACGTCTTACAATTAAGTGACACCCAAGTATATAGAACCACGAATGAAATCAGCAACCACGACAACCTCAGAGACTGCGACAACCTTGGACCAAGTTGAATATTTATCAACCCTGAAGGGACAGAGTGTTAGTTCCATGATCACCTTGATTGTCCCGCCAAAGTACTGTATTTAGCACATTATTAACAAAAGAAATATCTGTTGCTAAAAACATACGAGACCGGCAAAATCGTCAAAATGTTCAGCGATTATTAACAATTGTTCAACAACGATCAGATATTTCAGGGTTCACAAACGGGGTGTTTATATTTGTAGGAATCACAGAATACAAAGAAGAAATAATTGAGTATATTGAACCAGATGTAAAATTAGACATATTTAAGTATTCATGTGCAAACAAATTCATAACAGAACATTGCGCGAATTACATTGATGTAAACATTTGTGGCACACTTGTGTTTGCGAATGGCAATGATTGTTATGGATACCAGTTTTCCGGCGGGACATTTGTGAAAAAATTTGCATTAAATGGAAACTTGGTAAAACGCCACAACAAAGGCGGATATTCCGCAAACAGATTCGCGAGAATTGCAGAAAAATCTCGGCATGTGTATGTGACTCGAATTATCGACCGGTTAAAAGACCTGCCAGATGCGCGAAATATTTGGATGTATGGATCTGATGAAATTGTAAATATGGTGATGGCTCAGTGTCCATCGCACATAATGTTAAACAATGGAGGATTTCTTCAGTTCAATGCGGGAACCATACAAAACACAAAGTATTGGATTTCGAAATTATCTGCAGCAATGTCTGCCGCGGATTCGTCATCGTATAATAAAAAATACAAAGAAATCGCGGAATTATTGGCAACAAATGTTGACCAATTGGATTTCGATCCAGAAAACCGTTCCACGATGAAATACTTTCTAAGCAAAACAAGTGCCCATTTTGACGACATAAATTATATTCCTCTGGCAAGTTCCTCAGAATGGTATTCTCAATTAGTTATGTTTGATTACATTGGTGTGAAATTTTATGCATATGATATTGATACGGCTGAGGATGAGGCAGCAGATGAAATGGATGGTTCGTTGTATGACTTCGAACATGCGTAATCTTAATCACCTCTGAAATTCACATAAACGCTAAATTACATAGAAAATGGGTGTGGTAACCTTTTTTCTATGTACCAGGGAAAGTAAGTTGAGCATTGAAGAAAATTGAAAAAAACACATAAAAACAAAACACAACATTACAACATTACAACAACAACAAAAACCCGCGTATTATTGTATTTTGGCAGGGGAAATGTGGAAGAACGATTGCTTCTTGGAGAATTTAAAGACAGAGGACATCCGTTGACAAGTTTGCCAAATAAAATGCAAATAGGCGACACCTTGTGGCATTTTGTGGACATTTCAGATGGATACGAAGCCGCGAATGAATACAAGAAAATATCCAATGTAGACAGTGTGAATTATTATAAACAATGTTCGGATTTGAACAAAGAATCTGTGCTTTTGTTGTTTGTTGTTCGGACAAGAACGGGAGGAATCATAAAAGATACCAGCCGGTTTCTTGTCTGAACATATTTAAATTAACTTAAAACTATCCAAATAATTTTTCACATATTGCAGTTAAATGGAAGAAAAAATAGAATTTATGTTTAATTATTTAAAAAATAAATACCCGGAAGATTTTTGTAGTTTTGCTGAAGAAACATCTTGTGATTACAGAAGTAATTTGGTCGATTGTGTTACATGTAAGAAAAAACTGTGCGCATCACATCGCATTATGTGCTCAAATTATATCTTTTGTGAACATTATAACTTAATTATTCATTACGCTTGCTCTACATGCATTAGATATTACCATGATCATTTTATGTGTCAAAAATGTATTGAAAAAATTAACGCTTAACAAAAATAGTTATTAGCATATACATGTGGAGCAAACTCAAAGTTTAACGCGAAGCAGATGCAGATGCATTTGATTCTAATTTTTTAATTTTAAGCGTAAGAGCGGTTATAGTGTTGTTTAATGTTTCTTGTTCGCTTTTGTGTTTTTTTGCTTGTTCTTCTAAATCGCGAACGCGATTAAATATGAGTTTCATTATTTCATAGTCATCTCCTCTTCCTTGTCGTCTTAATGCATTATAATCGTTTGTATAATCCATGCTGTATGTGTGCGATAGTTAAATTATATTTGTTATTTTGTTGTCTCAATTTTTTCGCAATTGAAAAATGATGCAACTTTGCACAACATAAATGTACTTAAAATGGCGACCAAGGACGAAATATTAGTTCCAATGGAACAATGCAATGTAATTGATATTTGTGGTGAAAATTGTGTGTATCTAAATCCCGAAGGAGAAATTTGTATTGAGTGCATGTTGGAATTTACGGAATATTATCGAAAATACGGAAACGCAGAATTAACAATTCCAGAAGAATTACATGAACATAAAATTGTTTCGGTAAAATGTGGCGATGATTTTATATTAGCATTAAGTGAAACTGGGGAATTGTTCTGTTTATCGCGGCTTGTGTCATGTAGAATTCAAAACGCGATTCTGGGAAGCAAATTGCCGCCAATTAAATACATAAATTGTGATTCTGATAATGCCATGGGACATTCAAATGGAGGAGTATTTGCGTGTTTGTTGCCGATTTATATGCCCAATGATTTTAAAGCTATTATATCTCATCAAGGTGGGTTTGGATATGATGAATGGTTTCATATACCATTCGACAATTTGTCAATAAATGACAAAAAAACGCCCATATATTTCTACACAGGAACAGAAGACATACATATGATGCCGTGCATACAAGCTCATAGATTATTTACAAACGAGGGTTTTGCAAGCACGCTATATATAGAACCTGGGTTGACACATACATGGGATACATCATGTGAAACTCGTTTGTATACATGGATGCAAGAATGCGTTTAATTATGCGTCACTTTTAGATGTAGCCGGAGCCACCCATGACGTAGCACGTTCATGGTCTTTTTTACATTTTACACAATGAAATATATATGATGCACCACTCAGCCAAGTTTTTTTAGCTTCTAATTTACTTTTGCTAATTTCTTTTTTGCACCTTTGGCAAGTTTCAATATCACATGATTTACACAATTTAGTATTATTATAATAAACAATACATGTGCCGCGGTTACATATATACGAATTACAATTATAACACATATCAGAATGTTCATCACACCAGTTTAAATTACATAATTTGCAATTATTTAAATCAATGCACTCATAACAATCGCAATCAGCCCATTCTGTAGTTTCGTCTGTAGTATTCATATAACAAAAATCATCAGGGTATTTGCGTTTAAATAAACACAATAAAGAGTCCATTTTACGTTCTAATTCGCTGGTCATGTGTCTGATGATGATGATGATTTTGAATTATTTTATTCGTTTCATTTTTTCGATGGTAAAACTGAGTTTGTAGTTGCAAACGACCGCAAAAAATGAAACTTATAATATAAATTTATTCTATTGCAACAATTAATGCGATGAATAAAACAATTTCATGTTCTTACCATGCGGCTGTTATAAACACCGAAGGCAAAGTTATTTGTTGGGGATATAATGAAAATGGTCAATGTAATGTTCCTGAAGGTTTAGTTGCACAAACTGGCATGGTTGTATTGATGTGATGTGATGTTAAAAATGAGACCTATAATTTATTTTTATTAAAATTTGTTAAAAGCAACCCACCTGTAATAAATTATAATGAATAGAACAATTTCATGTTTAAATCATACCGCTGTAATAACTTCAGAAGGAAAAGTTGTATGTTGGGGAAAGAATCATGACGGGCAGTGTGATGTTCCAGCGGATCTGGTTGCACAAACTGGCATGGTTGTATTGATGTAATCAAATACTTTTTTCAAAAAAAGTGAAAAAAGTATATTGTAAGTATTATTATATTCAACATATGTCAAACGACTCATCCATTCAATACTGTGAATTATGCGATGTAAATGAAGCCGAAACTCGGTGTGAAAAGTGTGATTCGGGACAAATTTGCGACGAATGTTTTTATTATTGTGATATGTGTGGGATAAGAACCTGCGTATGTTGCCTTATTACAGAAAATCGTGGAAAAATAGAAAATAATATATGTACATGCGAGTATTGTTTAGATAAATTTAATCAATCAAAAGATTAAATCCTTGTCGTAACTATCAAGTATTTTTCTCCAGTAAACTGATCAAACACAATTTCATCATACCCATGTTTTATATTGTTTAGCGATGGATATTTTTTCATTATTTTCACCGTTATATCGTCGTCATCATCCTCAAGTGACATAAAAGTGTCTATTGTGTCATATCTTGGTTCATATAAATCGCATATTCTTATTAAAATACTTATTTTCATATTAGCAGATGAATCACATTTATATTCGCATTTATGTTTCATTTTTTTTTGCAATAAACCGCAAAAAAATGAAATTGATCATTGCAAAATATTAAATGCATCAAATATGATTTCAAGCAGTCCAAACTTTTTCGCAGTTATTACTTCTGAAAATAAAGTTGTTTGTTGGGGAAATAACAAATATCATCAATGTGACGTTCCATCGGATTTAGATAATGTTGTTGCAATAAGTTGTGGATATAATCATACTGCCGCTTTAACTGCAAAAGGTCTCGTCGTTTGTTGGGGAGATAATGATGAAAATCAGTGCGATGTTCCGCCGGGTTTGGAAAATGTCACAACCATTTGCTGTGGAAATGAACACACGGCTGCATTGACTGCAGATGGCAAAGTCATTTGTTGGGGTGAGAATTATTCCGGACAGTGCGATGTTCCGCCGGGTTTGAAAAATATTGTAGCTATTCATTGCGGATATTGTTATACGGCAGCCGTTACGCGTGAAGGAACGCTTATATGGTGGGGATTAAGCTGTGGCGTTGTTCCTGAAAATTTAGTTGTAAATACTGGAAATATTATATTAATGTAATAACCAAGCGTTTTGCCACATTATCGTCTAAATGATGTATAAAATTGAAATAATAAATAGTGAATATTCATCACATCACAGGGTATCGTTATGGAAGATCTGAAATTTATATTAAAAACCATATCAAACGCAGAAGATCATAGACTTGTAATTGAATATCAACGATATTTCAAAAACACTATTACATTGTCTGACAGTTTCGAAGAATGTTATGAACATTTTATATCTGATAGACCAAACATGCATGGAAAGTACCAATTATACCAGATTAGTCAAGGGTATGGAAATGTAGAAACTAGACTACAATTACTGACAAAACATGTGATGAATTGTTGTCCAATTACAACTTGTGCGGAAACATTGATACGCAAAGATTTAATTTTAGCCGCAAGTCCAGATGTTCAACACAACATATCTGTTGAATTGTATTATTATTGGTATGGGTCGCATATAAAAGACAAGTGTTTGACAGAACATTGTTGTTACGACCCAGAAGAGTGGAAAAAAGCACAGCATCGCATTCTGTCATTAGAAGAATTGGTGGAATACATCGAGTTAGTTCAACAATTAAATACAACACATCATCCTTTGCCGTCTTTGGATGAATTTATTGTAAATTTTACCAATCAAGTCATATTGATGTAGATTTTGCTGCAAAGCAAAAGCTACATTTTTTCCCTCCACTATCCGTAAAATGCCGCACACACATTATGTTCAAGCCGCAGAAATCAAAAAATCCACAACCATGGGATAATGATCTGAATCGAGTTTGCCGCAATATTCCGAATATCCATGCCATATCGACACATTTTCAGCCACGTCATACAACCCCTCTGTCACCAAAATGTGATCAATCGCCGCGTAATCTGCGTCGCTGGATGTCGCGCAATTGGAATCCGAATCCCACCAATTTGTGTATCGGTCTTTGCGTTTCATCAGACCAGTGACCCCATACAAGTCATATTTTGTGGCATATTTACCGCGAATCCCCTTCAGAATGTCCAACACAGAAGACACCGGTTGATTGTTATTCGCATCGACTATTTCCCCGTCATAATCGTTCAAATCTCCCACCAAAAGTATCTCATATCCAGCGGCAATATATGGATAAATAACGTATTCTTGCAATACAGCGGCTTGGGCTTCTCTCTGTACACATCTCACAGGATCCGTCGGTATCGCCAGCAAATGAGCAGCAATAAACGCGATTTTTAAGTCCCCAATGGCGAATTCCGTGACAGCATGTTTACTAACTCCTTCGGTTCCTGTTGCCGGCGCGCCGGTCACGGGTGTGGGACAAGTGGAATCTGGGACAGGATAAGGTAATTTCACATCTACGCGGTAAGGTGCTCGCAGGGGTGCGATATTGCTTAACAAGCCAACATTTTGTCCAGTGGCAGTGTCTGTTCCTTGGACAAAATACGGCGTGAGTGTGGCGCCGCCCAGCGCGTTGGCAATGGTTGCCAATTCATACGAGCCTTCGACTTCACACAAATTAATCAATGTGATATCCGCAGGTTTCTCTCTGTCCATAGCAGAAGATAATGCCGATGTCACATGATCCATGTGATACGCAGCCACGGTCAGGTTATGCCAAGAACATCCTGTACCAGGACAATTTGCCGGAGAATAATAATTCAAGTATAACCATTCGGCATTGTATTGGACAACTCTCGCCCGAATGGTTGCTCCGGTGGTGGCGGTTGAACCGCCGAACAAAACAAAACATATTGCTGCACCGAAAAGGTTTCGCATCTATATTATGACTATAATACAACAAACATGTCTCAACAACTCGCACAAACAGCAAACACAACCGCGGCAAGCATCGCACAATCCGCTGCATTGGCATCCCAAACAGCAGCCCTCAACAAAATGAACGCGGCGTTGGCTGCCATCTCTCCTGGAATATTGTGCGGAGCTGAATGTCAGGCTAAAAAACAAATGGAGGAACTCAAAAAGAAAATGGACGCAGCTCAACGAACTTTGCTGGTGGCTGAACCAGAATATGAAATATCCAAACGAAATTATTACACGTATGTCGACGGACCGGCTGCATACAACACCAAATTGGCAGATGAATATGCTGCGCAAGCTGCCGACATAGCCAATAAATATCAGAAAGATTTCGATGTTGTGGCAGAAGATGTGCGACAACAAATTGCGACCTATGAAAACAGTCTCCTGTATAGTGCAACCCTGGATGAATTGCGAGAAGAATATGAAAAAAACGGGCGCAAATTAGCGAAGCGAGATCGCGCGTGGTATAACACAGCTCTCACAGAAGATCGGAAATCCTTTTATGAAGATCAACAGACCGGCGTGTTGACGGGTTTTTACAAGTATGTCCTCTGGATAGTGTACATTGTTGTCATACTTGGATATGTTTGGGTAGGGTTTTTTGGCGGCGGTGGGGCTGCTGGTAGCGGCGCCGGCATGGCAAAAAAAATCGGCGTTGTCGTGCTGTTGTGTGTATTGCCGTTTATTGCTCCCTGGCTTCTCTCTCGCGCACTATGGGGAATTCATCGGTGCATTCGGTCTCTGGTTCCTGCTGTGGTTGACGAGTAAATGTCTTTAAATACTTGCGCAGCTGAAACCATGTGTCTATTTTGTCATCAATACTTATCCGAGTTTGAGAAATGCGCCACATAGAACTATAAATAAGATTGTGGACTATTAAATTTCTGTATACGGGATTAAATTCTCTATTGACATATTGACCACTGTAGAATATGCTTACAATTTTAGTACTTCCAATGTCTTTTTTAAGAGTTATCCACTCCGATTGTTCAATGACATCATACGCCACATAAATAAGATGGTGTTCCGTTTTTACAGCATACATTTTCGAAACGCATTTTTTGGTTTCCAACACAGGATGTATGGTTTGTATTATGTCAATGAGCTTAAGTGCATCCCCTTCTGTATCGCAATACGCAAAATTTGCATAGTGTTTGTTTGCGTGGATTGGAAATTGAGTGGCGGGGGTAACCGGTGGACGGGCTAGTGTGATCAAAAGATTATCTTTTACAAGGTGTTGAGCAGCAGACGGTCGACGACGGTCAGAGTTTGCAGCAGGAGTTTGAATACTTGTATTTCCCATGGTGTTATATTCTGAACATTGTTGTTTAACTTAATTCAGTTTTTATTCGACATTGGTCGAATAAAAACGACTGTTTGTTCAAACCCAGTTTTTTCTGGTTCCTCAGAGAGAAAACAAAGAAAAATTAAAACGTCACCGACAAAAACTTGCCGCCATTTACGCAGGTTCCGAGGCAGCGCAAGGATTTGGCATACCATAGGTGATTCCGTCCCAGGTAATTCCGCATTTTTGTGCCCAAGTATATTTAGCACATGACCCAGTACTGCCAGTAAACGGGGCAACATTGAAATCCATGGTTAAATGTTTGTCCCCTCCTGTGGCGGGACAGGTGCCTAAATTCTTTTGATTGACGCATTTGCCTTCTGAATTTGCGAACCAATAATCTGGACACACAGGAACAATTGGCGGCCAGTTGGTTTCTTTGGCTTGAGACAGGGCGATTCCAATAATCACCAACGCAACCATTAACAGCAATATTACAGCGATTAGCACGAGTTTTTGAAATTGTCCGAGATCCATACATTATGTGGGGAATGTAGGGCATCGGCAGCACAGTGCGTAAACCTAATAAATAAATTTAGGTCAAATAGTGTATCCGTCTTTTTCATGTCAACGCCCACAACCATTCAATTAAATTATTTAAAAAGAAAAAACGTCGAGTTGTTCTCTCAATTGCAGCGCATGAATTTGGGTCGTATACAGAATTATAATCCAACCTTAACGAGGTTTTTGAAATTAAATTCCACCAATTGGAACAATGTTGTGTTGAAAAATTCGGCGTATATCGACGAAGTTTTGTCCTATGCAGAAGATAAATTGCCAAGCAAACACGTGATTACTTGCAATTTGATCACGGATGCTGCAGACGCGCGGGGCGCCGAAGACAACACAGAAACAGAACATGTTATATATTTCAAAGTTGCTCCCTTGCTGGATCCATTTAATTTTTTAATAGGGGTATATGACTCTATTTCCCCCGAAGATTTATTGCAATTACCATCTTTTTCGGGATCCAAGGGACTTCTCTCTTCGACAGGAATTGCATCAGGGGCGGGGGCGGGGGCGGGGGCGGGGACGAGTACAAGTGCCATAGCGACTCGAATCCGGAAATCCAAAGCTAAACCGAAGAAATTTTCACCGAAGGAAGATATTCAATCGAAGATTCATGACATAAATAACGCCGCATATGTGGATGGATTTTTTGTGTATTTAGCGAATAATTTGAATTCGACCCATCATTTTCCCCATAGCGTGGCATATTATGATTCTTTTCTGGCTATTAAATCGGATTTTACCTTGGATGTTGCGCCAGAATTAAATTATTTATACACATCTGCCTTTTTCCGCAAAAACAAGGGAGTATTATTTGAAATCGACGAAACAAATTTGTGTTCAACCTATTCGGATGTTGCGGACACAAACAGCATAACCAGTAACAAAGGGATAAAAACCGGCATTACTATCGGTAAACCTGTGTCATTATCTTCTGTACTCTCTCTGGACGCAGACGAACCTGTTGCAATCAAACCCGAACTGGAAGTAGAAACCAATAAACCAGCAACAGAGGCAACGATCATGGAACCTGAACCAACAACAAAAGCAATAACCGCAGAACCTGAGCCGGATGTCGAAGAGAACGAAGAAGATGACTACGAATCTTGCAGCGATGAATCCGAAGACTCGTGTGATTATGACGATTTACCGCATGTATATGTTACGATCCCTCAGTTTCCTGTGCAAATAATTGCCATGGAAGAATGTGTCGAAACATTGGACAGTTTAGTGAATCGTGGCTGCGGCGGTGGAGATAGCGACAACGCCGACAACGCAGACTTGGATGAAGCCGAGGCGGACGCGCCGCCACCATCAGGGGAATTTTCGGACGCAGAATGGTTGTCTGCATTGATGCAAATAATTATGATATTAATAACTTATCAGAAAGCTTTTCATTTCACACACAACGATTTGCACACAAATAACATCATGTATAGCAACACTGATGCCAAATATATTTATTATTATTACGAAAAAACCTGGTATCAAGTGCCAACTTTTGGCAGAATATACAAAATAATCGACTTTGGCAGAAGTATATACAAATTTCGTGGGCAAAAGTTTTGTTCAAATAGTTATGAATTTGGCGGAGATGCAGAAGGTATGTATAACACGGAACCTTATTTGAACCACGAAAAACCCAGAATCGAACCGAATTATAGTTTCGATTTGTGTCGATTAGCGTGTTCTATGTTGGATGTTTTTATTGAACCAACGGAAACTGTGGCGGCTCTTTCATCCACGCATGTTGTTACGAGAATCATAGCTGAATGGTGTTGTGATGATAAAGGAGGAAATATGTTGTACAAACCCAACGGAGTGGTCAAATACAATAATTTCGATTTATACAAAATGATTGCTAGACGTGTTCACAGGCATGTTCCATCTGCTCAATTGTTGCGACCAGAATTTGCGGCGTATGCAATTCGGGATGACCCAGAACGTGACGCAGATTGTGTGTATATTAATATTGACGGAATTCCCTGTTATGTTGCCAAGTAGGTGGCGCCGTCGTCTCCAAAGGAGACCCCTCCTTCCCACCAACACAGAACAACCCAGAAGATAAAGGTAAATTCAGGTCGCGATCGAGAGAAAAATTTTCCAAACAGGTCCGGATCTGGGGTCTTGCGTATAAATATTTATTCTTTAGTCTAGAGTGAATGTACTTTATTGCCATCGACCGCCAATGAATACTGCAACGAGTATACAAGCTTTGCCGGTGGATCCGGCTGCGATTAGCGGCAATGGCAGTGGAATGTCGTTGCATGCGACACAACCACCGATGATGCATCATGGGGGACATGAACAACATCCAGGAATGGGTGGCGGTGGCGGACCAGAACAGTTTCCATCACAAGACACATTGAATCAACTGATTATGGGAGTTCATCAAGCAAATGCTGCAGGAGCAACAAGATTACATCACCGAGATGTTCAATCTTCTGGACCACAACAACACGATCCCAACACCCGTACAGATTACATCCCCGGACAACCCATGCCACCCAACATATTACCTTCTGGGTCTGGATTGCCACCACCCATGCCATCGAAGTATCCACATATCGGCGGGATTCCCGCATCCTATTACCCGAATTCTGCTGGCGCAGGTGCTGGGTGGGGCGGCGCGCCATCGCAAACGTTTTTCGACACGATGTACACAGAAATACATATTCCTCTGTTAATCGCCGGGTTATATTTCTTATTTCAGCTGCCGTTTTTTCGGCAATTACTGAATTCATATACGCCTATGTTGTTCTCTTCGGATGGAAATATGAACATCACAGGATATGTTTTCACAAGTGTCTTGTTTGGTATGATCTTTCATGGATTGGTAAAGTTTTGTAATTCTTAGGCGGCAGGCGCGTGCAAACAGCAACAAAACAGAAGATAAATGAAAAATTTGGTCGCGATCGAGAGAAAAATTTTTCGCGATCTCGCCAACAATTCAGCGAAGCTTATTTATTGGACATTT
>SXGQ01326034.1_pt1 | contig 34275 bp, 41 predicted proteins | sample 3178371 | NCBI WGS metagenome assembly SXGQ01 (sample SAMN11356859, study PRJNA531348) | freshwater metagenome | isolation source: freshwater sample F1-20 | place: China: Fuxian Lake, Yuxi | collected 2017-12-25 | reverse complement strand
CCAAAAAATTTTTTAATATAAATAGAATATGAAAACCTTTAAGCAATATTTTATGGAAAGTACTGAACAGGGCTCCACAGTCAACCCGGACGGACCGGACGTAGTTAACGGCCGGATATATCATCATGGCTATGGAAATGGTGAGCATGATCGACATCGGGGTAGTTTTTACCCTATAAATGGTTGGAAAGTGGACTCAAAGGAAGGTATCCCTGTAGATATTCTGAAGCATATTAACGACGATATGCTTAAGGCATCACAGCAGCATGGTCTGGGGCAGGGCAATGTGTTTTTTACCAATTCCTCAAAGACCTTAGAACGTCATTCTGCCGACGAGACAGAAGCAGCTAATGACCGCGGTATATTACATTTAAATGGAGAGTTTTATAATAAAAATGGAATAATAGATACTTCAAATGTGGAAACACCTAATGAACTTAAAGACCTATTAGGTATAAGCGGTATGTTAGTGCCATTGCGAGTCGACCAAGCATTTAAATGCTGGTATCATAATAAAAATACTTTATCAAATATGGGTAACGCCAAACAGTCATATAACGCACTACATCATGATGATGCAGATGGCAAAACAATTGCAATTCTTGCTGGCCATAAGGACCCAGTTGTTGCTATTGCCGCCCAACGTCACCCATTTTTTAGGGCAAATGAAGCTGCTCAACTTGCAGCTGTTCAACACTCGGACTCGGATGTTGTTATAGGGGCCCTCAGACATGTAATCGACACCAATCGACCCTGGTATCTCAATCCGATTCACGGGTCCAGGAAGCACCATACAAATCCGGAAGCATTTACTAAAGCGTTATCTCACAAAGACCCTAGAATTCAGTATGAGGTACGAGCTCACATTGCTAAGAAGTTTACAGATAGCAATATTCACTCTGCCATAATTGAAGACCCTGAAGAAGCTATAAATTCTCTGAACCGGCACAATGACAATAATAACATTGACGAACATACACTTGCTGCAGCACTTACTCACAAATCGAAGAATGTTAGAGTTTGGGCCCGCGCGCACAAAAATTATAGTGATCGAATAGCTCTAATAGATTTAGGACTGAGAGGCGGTAATGCGAGCGAGCTAACGAATAACCCTAATCTTACAGCATCAACACACCCCGGAACATTTGAAGAAATTGTAAGAGGCGGCGTCGCGGCCGCCGATGAAACGGCGGCCGCCGCGGCGGCGAAGCTTAAGGCCAATAAGGCCAAGCGCCGCGCCGAAATGCGCGAGCTCCGCGCCGAGCGCGCGCGCTTGTCCGCCGCGGCGGCCGCGCAAGAACCAACGACACCAACGACACCAACGACACCAACGACAGGACCGAAACCTGGACTTTTCGGGCTAATTGGTAAAATATTTGGAGCTCGAGCTAAAGCTGGAACTCAAGCTCAAATTGGAGAAGAATATAAAGCATATTTACGTCAGAAATTATTCGAGTACACTTTACCTGTTGAGACAACAGGAGAGAGGAAAAGGATGAAACGGGAGCAGGAAGGGGAGAAACAGGAAGAAGTAGATGCATTGATTCATGATATACGACATATTAGTAATAATTACCCTAACAAGTTCACGGAAGAAAATATTCTAGAATTATTTGGAGACGTGGCACCAGGTACTTTATCTAGTATAAAACCGCACCATATAAACGGCCTCGACCTTACTGATGAGCATGAAAAAATATTTCATAATGCACTAGATAGTCATATTTCAGATGGTAATTCAGCTCCTGATGATATACCCTGATTTAAAAAAAGTATAAAATTTTAAGCTTTTTTTCGATTCTAGATCACCGAAAACTACGTAATTTTCTTGCTCCATATCGACTCGATTTTGCAATTTCTTATTTATTATAAATAATATGTACTAGGGCACTTAAATGATTACGTCATTTGTGTGTAAAAGGAATTTCGCTACCTCAGTACCGGCATAGTAGAAAACACATACTTTTTGGTGTGTGTTTTCTTTTTTGTAACATTTATTTCGTATAAATATAATATGAAATCGTTTAAGCAATATCTACTAGAAAACCCATTTGCCCCCAACGGTATATATTCACCGTTTAAGGGTTTTCCAGAATGGGCAAATCTTAATATTAAAAATACTAAAGCTATGCGTAAACTCCGAGTACGTACCGATCCTCGATTTCCGCCAGATAGTAATTTTGCTGACGAAGAAGACAATGTACCACAAGGAATTCAAGGATACTTTGGTATTAAAAAATCACCCATAACAGATGACACAGAACATAATGGTGAAGCAACAACTTTTCATCATATTGGACCCGTATCGAATAAAGGTGAAGATTCAACAACAAATCCAACATTTTTACACATAAAAAGTAAACGTGTGGAAAATGAAAATATTAGCGGGTTTAAACTCCCTGTTGTTGGACTCTCTGTTGTTATTAGTAGAATAAATCATCAAGGTGTCGCAGATGAAGAAATACATCACATGTTTATACATGATGCAGATTACGATGAGCCTGATGATGATGACAATTTTTCTATGAAAAAAATAGATCCAGGCGACTTAATTAACGGTGGCTATGGTGGAGCACATTGGGTTGAGGAGCCTGATAACACTGGCCCTTCTTTTGTGCATAAGGGACTTTCTGACGCATTTGCCATTCACCCAAAGGATGCAGAAAATTTATTAAAACAGCACTTAGACTTTGAATTGCCTCACAGGGATACTCCAGGTGGTCCAGAAGTTACTATACCGATTGGGGCCTTTCACGGGCAACCAGATTATATGTAATATAAATAGAATATGAAAACCTTTAAGCAATATTTAAACGAATATTTCACTAGAAACGAAAAGAAAATGATGCGACATAACGCGATTATTGGGGGTTCGAACAAAGATGTTCAGGGTACTTCCGAGATTGTCGGTGATGACGCGGATGATGACGCGGATGATGACGCGGATGGTGACAGCGACTTGGCGGATTTGTTTGATGGGGATGATCAGGCGGCAAATCTACCGAAACTAACGCAGGTTGATACTAAATTTAAAGATAATCTTGCAGTGGTATTCCATAATATACAATCCACACGTGATAATGCATTACACCAAGAGCAAACAAAATTTAAAAGTCAATTACCATTTACACCTTTTCATAAATTACCAGAAGAGCAACAAGAAAATTATCACACTGCAGTAGAAGCGGCAATCGATGCTATAACTAAACATCCACTTGGTGGGTTTGACGATGATGAAACTTTTGAAGAAAAAATGTTTCCACATTTTACGTCACTTTTAGGTATAGCGAACGGTGAAGGCAAGCGGTCACCAACAGAACAAGAACACCAAGGTGAAATACATAGACAGCAATTAGTTCATGCCATAAGATTATTAAAACCAAATTTATCAGAATCACGCAAAATTCTTTGAAATATGTTTAATTCTAATATACCCGATGATGTTTTACGACAATACTCCCAAAGCAACGACTTTGGGTTCAGTGTGGTCGACTCTGGGGAGTTAAATTCTTTAATATCTCCTCTGCCAGTCGGAGATAGCGAAGAAATACGCGCAATTAAGGAAAAATTAGACCAAATTTTAGAAATAAATTCGACATGTGATGGTGCTCTTGCAGTAAAAGCACAATATGACGTATTATTAAAGGCAAGATTATTGGAAATTGAAAAAGGCATAATGCCATTACTCCTTAATTTACAAAAAAACAAAGAAAAAGACTATATTCACTGGCCAGGTGCGGCTCGACACGCTCAATGTGACCTACAAATTCATAAAATATTAAATTTAACTAGAAATAACCTATAATTTTAGATATATATTAAAGAACAATCAATTGACTACCTCGGTTTGTTATGGTATAATAGGAGTACTTATACATGCCAACAAAAACTAGCCAATTTGTAGAATATATAAGAAAAGATTGTAGAAATTACAATATAATTTTAGAATTAACTAAATGGAAAACTGTGGTAGATGATAATGAAAAAATCGAAGGGTTTTTTGATACACCAAGAAGAAATAAAAAAGGTAAAATAAAAGTTGCAGCTGGTGGTGCAAAAACCGTATGGCTACACACACTTGCACACGAATACGCACATTTTGAATATTGGAAGAAAAATCAAACTTTTCGAAAAAATTATATAATGGATGAAATAAAAACAGAAAAAAGAGCGTTAGAATTACTGACTGAATGGAAGATTCCTCTTAATATGGAGGTCAGGAAAAAACAATCTAAAAAATATATCAAATTTATAAAAAACTAATTATTATATATAATATAAGGAGACATCATATGCCAGACCATTTAAGTATTTCAGCTTTAGGCGGTAAAGGACCAACACAAAGAGGGGCTTCTAGTCCTCTCAGACCAGGATCGGAATCTGTCGGCCTTGGTATGGGCCGTGGTCTTGGACCACCACGAACAAGGCAAACAATGCTGCAAAGAATTGCTGCAACAAAAGCAGCTTTCGCGCAAAAACCCAGATAATTTCAATTGAGATAGAGATATGAAAAATCCAAATCCAGGCCGACCACAGATACCTAGTAACAATATCAGAAAAACCTGGGATTCATTAGTTACACAAACGCATTCTATTAGAAACGGATTACCAATAGCAACTCCAAAAATGAATGGTGTAGATAGATCTCGTTTAAATTTACAAAAAAGAATAAATTCTATAAAAACAGCTATAAATAACAAAAACAATAATTAATTATGCCAATATATTCTTTTATATGTGAAAAGTGTAACTTTGAGTTTGATGAAATACTAACAGTCGTTGAGAGAAAAACTCCAACGAAATGCAAATGTAAATCATGTAATTCAAAAAGTGTAATTTCTAAAATGTCAAATATTAGTATTTTCAGTGATTCTACACTCACTGCAAATAAAAAAACAAAAGGTGATTGGAATAGATTAACTGACAAGATTAAAAAAGGTATACCAAAACGATATCATTCTAACTTAGATAAAGCCTCATCAAGAACTGGTAGAAGGTTTATGGGATAATTATATGAATAAAAAATCACTAGCAAAAAAAATATTTAATTTTAAGAAAAATAAGAAAAATATATCAGAAGAATGGAAAGATGAAGGTTTAGGACATCTTCAGAGTGCTTTATCGACTGTTTCAGCAGTATCTTCCATTCTACCTGGAATCGGCACGAAGGCCGGTATTGTTACAGGTGCCGCATCTTGGGTAGTAAATAGGACTAGACAAGAATTAGATGCGAGTGGAGTAGTTCCTTCCAAATCTGGTAATCTTGCAACGCAAGGTAGTATGATTGCTGGCGCACTGAGCTCTATGGCATTGGGGACAAAAACTGGCGTGGAGGCCGTTAGAAATATTCCATTTGGCGTGGGCCCGGCAATCGCCACGGTGGTGACTAAATTTCCTAGAGTTGGTAAGATTGGTGCTGCTGGTGCAATGCTTGCCTCCACTGAATGGGCTGGTAACATTGCAGATCCAGTTAGTAAGACTCTAGGAATTCCTAATATTCCTGGAATCAGTAAACGACTTACCAGAAAAGAACCAATATCAACCACAAGACAACTGGATGTAGCCAGATCTTCCAGTAGATTAGATCTTATAGCTGCTGCAAACAAAGCGAGAGCTGAATGATCAGGTTTAAAGAAATATTGGAAAAATTTCAATTTGAAAATAAAAACACTAATATAGACCATATTACAAAATCTATAGTGGATGATTTTTTAAAATCAGATTATGGTATATCTTTACACAAAGAATCGGAAAAAATCATACAAGAACAAGAAGACGAGACCATAAAAAAATAACATTGATTTTTAGTTATATATAGTATATAATGATTTGCGTGGGAAATTTCAAACACAAACAACACAAACTAAACAATTCTATAGAAAAAATAGAAATAGAAGGTAAACGTTTTTATAAAACTCCAGTAGGAACTTTTCCTTCAGTCACAACAGTTACCGGATGGGAAAAAAGAAACTTTTTTGCTAAATGGCGAAAAAATAATCCAGAAGAATCTATTAGAGTATGTGCTAGAGGTAATAAATTACACTCTCTTATTGAAAGTTATCTAAATAACGAACAAATTACGAATGAAAATTCTTCAAATGAAGAAGAACTTTTCACACTAATGAAAAAAGATATAGATAAAATAAATAATATTAGTGCATTAGAAGTTCCGTTATATAGTAAAATATTAGGCTTAGCTGGAAGAGTGGATTGTATTGCTGAATATAATAAAGAATTGTGTGTAATAGACTTTAAAGGGTCTACTAAAACAAAAAATAAAGATGATATTGAGAACTATTTTCTTCAAGCAACAGCTTACGCTTTAATGTGGCAAGAAATGACTGGACAAAAATGTAAAAAAATATGTATAATTATTGGAACAGAAAATGGAACTGTCCAAGTATTTGTTGAAAACACAATAGATTATGTTAAAAGATTAAAAAAAGTAATAACAACAAACAAAAAATACAATGACACCGCTAAAAATTGAAGAAATAAATAAACTATACAGTCCAACTTGGGTTGCATGTAATGATAATTCTAGATCAAAAATATACAGAAATCAGATTTTGTCGGAATATGGTGGAGAATTTATCAAAGATGGTAAATATCTGAAATGGCAAGAAATACCATCAATAAAAAAAGTATATGTACCAGTACGTTTATTGAAATTTTTAAATTCTAGTGGAAAATGTATAGAAATTGATAACATGACAGATTACTGTCAACAGAATAATTTATCAAAAGCAGCAATGTACGAAGTGCTGAGGGGTGTGCGTAAATCACACAAAGGCTATCGAGCTCATATTATACCAGTAGAATAGATTTTACTCAAATTCTAAAATTATATTGTTATAAATATGATAATGGACCAATTTGTAACAAAAAGATCATTATATCATGCAAAAACTGGTAATTTTACTGGATTTTGTGTTTCTACGTCTTGTGACTTAAACGAAAATAAATTAGATGAATTATATGACCATTTCCTAGAAATTCGTGGTAAAATGTCCAATATTGATCCAGAAACTGAAACTTGGTTTACTGTTGACGAATTCGTAGAATATCAGAACAATCCACAGAATATAACTACTATGTTGTTCGAAATTGCTAATATAGCAACAAGAATGAAATTGAGAAGAGCTGCAAAAAGAACTGCAAAACGTAGATCTAGAAAAAGATTTATGCGAAGAAAAATTCGCAAAAATCAAACTCAATTGAGAAAAAGAGCATATGGTCAAGTAAAGACATTATTGAGAAAAAGATTAAGCGGCGGCCGGCCTTGGTCTAGTATATCGTTGTCTACAAGATCTAGAATAGATGCTTCTATAAACAAAAGAAAATCTATATTAACTAGAATGGTAAAATCTAGAATACCAAAAATGGCTTCACAAGAAACAAAAAGATTACAAAGAGTCCGTATAAACAGCTCATATGAACCATACTACGATAATCTTATATTAGAAAACAAAATAGGTTCCAGAAAAATGTCGAAAGCTAAACCTAATGATAAGAAGGAAAGAGAAAAACAACAAGCAAAAGAGAGACAAAGAAGATTTAGAGACAGAATTAATAGTAGTATAACCGAATTTATTAAAACAGTTGTTGTTGTTAAAAGGGATGGACAGTACGAACTAATAGAAAAAGGATCACGAAATAGTACACACAGTAACATACAGCAGATAAACAGTATTGGAGATGCTTTATCTTTTTGTGCAAAAAGAGAAGATGGGGATTTCCGACAAACAGAAACTTCTAAAAAATTATGTGGTGTCTTAGAGGACCTGCCTAAAACATCGAAAAAAACAAAAGGAAATAATCAAATGGCTTCATCTACAAATTCTAATAATACTGTCAACAACGAACAGAATTCTAATGAACCAGAAATACCATATGGGGAACAGCAAGGTGATACTGAAAATTTACCAGAGATGTTTCGTAACTTTAAAATCATTCCAGAATATGGACCAGAAGCCTTAGAGTTAGGAATCAGTTTAGTATCAAGAATGAACAGAACAGGAAATTTTCAAATTTTAGAAGATATAGAAGATATTCAGGTATTATTAGAGAATAACGAAAATTTAACAAACGATGATATCGATATGGTGAATGATATACACGAAAGACTAATGAAGTCTGGTTTAGAAGAAGAAAATATTGTTTTTTTAGTACAAAATAAAAATTTATATACTACCTCCAATAGTCAATTTAAAACCGCATTTATGGCAAAAGATGTTTTTGGAAATATAATATATAATAAAATACCAAAATTTGGATTTAATGATGATACTATACAAGATTATGCACTTATCCATATGGGAAGAACTAGTATTGGTGTTATAAAAGAAGACTTAGATGGAACTAGTAAATCTGATATGACTGCTGTACACATTCCTACTGTTCTTTCTTTTTTAGGTAAACAAAATACTAAATTGTCAGAAAAAGAAATAAATGATCTTATGACAACTCATGTTAATAATATCAATATTGCTACTGGTGGTGTTATTAGTGGGTCGAAGAATGTAAAACGACAACAAGCAGCATCTATTGAATATTATAATGATTTTCAAGAATGGGCTAAAGAAGATGATAATATTATAGATCATCTACAGAAAAATCCCCAAAGTAAGTTCGGAGTTGGTGTTTTTCAGGGATTTAGTCTTAAAGAAGGTCCTAGTAGAATTGGTTCGTCTAATGTATCAGGAGATGGATCAAATACATTAAGAACTGCTTTTCAAAGAACTATGAATTCACTTAGTGAGGAAGAAAAAACAAGTGAAGAAGTAATGGAATTTGTCAAGGGAATGAGTGATTTGTTTGAGGAAATAGGTAAAGGAATATTACATGTAACAACGACGACTGGACCATATGATCAAGCAAAGAAGCACATCGACAAGAACCCTATTATAGCACTATTTGATAAAACTAAAGAAAAATTAATCAAGTTAATTGAAAGTCTGACCACTGGCGAGAATATAAAAAAACCAGTTTTTAGAGAATTTACAAAGGAACTCATATATATTTCTTTAACGGGTGATGGTAGAATATCTCCAAACTCTCCAGGAATAGCAACACATATATTTTATACACCTGGTAAAGAATCACCAGATGCTGGTGTTGCTGCTATAGACACGGGCTATATAGAAAAACTACTCAGCGAATTAGAAAAGGGTAAAGGAAAAACTGATGTTATAATAGGTATGGTGACTAAAAGTGGAGGCCTAACATCTAAATCTGAAAAAGAATATGCAAGAAAATTTGATGCTCATGTGAAGGATATCTTTGAAAGATTAAAGAAGGGAGAAACTATAGGAGGATTAACATCTAAATCTAAAATAAGTGATATAGAGGGTAAAATTCTTGGTAATATTTATTCTGCATATGATAAATTAAATGTTCTTAATGGAAACAGAGATGAACTGATTAAAAAGTTAAAAAATGAAGGACAAGATCCAAAAGATATTACAAGTGAATTGTACTTAATGGAGAATGATATCAGAGATAAAAAATATAATTTACGTATAGTATTAAATCTAATAAATAATATAATATTTATGGTTAACAATTTACATTCAAATATATTAACTCAGTCATTTTCATACAATCCTGTTTTATCTTTTTTGGTAGAACGTTATTCTGTATTAAATGAAGAGATCCAATCAGAACAAACTAAAGAATCATTAAAAGAGGAATTGAATAGATATATTGATAATGCAAAAAGATCGATAGGAACTGGTCCTGATATGCTTGGTAATATGATGGATTTTTTCGAAATAGATTTTGATATATTTACATCTCCTGTAGATTTTTATGATGTTTTACCAAAATCCAGTACATTTGTTAATACAAATACCATTTATATTGGTAAAGAACAAATAAAGGTTCCGATATCAGAATATTATAAAAATATTGGAAAATTATTCCTTTCTGAAGCAAAAAAAAGAGATTACAAAGAAGAATATAAAGAGTTTCATGGTAAACCAGAAGAACGTAAGAAAAGAAGCAAAAGAGTACTTGCTCGAAGACTTCTTGCAAAATTAGGAAAAGTCCGCAAGGGAGATGGAAAGGATGTCGACCATAAAGACGGAAATGCTATGAACAATTCACCAGCAAATTTACAGGCAATAAGCGCACACAAAAACCGTGCAAAACATTAATATTATACATTGAGGAGTTAGATGCAAGATATTGATATTATAAAGGGTATGAACGTTAATTATTGGTTAGAGTTGGGAATGGCCCTTTCTCTTGTTAGTATAGGATATTTTGTTGGGTTGATCAAAAAGCAGTTTTTATTGAAAAAGAAATCACTAAAGGTTTCTTGGGCTACACATAGTCAAATACACGAATTATTGACAGAATTACGAGTAAAGGTAGATGCGGCTCGAGCTCAAGTAGTTCAGTTTCATAATGGTGAGTATTTTATGGATGGTATTTCCATGAAAAAGTTATCATTGACACACGAATCTTTATCTAAGGGTGTATCTGAGGAAGCAGATAAAACTACTAATATTTTAATATCTCTTTTTACACCTCTCATGGAAAAGGTTATAAAAAACGATGCATTAGTATATAAAACTATAGATGACCAAAATAGTATATGTAAACGTATAATGATGGCAAATAACACAATAGCATATGCCGTTTTACCTTTAAAATACAAAAACTCTACAAGTGGGTATATTATTGTAGACTGGTGCAGTGAAATTAAAGCAAAACGAATAAATTCGGAGGAAGTTGCTCAATTTTTGACTGAAGCGCGAGATTATACAGAAGTTTACTTAAAAGACATATTAAGAGAAGAGAATGCTTAATTATTATAAATAAAGGCAAGTAACTATATGAAATACAATAAATCACTCAAATTTTTCAAAGAACAACTAAATCTCAAATATATCCAAGAGGAAGTTGTTAATCCCGAAAACCAACCTATGAGCAAATCAGAGACTATTCATAGAGATAAGATTAGACATTTAAAACCAGCAAAGAATGCACGGGTGGTCAAAGGGCCCAGTGGAAGACTCGATACACCAGAAGAAGCAAAATTCAGATTAGCTACATACATAACTCTGCGTAGTAGAAAAGGAAAAAAGAAGGAAAACAAATGAAAAAGTTTAAAAAATTATTATCGAATTTACAAGAAGCAGGTGCTCAAAGTTTTGGAGGATCTGTATTTAATGGTTTTAGTGATCCCGCCCCACGATCTGCACTTAGTGATAAAGGTTTACATTATGCATTTAAAGATCCAGAACAACTAGCAAGACTCAATGCTTTCGCAAATTCATTTTTGGGTGGCACATATCTAGACCCAAAAGAACCACTAAAAGAATTGGCAGGAAGAATTGGTCAATTAGGACTATCTATGAAATTTAACAATAATGTCAAATTAGCAGTTGGAGAAAATCATATACCTCTTGCTGTATTTGGTGACAAATTTGGTGTAACGCCAACTACAGACCTTTCACAAGGATTTGATACAGGAGAAGATTATCCTGACATGCTTCTTTGTTTTACTCTGTTACAAACAAAAACAGGATATGTGTTTACTGATGTTTATGTTAAATCTCAAATCTGTACTGATTGTCCTCAAGAAGTTGGTACAGAACACGATAATACACATGCACCAACACTTACAATTCAAGCTGTACCACAGAATGAATCTTATATAACAGAAGAAAAAGATACAGCTAGAGTAGTTGAACTATTTTTATCTAAAAGTGCGGGTAAGTCTATATTACAACCAATTTATCAATCTTTAAAATCTTTAAAGAAACGTGGAAAATATACAAAAGAAATAGCAAATAAAAGATTCGAGTATGCTGTGAATACAGCTATTCGTCGTCTTAGTAGTAAAGATAATATATTATCATTAACCGATGAACAAAAAAATAGAGCAGCGAATAGGTTGTTGTTTAATTTCGAAAAAGAAATAAAGTCTATAGAAGATTGATCCGTGATATAATGAATTTTAAATTAAATGAAAAAAATATACTAATTTATTTAATTAAAAATTCATCTTTTTGTGAAATTCAAGATCTATATGACGATCTCATTCGAATAAAATACATTAAAAGATTATTGATTAGATTTAAAAGAACAGGAGATTTAAAGGAAAGATTACTATTAAATCATATAATAATTTTACAAAATATATTTGGTGCAGAAGTTTGTACTAAAATTTTATTTTACAAAATTCCAAAAGATTTACATAGTATGTTAAAGTCATTTTTAGTATATTTAGATTATATATCAATTATTACACCAGAAGAAGATATAAGTAAAATACAAACTGACCATAGAATAGATAAAATGTTAAGAGATCTCCATGAATAAGAAATTTAAAAAAAATACTGGTAATGGCTTACGGAGAATAGTTACTAGTTTTACTATGTGGAGATACGTTAAAGCTATAACAACACCCTTCACTTTAACTAAAGCGTATAAGTTAGGAATAATAGACGAGTCTGGTAATTATATTAAAAATCCAAACAAACTTACGAATAAAGAGAAAAAAGCATTAACTACTTTTGATATTATGATCTTTGATCTTAAAAAACTTTTTACTAAAATAATAGATCCTAGTATTAGAGTTAAACTAAAATATATACCAACTGCAATTCCTTTATTAGCAGAAGAAGCAGCAAGGTATGGTGCAGACGAAGCAGAAATATGTGAAGGACTTTTATTGTATCTTCATGAAAATAATATTGATATTGCGATTTTAGAAACGGATCCAGATCTAGAGGAAGACTATAATGAAGACATTTCGTAATTTACTATTAGAGATGGCAGCTAAGAATAAGTCTGAGTCAGTAGTTGAATCCGTTGTTCCTGTACCCTCAAAAGACCAAGGAAACGGAGTACAACGACATTATGAACATGCAGGAGATGTACATTTTAATGATGGAAAAAATGGCGCATCGACTATGGCAGATATGTTGTCAGAAATAATCGACTCTGCACCCGAACATCTAGCAACTAAAATAGACGGCTCTCCTTCGATGGAATATGGAATAGAAGACGGAAGACATTACATATCCTATAAAGGATCTGGAAAGAAATCCTTCACACATGAAGATATAGAAGCACATCATGGATCAGGACCACAAGGATTTAAAGATGCAATGCATGCTATGTTAGATCACGTCGATAAAATACACAACGGAAATCCAGAAGAAGTTCATCAAGGTGATATAATGTGGCATGGAAAAAACCCACACACAATTGAAAATATTGACGGAGTTCCTCATTATACATTTAGACCTAATGTATTACGAAACGCTATTCCTGTTGATTCCGAAGAAGGTGAAAGAATAAAAAATGCAACTTTCGGATTTGCTCCTCATACTGCATATGTTGGTGGTGTAAGTAGAAATTTTTCTCACAGTAAAGAAAAAGAGCATCCAGGTGTTCATTTATTTGATACCCGAAGTCCATCGATTCCAGAAGAAAAAAAACAGACACTACAAAAACAAGTAAGTGATTTAAAAAATTCAATACGATCAACACCAGAAGAACACTTTTCTTATATTTCTCAAAATCATATTGCAGATTTGTTTAAACGATACACCTCTGAAATACGAAGGACAGAATCTCAAGATAATATTGGTTTCGACCACTTTATATCGTTTGTGCATGGTAAACTACAAAAAGGTATAGATGACCTTAAATCTCCTACTGGTAAACAAAAGAAAGAACAATCAAGAAATGATTTATTGGCAAATATGGAAACTAACCGAGATCATATACAATCTGGATTAGATATTCATAAAGCAATAACTAATATAGGAAATAATATAAGATCAGTATTGGATTCAGAACAAACTACTAAAAGATATTTTGATGCATCTACTGGCAGAGATCGGACAAATCCAGAAGGATATGTATTTAAACCTCTCGGGACATTAAAGCATGAATGGTATAAATTAGTAGATCCTAGATTTACTGCAAAGAATTTTGCAGTTATGCGTGGACCAAAAACTGAACCAATAAAAGAGAGTCAAGAGAATGTACCTGGAACTGGGTCGTCAGATAGTACAAGTACATTGGTTTCTGATCTAAAAAGAACTGGGTCGTCAGATAGTGCAGTGCTTAGTTTTGGTAGAGGAATGGGACATGCTGGACATATGGCACTTGCAAGTTCGGTTATTACTCATGCTGGAGAAAATCGTGCCGATCCTTATGTTGTTCTTTCAAAAACAACAGGACCAAAAGATCCGTTGACAGTCGATGAGAAAATAGCTATTCATCATGATGTATTTCCAGAACATAATAAAGTATTTCAACCCGCTACAGATGGAATGCCAACTATAATTAAAGTTCTTCAACAATTACATGGGCACGGATATAAGAATGTAACTGTTGTTCTTGGTGAAGATCAACATAAAGAATTTCAGTTTATACACAAATACAACGGACAATTTGATTCAGAAACAGGAAAAGGATACAAGTTTGATAATCTGAATTTAATCAGCCGACAAGAAACAAATGATTCTAGTAGATATTTTAAAGGACCTAGAGCAACTGATATGCGAAATGCACTGACAGATGGAACTAAAAGTGAAGACGAACGATGGAAAATTTGGAGAGAAGGTATGCATTCTAGTCTTTCTGATGATAGAGTCAGAAATCTAATGAAGATAGTCAAAGAACGTTTATCTAAAAACAAATCAAACAAATCTACAAAAATGGAATCAATTATTAATAATATGTTATCTTATATATTTGAAGAGGGAGAAGCATCTAGTGGACAAATGACAAGTGATGGAGCTGGTATTGCAGGACTTGGTGATGATGCACGTGCAGGAAACGTAATAGTTAGAAAAAAACCAAGAATGTTTAAAAGGAGACAACGATGATACCAACAGAATTAATAACACTAATCGGTGGAAGTTTTACTGGATTTCTTTTTCGTCATATGGCAGAAAATAGAAAGAACGCACAAGAAAATTTTCAACGTGCAATAGACTCACACAAACAAACAGAAGTCTCCAGAAACTCTGCAATACAGAGAGTTCCCATTGATGTGGGTAGAGGAGTCAGACAAACTATAGTACTTGCGATTCTTTTTGGAACTATTCTTGCACCATTTGTTCTTCCGTTTTTTGGTATACCCACCATAGTAGAGGTAGAATATACTTCTCCAGAATGGTTATTTGGTCTCATTCCATCCAGCAGTACTAAACTGTTTCAAACAATTAATGGATATCTTTTTACAACAGAGAATCGTCAAATTCTAGTTTCCATAGTAGGTTTTTACTTTGGAAGCGCAGCTGCATCAAACAAGTCATAAGGAGACGTATATGGAAAAGTTAAAACAAATTTGGAATAACATTTGGTCGAAAATAGTATCTTTTTGTAAGTTGCAATTGCCAAAGTGGTTTACAGATAATGGAGTAGAAGAACAAAAAAAAGAGATAACACAAATCAAACAAGAAAAGAAAAATCAAACAAAGATTCGTCTTCGTAAGAAAAGTGCAAAGAAGAGCACGAAGAAAACCAAGAAATAATTTTTATGAAATTCTTTACTATTATACTCTTAGCGTTGACGGTTGGTTGTTCTCCGTCTATTCAGATGCCAAGTCTCACGAAACAAGCACCCGATGTATTAACGAATGACACTGAAGTTGTTGTTGCTCCCGGAGTTCGTGGAACTATTAATAAAGGATCTTTGATACAGATTCCTGAAGAAGATAAAGTAGAGGTTGTATTACAGGAAAAAATTCAAACTGTTTTAGGTGATAAAACCATAGAAATACCAAAAAACACAAAAGTTATTATTCCTGCTAACACATACCTCAAGACCACAGAAGTAACAGATATTCGTCTTTCTGATGGTGCAGATGTTACTTTACGTAAAGGTACAGTTATCACCATGTCAAAGATCAACTGGTATGCTATTTTGTTCTATATGATGTTAATAGGTGGTGCGGTTGCGTACTGGATATATTCTCGTAATAAAGATATAGACAAAGATAACGATGGATATGTCGATGATTCACGACCGCAACAACTAAATGAGAGTGAAAGATAATGTATGAATATTCTGCTACACTAATAAAATTGGAAAAAAGAAAATGAAATCATTTAAACAATTTTTAAACGAAGATTTACGCAAATGGTTCAGTAAAAGCGACCCAGACGGAGATTGGAAACGAATAAACAGTAAAGGCGAAGTCGCTGGCCCTTGTGCAAGAGAAGAAGGGGAACCTAAACCAAAATGTATGTCAAAGAAGAAACGAGCATCTTTGACTAAAAAAGAAAGAGCTGCAGCTGTTCGTTCTAAAAGAAAACACGATCCAGATGCAGACAGATCAGGAAAACCTATAAACGTTTCAAATTATGGAAAAGGCAAAATAAGTGAAGAAGTAGAAATGTTACAGGAAAAAAATATACCAACTAGTCCAGAAAAATGGAGTCGAGCAAAGGCATTAGCTAGATCTAAGTTCAAGGTATATCCTTCTGCATATGCAAATGGTTGGGCTGCTAAAAAGTATAAAGCAATGGGTGGTGGGTGGAAAACTGGGTAAATATATTATTTACTAAATATATACATGAAATCCTTTAAACAATATCTAATGGAAACTGCTGCATGGACACGCAAAGAAGGCAAGAATCCTGATGGGGGACTAAACCAAAAAGGTGTAGATTCTTACCGTAAAGAAAATCCTGGGTCTAAACTCCAAACTGCAGTTACTACTCCACCGTCTAAATTAAAGAAGGGCTCTAAGGCAGCAAAAAGAAGAAAGTCGTTTTGTGCAAGAATGGGTGGAATGCCGGGTCCTATGAAGGATGAAAAGGGTCGACCTACTCGTAAAGCATTAGCTTTGCGTAAATGGAACTGTTAAACTTTAATTTTATTATATAAGAATTTGCAGATATAGAATGCATCGACTATATCACTCACTGGGTTTGATATTTTTGTTTTTTCTGGTGTGATAATATCCATCAATGTAATATCAGTATCTTTTGTAAATTGCATATACATTGCCGCTTTATCACTGTTGCCTTTACCTGTTGCCATTTTTTTTATTGCGGATGGTGGAATTACTTCGACGGGAATTCTACTTTGCCATAATTTATATTTTAATATTCCAGTATTTTCTGCTATATTAAATACTCGTCCCTGTCCATGAAATGCATATCCTTCCAGGGATACATGATCTACTCCTGCGACTATACCCATCACCCAATCGGATATTGAATCATATCTTTCAGATTCTTCGTTATATTCTTTGAAGTTCTCTCCATGGATGTTATGCAAGAACGTGTTAGAGTATTTTTTAATATCAGAGAGGAAGTAGAAATTGCAGTTGGCAAATTCAAAATTATATCCTGTGTTAAAAACACAAATAGCAGGCCCGTTAAGTGAATAGTCTATTCCCGCTATGACCATATATATATTTATATGAAGTCTTTCAAACAATTTTTAATAGAATCTAATATGGATTCTCCATTTTCAGTAGTTCCACCTGAAACAGAATATGATCCATCATATTCTTCGGTAGTTCATGTAACTGGTCATTTTCCGTTAGGAGGAACAATTAAAACATTAGGATCTTTATCGGGAACTACATCTAGAGAAACTCTTCATTTTACTCGTAATGGTTCTGTTTCTGGTCATATGTGGGGAAATTGGGATAATAGTAAATTTGGAATAATGATTCCAGAAGATGCCGTATCTCATAGACTATTGAATGGGACAGAGGATCATGATTTAGTTATGCATGGTAATTTATCACTTCCAAGTAATTCTAAAATAATCACAGATTGGAGTAAACTGGAAGATTATGAGAAAGATCACGTTGCTGCTCTTGTTGCGGCATCTACACACGAAGAGGCGTTAACAAAAATATCAAAAGTGGGAGATGGTGGAATTCGCGGCCATCCTATAGAAATGGACGGAAGAAAAATAATATTAGCCAATACTCATGTGTCGGCGACAAAAGATGATTCTGCTTTAACCCTCTCTATACATCATCATCTCAGAGAACACGGAATTCATCCAGTAAGTATTGGTTCAGAATATGCAGTAGGTCACGTAGACCAATCTCCTCGAACTAAATATGCCGAAGAATTTTTCAAAAGATATGGATTAGATAGCGAGGGCTATGACAATAAAAATATGCGCTGGTCCGAAAGTCCATCAATTCCATCATCACAACAAACAGAAAAGTATATAAGCGCAATCGATTCCCGAGGCCTGAATCTGCAAAAAAGTTCATATTCATTCAGCCCCCAGTTTGAGAAGTATATTGGAAGTATAAGAAATTACTATAACCCCACTAGTAGTCAAGCAAATACCTCCATAGCAAGGGCTTCTTCTGCAAATTCTGGTGGAGATAGAGGAGGAGAAAGGGCTTATTTTGGTGTGTTATCTGGACACCCCGACGCACATAGGGTTAATGGTCATCCGGATTTTAGAGGTGCTCGGGTTGGTAGACGGATACGAATTGGCGATAATGAACAATATACAGAGGATCCGGAAAGAATGAATAGTATGAAAAAGAGTCTACCAACTCATAGTTCTTCTCTGCAAAAAAGTCTAATAGAACACCAAGATATTTTACAAAATCCTACAAGATATCATCCAACAGGGTTTTCGTCCCCAGAATCTCGAGAAGCTATAGAAAGAAATATCAATAAATATAAACTAGCATTACGAGGAGATGCACCTGGACAGATAGGTGCATCGTTAGATGATGCACATATTCAAAGAATAAAATTATTAAGAGCAGAAACTAATAGGTTAATTAACCTGGGTTAAAGTTCAAGAATCTCATGTCAAACCACTCGTTGAGTGAATAGTCTATTCCTGCTATGATCATGTATTATTTATGGTTTTATAATACTACGAATCCATTCTTTGTATCGATCAACTCTTACACACGAATTTTCCACTATTACTATTTTACCATCTATTCTGGTTGCAGAAAAACTTCTTATTATTCCAATTTGATATTTGATTCCATCCACATATGCAAAAGCACCGCCGCCAGAATCTCCAAACCACACACTTCCTTGGTGAGGAAGAATTTTAAATTCGTTTAACTCATCAACAAGTATTCCATAAAAAGAAAACTTACTGTATTCACTTTGTTTTTTCCAAGATGCACCATATCCAGATAGATCTATGTCTTGAAATTTATATACCTTTAATACATCTGGACACAGATCATATATTTTTACATCTAGTATGGGGTGATCTAGAGCGATTATTCCTATATCATTCAGAACATATTTTCCAATAGAATAATAAGGATGATGAATTAACTCTCTTACACAAAATACTCTACCATCAAATAGATGAATTTCTGTTATATTATTTTCATTTATACAATGTCCAGCAGTTAAAATATAATAGGGTGATATAAGAACACCACTACCTACAAAAGTTTTATCTACTTTATGTAAAGATACAACACACGGGTATTTGTCATTTTCGAGAGTACAGTTCTCGAACCCTCGTCTTTTTTCTGTTTGTACTTCTGGTGATAGTTTTGCTACTTGTGTTGTTGATACAACTGAAGTGCAACTAACTAACAGTAATATCCCGATAAAGAAACATTTAAGGACTCTTAACATATTGAGTGCCCTTGAATATATATAATATAAAGGCCTTTTATTAGCCTTATTATTTAAATATTATGTTAAATCAACTAATTCGCATTTATCACCAGAACACGCAAAGGTTTGTGTCCCAGAAGTAGAGTCCTCTTTTTCGTAAGAAACTAGGGTTTTAGACCATTCAACTGAAGACGGTAGACTCTCTTCCAACGCACTACAATCCTCTAGGGAACATTCTTGGTATGGAGCCTGTCTGTAGGAGTGGTCGGAGTGTGGCAAAAAGGAAATACCACTTATTTCGTCGAAATGCTTATATACCCAAGCACCTACCTCCATCCATTCGTTTTCTTTTACTGTTATTGTGATTGAAGGTTTATGTTCACACCAATATCGTTGAAATGTTAACCAAATCTCTAGATGTTGTATTGCTGTAAGGTCGTTTCTTGTAATACATTCCGGAGACCGCACAGGAAACGAAAATACCATAGTAGTATCGGGTTTCATAACACAAGGTTCGTGTGGAAACTTCATATCCATCATCATTTGACATAATGGATCTTTACGATCTGCACGAACAGTTCGAACATAATATTGACTATGTCTAGGATGAATACCTGATGCAGAATCTGTTAGTTGTGAAACAGTTCCACTTGGTTTTACGCAAGTGATTGCCGCAGCAGGATTGATTCCTATTTTCTTTGCCCATTCTTTATTTACATCTATTGTAATTTTTTTAAGTTTGGTTAATACAGTTTCTGTATTTTTATCATTAGCACGTAAAATCTTATTATCAAGAATTCCAGTTAATGACACACCTAAAAGAGCTTCTTCCTGACAATTCTTTTTGAACTCTGATGTTAGATAAGGAAAATGAGTAAGACTTGCTTGCCATGTTCCGAGAATGGTCGCTAACTTTACTTTTCGTTCTAAAGTTTCTGGGGTATCCGTTGCACGAACAATAACTTCTGTAAGATTACAGAATTCACGATCACGAAGAATAATTTCAGAACACGGATTCACGCCAAACTCATAATCAGGATCTCTTCGATCACCCAATTTTGCAACAGTGCGTTTGCATGCATCTCTATTAAAGATACCTCGTTCTCCACTCTTGGACTTATACAACGATACCCATTCTTCCATAAAGATACCGATGTCTGGTTTTTCTTTATATGCAACCGAATTGTTTGCAAGTGCTCTTTGTGGATTTGCTTCCCACCACTGTCCCACCTTTGCATCTCGCATTTTTTCATCTGTGAGATTAGATAAAGAAATAAGTGCAGATCGTCTCACACCGCCGACGACGACAACTTCAGCAACTTTGCATACGATATCGTGACACTCGATGGATGTAAGTTTCCTACCTGCGGCCCTCTTAAAAGTATCAGCGGTGAACTTGAACAAATCATGTAGGGGTGTTGGGCCAGATGCTCTACCACCGAAGGTTTTAAGTCTTGCTCCTGCAGGTCGTATCTTTTTAAGGTTCCATTTCGGTATTTGACCAGCAATAAGTAACGATATGAGTTCCTTGTAAGATTTGGCCCAACCGGCCTTTGAATCCTCAACAACGATCTCAGTTTCTGTTGTATAAAAGTTTTCAGCAATAGTAGGAAGTTTTTCAACATATTGTCTCTCCACGGAAAATCCAACACCAGTTCCACACATTAAAATGTAGAGTATTTCATCAAAGGCACGAACTCTATTTACTGCAACATAACTACAGTTATATCCTGCAACATTGTCCCGACTTAAGGCTTCTCCAGCGGTCATAAGCGACCTCATAGAAGGCATAATTTCCAAATTCAATATGGCGTCTTCTAATTCATTCCTTAGTTGTTTGGGTAAATTATAATTTTGTGATTCTTTAAGATGATTTTCGAAAAAATCAAAATATCTAGAAACAGTTTCATTCCAGGTTTCTCTTCGTTTTTCTGATTCTATCCAACGCGAATAACGAGAAAGGTGAATAAATTGTTGATAGAGAGACGGTAATTGTATTTCTTTTTTCATAATGAACGTAATGTATTTATACTTTATTTGTCAAACAAAACCACGATTCTGGAAAAAGATCATCTAGAATTTTATTAATGCCTTTTGCATATTCTCTTATCTCCCATTGTGCATGCGGATCGATTCTTTGCATATAAAAACGAGCATATGCCGCAAGAGAACCAGTCCACCACCATTCGGTATATGTTCCTTGGGGAAGAACAAATCGGGCCTGTTCTGGTGCAACTCCAGATTTTATTAGATCCTCATACGCAGTCAAACATTTTTTAATTGCTCTATTGTAATTTTGTTTACATATTTCCTTTTCTGTTCCTTCTTTCATGAAGTCGTCGCTACCTTGTTTTGCACCCTCTTTTGGTGCAGTACGCCATTCTGGATAATAAAATTCTGGATCAATAGTAACATACCGTCTAGAAATCTCATTTTCTACAAATCCGTGTTTATGTTTAAAACATTGAGTGCGAATAGAGATTGGTGCCTTTATTCTTAAGGTAATTTGTGGATGAGCAAATGGAGTCCAGTGATTGTGTTGTGCTAAATATTTTATAAGATTAAAGTCTTTATCTGTTATAATTTCTTTTCCATCTTTATCTATTATTGGTTTTGTAGTTTTATTGAATGACACTCTTGCAGCATTGACGACAGTGATGTCGGATCCCATATGAGAGACATATTCTACAAATCCGTTATTTAATACGGTAATTCGGTTTTCGTACATAATGTTTATTTTTTAGGAGAATTTTTTACATTTACGGTAACTGCATAATCAGTAGCTCTTTTACATAATTCTGTGTCCATTTCTTTTACATATTCTATGAACTTAGCACTAAATTCAAGATATGCTGTATTTAATAATACAATTTCTTTACTGTTCATTTTTTTAATTTCTTCGTCAAAATTTTCATAATTATCGTTTATCATTTATATTTTCTCCATTTATTAAAATGTACCATAGATGAAAGACCTTGGTATGTGTTACTTCTTATAGTACCACAAACGTCTATGCCGTTCAAGACCATTTCGTTTATATCTTTAAATTTATTTTCTTCGGACCATATGCATATTTTTTTATTCGACTTTATAAGTTGTTCAACAACGGACACTATTGCCTTATTTCTGGGTTCATTATCGACTATATGGGTAATATTTTTTAAACTAAATTTTTCTTCAAAGTCTATAAAATTAGTAGATCCCAGACAGGCTAGACTATTTGGTAAAAATAAACTGTCAATAGGTCCTTCTACTAGAAGTATATCTTCATTGGTTTTGATTTTATCCATACCATAACACATAGGAGTATCGTCAACTCTGAGTGTTATATATTTACCTACACTTGTGGGTGAGGATAACGTTCTTCCCTGTACCCCGATTACTTTTGAATTTCTATCATATATTGGAATTATAAGTCTAGGTTCTTTGAATAAATTATATTTTTCGTTTATTTCTTTTCCTAGTATATAAAAATTTTCCGTATATCTGAAGTGTTTCCACTTATCTTTACCTAGTCCCCGAGATATTAAATATTTCACACAGTCGTGAGATTCGGGTAGTGTATCTATACCAACATAGGAATATGTTTTAAGTTCTGTTGCTTTGTTGGGGTATAAGTCGACTAGAGAAGGTTTCTTATAATTAGAGTTACCATTTTCACCATTTATGTATCTTTCTACAGAGTATTGTTTACATAGAGTAGGAGACATCATTTCTAAAAAATTATAAAGATTGAAACCTACTCCACAATTATGACACTTAAAGAAGAAGTCGTTTTTCTTTTTAAAGAAGTATCCTCTTGCTTTGTTTTTATTTTTACTAGAATCTCCACAAGAAGGACATCGACAGTTTGCTAATACTGTAGTTTTCCATTTAAACTTCTGTAATTGCGGAGATATTAGATTTATATACTTAATATCGATAAATGTCGACATTTAGAACTTCCACGAAACATTAGGAGTTGATGAATTTTCTTTCATTCCAAAAAAATCTTTTTTTGTTGGTATAGGAATAGCCGATTGGTCTTCTTTTTTTACATCAATCAGTTTCATTTTTGCTCTGTTTATTCCTAGAATAAATTTACGATTTACCACGGTGTCGTTATATCTATTTTTAAGTTGCTTGATTATAATTTGATTCATTTCATCGAGTTCATCTGTAGATATCATCGCAAACATAAAATCTGCAGTGGCTGGTAATCCGAAGGACTCGGACGTATCTTCAAGACCCACATCATTGCTTTGAAATCCTGTACGATTTACTTGAGTTGCACTAAATAACGGAACATTATACTCTACTGCAAGACCTCGTAATTCTTCTGCAATAGATTTAATATAAGTGTACGAGTTGATATTGTTTCCGTTTTTTAATCTTGCAGATGCACATATATTTAAATAGTCTACAAATATAACACTTGGTTTGAATCTTTTCTTTAACCATAATTCATCTAACAGAAATCTAAAATGATTTACGTTTGCTGTTGCTGTAGGATATTCCTTTATAATAAGTTTACCCTTCACACCCGCTGCAACTTTATTAAGGCGATTATCATACATTGTTTTTGGGAGTTGTTTCAGATCGTCCATTGTAATATCTAATAAATTAGCATCAATGCGTTCTGCGATTCGTTCTTCTGCCATTTCACATGTAATATAAAGTACATTCTGATTCTGTTTAAGACAGTTTGCAGCATGATGACACAGGAATAGACTTTTGCCTACTCCAGTTCCTGCCATGACAATATTAAGAGTCTTTGCTGGAGTTCCACCATTAGTAATCAGATTAAAGTATTCAAGGTCAAATGGTATCTTTTGTTCTACTGTGTGGTAGAAGTTAAATCGAGATTCTGAATCTTCAATATAATCATGTCCCACATGTGAATCAAAAGAAACTGCTAGTGCCTTTGAGAGAATATCTGGAATAGATCCAGAATCGGTTTTACTATTACCATCGATAATGTTAATAGATTCCATAATTGCGTTATATACCGCACTGTCTTTGCAGAATTTTTCTGTTTCATCAAGTAACCATTCAGAATCAACCGTTTCCTGGTGTTTACATACATCTTCCAATAAATCTAAAATTAGTTGATGTTCTGATTCGTTTATTGTCTCTTTTTTTTCAAGAATAATCTGTAGTACTTCTTTTGTTGGAAGATTGTTATACTTTAAAATAAATTCTTGAATAGATTCAAATAATATTCGTTCTCTACGATCTTTAAAATATTCGACTTTTATAAACGGTACTACTTTTCTAGAGTAAGATTCGTTTTTAAGAAGATTGTGTATAATTACACCCTTTATATCTCCATCATTCATCTGTTGTTTTTTCTGTTGTATTTCCGTACTTAAATTCTTTTGCTGCTGCTTCGTCTAGAAGCTTAAGAACTTCTGGAGTAAAATATTTTTCCGGAGTATCATTTATATTCTTCTCAAAGACTTTAGATCCATCTGGAAGTTCTATTCTTGTACTGTTCTTCTTGAAGATATTATATTGAAGTGCAAGTTCTGTTAATCCGTAATAAAGATCAAGTCCTGTGTTGTAATTTAATCGGACATCTACCATCTTGTTTTCTTTTGTGAGTCTTCCCTTATATAATTTACAATGAATTATATTGCCAATAACTTGACCTTCATTATTCTTGTCCTTCTTCTTGGACAAGTAAACGATAGTAGATGCAGCATAGCGGATTCCTTGTCCTCCACTCATTTCTGTAGTAGGATACATCGATCCCATACTCTGATAAGTATGATTTGTCATAATCATAGGAATTTTTGCCATTCCTAGTTTAACTGTTAATACACGGAAAGTTGCCTTTACCAATTGAGCGCGAGTCATATCTCGAGTTTCTTTTCCCTCAGTCGTATCATTGATTTCTTTACTAGTTGAAAGCATTCCAAGAGAATCCAAGACAATAAGAATCTTCTTTCTTTCTGTTTCTGGTTGTAACAAGTGATTATCTACAATTGTGATAACCTGATGTCGAAACTCCTCTACAGTAGTTACAGGGAATACAGCAATTCGTTTAGCATCTATTCCTCGTTCTGTTATCATATGAGATGTTACTGCTTGTTCTGAGTCAAAATACAAAACAACTGAATCCTTATGATCTGTTAGAAACTTATGCACAATTCCTAATGAAAAATAAGTTTTTCCTGTAGAAGTTTCTCCTGCAATTGCAAGAATTTTATTATTAGCTATTCCACCATAGATTGATCCTGATAGAAGTGCGTTCATAATATAACTTCCAGTATTTACAAACCCATCAACATCACTACCGTCAATACCATCATTGACTACGGTTGCGTATTTGTTTCCCGATGCTTTAACCATACTTTTTAAATAATCGTTCATTGTTTCTCCTTAATTAAATAAACTTTCCAGTGTGTTTTTCTTTTCTGTTTCCCACCCAATATTCTTAAGTATTGTATTTAGTGGGTCTAAGAATGTTTTTTCAAATTGTATATTCATATCCACAAAATCATCAATTTGAAATTCTTTTGGAATTACTGTTGAAAAACTTATAACATGATCTTCTCCACTCGACCCTCCAAAAGGATTTGGTGTTTTTAGATATACAAACTTGATTTTTTCACCTTCTTGAATCTGTTTGTACTTTTTACCCAATTTCATCGTTTTAATATTGTGATTGTATATCAATGCACCCTTTACTGCAATAGGTGTGTGCTTTTTATATATTGTACTTGAATCGGTATATTTCAATAGTCCGTTAACAGATCTGGGAAATGCAATCTGATCTGCAGGTAATGTCATAAAAGATTTCTTGAATGCTTGTACATAATCGATAAAGGTATCTTCATCTTTGTTCATTATAATATTGATACATTCTTTTAGTTCTTTTCTGACAATAGCAGGAGTAGAACTTCTGGTGGTTTCAATTCCCATGATCTTAAGTTTCGGAGTACTATATCGGATTCCTTCTGAATCAAATACATTGAGAATGTATCGTTTTTTTGCAGTCCATAATCCTTTGTTTGCAATAACTTCTCTTGCCATGACCATTCTATTCTCAAAGACGTTCATAACATCACCTAAGATTTCAAATTGTTTTTGAATATATGGGTCGAATGCTTTATTAACAATCTTGTCTAGATAATCTACAATTTTTGTGTTATCCGTTTCACCAGGCATGATCTTTTGAATAAGATCATCGAATTTAAGATAGATAGAATCTGTATCTGATGCGATTACATAATCGTGGTTAGTAGATTTCAGAATCTCGTTCATATACTCATTTACCTTATTAGCAATCCATTGAATGGACAACTGGCCAGAAAGGGTAATCGCTTCTGCCATGTTTGTATTGTAATATCGGAAGAATTCGTTACCTAACCTATCGCGCCGTAAGCAGAATTCAATTGGGTCTTACGACATAATTGAAAATTATGATATTTTGAAATATCATCATTTAACTGCTTACGAAGCGATAGCAAATCCTCCGTAGTTAATTTTGTATAATCTTGCGACACAACCATCCTTTTGCCTTTCCTCTGTTAGGAGTTTTTCCAGTAACAGATGTTTTCCATAAAGTGACATAGGCTAAATTCATACGCTGACAATATTCTTGTAATCTATTAGTATTTTCTTTTTTTCCTTGCGGGGATGTCACTTCAAACCAGGTTGATAATGCATCTCTCCAGTTTTCTTTATTTCTTTTCCATCGAACTTTATTTTGAGCAACAATCATATCACAAAATTCTTTTGGTCTTTTTAATCCTTTATTTTTTTCAGATGCTTTTTTAAAATTCTCAATAGCAATTAATTTATATTTTTCTGGATTTTTCTCTCTTGTTTTTCTTCCAGTATCTGCACATTTCTTTACAACATCTTTATTTTTCATTGGATTATTATCTCCACACATTATACCACTCTGGTTGACGTAATTCCATCCACCAACTCCACCTTCTTTTAAATTATAACACAGAGGATTACCCAAATGCGCCTTAACGAGTTTTTGTTCTTCATCAAACATTTCTTTTCTGTCTTTACATTCTATCAAGATTTCCCGAACAAAACAATCTTTTCCGTATTTTTTTATTGCTCGTTTTAGGTGTATTCCACTACCCAAATATGAATCTTTTATGTTTACCGTTTCGTGTGCTCCGATATAATATTTTCCATCATTTTTGTTTGTTGTTTTGTAAATTAAATATTTTCGCATAAGAATTCCTTTCGAAAATATTTATAACCAATAGCACTGAGATTATCTAAATATATTATAATTTCCTAAAGTATTTATCCATGACTTTTTCATAGATGTAATCATATTGTTTAGCATATATTTTTTCTGTTTTTTTGTTAGAAACGTGCTGAATTATAGCATTTGTAATCATCACAGGACTTACACAATGATTATTCATGTGATTGAGTTTCCAATTAAATATTAAAATATCCGATATTGAGTCGATTTGAGTATCAGTTAACATAATAGGAGTAGTGGGACTCGAACCCACACTGTAAAGATTTTAAGTCTTTCATCTCTGCCATTGGATTACACTCCCAAGACTATAGTATATCATGGATTGGGGTATCCGTCAACTAGACTGTCGTCTTTTTAATTCGGCATTTACTAATTCTAGTTCTTTTTGTGCATCGATCATTTTGCCTTTAAACATTTTTCGATCTTTGTACATATTATCCATAAGGTCTGGAAGAAACCCTCGTTTTGTTTTAATATAGGTAGTGCCATTTGCAGCAACACTCAAGTTCTTTTTTCTATGCATTGCAATAATATCTAATGTTTCTTTATCGTTATTTAATATACCTATTGGAGTTATTTTAAATTTGCCATCCTTAGTAATAGTCTCTGTTGAGATATTATATTGCATGATTAAATGTGGATAAAGTGAGTTCAAATCGAAGGATACCACCCAGTCGTGCATACCCACAATAGGATCTTTTACATATGCACCTGCAAATTGCTCATCTTTTGAACTATGTTTCTTTGGTGGAACTACAATTTTATTTTTAAGAAGATAATTATAAATTATAACATCCCACGTCTTGACTTGACTAAACACATCAGAAAAGTTCACTCCTGCATTATATGCAAGTGCAACTGCAAGTTCAATCAGTTTTAACTTCGCTTCTAGTTTTTCTACAAGAGTAACGTCGTGAATATTGTACTCGACAAATTTTTGGAAATCGTTCTTGTAGAAATCAGAAATATTATCATATTCATCATATACCAGTTTCGTTTCTCCCAGTTCTGCATAAGAGATATTGTTCAACGAATAAGACTCTCGAGTAATATAAGTAAACTTCTGATATAGTTCATAATAATCTAAAATAGAAATACCAACGATATCATATACCTGATTATCTTTTCCTTTGAAATTAACAGTTTTTTCTTTCACAATCTTCCACGGAGATAATCGTTTGGATTCTTTTGCAGAAAAAACATTCTTTATTCTATTGACTAGATATGGAACATCAAAGAATTTAATATTCCACCCAGTTAGAATATCGGGAGGAGACATGTTGAAATAATCCAAAAAGGATTTTAATAATAATTTTTCATCTTCAAAACAGAACACCTGTATAGATGGATCGTTTGTAGTATACTTACCCAAACAATATACACGTTTGTCATTTTTACGTTTAAGGGCAATCGAAATAATTTTTTCGTTTGCAGTTTCGATAACAGGAAACCCATCATCACATGTCGTTTCGATATCAAAATACATAATATCCAAAATATCAAAAGAATAATCTGTTGTTTCTGGATATGTATCGTGAATATATTGATATTCTAAACCAATAAGACCGTGTATTTCCATGTTCTTTACACCAGAATAATCTTTGATAAACTCTCGATATTCAGCGTAACTAGAAAAATCTAATCGGTTTACAGACTCGCCAGTGATTGTTTTATATTCAGAGTTATCAGTAGTTACAATATAAACATACGGATTATATGCTCGTTCTATTCTAGTCTCTTTACCATTATTATCCTTTTCTCTTAAAAGGATTTTGTCGTATGCATTATATACGTTTGTGTATATTTTATTTTTCATTTGATTTTACATATGCAGAGAATAGAACCATGTAATTAATAATATCAAGAACTGCATCTTCGTAACCTTCATTAGTTACAATCAATTTACCATCTGCAACAAAGGTACTTAGTCTTGAAATTTTATCAATAATTCTTACTAAAAAACCAACTTCTGTGGAACATATTCCCATTGCTTTACATCTTTCGAAGTTTGCAAAGGGAGTATCTCCTCCCTTTCCTGCATAGTCGTTGTTCTTCATTTTCATGATTTCAAATGCACGATCTGTCAATTCTTTGTGATGTTTGAATAATTCTTCTCTGTTCATATTGTTCCTTAAATGTTTCCGTATTTCTTACCACGTACAAAATAATGTTCTTCTATATCTTCAAAACCAAAACACTCTTGTGCATAGTTCAAAATAATGCCCTTATCAAACGTATTACAAGAATATACATCAAGTGTGATAAAACGTTTCGGTTCCATAGAATGTATTTGAATACCACTTTCTATGAGAGGCACCCACCCACTCACTCCTAGTTTATCTGGATAAATATCGTGTCCGTGTCTAGTTGGTCCGTGCATTACAATTGGTTGTGACATACGAGTCATTCCAATCTTATCTACAACTCGTTCCAAGAATCTATAATGAAGTTCTAGGTCATCTGCTGCTCCTATTCGGCAGTTGTACATGTCAATATAATACGAGTACCCAAATGGTTTGTCAGACATTATATTCCTTAGATAAATAAACTTTCTAATGTTGGTGTGTGAAATGATGATACTCTATCTTTAGAAAAACACCAGATATTTTCAATAAAAATATTAGAAAGATGTTTCTTGTTATTAAGAGTACCTATATTCTTTGGTCGTTGTTTGATTCTCATTCCTATTTGTCCTAGAAAATGACAATCTGGTTTTGTTATCATGTGATCTACTAAATCATCACATGCACGATGCCGTTTTCCTTTTACTTGCGGATCCATGATATTAATACAAACAAATCCTCCGGATTTTGTCTTGTTCCATACAGATTCTACCATAGGCAAATAAAACCCATTTTTCCATTTATCATAATCCGAATATCTACTCCACGATTGATCTGATTCGTGTTCTCCACCTTTATTGTATTGTTCTGTGGAAAAGTAAGGAGGACTTGTAAATGTGCAATCAAACTCCACATTTGGCCAAATGACATCTTCTGCTGGTTGTCTGAAAATAACGACATGTTTACTTCCGATACATTCGAACCAACCATCATGTTCTACAAGTTTTGCTGTGTGTCCTAGTAGTTTTTCGTATTCAATACATTGTTTTTTATATGTTTCAAATACAACTTCATTGGGATCACACCCATAATAAGATTCTGCATTTGGCGTTGCGTAGAATCCAGCCAGGCGGTCTCCCCACCCACAGGAGGTGTCACACACTACTTTCGCTTTAGTTAGTTGATAAATACATTTAGCAACATTTGGCTTAAATTGCGTTGCAACATAAGAACCCAATCGAAACGATCCTCTATACTCACAGGCACCCAGACTTGTATTACCTAATCTCCAAAATGTCCAGTTCATTTTTTCTAATAGAGTTTTACTATTCCATATATCAATAGGACTTTCAAATCCATATGACCCGCAAGTCATACGATTGTGTTGTTGGAAATAATTACTTATTGGATTATATTTGTTTGTAAGATCGATAACTAATTTACCACACACAGAAAATGGATATTTGTAATCGTCGTATTTTTCTACAACATTATTAAAATTGGTGATGAGAAAATCTGTTGCGTTTTTGTGTTTTAGTGAATAGAATCTTTTTTTCATAGAATCATATGAAACAATCATATAAGGAAACTTTGGTTTATATTTTATAATATAATCTGCAAGACCTATTTTAATTTGTGCTTTTGTATAAATTGCATTAAGATCTGCCCATGCGTTTTTATCAAACATAGGAATACCATCAGAATTTGCATTCTGTTTGAACATATCTTCTATTGTCATTATTGTCATGTTAATCCTGTTGAACCAAAACCACCAATACGAGAAGATCCTTCTATGTAAGGTTTAGTATAACATACTTCTATACCATAGTCAAGTGTTTTTACTAATTCTCCTTGAGCAATTCTTTCTCCGTGTATTATTTTTATTCTTTCGGTAGAAATATTAGTGAGCATAATATAAGTTGGATCTGTATAATCTTGATCAATTATACCTTCGCCGTTTGCAAGAACAAGTCCTTCTTTGAATGATAATCCAGATCTGGAATGAATTCTAACAGAATATCCCTTTGGAATATTAAAAATAAGTCCAGTTGGTATTAATACTCTGGCGCCTGGAAAGACCTCGAAATATTTTGTTTCTTTGTCTTCTGTATAAGAACAACAAGAAACTCTTATTTTTTCATTTTGAACAGTATATGCAGTCAGAAGCTCATTGTTCGGTAGATATGAATAAATATCGAAACAGGCCGACTGTTTAGTGCCGAAAGAAGGTAATATTGCATCTTCATATAGTTTATAGCATCCTAGTTTCATAGTGGAAGTATATCATGAATATTTATATCGTCAACTAGATTATGCTATCGCCGTTCCCACACCATCGATAGTGTCCGTGCCGATCGCATAGATGCGAAAGAATGTGCCGACCTCGACTTGGTTCGTGCCGCCTGGCGCAAGATTAAACTGCAACTGCGGTGTCATTGTCCCGCCATCAACGACACGAATCACGCCCTCAAATTTCACGCATCTTGATGGCGATGTTGACTGGGAGTTGCCAATCCAACCACTTACACTTGGATCAGTTGACACGACTGTGATTTGCGCCGTGACTGCTGCCCCAAAATTTGCGCCAGCAAATCCAGTGCTGCGCAACACAAAGGACGATGCGGTTGCGCCACCGTCTAAAATCAACCCGTATGAAGTGCTATGACTTGTCGTGCCTTCGGTCACATACACGACCGAATCAAACATATATGTCGTGTTCGCTTGCAGAGTCACGGAATTTTGTGATGAACTGAAAATATCTTGCATTGCTCCACCAGTGTTTGTCAGCGACTTGACGCTTGACGGCACAATCATTTGCACCGAAGGGACAACGCCAGTACCACTTGGAGTTTGGAGAAGCAGAGCAGGAGAATCCGACACAAGCGTTGATGTGCTTAAAGATACGGCGCCTGCGGCTAGAGTTATTTGGGCATTTACATCATCGACCGTTAATGTTGTTGAGTTAAATGCGTCAGCCCAATCTCCTATCACGATTGCATTACTATCCGACCCTATTGCGAAGTTACGATTGCCGTAACTTTGAAGTGCAACACCGCCGCTTGGATTTTCTATGACTTCCAAATATCGAGTATTATTAGTGTTGCTAATAAATTTTACGGAAGACACGCCGTCGGCAACAGTTGCACTCGCTCCACTTGGTAGATTTAATACGCCGTAAATGGTAGCATTAGTTGTTGATGTTGTTCCTATAACTGTCGTGTTTGCGCCAAGTCCAACAGCACTCGCACCAATGACAATTGAGTTACTGTCGCTGTTGTTTAGTCCCCGACATTGTGATCCAATGTAGACGCTACTGGAGCCTCCAGTTAGTCCGGTTGTGCCGTCAGACTGAAACTTTGCGGCGTTGTATCCAATAGCAATTGCATTTGCAACATTTGTAAAGTTGTACCCCGCATTTGATCCGATCCCAACATTCTGACCAGTTGAATTCGTTAACGAATACAAAGACTCAAGCCCGTTAGCCACATTGTGTGATCCGCTTTGATTTGTGAAAAGTGCAGAGATACCAAATGCGGAGTTCCAGCTTCCTGTGCGTGTGTTGAGCAAACAATTGTACCCTAACGAGGTATTCCCGTCACCAGTAGAGTTCCAATACCCCGCCTGAAAACCAACTGCCGTGTTGAATCCACCACTCGCTTGCATTTGTGAGTGTGCATCTTTGCCGAATTTTGTGTTGTTGTCGCCTACTCCAACGCCTGCTGCGACACCATTAATATTAATATCTTTCGCAAATCCTGCGCCACCACTAACAATGAGCGCACCAGTCGTGCTGCTCGTCGATGCGGTTGTGTTTGTAGTTTGAATCACACCACTTGCACTCAATCCAGTTAGAGTTCCAACACTGGTAAGTGAAGAAGCAACAACACTACTTCCAAGTGTATTGTTACTCAAGACAGACGCATTATTAATCTTGAAGACTTTGCCTGTTGGTATGTTAAAATTCTCACTAGATGTCCAATTTTGGTTTGCGTTGTCCCATATGATTGTTTTGTCAGTTGCTCCTTTTAGACTGATTCCACCACCATCTGCGGTGTTGTCACTAGGTGTTGTAACAGAACCCATCTCAATATTCTTGTCGTCCACAGAGAGTGTTGTTGAGTTAATTATAGTTGTTGTTCCATTGACTGTAAACGTTCCACCAACTGTAAGATCACCACTAACAGATAGTGATCCTAGAGTTCCAACACTTGTGAGGGAAGAAGCAACCACACCAGAAGATAATGTGTTTCCCGTTAAAGTATCAGCAGCAGCAGTAACAGTAATATCTGCACTACCATTAAACGCTGTTCCGTTAATATTTCTAGAAGTAGTAAGGGTGGCTGCAGATCCTGTTGTATTTTGATTCAAAGTCGGGAATGTACAATTAGTTAGAGTACCAGAAGCAGGAGTTCCAAGAGCTGGAGT
>SXGQ01731777.1_pt1 | contig 34292 bp, 27 predicted proteins | sample 3178371 | NCBI WGS metagenome assembly SXGQ01 (sample SAMN11356859, study PRJNA531348) | freshwater metagenome | isolation source: freshwater sample F1-20 | place: China: Fuxian Lake, Yuxi | collected 2017-12-25 | reverse complement strand
TCGGAAGCTTCGTCGATTGGCGTGACGCCTACTGGGAAACCAGCATCACCGGAACCGCAGGGTGGAAAATCTTCGATATCCAGGGAACCACCACCGGCTTCGAAAACCTCAATCTCGCCCCAACCGACTGGCTGGACAGCGGCTCCAACACCCTCTCCTCGTTCCGCCCGGACGCCTCCTTCTCCCTATACCAGTCCGAGGACGCCATCTACCTCAACTACAACGCCATCCCGGAACCTTCGGCCGCCCTCCTCCTGGGTGGCGGCATGCTCGGTCTGATGGTCCGCCGCAAGCGCAACGGCTGATCCATCTCATAAAAACCCACGCCGGTGGCAGGAAAGCCGTCGGCGGAAACCCATGCAAGGCGCCCGCAATCATTTGCGGGTGCCTTCATTTTTGAAAACCCATCACTCAATCTTCAAATCAAACACCCGGCACCACTCCCGCCGCATATCCTCGGAGAACCTCACAACGATCCCTACTCCCCAAGCCAGTCAACTTTCCATAACATCAGATAGCAAATCCACACACATCCATCTCTCCAATGAAGATCAATCTATCAATCAATAAACGTCCCCTCCTTCTCCCTCCTTCCTTCGCCACCTCTGCCCTCGTGGGACTAACACTCCTCAACCTCACATCCCCGTCACACGCATCCACCCTCCTCTACTCACGGTCCCAATCTCTCGGTGGATGGCACGAACGCAGTTTCTCCTCAACCTGGTCCGACCTCCAGCCCGATGTCACAAATCTCGTCCAAATCGATGCCAACGGGGATTTCAGGGGCTTCAGTCACCCCACGACCACCGTCTGGCTCCAATCTCCGGAATTCGTCCTCAGTCCCGGTGGCTCCATTTCCATCAGCCAAATCTATCTCATGGAAAACTCCGAGCCGCCTCCACTCTCAACCGCATCTGTCAACCCTTCCAAAAGCCCCACCGGATGGGCCGGAATCGCTTTGATCGATAGCTCCGGAAGCGTCGTCTTCACCTACTCCCAAACCTCCGTGTGGGAACCCGTCATCTTCACCCCCGAATCCCTCGCTCACCTGGCAGGAGAGACTCTCACCCTCAACTTCATCTCCTCCAACAATAGCAGCTCTGATTTCTTCTACGTCAATCGGCCGATTGAAATCGGCGGCACTCTCATCCCTGAACCATCCATCCCTCTTCTCGCGTCACTCGCATGCCTTCCTGCTCTCCGACGCCGGCGTCGCTGACCGTCTCCTCCCACCTGGTCCATCTTGCAAATCAACCACAACGTTTGCCCCCCCTTCGGGGGCAAACGTTGTTTTCTTGCCGCATCCCACTCCAAACTCCCTCGCTTGGGCATCCGCCACCATCGTCAAACCTTCGGCCGCACTGCTCTAGGCTCGCCGCATGCCCGGCCTGATCATCCGCCGTCAGCCAAACCAATCCTCTGCCGTCAGATTGATGCATTCGGTGGAATCATCCGGACTCACTTCCATCCGAAAGCCCCCGCGCGAAAACCAAACCGCCCAACCCATCCCCCCCCACCAACTCCCATCGTCCGCTTTCGACCATTCGGATTTCACACACACTCCAAGTCACCACAATCTCTCGCCTGCGCAACCATTTCACACAATCCCTTCCCCTCTTCCTCCAAATGCAACCATCGCAATAAAATCTACGTTTTTGATGGTTTTTTTCATGATCCGTGAAAAAACTTGCGCGAAAATTCATTAACTCGCGTCAAAATGAGCCCGGACGAGCAAAACAAACTCAAAGTCAAACTTTGGCTCAAACAACATCGCCTCGACCGCAATTGGCTTGCCCGCGCTTGCAACGTCAGCAAACGGACCGTCGATAACTGGCTCTCCACCCCCCTCCCCCTTCCCGCAAAGACCCTGAGGCTCCTCGAGCAAATCATGTCCAATGCCCACCCGGAAAACTCCACAACACACACCCTCCCGATTCCTCCCAGATCCCCATCACCCAGCCAGATCTTCTCGATCGAAATCGATCTCGACCGCTTCCGCGCCTACTCCAAAGCCGCTCTGGCGGAAGGCTTGACCCTCGAAGAATGGGTCATGAAAACCCTCTCCGCCAGCACTTCGGGCCCGATCCCGGCCAAGAGGATCGCAAACGAATAAGACAACCCTCTATCCCCCCATTCATGCACGCACTCCCGTCAACCAAACTCAGCTCCTTGAGCTGGGTCGCATTCACCTCTGCCGCAATCCTCGCCACCTCTTGCAACCAAAACGATTCTAACGCAAAGGAAGTTGCTCGAAATCGCGCAGCTCTCGAAGCCATGGCGCAATCGATCACACACGAACTACTCGAAACCGAGAAAATAACGCAGGAACTTGCCACCCAAATCACCGCACTCTACCCGGACCTCGATGAACGGGCTCGCTCTGCCGACCGCTCGCAATACGAACTCAGACCGAATGGCGTCCTGCACCGCCCGGGTGCCGTCAAAAACAATTTGCCCGCGGTCTTCGTCTCGGGCGTCGTCCCCGTCACTGAATCGGTCTGGAACGTGGTCCTTGGAACCGAAGCCATCGATCCCCTCCTGACCCGGGCCGTAGGCACCGCCGTCGTTCAAGCCTACTACAATGACAAACACAGCTACAACCGCATCTATCCACCCTTCGACGTCCTTCCCCAATACCCCCCGGGAATGGACATTCCCGCATACAATTTCTACTACCTCGCTGACGAAAAACACAATCCCGAAAAACGCGCCGTCTGGGTCAACGAACCCTATGTCGACCCTGCCGGGCGCGGTTGGATGATCTCCTGCATCGCCCCGGTCTATCATCAGGGCCAACTCGTCGGTGTCCCGGGCCTCGATATCACCGTCGAATCCATCATCCGCACATTCGATTTCGAAAACCGGAACCGCTTCTGCATCCTCGTCTCCCCGGCCGGCACAGTCGTCGCAACAGGCGAACCTCTCATGAGAATCCTCAGACTCCCCGATCTCAAATCCCACCGCTATGTCGATACGGTTCGTTCGGACACTTTCCGCTCGTCGGACTACAACATGCTCCATAGCAGATCTCAGGCGGTTCGCACCATGGCAACCCAGCTCCTGATCAACAACCTGCCCTCTTCAACCCTCGATTCTGACCCGGACAGCTGGAAGGTCATCGCAACACCAATCCCGAATCTCAATTGGAAACTGATGGAGTTCCACCGAAATCCATGAAACCAAGCAACGATGAAAACTCACCCCCCCAACCACAAACCACCACGCAGGTAGGAAAATCGACCAAGATCTTCTACAATTGGATCCTCCTCCTTTTCTTCCTTTTTCAGGTCCTCGCGGTCATTCTGTCCATCCGGATCATGAAGCTCGATGTCGAGTCGGCTGCGGATAATCTCGTCTCCCAGGCCGCAGGTGCCTCCCGTAGCCTCGAAACCCAGTTCGACGCAATGCGCGATGACTTCAGGGTCCTCGTCTCAACCGAGGCTTTCGACGCCTTCTCGGATGATTCGCCTACAACCTCCCGCGACGTCGCTTTGGTCAAACGCTTCTTTGCGAGATATCAGGAAATGATCGATCAAATCGATCTTGAACAGTCCGACGGCACTCGTTTGAGCATCCAGCTCCTTCCCGGAAACTACTTGAGGACCCTCCCGCTCATCGATGACCAACACCATGCCCTCCATTCCTCTCCTTCTACCGTCACGCACTCGTTGGACCAGTTGATCCTTCACGAGGAAATCCCTATCGGCGCCCACAGCAGAATTCGGAATGTTAGACTTCGCGTCGACCACAGCAAGTTCTTCAGCGACCGGCTTGCAACCTACCTCATGGGCCAATCCGAACTCTGGATCTGGTCCATCGAACAAAACCGGATCCCCGAACTCATTCACCACCCGTCCAATTTCACCATCCAACAATTCCATGTCCATCCTTCCGTCCTCAACGAAATCTCTTCCAACCTTGAAAACGGCCTCGAAGGAATGATGGAACATGATATCCACACCCCTTCGACTCGCAAGGTAATCAGTGTCTACACTCCTCTCAACCTCGGCGGTGAAAGCATGGGGCTCGTCTTCTCCACCGACCGCGAGGTGCACCTCGCAAGCCTCTACCGCCTCGCCACCTTTCTCGGACTCACTTTCCTCGGCTCTCTAACATGGCTTGCGTCTTGGTTCTCCGTCCACGTCCGGAAGGTCCGAGATTCCGAACGGGAACAGGCAGCCGCCCGAGAACGCGCTGAGATGGCGGACCGTGCGAAAAGCGAGTTCGTCACAACCATGAGTCACGAAATCCGGACTCCTCTCAACGGTGTGCTCGGCTATGCCAACCTGCTGATGACATCACAACTCTCTCCGGAACAGCGGAATCACGTCAATATCATCAGAAACAGCGGCGATCACCTGTTGACCATTCTCAATGACATTCTCGACTTCTCCAAAATCGAATCAGGCACCGTTACCATCAGGAAAGAGAGTTTCTCCGCAATCCGTTGCGCCAACGAGGTGGTCGATATGCTCCAAACTGCGGCCGATGAACGGAAAATCGATCTGTCCATCCAGATCGACCCAATCTTTCCTCAGTCCGTTGTTGGAGACAGCGGAAGACTCCGCCAGGTCCTCTACAACCTCGTGGGAAACGGAATCAAATTCACCGAGTCAGGCTCCGTGTCCCTCAACCTGAGCTCGGAAACCCACGGAGAATCAACCATCCTCCATTTCGAAGTCGCTGACACTGGCATCGGAATCCCCCAGGACAAGATCGACAACCTCTTTGCTCCCTTCTCTCAGGTCGACGACTCCACTTCTCGAAATTACGGCGGAACAGGTCTGGGACTCGCAATCTGCCGCCGCTTGATCGAAATGATGGGCGGAACCATTCAGGTCCGGTCACGCACCGGCGTCGGAAGCGTGTTCAGCTTCTCTATACCGGTATCAACCACTTCAACCTTGGAACAAACCATACAACCGGCACAAACCACGGCTCAAATCCCGCACGGCGCTTTGCCACGATCGGTCGATCCATCCCCTCACCGCCCCACCCTGGAAAGCACCACTCTCCAGCCTTCAGGACCCCAGCAACCTCGCCCGAAATTCAATGTCTTGATCGCTGAAGACAACGAAACGAACAGCCAACTGCTGAAAATCCTCCTAGAGCAACGATCCTGTGACACAACCATCACAACCAACGGATCGGACGCTCTGGCGGAACTGCGCAGGAATCCTTTCGATCTCGTGTTCATGGATGTCGAAATGCCCGGCCTCGATGGACTTGAGGTCACTCGGAGGGTCAGAAACCTTGAACGCTCGAAAAACACCCGTCCCACCCGGATCATCGGCCTCTCGGCCCACGCCTTCAATGAGGCACGGGACGAAGCCATCCAGGCCGGAATGGACGACTACCTAACAAAACCCATCGACATTCTCATGCTCGACAAGGTCATCGAGGCCAATGTTGCTCGTTTGGCAGGACTCCCCGCTTGATCGGATGCTCTCCATCAGCAACATCGCGGAATAAAACCGCGGAAAATGCCGCCACCCGCCTCTTCACCAACCAGCGGGCTTCTCATCCCAATCTCTGAACTCCTTCAGAATGGCCATCACTGCCCGTGATCTCCACATCACGAAAGTGAATGGACTCACCCCCCGTTTCTCCCCGAAGGAGGGATCAACCCCAGTCAGTGCCTCGATCAACAAATCCGCCTTCCTCCGCTCCTCGGAAACCGCCAATCCTTCTCCCTTGCCTTCAATCATGGCATCCGTCCTCATCACGGGCATGGCTGGAGGAAACCTCATGCCATGGCTCCGCCCGGACAGTCCAAACTCCGCTGAAAGTGTAGGCGGAGGCACGGGCACAGCGCTCCGCACCTCCGCCTTTGCCAGCCGTTGACGGCCGGCATCCACCATGCTTTCCCCCCCGGGTCCCATGGTGGAAATCATACCCATACCAACCCTGTGGACCCGGAGGGAGTCTTGTAAAACTCCTTCCGGATCCTGGTGTGCCCCCTTACAGGCTTTCATCCGTTGGTCGGGTGAAATCATAATCTCTTTGGTCTGGTTCGTTCTCAAATCGCCAACTTGGACAACCGGCCCTCAATCTGCTTCATCCACTGGATGATCTCCGGATGGATCGATCCCACATTCCCCTCTCCATTGGAGACACGCTCTGGAGACTTCGTTGGCTCCGGACGGATCACGTCTTCCACCTCCAGAATATCCCCTCCGAACGATGCCACCGGCATCATCGGGATCTTCGTCTGGTTGGTCAGGGCGAAAACGATTCCCTCAAGCGCGCGCTTCTTCCAAATGCTCACCAAGGGCGGGGAAACCCCGTATATCTTTGCGATATCCACCTGCCGCTTCTCGTTCTTAAGCGCTTCCATCACACACATCAATTTCACCCTTGGGCTATGTCTGACTCTCTTGCCCGCAATCTCCTTCCCTCCGATCTCATCACCGGAAAGGTCAACCTGGCTTTCCAAAGCACGCTGCAAAGCCAACCACTTATCTTGCTCTTCGGATGGTTCATTCATAACTTGGATTTCTGATGTTGCCTGTGATCGGGAAAGTCATTCGTGGCTCGCTCAAATCCTCCGCCCTGAGCCTCTCCACAGCATGAAGAAGACAAAGAAGAACGGCAATTCGGCGAAATTGGTAGAAATTCATGATGGATTCGACGCTGCGTTCAACATTCTGAAGTCCACAACAACGTTGGTCGCCCACTTGTGCGAGGGAACCTCTTCAATGGACTCATCTTCGGGCACCACCCCCGGACGGATGAATAAATCGTACTTGCTCCGGGGCATCATGCCGAAACGCATCACAAACGGCCCCAAAGCCTGTCGCAATCCGGAGCTTGGACTATACAGGATCGAGGTCGGCACCGTTGCCACATCCGCAAGCCAAGCCATCACCTGCATGTCAACCTCCCCTTCACCTTCCCAATACATCTCCGCCAAAGGCATGCGGAAATGATTGCAAAATGCCACCAGAAACCCGAGATCCTCCACTTTGCTAGGGGAAACCACCCCCTCGAAGGGAGTCGCCAATTCGAGGAACTTGCTGGCGATCGATTCAAAATCGCCCAGCTCTTCAAGGCTCCTCATGAAATTCTTCATTCGAATTCGATCACTCATCGCCGGATTAAATCTTCACCTCCCAAAGGATAACGCTGAGCCATAGGGCCGCAGGAATGAGAGCGCCGCCTGCCAACACTAGCAGCGCTGGCCTGACCGCATGATGATAAACTCTCATCCGTATCCGCGCCCAAAGAACCAGGTCCGCAGCCAGATAGAGTCCGATCACAACCGGAACCACAAGGGTCGCCTTCAGATAAAACTGATCAACCAACGCCCACACCAGACTGATCTCGGACCCTAACTGCAGGAGGATCCACACCCAGAATCCGAGTCCGAAGATCGCTTCCACATCTCGAAAGGACCGGATCACCCACGGATTTCTGAGCAGCAATCTCTCGTCCACGGAATGGACCTCCTTGGGCTTCGTGACCCCGAACTCCTCGTCAATGGTCAACCCCTGATACGGCTCTTCCGCTTTCAGACAGTTCACGGCATCTGGACGACTCTGTTCACCGTATTGCTTGATTCGGGCATTCACATAGGCTGCGTTGAATTCCGGAGTCCCTGGAACAAGACCATTAAGGAAATTGAAAACAAGGGTCTCGTCATACTCACCATTTCGGATCTCCTGCATGATTCGCCTGCGCACGGCGGGACTACAGTTCAAACCACTTGGTGAACTTCTTTTTGCTTTGGACTCTGGAAAAGTGGATTGGTTTGTCGCAAACGCTGAAGCGCTTCTACCGAATGCAATAGGAACCGATTTCGGGGAGCCTGCCGGATACAATTCATAATCATCAATCTCTCCGTGCAGATCCTCATCGAAATCACCAAGATCGGCGCCCTTGTCAAACAACTCAGGAACCAGTCTGATCACCAGATCGGGCGCAGCTTTTTTAGAATTTTTACTCTCCTTCATTCCAGTGACAGGACTAAGAGTCCTTCCGTTCCCTTGCACACAACGACACCACACGATCAAGAATGGACAACACCGATGCACGCGGACTCTCAGGTGATGCCCTCGCCTGATCCTCATTGAAAGTCTCGGACCCACATGGTACCTCCGTCCGTCAGCAAAGCGGATCACGACCCCTTCACTTGACCATGGAAGGTCGGTTCGTGCTTCGCATTTTTCTGACTTCATCCGGCAATCCCATCCGCTACCTCCATGCCAAGATTAACTTAAATACTCAACAAATTCATTTTCAGCCGATTAAACAAGTTCAAACAACAAGGGGCTTGAATCACCCAAAAAACATCCGGAAAATTTTTCCGCAAAACTCGGCCGATCATGCATTTTTTTCATGATTTTGAAATCATCCAAAGTGAGGCGAACCCATCGACTCCTCCACCGCTTTTGCCATCATCTTGAACCCTCCGGATCCCTTTCCGCGATGACACGGTCGCTCCGAGGCTCCATCCATGCCACTCGATTCATACAAAATCCATTCACTGGGAACTCTTCAACGTTGGCCTTCTCCTCGGCAAGGAAAGCCAGCCTGTCTCCACGTCTGCTGTCCCCGGCGGGCCGATCCTGATGGTGGATGAATCCGGAAACTTCGGATCGTTTGTCTTCCAATTCATCGGCTCCACCTCGCGATCACGGATACCGGCGGAGATCTTGATCAACCGGAACCACAGGCCTTCAGCGCCCTCTGAACGCTCCATGCTCGGGATCCCCACCCGACAAAAGGTAGGCGATCAGATCCTTCACCTCCTCTGCGTTCATCGCCGAAATCATCCCGGGAGGCATCATCGACGTCTGCGAGACCTCGATCTTCTCCACCTGATCAGCTGGCACTTTTGACAGCTCGGCATAATTGAAAGGATTCGGCGCAACCGCGATCTCCTCATCATTGTGATAAAGCAGCCGACCGTAAAGCAAACCCCCGTCCTTCAGGATGATCGAACTGGCGAGGTATTGCTCGGAAATCGAAACGCTGGGCTCAATGATTGCGACAAGGATGTCGCGGATCGCGAACCGGTTGCCAACCGAGCCGAGATCAGGCCCGGAAACACCCCCCATCCCCCCGAAACGATGGCACGCCACACATCTCCCTGCGGAAAACATCTTCTTCCCGTTTTCAAAATCCCTCCCACTCAAGTCAGCCCCGAAAAGCTTCATCGCCGATTCCACCGTCCACGCAACCGGTGGCCCTTTCGGCATCGGTAACGCCGAAAGATCAATCGCTCCGATGTCCTTCAGCAGTTCGGAAACCGCCGCGGCCTCCTCGGCTCCCAATTGCTCGACGGCATCCGCACGGATCGCACGGATGTATCCCGAAAAACTCCTGCCCCCATCCTTGATCAGCGATTCGTTGAGCCAACCGAAATAATATCTCCGGCTTTCCTCACTCCACCCTCTGCTCACTCGGCGCAGGCAGTAAGCATAGTGAATGTTCCGCGTATTGGGAGTATTCGCCATCATGTTCAAAATCGCGTCGCCATACTCATGCCTGTCTAACATATCTTTATCGTAACTCACCGCCTCGGCTCGCGTACGCTTCATCAATCCAATAGTCTTCTCAACAACCGCCGGCGCATCGAGAAATGACAGCACACGGCACAACTCGGCATCCAAGAGATCGTCATCGGCCGGATAGAACGGATCGAGACTGGCGATCACATCAGCAGCTTGGTCCGGACCCGGCCTTCCCAGACGGCTGAAGCAAAGCGAATACGCACGCAACAGTGCCAAACGATCCTCCCCTCCAAGATCCGCCAACGAAAACCGACCAAGCCGGTCTATCACCCGGTCACCAAGAGACTCATCGCCGTGCCGACAAAGCGCGATGATCGCATGGATCGCTGCCCGGGGATTCGTCTCCGCCAACACCCGGTCCCTCCACAACTCCAAACCTTGGTTCTCGATCGCAATCCGCGCCGCATAACGAATGTGACGGTCGTCGTGCGCCAGATATGGCCACGCCATCTCCACCGCCTCGGTTCCTCCCGCCCCTCCATCATGGCATTTCTCCAGCCATCGCCGCAAATCCCTGAGCTTCTGATTGGCAAGAAGCGACCTAACAGGCCCATCAACCTTCTTTCCAGTATGCCGGATGCGGTAAAGCTTCGATGCCGTGGTGCGCCCGCCGGTGACGAAATACATCGCCCCGTCCGGCCCAAATCGCATCGCCGCGATGTTCAGCGGCTTTCCATGCAAGAACTCCTTCTTCCTGCCAGTGTAACTCGCCCCACTCTCCTCAAGCTCCACCGTGCAAATCGTGCCAAACGTCCAATCACAGATGAAGAGCTTGTCCTGATACTCGGCTGGAAAATTCGATCGATGCCCGAAGCTGATGCCCGTTGGCGATCCGGGGCCGACATTGATCACCGCACCCAAACTGTCCGCAAACGTCTCATGCCACTTCGCCGAACTCGAACGCCAACCAAACTCAGCGCCAGAAACAACATGATTCACCCGCGTGGGACGGTACCAAGGCACACCGATGTCGAACTCAAGATCCGAGTCATAAGTGAAAAGCTCGCCCTCTCGATTGAGCGCGATGTCCACCGCATTCCGAAAACCCGAGGCGATCATTTTCCAATCCGATCCATCCGGCGAAATCCGGCAAATCCACCCACCCGGCGCCTTCAACCCAACGGCGTGCCCCATCGGGTCAGGCAGAGGAGATAGCAGCGAGTCCTCCTTCCAAACCGGCGGTTGCAGCGAGGTGGTTCCTTCCGGAGTGCGCGTGAAGTTCCCGCTAACAAGATAAAGCCCCTTCCCATCCGCGGTCTCGATGATGGAATGGGCGGAATGCTCATAGCCATGATTCAGCCGCTTGAGCAGCTTGAACTCATCAAAGGCATCATCACCATTCGTATCGCGAACGCGGTAAAAACCCTTCATCGTGGTCATGTAAAGGCTTTCAAAAGCATAGTGAAAACCCAGCGCCCCGCCGACCTTGCGCTTCCCCCAGTCAATCGGCTCATAAGGAAATCCCGGTAAACCCTCCACTCTCACCCCGCTCGCCCCGTTCTCCGGCAGCGTGACCCGGAACACGCCCTTGTCGTCCTGATCGGAAACAATCAGCCGCCCTTTCGGATCAAACGCCATCGCAACCCACGAGCCTTGGGAAGCCGGAACCTCGTAAAGGATCTCGGCATCAAATCCCTCAGGTAAAGTAATCCCCGTGTCAGGATCGAGCCGGGTCCTCGACTCTCCCCTTGCAAACACATGCAACAGGATCGGCAACAAAAGAAGAAAACGGATTCGCACCATCCCCCAAACCCTAGCGACAAAAAATCCAACCGCAACCCATCGATTCCGCCATGACCTCGACAACGTCAACCATTCCCCAACAAGCCAAAATCCTCCTCTACAAGAAATCGAACATCAATCCGCCTTCAATCATCCCAGCAAAAACACCACAACAAATCCCACAACAAACAACGAATCCCTTTGCTTCACATCCCAATTCTTGTGTAATTGAATGGCGCTGCTGAACTTTTAGTGGGTTGCCAGATGATTATCATCGATTGTTAGTCCACCTGCCATCCAGTATCCCATCGCTTGAAAGTTGCGGAATTTACAGTAGCCCTTGGCTCTGCGGAGTGCGAGTTGTAACAGGCCGTTGACGGCTTCGATCGCTGCTGAGGTCGTGTAATTGTTAAATTATCCCAAGATGCCGTCCATATACCTCCTGAGCGTTTTGCTGAGCTTGATTGTCCCGCCCCAGAGGAACCCGCACTCGGCAAGCGGCCAACACTTGCTCTTGATGGGGTTGACGACCTACTTGAGCTTTGCGCCAAAACATGGCCCACCACACCTTCCATGCAGCATTGATACACATTCGCGCTTTTCACCAAGATAAGAAAGTCGCGATCTTGCCGGCGTGGGCCGAGCAAACTGCAAGAAAACAGGAACACTTGATACCCTCAAAGGCGCTTCTCAATCACCGCGTAGGCATTGTGATTATGGATCGACTCGAAGTTTTCCGCCTCCACTCGATACCAAACAATTGTCTCATGACCATTGGAACGCGCGGCGATGTTTCTCACCAGATCCTCCACAAACACGGGATGATCATAAGCACGCTCCGTCACAGCCTTTTCATCCGGGCGCTTGAGGACGCTATACAGCTCGCAACTTGCGGATCGCTCGACCAACGCGATGAGATCCTCAATCCACACCGGTTCACGAAATCGCACCGAATAAGTCACCAACCCCCGCTGATTGTGCGCTCCACGATCGCTGATCGCTTTTGAACAAGGGCAAAGCGTCGCAACCGGAACCTTCACCGTCACCACAAAATCACTCGATCCATCCGCGTCCGCCACCACCTCGAATTTCACCTCATAATCCAACAAGCCAACAATCCCGCTAACCGGGGCGGCCTTCGCACGGAAAAACGGAAACTCAAACGAAACGTGGGCTTTCCCCGCTTTCAGTCGCCCCAGGATGTCACGCGGCAACGCCAGCATCGAATGAACATCCAGGCACCCGCCATGCGCGTGCAGCGCCTCGACAAACCGGCTCATATGGGTCCCCTTGAAATGCGCGGGCAGGTCCACAGTTAGAGCAACCACCGCCACCGTACGCTGCACATCCCCACCCTTGTCGCGAACCTCCACCGGAAAGCGGAGCCCTTTCACGCCGACCCGATCAATCGGAATCTGGCGCTCATCAAATTCGTTCTGCGTATCTTTCAGCTCAAGCATGGGGTCGTAAAATCAAAAGGAGCCGGCCCGGTTGCGCGGACAGGCTCCCTGTGGAGTGAAATCGAAATAACCTTATGGCAAAAGGTTGATCGCGCGGGACTGCTTGATCGCGTTCGTGATCTTGCGGTGCAGCTTGGCGGAAACTCCGGTCACGCGGCGGGGAAGAATCTTGCCCGTCTCGGTGGTGAACTTGGTGAGCAGATCGGGATTGGTCGCGATGACCTGATCGGCTGGAATATCGTGCCGACGACGCGGCATTTGGCGGTTCGCTTTGCGGAAAGCAATGCGGCGTTCGACAGTTTTTGGCTCTGACATGGGAAAAAAAGTTAGGATTGCGGATCAGCGGAGCTCGCGATGAAGCGTGCGGCGCTTCAGGAAGTGGTTGAACTTCACCTTCTCAAGACGGCCCGGGGTACGAAGGCTTTTCTTGTTGCGCGTGGTGACGTAACGGGAGGTGGGCATACCCTCAGCCTTGGCTTCGGTGCATTCGAGAATGATGATATCGCGTGGCATGACGTGGAAACGTGGGAGGCGGAAACTAGTTCAATCGTCGTCTTCGTCAAGCGAAACCGTCTCGGAATCTTCATCCTCGACATAATTTCCTCCACTGAAGCCAACTTCATTCGACGGCCGGAAACGGCGATTGCCATACTCCTTCTCCCACTGGGCCTGGCACTCAACCGTAAGCCGGGCAAACGGAATCGCCTCCAACCGCGGTTGCGGAATCTTCCGCGACGACATTTCGCAGGTCCCATAAGTTCCCTTGGAGATTCTACGAAGCGCCTGCTCGATTTCGTAAAGCGCATCCTGCTCCTTCGCGAGCACGGAAAGGGCGAAATCGCGATCATACGCATCGCTCCCAGCATCACCCTGGTGCATCCCGCTCCCGGAAGCCTCACTACCTTCGGGTGCGTTGCGAATCGTGTCACGGGTCATCCCGGACATCGCGTCCACGAGCTCATCTCTAAGGTCCAGCAAACGCTGACGCTGCTTCTGAATGAATGCGGGGCTGTGCGTGCCAATCGACCCAGACGCAACCGGACCATCGACCGGAGCCACAGGCTTCGGCGGCACGAACGGCGGCTTCACTGGCGGTGGAGGGACTGGAAAATCAACGAGCGAGGACTTGCGGACCGGCACAGGCTTTTCAGCTGCCTTCTTCACCGGAGCAATAGGGGACTCAACGTTGGCCACCGGGGCAGCCTCGGGCCGAATCGGCTTCGATCCCTTCACTTCCTTTGCCTTGGCCACCGGGGCTGCCACTTTGGGCGCAGGCTTGGCCGCTGGCGCTTTGGAAACAGCCTTTTTCACTGGCGCGGCTGGCTTCTTCGCAGGAACTGAAACTTTCTTCGCGGGAGCTGCCGGCTTCTTGGCCGGAGGCGCTGGCTTCTTTGCTGCCGGTGATGCTTTTTTCGCAGGCGCTGCCGCACCCTTCGCCGGTGCAGCAGGCTTTTTCCCTAGTGCGGGTTTTACCGGAGCGGATACCTTCTTCGCAGGGGCCGGTTTCTTGCCTGTTGCCACAGGCTTTTTCGGCGGAGCCGGTTTCTTCGCTGGCGCGGCTTTCACCGGCTTAGCGGCGGGTTTCTTCGCTTTTCCAGACTTATCGGCCGAGGAGGAGTTAGGTTTCGCAGGCATGTCGCGTCGCTCTCAATTCTGTTAGAATAAGCCCCGTTTCCTCGGCGCCATGAACGCAACGCCATCGGGGAGGGCGCGGTGGATTAGCCCTTGCTCCCGACCCCATCAAGGCGAAAATTCATTCCGCACGAAATAATTCGGTCAAATGCGCTTCGCAGCAGACTTGAAATGCCCCAACACTTCCCTACGCTGCTGCCCCGTCATGCAGCTTAGCGCGATCATCGAAGCACTCCTACTCGCCTCCCAAGACCCTCTCGCCTCTGACGAGATCGCCCGCCTGGTCCGCTCCCGTGTCGCCGAGGCAGATGACGTCCGCCTGCGCGACGCCGAAGACGGAAGCGAACCCAAACCCCTCCCGGACTGGCTCGCTGCCCTCGCAACCACCTCATCCGACCAAATCCAAACCTGCATCTCCGAACTCAACCAAATCTACGCCGACGCCGGCCGCGCCTTCACCATCCTCGAACGCCCGAAAGGCTGGAAACTCTACACCCGCCCCGAATTCGGCGAATTCGTCCGCCAGATGTTCCCCGGCCGCAAACCCGAACGCCTCAGCGGCCCCGCCATGGAAACCCTCGCCATCATCGCCTACCGCCAACCCATCACCAAGGCCGCCATCGAAGCCGTCCGCGGCGTCGCCTGCGACGGCATGATCCAGAAACTCCTCGACCGCGACCTCGTCCGCATCGGCGGCCGCGCCGAACTCCCCGGCCGCCCGCTCCTCTATGAAACCACCGACGTCTTCTTCGAACACTTCGGCATCCGTTCCATCGACGACCTCCCCAACGCCAACGAACTCCGCAAGGTGAAACTCCCGGAACCCACCGAGGAAGCTCCTCACCCCGCCGAAACCGAACAACAGCTCGCCCTATCCTCCGTCGGCACCCCGGCCGCCCCCGCCGGCGATGCCAACGACGAACCCTCCTGACCCAGATCCCCGTGAACCTCGACGACATCCGCGGCCAAATCGACACCATCGATCGCCAACTCCTCGACCTCCTATCTCGCCGAGCCGACCTCGTCCACGAAGTCGGCGTCGTGAAAAAACGCGACGGCCTCCAAATCTACGCCCCAGAACGCGAAGAAGCCCTACTCCGCAAACTCATCGAACTCAACCAAGGCCGCCTCCCCGAAAAATCCATCCGCGCCATCTATCGGGAAATCATGTCCGCCGCCCTCGCCCTCGAAGACGACCTCAAAATCGCTTACCTCGGCCCCGAAGGCACCTGGACACACCAAGCCGCCATCAAGAAATTCGGCCACTCCGTCGGCTACTCCCCACAACCAAACTTCTCCGACGTCTTCGACCAGGTCGCCCGCCGCCGCGCCGACTACGGCGTCGTCCCTATCGAAAACTCCACCGAAGGAGCCGTCTCACACACCCTCGACCTCTTCGTCGATTCCCCACTCCACATCTGCGCCCAAATCCTACTCCGCATCGAAAACGGCCTCATGGCCGCCATCCCGCGCGAACAAATCAAAACCCTCTACTCCCACCCCCAGGTCTTCGGCCAATGCCGCGCCTGGATTCTAACCAATTTCCCCGAGGCCGACCTCGTCGAAGTCTCATCCACCACCAAAGCCGCGCAACTCGCCGTCGATAACGCCAAAGACGGAGCCGCCGCCCTCGGTGGCCCGCTCGCCGCGGAAATGTATGGCCTCACCCTGCTCGAGGAATCCATCCAGGACCGCGCCACCAACACCACACGCTTCCTCGTCATCGGCGAAAAAACCTGCCCGCCCACCGGCAACGACCGCACCTCCATCCTCTTCGCCATCCACGACCGGCCCGGCTCTCTCGTCAACGCACTCAAATCCTTCGACCAGTTCCACATCAACATGTCGAAAATCGAGTCGCGACCCTCCAAACGAAAGGACTGGGAATATATCTTCTACGTCGACCTCGCCGGCCACTGCCAGGACCCGAAAGTCGCAGACGCCCTCGAAGAACTCGGCAAACACTGCTCCATGGTCAAACTCCTCGGCTCCTACCCGGACGCCGGCGAATGATCCTCGCCCGTCGCCACTTTCCCGGTTGACCGGTCGCCATTCCCACCCACCTTCCCCCACACCATGCCCATCGCGCCCAAACCGAATAGCGCCCTCCTCATCGTCGGCCACGGCTCGACCGAAAATCCGGACTCATCCACCCCCTACTTCGATCACGCCGACGAAATCCGCCGCCGCAACCTCTTCGCCGAAGTCCACTGCTGCTTCTGGAAAGAGGAACCCTCCATGCGCGAAGCCCATTACCTCATCGACTCCGATGAAATCTATGTCGTCCCCGACTTCATCAGCGAAGGCTACTTCACCCAGGACGTCATCCCCCGCGAACTCGGCCTCACCGGCCCCACCACCACCCTTCGCGGAAAAACCTGGCACTACTGCCTCCCCGTCGGCGTCCACCCGTCCATGACCGGCCTCATCCTCCGCCGCGCCAAGGAAGTCGCACCAAAAGTCGACCCAGCACAAACCACCCTCATCATCACCGGCCACGGCACAGGCCTCAACCAGAACTCCACCAAAGCCATCAAGGACCAAGCCACCCTCATCGCCAACTCCGGCGCAGGTTACGCCGCCGTCCTCGACGCCTACATGGAGGAACAACCCTTCATCGCCGATTGGGCAACCCTCGCCCAAACCCCGAACGTCGTCGTCGTCCCCTTCTTCATCTCCGATGGCCTCCACTCCTATCAGGACATCCCCGTCCTCTTAGGCATCGAACCCGAAGTCGGCCCCGCCGCCAGCCAGCGCGAAGTCTTCCGCCACAACCCCCACCGCCTCCAAGGAAAAACCCTCTACTACTCCTCCGCCATCGGCACCGAACGCCTCCTCGCCGATGTCATCCTCGACCAAATCCACGACTTCGACCTCCGTCAAACCTCACCGGCATCCCTCCCCGCCTGAACCCACCGCCATGACCCAAGCCCAGTTGCTACGCCAGGCCGTCCGCTCCGGCATCCACCGCATCGGACAAATCGAAATCCAGGAGGACATCTGCGAATTCCACTACCTCCTCTGCCACGTCGACGACTTCGACCTCTCCGGCCAACCCGCCTTCGGCGGACTCGACCACCACCACGGCCCCGATGCCGCACGCGACATCGGAACCTACTCCGAAGACGGCGAATACCGCTTCACAAAAGGCATGACCAACCTCCGCCGCGGTTGGGTCCTCACCCTCGATTCCGAAAAAGACCTCCGCACCGCACTCGACCTCTTCTACCCGGCCGCCGTCGGACTCTGGAAATCCTGGAAAGACAACACCCTCGAAGTCGAAAACCTCCGCGACAAACTCAACCGCCAAACCGGCATGTACCGCTTTGCCCGCTCCATCAGCGACGAAGGCGCACAACAACTCGTCCAAAAAGTCTGCGGCCCAGCCCACCAATGCGCCAAACGCATCCTCTGGAAACTCGACCCTAACACCCCACTATCAGATAGCGAGGCCAGCCGCTACAACGGCATCCCATCCAATCTGTCGGAAACCGAAGCCATTCCCCTCCTCTGCCGCGAAGCCTGCAACCACTTCGTCGCCGAATGTCGCAAGGCCGCAAAAGCCGAGTTCGACGCCAAAAACGCCGGCTGAAAAAAATCGTTACTCCGGCACCGCACTCACATTCAGCCTCATGAAAACGCGGCCCTCCACCAGCGCCGCCATCGGCAGCACCGCCGTTACCGTCTGCTTGCCGGAAATCACCGGACCCACAGTCACCTCCGGAGCCTCCATCCCGAGATCCACCCAGCCATCCAGCCCCGCACCATACTGGATCACCTGCAACGTATCCGTCGCGGACTCCGCATCACGCGTGTAACTGAACACCGCATCCCCGCCCATCACCGCAAACTGCGGCAAAACCTCCCGATCCGATGTTACAGGATCGCCACCCAACACATACTCAAGGAAGTTGCCCATCCCATCCTCATCCGGATCACCATCCACCCCACCCACGCCCACATCCGCAAGGTCCGTTGCATCGAAACGCAACGCCTGCCACCGCTCAAACCCGCCACCCGCAGGAATCCGGATCCCCGTCGCCTCCACACCCGTCGCCAACCCCGTCGTCAGCCCATGCCCATCCGGTGCGACAAATGCCGATATCACCGCCCCGCTCGTCCGGTCGCGCACCTCGAATCTCCGCACCCCAGCCGCCAGCCCGTTCGGAACCAACGTCCCCCAACGCCCCGCCTGACCCGCCACCTCCGTCTGATAAAACGGCGCGTATCCCGCCAGCACCGGCACACCCGTCCCCTCGATCGGCGTCGCCGCCAAAGCCTGCGTCAACCCATCCGCATCCGAATAAAGAACCATTAAATTCTTCGCCGCCGCCTCAGACTCACCATACAAGGCGGACCCTTCGCCCGTCCCAGTCCCGAACACGATCACCTCCGAGGAAACATCCGCTGTTAGAACATGATGAGCCACGTCCCCGCCCTCCCCATCGTTCAGCAGAATCCTCGAAAACACCTCCGCACCCGGAGTGAATCGCACATTCCCCGTCGGCTCCGTGATGAACCATCCCGTGTGGCTGCCATCCGCCTCCGTCGTGAACTCACCATGCCGGACATTCAAATCCTCAGGCAGGAAACGCGGCGAACTACCCGTGCGGATGAAATCCCCGCCGTTGCCCGTTGCGAAAATCATGTTCCCCGCTCCCTCAACCTCCGCCCCATCATCATCCGCCACCATCTGGTTCGCATATCGGTAGGTCGTGGCTGGCATCAAACCCTCAATCCTCAACAACGCCGCATGCGGCACCCGCTGCGAATTCTCCGGGTAAGCCCCCTGGATGAACGCGGGCATCACCAGCTCCGTTAGTCCCGCCACCCGCGTCACAAACGAACTCGCATCGCCAGTTAGACCATCCGCTTCAGCCGTCACCGTGAAAACACCCGCCGTCGGAAACACCAGATCATCGAAACTCGCAACGCCATTCACCGCATTGCGCGTCACCGTCCCGCCAAGCATCCCCGGCTGCCCTTGGATCGCCACCGTCACCGGACCATTGTAACTGTCCGCCATCACACCGTTGCTCCCCAACGCGTGCACCACCACCAACCCCGCCACCGATCCCGCCTGCGCCGTCTGCGGCACACTCGCCAAATTCAAAGACTCCGCCATCACCGGCCCCGCACTGATCTGAATGTCATCCAACCGCAACAACGGCCGCGACCCGCTCCCCCCGCGAAAATGATACCTCCACCTCACCTCAACCAACGGCTGGTTGTCCGCCGCCGCCGGCAACGAAACCGGACCCATCACCTGCGAGTGATTCGCCGAAGCACTTCTAACATACTCCACCGGCTGCCCCCCTGCATCCAACACATCCTGGAATGCCGAAACATTCCCCACCCGGTATTGCAAACGAATCCCATAATCCCTCTCGTTCGGCACAACCGTCCCACCCGTCCACCTCACCCGGATGTCCTGAACCGACTGCGTGTCCAACGAAAGCACCGCAGACCCCACAAAACCCGCGCCCGCTACCGCCTGCGGATTCCCAGTGTTGATGAATCCAACCCCCGCCTCCCCAAGCCCCACAATCCGGCTCCGCGTCGCCAAATCATACCCAAGCTCCCACCGCGCATCCATCGAAGCCGCCAGAACCGGATCCGCCACATCCGTCTGATAGAACGTCAGGTTCGGCGGACCGCTCCCGGCCGGCTCCGCAGCACTCCACTCCGAAAACGCATACGGCCCGGCCGTCGCCAAAGGATACGCAACCTGGAAATCCGCCGAATTCAGCGCACTCCACACCCCACCTGTTAAAAGCCGCGCGTTCACCGTCGAGTTCTCAACAAGCACCACCGAAGGTGACTGACTCTGCGTCAACGACAGATCGAACCGCAGATCACCGCTGCCGGCCGTAACCTGGTGAACCTCCACCGCGATCACATTGTTTCCAGCCACCAGGACTCCCGGAGCAATGCTGAAGGAATTCACCGTCAACTTGTTGTTTCCCTCAATCGCCGAAGACGCAAGCGTCGAATAACCGATCGTGCCCGTTGGCATGTTGGACCGGACAACTTCCGTCCCGTTGATGTAAACCACCGCTCCGTCATCTCGCACCAGACCCAGCGACAATCCGGTGATCGATGCGGGATTGGTCACATTGAACGATTTCCGAAAATACGTCGTGGGATACTTCGATCCGCTGTTAGGTCCGAAACTCACAACGGTCCCTTCATCACCCGTCCCATATCCGAGCGGCGCGTTCCCCGCCGGCCAAGTCGAATCATCATACGCCGGAGAAGCCCAGTTGGCCGCCGGCAGTGAACCAATATCCCGGTATTTCCAGCTCGATCCCACCGGGAACAAGGTCGTCGTAGTCGTCACCGCAGTGGATGCATTCGGTGATACGCCTCCTCCCGGCAACCGCGGATCCGTGCCGTCGACGGTGTAGTAAAGCGTGCCCGCACTACCGGAAATCGTCACCGCCTCCCCAGTCGCCACACTCCCTCCATGCTTCCCGAACACCGGCGCGTTCACCGACGGATAAAACCCCCGAGTCTTGAGCAAGTTCAGCAAATTGGTCGTCCGCTGCGGAAACAACCCCGTCCGGATCGTCTGCGCGGCACTCTCCCAATTCGTTGGTGTCCGGTACCCCCAACGCGCGCATTCCGCGATCAGGCTGTCCTGAATCTCCGCCATCCGCTTGTTCAACCGCGCCAGATTCCTCTCCGGCGTCAACGCACCGCCATTGAAAAAATGCCGGTGAATCCGGTCCGCCAGCAACATCCTGAAATCCGGATGCCCCTCGCTCACCAACGCTCCGAACAACCCGCCAGGCCCGGAATTATTCGTCCGGTCCAACGTCAACGCACTCGTCCGCAAAAACCCGTCCGCATCCGCCAGCCAGAACTTGAAACCCGTCCCCGGAGCATCAGGCCCCGCAGCCCGGAACTCGCTCTCGTTGTTCCCATAGAACCAAACCAGCATGAAATCGATCAAATGCGGAACATCCAACCGATCCCTAACAGCCATATACGAGTTGCGGTTCGCCCGCACCGTCTCCCACGCCGCCCGCTTGTCCGGATCCGGCGTCCCCGTAACGAAATTGTCCCCCACGTTGTCGTTGCCTCGAACCACCAGATAATCGTCATCACTCCCACCCAGATACCCCGCCAGGAAATCATCATCCAACCGCTCATGCGCGTTATACTGCCCCCAATAAACGCCGTTGATGTAAACATGCGCATACCTCCCGTGCGGATTCAGACTCCCCATCTCCAACATCGTGTCCTCAACGAACCGGTTGGACATGTAAAACCCGCGCTCCACCGCATCATGATTCCCCGCCGATAGATCAAGCGTGTCAATCCGGTCCAACGCCGGCATCCCGTTGTCAAAACCGCGAAACAACGGCGACTCCAGCTTCTTCGCCCCATATTCCGACCGGAAACGAACCCGATAGCTCTTCTTCGCGAAAGCCGTCCACGCACCACCAAACCGCGCAAGCCCCGCGTTCACCTGCACCGGCGGAGAACCATCCGGCAAAAACACCTCGATTGACGCGGGACGCTCGATGTAATCATCCGGCAACGTCGGAACTGTTAGAGAAATCGTCGGAATCTGCGTCAGACCATTCCGCAACCTCGTCGATAGCGCCCCCTGCGTGTAGGTCGTATTCATCAGCGGCGAACTCATCACGCTGTCGCGAAACAGATAGGTATGCGTCTCCGTCGCCGGCGAAACATAACCTGCCCGCCTCACTCCCGCTCGCACCGCCACCAATCCGTTCACCGCGATCGGCCCCACATAAGGCACAGACGGCTCCGTCCCGTCGGTCGAATACAACAGCTCGGCCGCAGGATCCGGATGACTCAGCGTCAACGAAAACGCGGCATCATAAAACCCACGCGCATGACTGAAAACCGGGGCCGCCAGCCAACCCTCCACACGCTCCGCCAGATTGTGCCCGCGCGGCGTCGGTGTTAGATAACCCGTCGTCCCATCCAAAGCCCGCCCATAAGCCAGATCATCGCGCTGGGCGGGATAATCATAAACCGCATCCAGAACCTGCCCGCCAGGAGCGGTTAGAACCACCGACTCTCCCAAGGCCGAAAGACTGAAATTCGAATGCAGATTCCCGAACGGATCCACCGAAATCGGATCACCCGAAGCAAAAACAATCAAATGCCCGTTCGCCGGAATCGTCGTCCCGCCCGGGAAAACCCACTTGAACGGATTCCCTGCCGAGTCACTCAACCCGTGCCCAGTCAAATCCACCGCAACCCCGTTCGGATTGTGCAACTCGATCCAATCCGGCTCCTGTCCATACCCGTCTGTTAGCGAGAACTGGTTCGACGCCACAAACTCGCTGACCCTCACCGGCAACATCTGCCCGTCCACCACCACCGTCACCGCCCGCGTCACCTGACCATCATGATTCTCTCCCACTAACAAATACTCCGTCGTCACCGCAGGTGACACCATCACCGATCCCGCTCCCTCAGCATCCACAAACTCCCCCACCGAGCCGAATCCCGGATAAAGCGCAAGCCTCCTCAAATCCTCCTCCTGCCACGTCAGCGTCGTCATCTCACCACCGAGAATCGAAGCCGGTGTCGCCACAAACGATGGAATCCCAATCACCCCTGCATTCACTCCGAACGCCTGCACCTCCCTCAACCGCAACAACCACTCGATCCCGCCATTCGCCGAAGTCCGCTCCTTGTTCTCCAATCCTACACGCACATATCGCGCAGAAACCGGCCCCGGCAAAGCAATGTCGAAATCAGCGGACGTCCCGCTCAGCTTCTTCGAGAAAACCGACTCGTGATTCTCATCAAACAACCGCAACGTCGCATGCGTAAGCCGCTGCTGGTCCGCCCCGCTGTCAAACGCCACCACACGCACGCTGTAAAGCGCCCGCTCCTGCCCCAGATCCGTCTCCCAATACCCGTCCACTGTCGCAGTCGTCGTCTCTGTAAACGTCGCGTGGTTCCCATCGTTCGCCAACGCCGGCGATGGCAACGAATCCGTTAGACGAACCATGTAGGACGGCGTGTTCAGCGCATGATTGATCCCCGTGAAAACATTCACCCCACCCAGCGAAACCACGCGGTCTCCAAATCCGTTCGTCGCGTTGTTCTCCAAACCGATCCGCACAAACTTCACATCCGCTGTGTTGGCCGGAACATCGAAACCCCACGTCCCACCCACGCCGGGGTGACTCACCGTCGCACTTGCCACCGTGTTGGAATCAGCATCCAGCAAACGCATCACCAACCCGCCAACCCGCGTCGAAGTCGTCCCGTTCGGCGCGACAATCTCAATCCTCGTCAATGGCCGCTCCCGATCCAACGTCAGCAACCAGTGACTGTCCGTTAAATTCTGCGTCTGGCTGCTCGTCGCCCAGTTCCCATCAATCGCCAGACTCGCCGCGTTCGCACCGTTCGTCGAAGACTGCGTCACAACCCCGATCGCCGCCAAATTCAACGGACCCGCTTCCGGCGACGGGTCTCCGATCACACGCCAATCCGCCAATCCCAACCGATGATCACCCAAACCATTCAACTGTCCGCTCGGATGATCAATCCGCATCAACCGCGCATCAATCCCCAGCGGCAGGAAAAACGCCCACGTCCCCCCGGGCTCCACCGATGGCACCATCCCCTCATAAAGCAACTGCTCGTCCAATCCATACACCCGCAACCGAGCCCCATCCAGAATCCCATCATACTCCGCACCCATCGGTGCGGTTAGATCGATCCGCGATGTCCTCACCTTCCGATCCAACTCCAACTCGATGTAGGCCCCCTCCACATCCGCAGTCACTCCAAACGTCGCCGCGTTTCCATCGACCAACGATGCCAGCGCCGCCCCGGAACCGGAAACCCTGGCCTCCGCCATCGATGGCAGATTCAACGCCGGATGATTCAGCGTCGTCGCTGGATCCGAAGTATCAAACGTCCAACTCCCAACACCCGTCCGGCTCTCCTGATCCGTCGCCTCCGCCCGCACGCTATAAAACCGGTTCGGCAACAGCGCGAAACTCGAGGTCACCGTCCGGCTCTGCGCCGTTCCGCCGATGCTCAACGTGTTCGTAATCTCCTCCCCGTTCAAAAACAACCGGATGCCACCCGTCCCAACCGTGTTCGGCGAAACCGTCTGAACCGAAAATCCAAGCCCACCCCCCACCGGATGAAACGTCGTCCCAGCCGCGGGAACCAACGAAGTGATCTGTGGTGGCAACTCCGACAACGGAACCAGAATCGAAGACGGACTCGCACCCGACGCCAGCTCCGCGATCTGCAATGAATCCAACGCCGTCGAAAAAATCGCCAGATCATCAATCATCCCCTTCAGCCCTCCCGTTGAAGAACCACCCTGCTGACCTAACAAAACACTCGTCCAGTCACCCAGAAGTGCCGAAACTCCTGAACTCTGCGAAGCCACCATCACCCCATTGATCCAAATCTGCTTCGCTCCACCATTCTTGATCAATGCGACGTGCGTCCAGTTCTGCCAGCTATTGGAAGGATTCACCGACAACCTCTGCGCTGGAACCGCACAACAACCGGACGTATCAAAATAAATGTTATTGTCACCCCATGGAAGATGAACCTGAAATCCACGATTCGTCCCAGTTGCCGACGCAGAATTGAACCAAATCGAGGAGGAATTGCTCACCGCCGTATTCCACCGCTGCCACATCACCACGCTCAACTGGTCACCCGCCAAATTCCGGCTGTTCAACAACGCCATGAACGCTGCATCGCTAATCGTCGCCGAATTGCTCCCGGATGTGCCGAAATTCATCGCCCGATCACCTGCCTGCTCCGAACGCCCGCCACCGTTGGAACTGAAAGTAGTCCCTCCCTGATAGACAATCGGAACCCCCATCAGCAGATCCGCCGATTGCCCGGCAATAGCCGTGCTGTTGAAATCCCATATCCCCAGCGCATCATCAGGATCCACCGGCGTGAATGCGTCAACAGGCAACCTCATCAGCCCGAAAAGGAAACCGATCACGGCCACCACATGAACTCGGAACGAGGGCTTGGAAAAACAATGGGATTTCACCGGTTCACTGGGTTTTGGGATTTCGTTCGCACTTGTCACGCAATCACCGCGCCAATCCTGCGAACACCGGAACAACACACGCGATTCGCTGCCATGGAAAGCAGGAAACATCGGCACCTCAACCGTTCCACTCAAATGCGATGGAAATCAAGGACCGATCAGCGGAATCTGCACGTTGCTGCTGATCTTCCCTACCTTCAGATAGCCGTCCGTCGCCCCGAACAGATAAGTCGGCTCGCCCTCCTCGATCAACAACGCCGGCCGCTCGATCTTGAAATCGCTCAGCCCACCCCCCTCCAATCGAAACCGCCCACCCAACACCGAGGGATGCTTCGCTGGACGCCAATCCAAGCCATCCACCGACTCAAACAGACAGATCCCACCCTCCGCCCCGGTGAAGGTCCCCACCACATCACGCGTCACCGCATAGTAACGGTCCCCATATTTCCGGCTGTGAAAAATGAACGGATCCTCCGCCACCATCCAATGCGCCCCGGGTTTCTCCGCTTCGAAAATCCGACCCGCCCTCTTCTCATAACGCCCCTCCGGATGATCCGCCATCGCAACCCCATACCGGACCTTTCCTCCCATCTCCTTCCCCTCCTGAATCTCCACCGCCTTGTAAACCAACAGAACCCCACCATCCGGCCGCACGCACGCCGCAGGATTCGTCACACACAATGAATCAAAGACCTTCCGATCCGCACTGATACTCACGATCGGCTCATCCAACCTGGTCCACGGACCTACCGGATTCTCCGCCCACGCCACACCAATCCGCTGGTGGTTCCGGTGCATCGGATAACTTTTCCCGTCCCCATGATTTCCCATGTAATAAAGATAATACTTACCCTCGTGGAAAAACGCGTTCGCATTGTGCGTCACGTCCGCATCCCAATACTTCCTACCCGTGGCCGGATTCACCCCTCGCCTCGGCAGCGCCACATTCACATGACGGAAAGGCCCCGCCGGCCCGTCAGACACCGCATACGCAATCTCCGAATGAATCGCCCACCCCGGCGCAAATCCCACCTTCACCGGCCAGCGCGAATAAAACAGATGATACTTCCCATCCGGCCCCTTCACCGGTGCCCCACACCAAACAAAATGGTCGCTCAACTCGAACCGATTCGCCCCCGGCAACGGACGCACCCGATCCCCCAGATTCAAATCCCCACCCGCATCCTGCGCTGCAAGAGATGACAAAAACAAAGCCGCAATGAAAAACAACAAACGCATCATCAAAATCAGGTTAACCCCATCAAACCATCGGGCACACCGCTACAGCCAACAACCCCCGCTTCTATCATTGCAAGATCACCTTTCCCCTCCACCAACCCGCCCCCGTTTGGCGAGTCAATGCTTCGTCTAATCCCAAACCCACCCTTACTGCCCTACCCGCAAGCAGAACCCTCCAACTCTCACGCCAGAATTCCCTTTACCACCCGCGTCCCAGTCTTGGTGATATTGGAAAGCCGCTGCGGAACACCTTGCGCCGGATAGTTCAGCTTCTCGTGATCAAATCCCATCCGGTCGAGAATCGTCGCATGCAAATCATGCACAGAAACCTTATCCTTCATCGCCTCATAACCAATCGGATCGGTCTCACCATAACTCAGACCCGGCTTGATCCCCCCACCCGCCATCCAGATCGTGAAACACCCCGGATTGTGGTCGCGTCCCACAAGCTGCATCTCGCTGCCACCACGGTTCTCACGCATCGGCGTGCGCCCGAACTCACCTCCCCAGATCACCAGCGTATCATCCAGCAACCCGCGCTGCTTGAGATCCTTCAACAGAGCGGTCATCGGTTGATCAACCTCCTTGCATCGGTCGTTGAATCCCGCATTGAGCGCCTCGTTCGCCCCCGCTCCATGTGAATCCCACCCCCAATGGAACAACTGGATATAACGCACCCCTCGCTCCGCCAAACGCCGGGCCAGCAAACAATTGTTCGCAAACGACTCCTTCCCCGGCTCCGTGCCATACATCTGGTGAATACTCTCCGACTCTCCCTTCAGATCAAACGCATCCGTCGCATGCGTCTGCATCCGGAATGCCATCTCATACTGCGCGATCCGCGTCAGCGTCTCAGGATCACCAACCTCCTGCGCGATCCGCTGGTTGATCTTGTCCAGCGCATCAAGCGTCCGCCGCCGCTGCGAACTGGAAACCCCGTCCGGATTCTGCAGATAAAGCACCGGCTCACCCTGCGATCGGCATTGCACACCCTGATAGACCGACGGCAGATACCCCGCCCCCCACACCGATTTCCCCGCATCGGGGTTCTTCCCGCCCGATGTCAGCACGATGAATCCAGGCAAATTCTGGTTCTCGGTTCCTAGCCCGTATGTCGCCCACGCCCCGATTGATGGCGACCCCAAATTCTGCGATCCCGTATGCACCAACAACTGCGCCGGACCATGATTGAACTGGTCCGTGTGCATCGACTTGATGAAACACACATCATCCACCACCGAGCTGAAATGCGGCAACCGGTCCGATACCCAAGCACCGCTCTGCCCATGCTGCTTGAACGGAAACTGCGGACCTAACATCTTCGGAACACCCTGAATGAATGCGAACTGCTTCCCTTCAAGGAATTCCTTCGGGCACTCCTTCCCATCAAGCCGCGCAAGCTCCGGCTTGTAATCAAACAACTCATGCTGCGACGGCGCACCCGCCATGTGCAGATAGATCACCCGCTTCGCCTTCGGCGCGAAATGCGGCATCGCCGGCGCGAACGGATTCGCCGCATCCTTCACCAACGGCCCCGATGCTCCCCAAACCTTGCCCGCCAACGTCGAAAGCCACATCGCACCCAAACCGGTCGAGCACTTCGACAGGAAATGGCGCCGCGTCACATGCTGCAACCGCGTGTATTCAAGTTCCGGAATCATGGTCGTAATATCTATTTGGTTAGGGCGGAATCAAGATTCAGCAGCGTATTGCCTACCAACACCAGTGCCGCTTCATCCGGTGTTGCTCCCAACTTGGCCGACTCCGCTGGCGTCGCGGCATACTCGCTCTGAGCATCAGCATGCAACTTCGCAAGATCATCCAGAATCGCCGGCGTTGCGGACTGCTGCGTGACCACCCGGTATCCAAACGCAAGACGCTCGCGCAAATCCCCGGAATGCCCAGTCATCCGCTTCACCAACGCCTTCGCCGCCTCAAGGTGCGCAGGATCATTCAAAGTCACCAACGCTTGCAATGGCGTGTTGGTGGAAATCCGCCGCGCGGTGCAAAGATCACGGCTCGGCGCATCGAATGTTAGAAACCCGGGAAATCCGCTGGTCCGCCGCGAGTAGGTGTAAATCCCACGCCGATACCGGTCCTCGCCCTGCGACTCGTTCCACGCCATCCCGCTGTAAACAGCATTCCAAACCCCCGCAGGCTGTGGCGGATACACCGGTGGCCCATGCATCTTCGCAGATAGCAATCCTCCCGCTGCCAGCGCCTGATCCCGCACCATCTCCGCCGTCAAACGCAACCGCGGACCCCGCGCCAGCAGCTTGTTCATCGGATCACGCTTCGCCAGATCACCACTCACCCGATGCGACTGCCGGTAAGTCGATGAAAGCGCGATCTCCCGCAAAAACGACTTCATCGACCACTTGTGCTCCCCCTGCAATCTCAACGCCAGATGATCTAACAGCTCTGGATGCGTCGGCGGCGTGCCCGAGGTCCCGAAGTCCTCCGCAGTCTCCACAATCCCGATACCGAACATCTCACCCCACAAGCGGTTGGCCAACACCCGCGCCGTCAGCGGGTTCTCTCCATCCACCAGCCACTTCGCCATATCAAGCCGCGTTGCCGCCGCATCATGCAGCTCCGAACTCAACAACGACGGCAACCCCGGCTTCACCGCATCATCCTTCGTCAACCGGTTGCCCCGGGCAAACACCCGCGTCTCACGCGCCCCCGCGGCAGGCCGCTCCAGCATCACCGGAACATCCATCCCGGGAATCTGCCCATGCCGCTGCCGCATCTGCCCCAACTCCGCCCACTGCGCCGCCCGCGCCGGATCCTGCACCACCGCCGTCCATTCCGGCCTGTTGGAAAAATCCACCGCGAACCGCCTCACCGGTGTCCCTTGATTCCCAGTCGTCGAAAGCCCCTGCCGCATCGAGACCTCCAACCGCACACCCTCCGCCACCACCACCGGTGCCGCAGGCACAAACACGAACCATCGCGGCGAATGCAGTTTCGGATAATCCCCAACATTCCCGCCCGCATTCGGCTCATGCGGCCCTGCCAGGAAGTCCGCAAATACCTCCTTCATCTCCACCTTCGTCGCCACTCCCGCGGCATCCACTAAATTCACCGTAAACTCATTCACGAACGACCCCCGCTCAGGCCACTTCTTCGGATCATCACTCTCCGGCAAAATCTGCAATCTCAATGCCGTGAAACCCTGCGCCGGCCCGGAAACCTTGTGGATATTCCCCGCAGGAAACGTCCCCTCCGCACGAACAATCCCATCATCACCAGCAATCAACTTCCCATGCGTCGGCGCGAACTGATCCGCCTTGAACCGCCACCAATCCGCCGTCGATGCCGCCAGCGAACTCCCACCCTCATTGATCTGCTGCCGCAACGCCCGCGACCGCACCTCCAACGACGATGCCTCATCCCTCAACGCAGGATCATTCGCGATCCGCATCTTCGGAAAATCATCATCCAGATCCGTATCCTCGCTGCTGTTGAAAAACGCCGCGAACCGATAGAAATCCTCGTGCGGAATCGGATCATACGGATGCGAATGACACTGCACACATCCGAAAGTCGTCGCCTGCCACGTCGTCCACGTCGTGCTCACCCGGTCGATCACAGCCGCCACCCGGAACTCCTCATCGTCCGTCCCACCCTCCGTATTCGTCTGCGTGTTGCGATGAAACGCCGTCGCCAACCGCTGGTCCGCCGTCGGATTCGGCAGCAAGTCCCCCGCCAACTGCTCGATCGTGAACTGATCGTAAGGCATGTCCGCATTGAACGCCCGGATCACCCAATCCCGGAACGGCCAGATATCACGGTGCGGGTCCTTCTCAAACCCATACGTGTCGGAATAACGCGCCAGATCCAACCACATCGCCGCCCAACGCTCGCCAAACCGCGGCGAACCTAACAAACGATCCACCACCGCCACCCGCGCGCCATTCGCATCCGCCGCAAAGGCCGCCTCGAAGGCCGCAAGCTCCTCCATCGACGGCGGCACTCCTGTTAGATCGAACGAAACCCGCCGCAACCACTCCGCCGGCGGCGCCTCCGGGGACGGAGCAAGCTTCTCCCGCTCCAACCGACCGAGAACATGCGCGTCAAACGGCACCGAAACCCACCCGCTGTTGGAAACCTTCGGCGCACCCGAATCCACCGGTGGCATGAACGCCCAATGATCCTGCCACTTCGCACCCTCGCGAATCCACTGCTCCACCAGCGCGATCTCCTCCTTCGAAAGCGGCGGCCCGTGCTTCGGCTGCGGCATCACCTCATCCGGATCGCTGCTCTTGATCCGCCGAACCATCTCCGACAACTCCGGCTTTCCCGGAACAATCGTCGCATTCCCCGACTCACCCTTCCCCAAGGCCTTCTCACGGAAAATGAAAGACACATCCCCCGCCTCCTTCACCCCGCCATGGCACGCCGTGCAATGCTTCGTCAAAAGCGGCCGAATGTCGCGGTTGAACCGAACCTCCTCCGCGAAACACAAAGCAGGAAAAACCACCGCAACCAATGCGAAAAATGCCAATCGAGGAAACATCATGAAATCTTGACCCGATACGTCACCAAAGCCCCCGATTGTTTCACCCGCAAGGGCGAATCACCCACCCCACTCCGAACTCGCCGAAACATCCACCGCCCATTCACCGTTTTCACCCAATGCGCCATCTGCTCCACCTCCCGCTCGGCTTCCTCGTCCTCCCGCTCACCGCCGCCCCAGTCTTCATCGGCACCGGCGGTGGCGATGCCAAAGGCATCTACCGCGCGGACTTCGACGCCGCCTCCGGCAAACTCACCGCCCCCACCCTCGCCGCCGAATACAACTCCCCTGGCTTCCTTGCCCTCCATCCGGAAAAACCCATCCTCTACTCCATCGGCAACCCCAAAAAACCCTTCCCTAACGGCTCCGGCTCCGTCGCCGCCTTCTCCATCGCCGACGACCACTCGCTGAAATTCCTCGCCGATGCCTCATGCGGCGGACGCGGCCCCTGCCACCTCGTCGTCGATGCCACCGGAAAAACCCTCGCCGTCGCCAACTACGGCGATGGCAGCATCGTCACCATCACCCTCGACAAGGACGGACTCCCCGGCAAAGCCGCCAGCATCATCCTCAACAAGGGAGAAGGCCCCAACACCCAACGCCAGGACGGCCCCCACGCCCACGGCCTCTACTTCGACAAAGCCAACAAACACCTCTTCGTCCCCGACCTCGGTCTCGACACCACCCTCGTCTATCAGTTCGACGCCGGAACCTCCGTCATCCGCCCACACAACCCCGTCGGCCTCAAATCCGCACCCGGTGCCGGACCCCGCCACATGGACTTCTCACCCGACGAAAAACACGCCTACGTCATCAACGAACTCGACAACACCATACTCGCCGCATCCTACAACGCGGAAAAGGGCACACTAACAGAAATTCAGACCGTCCCCACACTCCCCGCCGATTTCAAAGGCCAGAACACCACCGCCGAAATCGAAGTCCACTCCAACGGAAAATTCGTCTACGGCTCCAACCGCGGCCACGACTCCATCGTCGTCTACGCCCGCGATCCGGAAACCGGCAAACTCACCTTTGTCCAACACGCCCCCTGCGGCGGAAAAACCCCGCGCCACTTCGCCATCGACCCCTCCGGCAAATGGCTCCTCTGCGGCCATCAAGGATCCAACACCATCAGCGTGCTCCCCCTCGATCCCGCCACCGGCAAACTCGGAGCCCCAACCTCAACCGTCGATTGCCCGGCTCCCATCTGCATCCTCTTCCCACGCTGACCGATCACACATCAGCGTTTCGCCACCCACTTCACCGCGTTCGCGATCACCTTCTGATAGGCCGGATTGTCATGCGCCTCAGCCGCGTGGCCATGCGTGATGCAGACAATCTTCGCCTTCTCATCCTTCACCACCCACACGCTCGCATGCGGCACCTTCGTGCGATCATCCGCAGCATTCTCAGCCAGAATCTCCACCTTCGCCCCCTCACCGAACTGGTGGTGATAACTCTCATCCGTGATCTTGAAAGTCGCCGGCACCCCCGCCATCACCGGATGCTCCGCATTCTTCACCGTCACCTCGATCTCACCATAACCGTGCCCCGCCGAGCCGCCCGCCACAAAGCGCTGATTGTATCCCTCCCACGGATGCACCCACGCCCCCGCATGCAAAATCACCAATCCCTTCCCAGCATCCGCATGATCATTCAGCGCCTTCTGAAATGGCGCACGCCCCCACTGCGGATGATTCCCTGAGAAAACAATCACGTCCGCCTCCGGAGCCAACTTCAACGCCTCATCCAGATTCGGCGTGGCGGCCACATCCATCCCTCCCGCTGCCTTCAACGTCTGCAAATCCGTCCCCAGGAAATACTTCGGGAAATCATGCGAACTCCCCGAGCCCACCAACAACACCCGCAGCTGATCCGCCTTCTTTTCCCCGAAACTCAAGCCCATCGGCTCGATGCTATCCGGCGCTGCAGCAAAAATCAGAAGCGATCCGAAAATGGCCGCGCCGATCGTGACGGCGCCCTTTGAAATGGGTGATGGAGTCTTCATGAGTTGGCGGAATCTTCCACCTACTTCCGGCCCCGTCACGTTCTTTCTTCAAGCCCTCAGCGAACACCACGGCTCCTCCGCACTCACATCCACCAGAAACGGTCCCTCGCACGCCGCAGGCGCCAAAATAGCCAAAATCACCGAATCACCATCCCACGCGTTGAACGTCGCATGCACCACCCCAGCCGGAATATGCGCCACCTCTCCCGCTTTCATTACCCGCTTTTCACGATCCACCCACTGCTCCACCTCGCCCTCCAACACATAAATCACCTCCTCCAACTCCGGATGATGATGAAAGTGATGCCCCTCCCCCGCGGGCAATATCGCCCGGCAAATCTGCAAACCCTTCGTCTCCGCAATCTCCGGACGGCAAACCCAATGGTTCGTCCGCCCCTTGAAATCCTCCTTGATCGACTCGTTCTCCGTGATGAATGCGTGCTTTTTCATAAAGTTTGTTAGATCAAAAACCCTTCATCGCCCGCTCCACCTGCTCCGCAAGCAAGTCCCCCGCCCTCGCGATCAAAACCTCCAGCGGCAATCCCGTATCAGCCAACGCATGAATCGACCGGAAAATCCCACTCCCCCTCGCCGCCTCATCCGCCTGCCCGCAAAACGCCATCGCCACCACCCCGCGCCGTTGCGCCAACTTCGCCAACCCCACCGGCCCCTTCCCGGAAAGACTCTGGATATCCAGCGATCCCTCACCCGTCAGCAAACCATCACAACTCCCCAACCGCTCCTCCAACCCTAACAAATCCGCCACCAGATCAAATCCCGACTCCAGCCTCGCCCGCGTGAAATGCATCAGCCCGAACCCCAATCCACCCGCAGCCCCCGCTCCCGGCATCGCCGCCACCCCTTCGCCACCGCTCAGCTCCACCACCCGCGCCATCGCCGCCTCCAATCCCGTTAGATCATCCTCCCGCGCACCCTTCTGCCTTGAAAACACCGCCGTCGCCCCGCGTTCACCTAACAGCGGATTGTCCACATCGCACGCCGCCACCATCTCCGGCAGCTTGATCATGCCGGAAACATCCACCCGCACCACCTCACCCATCCGCGCCGGACACGGCTCCACCTCGTTCCCCACTCCAGCGAAAAACCGCACACCCAACGCCGCCGCCCGCCCGCACCCGCCCTCAGTCGTCGCACTCCC
>SXGQ01396614.1_pt1 | contig 34305 bp, 50 predicted proteins | sample 3178371 | NCBI WGS metagenome assembly SXGQ01 (sample SAMN11356859, study PRJNA531348) | freshwater metagenome | isolation source: freshwater sample F1-20 | place: China: Fuxian Lake, Yuxi | collected 2017-12-25 | reverse complement strand
GCCAACCGCTGTTGAAGATCCTGGGCTTGAGCTCGATTTTGAGCTTCTTGCAACGACAAGCCTTGCGACAGGTTTTGAGCAACCGCCTGGTTGTAAAGGCCCAGCTGGGTCGCGCCCATTCCAAAAGTTGACTGTCGGGCTTGGTTCAATAGCGCAGCTTGCGCTTGCGCTTCCTGGAAGCCCTGGCCTCGAGCGGCTAAATCGACGTTGATTCCCTGCAAGGCTGCTTGCGAAACCAAATCGTTTTCTTGCTGGGCAAGCTGGGTCATTGCCTCCCGGTATGCTTCCGATCCTCGAGGAATGCCTTGGTTTGCAAGCTGGTTTTCTAATGCAGCTCGACGGCTTTCTATTTGCGGCATTAATCGGCCAAGAATTGCCTGTTGTGCCGTTGTTCCTGCCGCCACCGGCATGGCCGCGACGTTGCGCAAATCAAGGCGCTCTTGAAGCTGTTGCGCGGGCACAAACCCTTGGGCATACCCGTATTGGCCTTCCTGCGGCCCGTAGGACACGCCGCCAACACCGCCAAGGTTTGCCCCTGCGATCTCACCTGGAGCCGCTGGGCCAGCCCCTGCTAAGCCATACATTCCTGCCGTAGGCCCTTGCGCAATCCCTCGCCCACCCTCCAGGCTTGGCGTGTAAACATTTAACCCACTCGGGCCACCGGCTGCCTGGCCAAATGCCATCAAATTTGGGCCGGTTGGCAATGCCTCTCGAGCAAACCCTGTCCGATAGTCAGCCGATAGGGTTGGCGCTGCTCCGATTTCGCCATATCCGCTAAGCCGTTGCGCCATCTCTGGCAAATCGGGTCGGAATGGGGTTTCGAACTGCGGAGCAACCGTCGCAAACGCTTTTTCGCCCAGGCGGGCGTACTGTTCTTGGACGCGCTGCTGCGCTTTAATTGCCGCTTCAGCTTCTGGATTAAGGTACTGCTCAATGAACGGAGTATCTAAATCCGTCATCGTGGTGAACTGTTCTTTAGTCGGCGCTATCGGCTTCGGCCGCGGCATTCTGCCGAGCATGACGTTGCCGCCACGGTACAAATCTGCATCGCCACCGGGGAAATACTCTTCCTGGCCGCCCTGGGATTCTTCCCATTGCTTTAGCTGATTCTGATAGTCGGCCATCGCCTTGTCGTAGGCGGTCTGGTCAAACGTCGAGCGACCATAGGTCACTTTCTGGCCGCCCAAAGGCCCAGAAATGTTTGGGTTTGCCAGCCGAGCCTGGAGACGCGCCGCCTCGAGGTTGGCCTGGCCTTGGGCTTGCGCAGCCCCGGTGTAATCCGGTGGCGGGGGCGCTTTCGGCGGTTTTGATGTCAGCGCTTTAACGCCGCCCGCCGCTCCTAATACTGCTAATGTTGTTGCAAGACCCATTACGCAACCTCTCTAAAAAAAGAGCGCTCCATCGGTTTGTAACCTTGCCGCGCATATAAATTTGCAAATTGGCTGGTTTTTTCGTTTTCAAGCGCAACCATAATTAAGGCTTTTGCGCCACGCTCAGCCGCCCATTTCTCAATTTCTTGGTACAAAATTTTTCCAACCCCATTTCCTCGAGCGGTAGGCTCAAGCCACCACCAAGTTTCCTGTGCTGAAATGAAATTGGGGTTGAAATACATAGGAAAAACGATTGCGCCCGCCATTCCGATCGGCTGACCATCATCTTCTGCAATCCACGCCCCAAGATCGGGGTTTTCCATTGCGTTTTTGTAGAAGCCTCGGAATGCCGGTTCGTCAAATGGAACCACATTGCCCATTGGGGTAGACGCAAGGAAATTGCGAGCCATTGGAATGTAGGCCTCCAGGTCGTCCATCGTCGCTCGACGTACCACCAAGCTCATATGCCCGCCCATCCCAGCTGGTAAACGACATCGGTTGATGCCCATTGGATACTAAGTTTGTTGGAGCTGCTGTTGAACTGAATTCCACCGCAGAACCCAACACCCGTCACACCCTGCCAGTTGTTTTGTATCTCAAGGTCTGACCCCCAGATTGCAGAATTCCAAAGCCCGCTGTCCCAAAGGCCGACCACAGGAGGGGTAAAAGACAGCGGGGCCACGTTGTCGGCAATGTTGAAGTCAACAGCAATGCCAAGAGTCACCGCCGGAGTGCCATTTGTAAAAATGGATGGCCTGGCGCGGGTAAAAATCTTTTTTACGCCCCGCGTTTCGAAATAATTAAAGGCTTGGAGACAACGGCCAAGGATGTTATTTGTGTCATCAATGTAGCCGGTCGATCCGGTTGTCCAGGCTTTCGCTACAAATGTTGCGCCGCCCCAATAGGGCTCATCGTTAAGTAGAGCCCAATGGAACGCATACCAGCCTGTAAACTTGCACCAGGCTTTGGTGATGTTGTTCATCACAAACTGTTCCTGGCCGCCTTCGCGTACCGGAACATTCACGATCAAGGCGTTGTTTTTCGGGTTGTACAACATACACCACCCGAAATTGTTGCCATAGGTTGCAGCGGCCGACGCAAAAGCGCCTTGAATTTTGTCAGACAACGCGACCCTGGGATCTAATCGAGAGGATTGCAGCGCTGACGCTAACGGGATCAACCCGTCTAGGCTTAACACCAAAAGGTCGCCGCCATACTTGAGTAGGCAGCGCTCACTAATTGGAGCACCTACAACCCATACGCCGATCAGCGCCCAGGTTGAGACGGAAGCCGGATCAGTGCCGCGATATACGATGACTTCGCCGTTGTTTGTGACAAAGACCAGGTTATCGTCTACGCCGTAACCCGCGTCGATCGTCCAGCTTGCCATTGATACAAGGTAGCCGCCGAGCCTCGCAATCGCCGAAAGATCAAATGATTGTGCAGCGCCGCCGACGCTCGAGGTCGGTAGATACCAAGCTTTAAGAGTGTTTTTTTGGATAAACCACATCCGATTTTTAAACAAAGTCGGATGCGTAAGCGTTGTGGTCGTTACGCCAGTAATTGCTGGGCTTGACGCGCCATCAATCGCCGTCCAGGTAGTGCCGTTGTAGAGCTGGGGCTTATCAACCCCGTTTGCGGCATACATATAGCTGCCGCCCGAGGTCGTGACATTGGTGTACTCCCAACGGCTGTTGGCTAACCCCGAAACCGCCGCTGCACCAATCGGCCCCGCCGCGGTTGCGTTGTAAAACTTACCGTCTGACACCGCCCAGAGCTCATCGGTCGTTGCGCCCGAATACGTCATCAAGGTTTCTACGTCATCGGGAAACCCGGTCGCGTGTTTGGTGTAACCACCGCGGAGGTTGACGTTTGAAACGCTCGGAAAGTAATTCTCGAGCACTACCGCATCGGTCGGTGCCATGTTGGCAAGCGAATCCCTGGCGTTCCAACCACCAACCGGCGACGGGATTGAGGCCACATTGGCCCGAGCCCGCTGAACCAATCTTCGCCCTGCAACAGCCATTAGAAGTTTTGTGCTCCGTAACCGCTATCTGGGATGTTGTCGTAACCGATCAGCACCGTGCCAGGCCGCGGGGCAAACGACAGGTTTGCCGCCCCCGTATCCTGGGCGATTGCTGTATCAAGCTCCATCAAGTAATCGCGGAAAATCGCCGTCGTATCAAAACCCTTGGCTTCGAAATACTTGAGCTTGGTTGATAGCACCATCACGCGATCGGGATAGATGCAAGTGTCTGTATCGGCCGTAAAGCTTGTTTTGGGAGCGCCTGTAACGCTTCGTGCCCAGGACACGCTGCGGTATTCAAAGCCGAGCAGCTCGCCCGCATTCATGCCTGGCCAAATCTGGAAATACGGGCCGAGGAGGCGGTAACGAATGCGCGGGCCGGTCGAGATATAACCTGAGAGCAGCCATTCCCATTGCTGCGGGCTCTCAGGGCCAAGCATTTCCCAGCGCTTTGACTTATCCCAGTGAGTACGGTTTACCGAGGAATTGTAGTCAGCTGGTAAACCGTACTTGACCTTTTGGAAGATCAGATCGCCACCAACCTGGCCTTCTGTTGGCTGATAGTTGATCGTGACCTGGGAGGCGCTATCGACGCTGGTGATATAAGTCGCATTCGGAATGCCCACGCCCTGCACCTGGTACGTTGTATCCAGGCCCGCCGTGCTCGGTATGCCGGTGATCGTGTACGCCGAGGATGTCCAGGTGCCGGTTGTCGAAATCGCCTCGGTGTAAAAGGTGTGCTGCTTTGTCAGCTCGCGCCAATCGGCCCGACGCAACAGCTCATACCCGGTCGCGTTCATCAGAGCTTGAATCTGAACAACGTCCTGGTTGGGGTTTCCTGCCACCGTTGATGGAATTGGCAAACCCAGCTCAGCAGTGACTTGCTGAACGAGCTGTAGCATCGTGGTCGTGCTCATCGACTATCCCTCCGCGACCTTTTTTGGCCGCCCAGGCTTGCGAGCGGTAAGCGCAGCCATTTGCGCCTGGAGCTCTGCAAGCTGACGTTTGGTTTCCTCGAGCTCGCCCTGGGTTTCCTGGCGGTTTCGGCGATTTAAATACGCCTTCGCCCGCTCACGCAATCCAGGGCCGCCCATTCCCAGGCGCTGGAGCTGCTGGTCAGATGCACCAGCCACTTGCTCCACCGTCTGAAACTTCAAAATATGTAACTCCTCAATATGCCCGCGGGTTAACTCCTCGGGGGCATCCTGATTCCACTTCGATAGCGGAATACCAATTACCTGGGGCGCGTCTTTTTCGCTCTGCTTCATCTGGAAATACAGCCACTGCCGCGGGAACCGCGCTTTGTGATCCTCGCGAACCGGCTGCTCGATGATGTTGGTCTTATCGCCAGGAATGTTGATCCTGACAAAAGGCTTGCCTTCCCATCCTTTGGCATCGGTAATGTAAAACTCGACGTGCAACTGCTCGTCACCATTTGGAACATCGCTATCTAAGGGCATCGTCTTTCTCCTGTGGGGTTACAGACTGACTTCATTCACGGTCAATATCACGGCTGGTATGCCGGGATAGACCGACGTTGCTGACGCGGCAAGCAGAACGGTGTCAACGTCATCTGCCGTCCACATCAATTCAAAATACTGTCCGGCTGTCATGGACAGCATAAAATTCCACGCGGCAACGGTTTCTGCATCGTTACCTTTAATTCGCAGCGTAGATGCGGAATCGGGGACGTTTGTACCGTTTACCCGCGCCCATATCCACACTTGCTGGTCGCCGCCCGAGGTGTTGTCTACCTGTGCGGAGAACTGTATGTCATATACGCCTGTATCTTCTACAACGACTCGAGACGCGGGTGATCCAATGGACACGCCATAAGCCGGGCTAATCGTTGTAAAGACGACCGCCGAGGCTACGTTTGCCGAGGTCAGCACCTGGGTCGTGTTCGTCAATAACGACCCGTACCGCTTTTTGGGGAGGTTTTTGTAACCCTGCATCGAATACCAGGTTGTGGTGGTATTCGCCATGTAGAGGCTAACGCCGCCAGGCAGCAGATCATTGGAGGTTGCTCCATTGATCGTGCTGCCAGAAGGCGGGTACACCGTCAGCGGGTTAGCCCCGCTGTTGATGACGTAAATCGTCTCCCCTGCCTCCGTCGTGGGCAGTCTAACGCCAGTCCCCGAGGTAACGGTCGCTACGTCGTTAAAGACAGCAACGATCGTCAGCGCGGCACCGGCACTAGTTCCCGCAGCAGTTAAATTCGTCCCGCCATCACCGCATATCGAGATGGTGGCTAACTGGTTTAACCCCGCTGCGAATACCCGCGACGGGATCGGCACCTATCAGGCTCCGTCCAGGCTTACCCAGGTCGTCGTGCCAGTACCGAAATACAGGTTGGCTTTACCCGCGGCAATGCTGTCGGAGGCCGAGCCGTTGACCGTGCTGCCAGTCGGCGGGTAAACCGTGAGGGTTTCCGCACCGTCGTTACGCACCACCATCATCGCGCCAGCTTCGGGGGCGGGCAGTTTGACACCCGTACCCGAGGCGGTCGTCGCCGATCGCACAAATACCGCGCTAACCGAGAGCGCGTCCGTTGCAGTGGATCCGGTCGCCGTCACCGCAGCCGATACGTCGCCACAAATTGCCTGGACTGAGCCGCCAGACTGACCAGAACCTTGAACCCTTGAAGGAAATGCCATTGTTTAACTCCTTATGCTGCAAGATTTAACTTGCGTCTTTCTTCCAGAATAGCCGCAATAAGTCCCGGCCCCCTGGCATCCACGGTGATGTCGTTCATTACGGCATACACCATCTGAAATTCGTTGGCCTGTTGCGCCATCGCAGCGTTGCAGATGAATTTGCGCTTGTCGGGGCCATCGCCGACGTAAACATCTAATGTTGGGCCTGTCTTTTCGCCCGTAAACCGCTTGATCCCGTTTTCGTTGTTGCAGGAGTCATATCCGTACAACACGAATTTACGGAACCCAAGCAAATAACCAATGTTGATTGCCCGCATTCCCGAAGTCGTGCCGCCACCGATCGCGAGCTTCCCTGCCCCCAGCGCTTGCATCTCTGGGCCTTCTGCCCAGGAATGCCACAAGATCACCCTGCGATCTTTTAGCGTGTCGAAGGTGACAGGCGGGCACCTCGAGGCCACCAGGTAAGTGGTGTGCTCGTTGTGCAGCTTTATTCCGCTGGTGCGATCCCTGGGATCGAGGTTGATCCACAGATCGGGCTTCACCCCGTTTTCGCACAAAAAATCATGCGCCGCTTTTACCGCGACGATTGGGCGACCCTGGCGCTTGTGGGCTTTGATTTCATCGATAAAGCCGGGCATAGACCACCCGCTCGCTACGCATACGAATGTTCCATCGTGAAACGTAGGAGCGGGGGCGAATTCTGGAAGCTTACGGGCAAGAGCGGAACGGATGTTAGAGCAGAGCTCTTCTGCCGTACCCGCCGCTTGAACCGTAAGCTCCAGAGGTTTCATTACGCTGCGTTCGACGGCACCGGAATGACCATCGTGAACGCCGCAACCGCCGTCATCGCGGAGGTAGCAGAGGCAGTGAGCTCAGTCACCACACCCGCAACCAGCGCGCCCGAAACGGTCGCATCGTCCAAGCGGCCTTCGGTCGTCGTGGTGTACAGGGCAACCGCCGGGAGGCAAGAAGCCGAGACATTCACGCGAACCTTACCGCCGAGCTGAACCCAGCCGTAGTAACCCGAGGCAATCGACACCTGGGCGAAACCAACTCGCTTCGTGTCAGCAGCTCGGGCCGTCGTGGCGTTCACAGCAATGTTGGTGTTCGGAATGAGCACCGCATTGTACTGCGAGATCGCCGAAGCAGCTTTGACGTAAACCGCCATGCCACCGTCGTCGAGCGTTACCACAGTTCCCGGGGTGACCGCGGCCGTGTCATCGGTCGAGGTCAGTGCCGGATATGCAAAACCATTAACAATAACTGGCATTGTCGTATCTCCCAATTAAGCGATCAGAACGCCGCAGAACTGCGGGCCGCTCGAGGTGAGATTTCCGGCAAAGCCGATCAATTTCACGATCGCGTCCTGGTTGACCGCCTGACGCTCGCCACCAATCGGAACAAAATTACGATCCTTGTGGGGACGGAACATCAGGTACTTCGTGTTGAGGAACCACATATGGTTCGCATTGCCCGCGCCGCTGTTATACGTCGAGGAACCGATACCACCGTCCAGCACCACGTCCGAGGCCATGCCAGCGCCGTAATACTTCAGCGAGGCAAAGCCAGCACCCGCCATGCCCGACCCGCTGTCGGTAATGCGCTGGATGCTCTGGAGGCTCTGGAGATAGAGGCGGTAATAGTTGTTATCCGCAACGATCAGATCCGGCTTGTCGGTACCACGAATCAGCTGCACCGCAACCGCGTCCATGTACTGCTGGATGTTCGAGGCCGACACGGCAGCGCCACCATTGGTAACGCCCGAGTACGACACCGACTGCCAGAAAGTCCACACCGCACGGTTAATGCCGCCGTAGGTGCCCGAGGTCGGGGCATCCGGCACAGCAGCCGCGAGGCCGTCGAGGTTCTTACCCGCGTTGCCGGTACCGTCGCCGTAAAGGTCGCCGGAGATACGGTTTGCGAGCTGAGCCTCGGCAACTTCCATACGGCCATCGAGCAAGTCGATGATCGCTTCTTTGCCGCTGTTCTGGATCATCTCGAGGCCAGAGATCGAAACGGCTGCCGCGTACTGTTTAATGCTGAACTGGGCGGCCGAGATCGGGCTGTTCTGCGAGACGTTGAGCACCTCATAACCCGAATAGGAATTCGTGTTATTCGTCGTGCTGTCGTTGTACATGATTTCCTGGAGGATGACGTTACCGCCAGAAAATGTCTTGATGTTTCCGCGATCCTTCAACCGGCGCAGCAGCGCGTTGTTGTTGGTCACGTTATCAGCGAGTTCACCAGTACGGCTTTGAATGTTAGTCGCAATGATGTCGCTGATCGAGGAATTGGCCCATGCCATTGTTAATACTCCTTAATCAGTTAATTACAACCGCGAACCCATCTCGTCGAATGCTTCTTCGAGAAGAGCGCGGCGACTTTGCGCTTTGGAAGCCGTGTTAGTCCCGGGTGTGGAACCTCTGACGCTGACCGCAGCAGCTCGAGCGGCTTTCGCTGCTCGATTCTTTTCGGCGGCTTGCTTCGCTGCAATCTCAGCCTGTTGGGCAGATTGCACCTTTTCAAACAGCGCCGAATCTAATCTTATAGCCTTTTCATAAGCATCTTCCAGAGTTTCTGCAACTCCACTCTGCAAGAGCTGAATCATGGTCGGGCGAGCATCTTCGAAATACTCTGCTTTGCCCGAAAATTCGTTGATCTCGTTAAGCAGCTGCTGGTTCTGCACCATTTCCTGCTGCTGCTTCCAGCCCATAACCTCTCCGCGCACCATGTTCAGTTCGTTTTGGAGCTGCCATACAAGCGGATCAACAGAGCTTGACGCGACGGGTGCGCCCTGGCCGTCCTGGGAGGCCGGGCTGTCAACCTGGATGCCGTAGGATCGAGCGAGCTGGTAGAAAAGCTGCTTTTTCTGCTCTGGCGAGGCCGTTCTGAGCGCGTAATCCGCGTTCATTAGGTTGGCGATCGCTTGCTCGGGCTTAAGCCCTAAGCCGGTAATCGTCTGCACATACGGTTGGATAGCCTGGTTCACCGCATCCGCAAACTGCGCCTTCGAAAGCAAGGGCTCTACGCCCTTTTTCATCTGCTCTTCGCGCTGCCAGGCGTACTCTCGCAGTTTTGGGTCAGCTTTCAGCCAATAATCGTGATATTCCTTCTTCCAGGAAGCAGGGGGCTTTGCCCAGGCTGGCTCTTCAACGGGCGCGGCCTCCGCGGGGGCTGGCTCTGCCTGGGCTTTGGTAAATCGACCGCCGTGGTCACGCTTAGAGGGCTGTGGGGCCGGATCTTCTCCTGCCTCCACCGCGTCAAACTGCTGCGCCAGCAGCTCCTTCCGATCTAATGCGTCAGAGCTTTGCGCTTCCTGGCCTTCTGCTGGGTTTTCCGTATCCATTTTTACCGTCTCCTGTGGGGATCATGGGTGAATCGGAGGTCATCGCGCAGTTTTCCCAGGATCTTGTTCGCCTGGTCGTGCGTCATGTTCGCGAGCTGGTGGCGTAGCACCTCAAGGCGCTTGTTTTCCACCTTTGGCTGCTTCACAAACTTGGTCGGATCTTCGTTGCCAACCTCGATGCAATTATTCGCCTTCAAATGCCGCCGGTGTTGCGACCGTGAAGTAATCATCCGGCCGTCAATCATGCTCTTGTACGGCTGGATATCGGGCATAACGTAGTGATATTGGCCTTTGGAATCGCGTTTGCGCTCCACAAATTCGCCATCAACCATGACATACGTTCGTTTCATAGCAGTAACAATACATCCTCGTCGTCCATTTCGCGATACTCGCGATACAAGGCCTCAACCCTGCTTAGATCCTGGAGCAATCCATCCCAATCGATAGACGGTTCCGCATATTTGCTCTTTGGCGCTGTTAAATGCGGCCCGGCGATCGTCTCAGCCAGGGCGGGTTTTGCCTCAAACAACGCCTCATACGCTTCAATCAGCTCTCGTTTGCGCCTTTCCCTCTGCTGCCTTTCCTTTTCCCAGAGCTTTTTCCGCTTTCCGTTGTCGCCATCGTGGGTGTCGATGATGATGCTTGGGGGCTGGATGACGGGAGTAAGGATTCCCACATCCGTCGTCGCTTCCACGCCGGTAATCCCGAAGGATGCTGTACCCGCGACAGAACCAACCTGGCCCAGTGCCGAAGCGCCGCCCAGGGCGACTTCGATTGAGTCCCCTTCGTCGCCAACAAAGCCGGTCGCCGAGACACCGCTGAGCGCAATGGTGATGCTGTCGGCAACATCGCCGGTTTCTCCGCTGGCGCTGACACCCGTAAGGCCCGCCTCAAAGCTTCGTCCGAGGTCGCCTGTTTGGCCGGTTGCGCTGACCCCGCTCGACGCGACGGTGTTACTAGGGGCTGCCGTGCCGGTTTCGCCCGAGGCGGCTTCGCCATCGAGGGCTTGGGATTGCTGGACACCAAGGTTTCCGACACCTCCAGTGCCGGTAACTGACGTGACCGGGAGGCTATCCCACTGCGCGTCATCCCAGGTTCCTGTATCCCACGGCCCCTTTGCCACGGTTCATCACGCGATCCGCAGGAGGCCAGTCGTTGCGTCGTTTGTCGGCATCGTCAGAATGAACGTGCCGCTCGTTACCGTCTGGCTACCAAAAGTGTAAACCGCTACGGCTTTATCGCCCTGGCTGCTGTTGTAAATCAGCACCGCGTCAAAGGGCGTAGTCAGCGTGACGTTGGAATACGTCAGCGAGGCCGAGGGAGTCCAGTAGGCCGTCGTGCCGGTGGAGGCGGGGGCATTGGCATTGCTGACCGAAATACCGCCTGTGCTGTACCCAGCGCCCGATACTTCGCCGCTGCTGCTGTAAATCGTTGTGCTCGCATCGAGGGTTGCCGTGTCCTCGAACAAAGCGGCCTTAAACGTATCCTTTGCCGTCGTCGCTCGAGTCGGCGGGGTGCCGATTGCGTGAACGCCGCCCAAGATCTCGACCTTGAATGACGTGCACATTGCTTGGGTGTTAGCCATTAGAGTTTCTCCAATTCTGGGAATAGCGCTGGGGCTTCTTTCAGCCTGACGTGCACCGATCGGTGTACCAGCTCGCCCTCATGCCAGTATTCCGTCCAGGTCGTAAATTCATGGTCGTTTTCGATTGCGCCTTCGCGTTTCTCGAGTGCGCTTTCGTCCATCTCGCCTTTGGTGGTCATTACCATTACTGCGGCCTCATGCCTGGCTCTAACTCCGCAAACGATTGCTGTACCGCTTCGACCCCAATCGCTCGACCATCCGGCCCGCGAATGATCCGTTTTGGAGCGGTTAGCGTTGTCAGCGCAGCGCGAACGCCTTTCATGTTTTCGTCGTTTGAGGCGGCCAGCTGCTCGTAAAGCTGCGCAATACGATCCATCTGGGTGCGAACGTCTGTGCTCATGTCGGCCATGAGACGCTCGGAGACGGCTTGCTGGGCCTCCAAGGCAGGGATGTCGAGGCCAGGGTTGGCGTTGATCCGAGCCACCATCACGGCCGTTGCCGCGTCCAGGTCGGCTTTGTACTTCTCCATCTGCTGCTGGGCAACCAGTTTCTGCTGCTCGATCTGAGCTTCGAATTGCTGCCGGAGCTGCTCGAGCTGCGCCTCGCTCTGCGCTTTCATCTGCTCGACTTGCATCTGGGTCTGAAGCTTGGCCTGTTCTGCCTGGGCTGCCATCTGCGCCTTCTGCATCTCCATCTGCGCCTCGGCCTGGGCCTGGGCTTGCTGAGCCTCGAGCTGCGGGTTCGGTTTCGGGTTTGCCGCGGCTTGCTTGAGCTGCTCGGCCACCTGGTCAATCTCGCCTTCGATCGGTCGCGAGCCTTTGAACGCTTGTACGCCAAACTTGAGCAAATTAAGCATCAAGGGGGCCAGGGCGGGTTCAGCCTGGCTAACTGGCAGCGCCGATTGGATGTACTGGCTGAACGCTGTCAAGAATTCGACGCGCTCTGCTTTCATCTGCGCTTCATCGATTTGCACCAGGCTGTCGGCTGCAATATCGATGCGGAAGTTTCGCAACGGTTTGTCGCGGATCAGCTGCAATGCTTGGGGGATCAGCGCCTTGTCGGCATCTGACATTTGCTCGGCGGCCGCGTACTCCAGGATTGTCTTTTCCTGGTACTTCGTGCACAGGATCTGCGTTTTCATGCGCAGCAGCTCAGTGGCAAACAGCGCCACATCTTCCTGCATGGCTCGCAGTCGTAGGCCCGCATACTGGCCTTTGATCTGCTGAGCGGTTGCCGTCTCCGAGGCCATCGATTGGCCGCGGATAATGTCGCTGATTCCCGTTATCTCGTAAATCTGCGACTTGATATCAGCTCGAGCCTGGTAACACTGGATCAAGCACTGAGCGATCGTGTCGAGCGGCAATAGGTCGATGCTGCCCTTCAGACCGCCCTTCTCACCAAAGGCTGCCCAGCGATCGACCGGGATCAGGGCGTTGTTGTCGCCCTCTGTCATCAAGCGCTGGAGTGCGGGCTGGCTGGCATCGTATACGCCGCGTACCCGCAGCGCCTTCACCAGGCCGTCGATGCGATCGGAAAGGATGTCGAGTTCGACCGCCTGATCCTGGTAGAGCACAAAGTCGGGGACGGGCACCAGGCTATCGGAAGTCGTCGTGGCGTAGAGCGGCCGCGGGCAGGGGAAGAACCCCTCGAGGCCGAGAGGGTCGTCTCGCACGTCGATGAAGTCGGCCATCCCCTTACAGAACCAGTAGACCTTCAGCGACTCTTTGTCCCAAAGCTCACAGATCTTGGCTCGGTTGTAGTTCCTGGCGCTGTCGTTGTAGACGTTGATCGGTTCCGGCCCCGAGTCCATCGGGATCTTGCGGGCCATTTCCTCGCCAAAACGCTCAACCAGGGCCTCGCGGGTCATGTAAACCCAGCGCCATACGCACGTCACCTCTTCCCAGGTACGGCCCTGAGAGTGACCGAAATCACGCCAATGAACGTAATCGGTCGGCGAGCGTTCGTACTCGATCTGTTCCATATCGGGCGGGGCACCTTCGCCGCGCTCGATCGTGCCGGTAATCAGCTCGCCATCGTCTTGAATGCCCTGAGGCGCGACATGAGGCTCGTACCGCACCCAAGACGTACCGCGGCCACCGAGGAATCGATCCTCGACGCAATACTTCATCGTGTTGCGGTAATCAGGATAGTGCTCGAGCTCAAAGTCGATCGCACGTTCAACCAACCTGGCGGCCACTCGGCCCACCGGGTCGTTATCACCAAAGCGCCGCGTCACATCGGCTTTCGGGAGCCTGGCGTAAACGGCCGGGATCAACGTCTGGACGTTGCTCCAGAGGATGTTGAATTTAGCGGTTTCGTTGCCCGTCTGCCCGCGAGTATCGTCGCGGTAACGCTTAATCAGCTTTTTGGTACGGCTTTGCCATTTAGCAAACTCGTTGTCATAGGTGCCCGTCGTGCGTAGATACCGCTCGAGCTCGTTGTTGCGTACCTTGTCCATCAATCTTTCCCCTTGTTCCGCTCGCTAATGTTGCGAGCTTTAGCGCGGGCATCCTCTTTGCTCGAGGCTCCCCAAGCGCGGAGAGCAAGCGCCAGGCGCGTAGGCTTACCGTTCTTTTCCATCGGGCCAGGCATATTGCCCATCCTGGCGAGGAAGCTGGCGCGGCGAGGGTTATCACCCGATTTAACCGGGGGCTTCAGTTCCCCGCCGGTTTCGCGTTCATACGACTTGCGGCCCTTTTCGTTCAGACCGCCTTTCGGGTTTTTGCCTTCTTTACGCTGCCAAGCTGCACTCATGGCTTTTTCGCTGTCTTCGCACTCTCGCGGAACGCTTCCGCAGTCGGGGCTCCAGCTTCGCCAGGCTTGCGGGTGCGCTCCACAGGGCGACCCTCGGCACGTTGACGCTTCTGGCGTTCTTGTTTTGCCAGGATGTTGGCGTACAGGCCTGGCTTACTCATGCGGGCGTAAAGAGGCCGACGACCGTGATCGTGGCATTGCCAACCGTTGTTGCCGTCACCGAGCCCTTGGTCGCCAGGTTCAGCTCTACGTCATATACGCCCTTCGGTGTATCCGCGGGCAACGCAAAGATCGTCGTGCCGCCCACTGCCAGGGTCGCATTTGCTGATACCGCCGTCGTGACTGCGACGACCGCTCTGTGAACGTAATCGCCTGTTGCGCCAAAGGTGCTCGAGGTTGATCCACCGACCACCACATACGGGTAACGGTACGGGTTGTTGACTCCACTCATATTCGCATTCTCCTGCTGGCCGATCGCTCATGCACCGACCACATCTCGTTTAACGTGACTTGGTTCTGTTCGCCGACGTATAAAACCTTGGGGTCTGGCTTTGAGTCAGGTTTTGGCTCAGCCCGCCAGGCCACCGCCATCATTCTAAACGCATCTGCCGGATGACTACACCAATCATGCCTCGGTGTCGAGCGAAATGCTTTCTTGTCCTCATCCCATTCGCGCTGATACTGCCGCAGCGCCTCTAGACCCTGCTCGCATTTCTCCGCATCGAAGTACACCCGCGGGAGCATTTGACGCACCGCCTGGATACCGTCCTGGACAGACAGGTTAGGCACGATCATCAAGCTGCCGATCCCGAGCTGCGCGGCCATCTGCTCGACGACCGATTTCCCCCCCGAGGCAAACGTCTTAGCTCGAGCGTCATGCGGGAGCTGAAACTTGCCGTAGCGGTACGGCTTGCTCTGGAGGATATCGAGTACCGACGCGACCGATAACCCCGAGGCTGAGTGGAAATCGATAACGTGAATCTCGCCCTGGATGACCTGGTAAAACCACATCGAGGTGTCATCGGTGTAACCAATGTCAAAGCTGACGTGCACCGGGACGTGCGTATCGTAGGGGACGTGCCGCACCCGGCCCTGCTCTTCAGCTCGCCGGATCTCATGCCCGTAGAAGCTACCGAGGATTGCCGCATCCCAGGAGCACAGATACTCCTGGGCGAATAGGCTCTCGCCTTCGTCCTGGCCAAAGCTGTCGAGATAGGCCTGGCGCTCTGACTCGAGGCGCTCCCGAGTGAATACCCCGGTGTCGATCGCGGTCAGCTTCTCAGCGTAAGCCTCGGGGTTCTTTTGCGCGGCCTTGAAGCTCAAGTAAGCATGGTTTCGGCTGCGCGGGGTCGTGATAAAGATCTGCCAGCCATTGTTCTCAGCCAGGATCGGGCGCAGATAGCCGCGGGCCGCGGGGTTCGTCAGCGCCCACTCGGAATACACCACTCCTGCCGGGGTGCTACCGACCAGGCGGTTATAGCTGTCCGAACCTACGACTTGCCAGGTGCTACCGTTCTTGAAAACGATTTGCATTTCCTGTTCTCGAGTGTTCGATCGCAGCTCGAGCGGGAACGCCTCATCGATACGCCGTTTGCCGCTATGCGGGTTCACTGCCTCCCATATCGCCTTTCGGGCCTGGGCGTACTCGGGGAGCATATGCCAGTAGTTGGCTACCCTGCGGAATGCGGCACAGGCAGCCCAGTGCAGGGCGACCTCATCCTTACCCGATCGTCGATGCCAAACCAGTTCTGCGAGCTTGCCGCCGCCTTCCAGGTATTCCCAGACTCCGAGCTGGTAGGGCCGCGGCTCCCAGTTATTCGGCAGCTTTACGCGCAAACTGGGTGATCTCCACAACGAGCGGCTGACCATCCTGGCCGGTGAGCTCTGTCCTGGCGAGCTTCGGAACGTGATACTCGAGCAAGGTCGCAAAGCAATCGAACGCCGCCTCCGGCCCCTTCTCCGCAGCGATCTGATCGAGCCACCCTTGGAGTCTGTCCGAGTTTCCGTCTACAAACCGCGCAATGGCTTCTCTGGCGGTCTGAGTGGCCTTGTTGGGCAGACCCTTCGGCCTACCTGGCCCGCCTTTCTGGCCCTTTTTAAAAGCGCCCTGGTTCATGTTTCGTCTTTCTTCCCTGGGAGTCGCTTCATGGCCTCTGCCAGGCGCTTACCTTTGTCGGCCTGGTTGAAGTCGCGGGCTACGCTCTGGGGTATGCCCATGCGCTTGGCGAATTTAGGATCATGGGCTGCTGCGGCCATTGTCCTGGCTTGTTTAGCGCTGTGGCTTGGCACGGTCTTTCTCCAGTACGGCTTGGTTGATCGCCCTGGCGAATTCCTCGGCCATTTGCCGCCCGAGGGTCTTAGTAGTCTTTAAAGCCGAGGTAGGTGGATTCGCTAATCTCACCGGCTCGGTAGGCTTCTTCGAGTTCATTTTCTAACCTTTTTCTTAACTCTGCATTATCGCTTAACTGCGGTAAATCTTCAAATTCGACGACCTGGGTGTTGCCTTTCCCACGGCTATTGTCGATCGCAACGAATTCCACTCTGTTGTCCCCGCGGTAGGCCTTGCGCAGCTGGTCAATCACCTGGCGGCTGCCGACGTGGGTGTTACCGTGTTCGGCCAGCGGTACGGTACGCCCCGAGCCGAATTTACCTTCCTGGCTAGTGGCGCGGGTCAAAGCTCCCTGGCGTAACGCTTCCGCAGGATCTCGGTAGGTAAAGAGGATTTTGACCTCTCTGCCTGACTCCAGGGCCTGTTTGATTTTGTCGTTGGCCGAGGAAAACTTGTTCATGTTGGTGTCGTACACCAGCTCGGCCTTTGCGATCGTCGGCGATTGGGTTTCGAGTTTCGTTAAACCTGACGATTTGCCCGCTCCCGTACCCCCTGCCGTAAATACCACCACCGGCATCTTGCCTTTTGGGGTCGGTTCGGCGAGGCGTTTCGCGTAAAGCTTTTTCACAAAGGAGCTCGCCGGTTCATGTACGTCAGCTGACTTAGTGCGGTCTTTTAGATACTCAGGCTCGAGCTCTCGGGCCGTATCAGTATTAAGCACCCGGCCCCCCTTCGCATCCTCCAGGGCGCTGTACTCGTCGATCAGGGTGTCAAATTCTTCATCCACCCGGCGCATGAATTTGGCTTCGAGCGCCTTGTCGATGGCCTTTTTGCCCTTTGCAACGACTTTGCCCACCCCGCCGACGACCGGGATCATGCCAACCCCTGCCAGGATCTGCCCCAGGCGATCGCCCTGGCGACGACTGCGCTCAAAGTCTCTTGCAGCCTGGGCTTGTCCCACTCCTGGGACAAACCCCGCGGCAATGTCTACTGCCACGTCGGCCGCATCCTGGTCGGTCGGTTGGTCAAGGCTGGTCGCTGACTCAAACCGTTTCCGTAAATCCGCTTTGTCCTGCAAGTAACGCAAAGCGGCTGCGACTTGCTCCCGGCGCATTACTTCAAGTTCTCCAGCTTGTAGAGCGTCGAGGCCAGGAGCGATCGGATCTCCTGGCGTATGTTCTCGAGGTCGGGGTCTTTCGGCAGCGCCTCGCCCATGTCATCGACGAAATCGATCAGTTCCTTCATGTAGTTCACCGGCTCTTTTACCAAATGAAACGTCTGTGGATAACTGTCGATGATGCCGTGATGGCCCTGGTAGGTTTCGGCCCATTTGTCCGTCACCTCCAGGATGTCCTCGTAGTAATGCCCGAGCGCCTTGTGCTGGGCATAGCTCTTGCTCTGCAAGTGCATGAAATGGGCGTTGGTGCTGCTGTGCAGCAAAACGCTTACGAAAGTGGCGGCTTCTTTATGCGAGGCCATTTTTACCCCGGTTTTTGGCTTAAACCCGAGCCTAAGCTGATTGTGGTATGGTTGCAAGATGATTTCTGAAAGCTACCTCGAGCAGCAAAAAGAGCTGCACAAAAACCCCGAGTACGGTGTGGCATCGCTCGCTTTTGCGCCGATCGTCGCCAAGCTCATGGTCGATAACCAGGTCAAAGTGATTTCCGATTACGGCGCTGGGAAAAAGAACCTAGAGAAAGCGCTGCGCGGAGCGGGCCTGGAATTCGAATACCGCCCCTATGACCCCGCGTTCCCCGAGTATGGCCCCGCCCAGGAAGGGGAGATGGTCTGTTGCATCGATGTCCTCGAGCACGTCGAGCCCGAGTTTATCGACGCGGTACTCGAGGATCTCGTTCGTATCATGCCGCGGATCGGCTTCTTGTCGATCCACACGCGCCCGGCGACCAAGGTGCTCTCTGACGGCCGCAATGCGCACTTGACCCAGGAGCCCGCCCGGTGGTGGCTGCCCAGGTTGTGCAAGTATTTCGAGATTCACCACTTACAGCATCACCAGCTCATGGGCCAGGGCTTTTGGGTGGTCGTCAGCGCCAATGCTCAGGCTTGATTTTCGACTCGTAGCGTTCGATTAAAGCCCTGACAGTCGCCTCGGGATCTCGGGCTTCCAGCCACTCGCCCCGAGGCTCCCAGACGTTTTTTGCTAGGAGCTGATTCTCTGAGAGTTTTCCCTTTGCTGACTTGATCTCGAGCCAGCAAATAAACATCGTCCCATCGGGTAGCGGCCGCACCACCAGCTTATCGGGGATACCGATTCCGGCTTTCGTGTAATCGATCACCGAAAACCCTGCGGCCTTCACCGTTTCGGTAATCGATGCGTCGTTTAGATCACGTCTCGCGGCGAATCGCACTTTTGATATTCGTCCAGCCAGTTTTCGTCATCGTAAAGCCCGCAGCTTTTAGCGCTTCCGGCGATCGACAGCGACCGATTGCATATCGATGCGCATAAAACGCGGAGGGGTCAGCAAACGTCTGCTTGCACTCCGAGCATTTCCTTTTTGTCGGGATAAATGCCATGCGCTCTCTCGATCCGTCTTGCAAATTCAAAGACCGCAGCATACGCCACTAACCCAGGCCACAGCTGCTCAATTTCGCGATCGGTAAGCGGCTTCCTTTGTGTCAGAAACCGCACCAGGTTTTCGTCTTTCACGCTCTCGCCTTCAGCCGATCGATGCCTTTTTTACCGAAAAAGCACCACACCATCGCTCGCAGTGACGGATCACCGAGCACATCGGCTGCCTCCGCATCCCTTAAATTCAAGGCAATTACGCCCTTTAACCACTCGAGCTGCTCGGGCGTGTCGATGCCTGGATCAATCGTGTATCGCGCCCAGAGTGCATCGCAAAGCTTCAACCGATTGTAGGCGTTGGGCTCAAGCTTCTCCCAAGCTTTAATCGCCATCTCTTGCTGACGGAGAAACCACTCGTTGTCGGCCGCGACTTGCTCTGTTGTTTTTTTCGGTCGCTCGCCCGATTTTTTTTGGATCTTTAATTCAAAAAGACCCTGCCAGGAATTCTCGATCGACTGCTGGACAACAGCCATCTGTTGTTCACCGTACCTCGAGAGCTTCACCATCGCAGCGTGTTCACTCACAGGCTTAATTGACTTCCCGATCTTCTTTCGGTAGTTGACCCAAAGATCCCAAGCTTCTTGATTCAAACCCTCGATCATAGTGATACCTCTCTCTGGTTATGGGGGATGACTGTTGGTGAATCCTGCACGGTTTCAAGACGGAAAGCGCCTAAGGAAATCGTGCAGGGAAAGATGACTGTCGGAGCCATCCTGCTGCGAGCTACTTTTGCCAGGTTGCCCTGGTGCCATTGGCGCTTCCTCGCTTTACGCTGCGCCCCCACAGGCTGGCCGCCCCGGTGTGGGTTTAAGGATCTTCTGCGCGTAGTTTCCCCGACCAGAATTCCCGAGCTGGGAGGTGGGGGTATTTGACAACCGCAATCCCCTGCGGCTATCGTCCCGTCACCTCGTGTAGCACCTCGAGAGTAAGGTCGCCCCCTCGGCCGCGTCAAGCCCCCGTCCTGGGGGTTTGTCGTTTCTAAGCCCTTCACGGCGCTTTACGGCCTTTTTTAGCCGCTTTGAGCAGATCCCTAGCCTGGTAGACCCGCAGAGGCGGGAGCTCTCCAGATCGCAGCCATTTGAGCACAGCTGCATCCGTAACCTTAAACGCCCTGGCGATATTGGCCTGGGTTCCGTAGTGCTTGAGTAGATCTTGAGGTGTCATATCCGCGCACTTTACCGGCGTAAATTATTTCGCGCAAGGTGTTGACGGCAGGGTTTACTGTGGTAAACTGTGCTTGTTGAGAGAGACAACAAACCAGAGAGAGGTAAAGACAGTGAAAAAAGAACGACATATCCCCGCCAGCTATTCCCTGAGTTACATCCACGAAGCGACCAGCTTTGTGGTGTACACCTCGGAGATCCCAAACCGACCTGGCATTGTGGCCATGGCATTCGCCGGTAAGGCGGTCAAGCCGACTTGGCACTACATTTTTAAAAGCCAGGAGCAGTTGAACAAAAAGATCGAGGAATCGGTTAAGGGCCTCGAGTGGCGCAAGGCTGAAGTAGCCAAGGCTCGAGCAGCCCGGTACGCCCCGCACGGCCTCCAGGTTGGCCAGATCCTGCGATCGAGCTGGGGCTGGGAACAGACCAACGTGAACTACTACGAAGTGGTAGGGGTTCGCGGCCAGAAAATTGAGCTCTGCGAGATCGCCCAGGAGCGGAACGAAAACGGAGTGATGTCCGGTGAGTGTAAGCCGGTGCCTGGGGTGTTCATCAAGAAGCCGATCAGCCGAATGGTGAGCATGGCCAATGGCAAGCCGAGCGTGAGAATTCACAACAGCTCATACGCTTACCTGGAAGAGCCGGTGAAGGTCGAAAGCGGTAAGCCGGTGTTCCGAGCTCAGTATTACAGCTACTACGCTTGACGCTGGGTGTTTACTGTAGTAAATTTACTTTCGTTGAGAGAAACAACAAACCAGAGAGAGGTTAGAAAAGTGAAAGAAGAAAGTTGGGAATTGCAATGTTATGGCTGCACTGAAGCGCAGCTTCGGGAAGGGATCGAAAGCTCGATTACTTTCCAAATTAGCGGCCCTGAGATGATTGTCGGCAGTTTGATGTCCGACGCTCAAGAAGAAATCAACTATGAGTACGGGCCGGTGACTCCAGTGCGTTTAGAGCGCGCCAGGCAAACGCTGAACCGAGCCAAGTATGTGCTCTTCCACTACGTTCAGAAGGAGGCCGCATGAAACCTCCGAAAAACCCCGAGCAAGCGCTGACCACCGCCCTGGTGTTGGCGCTCAGCGCGGAAACCGAAAGCGATCGTAATGCGGTAGTTGCCTTGGCTGAAGAAATTGCTGCGGGTCTAACCGAGATCCAGGTTGCTCGATGCAAGCGCCGCGCCCTCGAAGTGTTTGAGAAGTGGGAGGCCGCATGAATTTTCGCGCTCAGATCGATGCACTAGGAGTGCTATTCGAGGTCGAGGTCGATTACGAATTCTCGCTCCCAGAAGATGACACCGGCTGGCCTGGCGATTTTGAGATTACCGAGGTTTGGGTGCTTGGGTATTACCCCGAGTATGACGGCAAGCGCGGAGAATATGTGCCGCTCAATGTCAAAAGTCGCCTCGATTGCATTAGCAATCCTGAGTACCAGTACCTCGAGCAGCTCGCCGAGCGCAATTTAAACAAACAAAGGAAAGAAGCGTATGAAGCGCGACTCTGAGTTTATTTGGGTGGTGGTGCTGGCGATCGTCGCGATTTACCTGGCCGCAGCACTGGTTGAGCCTTGTGATGGCCACAGCTGTGACGCGGAGGTGGTCGATGGACGATGAGGATGACGGATACCAGCAGCAACAAGATCACGAACAACAACAGTATGAGGAACAGCACAATGCAGTCTGATTCAATCGCCGCGCTCGCCGCGGCCCTTTCCAAAGCCCAGGCCGATATCACTGGAGCGCTGAAAGACTCGAGCAATCCGTTTTTCAAATCCAAGTACGCCGACCTGGCGAGTTGCTGGGACGCTTGCCGCAAGCAGCTCTCGGCCAATGGCCTGGCGGTCATCCAGACCACCGATATCATTGCCGACAACCTGGTACTCATCACCACCCTGGCGCACAGTAGCGGGGAATGGGTGAAGTCGATCACGCCGATCTTGATGAAAGACCACAGCCCCCAGGCGCAAGGTTCTGGGATCACCTATGCCCGCCGCTATGCCCTGGCTGCGATCGTTGGCCTGGCGCAGATCGATGACGATGCAGAGGCCGCCCAGGCTCGAGGCAAAGAAGTCAAAGCCGACCCCAAGGTGCTCGAGAGAATCGACGCTTGCGATTCGACAGAGGGCCTCACGAAGCTCTTTAAGTCGCTCCCCGTCGATGCCCGGCAGACCCATATGGAAGCCTTCACAGCCCGTAAAAAGACGCTGGAGGCCGCGTAATGGATCAGCGCAGCCCCGAATGGTTTGCCGCTCGCTGCGGCCGCGTTACCGGATCGCGAGTAGCGGATGTCGTCGCCAAGACTAAAACCGGCTATAGCTCGAGTCGCGAAAACTACATGGCCCAGCTTGTTGTCGAGCGCTTAACGGGCAAGCCGACCGAGATGTTTTCGAATGCCGCAATGGAATGGGGCACTGCCCAGGAACCAAACGCTAAAGCGGCCTACAGCGCCCGTACAGGGGAGTTTATCGAGGAGGTGGGGTTTATCCCGCACCATGCGATCCCTATGTCTGGGGCTTCCCCTGACGGTTACGTTGGAGAGGGCCTCATCGAGGTCAAGTGCCCGAATACCGCCACTCATCTCGAATACGTTTTAACCCAAAAGCCGCCGCATAAGTACATGGTGCAGATGCAGTGGCAGATGGCGGTAACGGGAGCGCCCTGGTGCGACTTTGTGAGCTTTGACCCGCGACTCGATGGCAAGGCAGCGCATTTGCAGTTGTTGGTGGTTCGTATCGCCCGCGACGATCAAATGATTACCTTGCTCGAGACAGAGGTTAAGGCGTTTTTGAAAGAGCTCGATGAAAAAATCACCCAGCTGGAGAAAGTGAAGTTATGAAGTACGAAGAAAAGACCTATGACAACACCAATACGGGCGTTCTGTTTAAGGCGAACTACAAAAAGAACGACAAGTCACCCGATTACATTGGCTCGCTTAATGTTGAGGGCAAGGACTGGACGGTATTTGGCAAGATCCGAAAGAGCAAAGCCGGTAAGACGTTCTTGGGCTTGAGCGTTGCTGTTCCGATCCCAAAAGATCAACCAAAACAGAACGATGACGTACCGTTTGAAGATGACGATTTGAATTTCTAACCATGAAAGCATTTCGCATCTTTATCGGATACGACTCGCGAGAAGATATCGCGTATCGCGTTGCGGCCAGGTCGCTCCTGGATACCTCGAGCATACCGCTTGAAATCATCCCGATCGTCCAGGGAGATCTGCGCCGTCGCGGAATCTATAGCCGCGACAAAGATCCGCTGTCATCGACCGAGTTTAGCTTTACGCGATTTTTGACCCCGTATCTGTGCGATTACCAGGGCTGGGCGCTTTTTGTCGATTGCGATTTCCTCTTTCGCAAAGACATCGCCCAGATCCTGGATTACACCGATACCTCTAAGGCGGTGATGGTCGTAAAGCATGACTACACCCCGAAAGAGTCAACCAAGATGGATGGGTGCGTTCAGCACCCGTATCCCAAAAAAAATTGGTCAAGCTGCATTCTCTGGAATGCGAGCGCTGACGAATGCAAATCGTTGACCCCCGAGGTGGTCGATATTCAGTCGGGAATGTACTTGCATCAATTTAAGTGGATATCCGATCCCTCGAGGATTGGCTCGTTGCCAATCACGTTCAATTACCTCGAGGGCGTGTATACCGCTGAAGATGAACCCGACCCAATCGCTGTGCATTTCACTCGGGGCGGCCCTTGGTTCCCACAATGGCAGCACGTCGATTTCAACATGGAATGGAACGAAAAAGCCGTGCGCGTAATGCAGCTCCAGAGAGAGGGCGAATGAAACGCATCTTTCCCCCAGGTACGACAGCCGAGCAGATTGCGCTGGCCGTTGTGCGCATGATTCCTGGAGTGCCTCAGGGCAAGCCGATTGCCGTCACCGTCGAGGAGTGGAAAAAGCCTCGAACGAATCAGCAAAACGCTTTCCTTTGGGGCGTTGTTTATCCCTCAATCCTGGAAGGTGGCGGGGAGCAGCTGCGCGGCTACAACCGCGACGATATCCATGAATTTATGCTCGGGGAATGGGGGGGTTGGGAAACGCTCGAGGGCCTGGGTCGTAAGCGATTACGCCCGCTACGCCGATCGAGTCGTTTAACGAAAGAGGAATTTACCGAGTATTTGGATTTCATCACCGTGAAATGCAGTCAGCTCGGGATCACGATCGAGGAGCCGGTCTATGTACCAGGTCACACTTACAGCAAATGAAGTCCACCTGGCCGCCTCTCATGGCCTCCTGCGACGGTACGAAAAACTTGCGGGCAAACGCGGTGATCGCATCCAGAAAGAGCGATCGACCTGGGACAACGAAATCGAAGGTGCTTGCGCAGAGCTCGCCTGGTGCAAGTTACAGAAAAAATACTGGTCTGGAGTCGGCAGCTTGCGCGCAAAAGACGGCGGTGATGTCGAGATCCGCTGGACGAAATGGGATGCGGGCGGCCTCATCATTTACCCGCACGACAAGGACGATTCGATCTTTGTGCTTTCCCGCGGCTTTGCGCCTAACTTTGAGTTTGTCGGCTGGTTAACGGCTGGGGATGGCAAGAAGCTCGGCAAAATGACTAGCTTTGGGTATTTAGTGCCCGAGGACAAAATTTCGAGGTTTGAATGAATCTGCGAAAAGAGGCAAAGGGCCGACCATGCATGGTGCGCATCCCTGGAGTCTGTAACCACAACTCCGAAACCACCGTGCTCGCCCATGTTCGCATGGCTGGGGTAAGCGGTATCGGGATGAAGAGCGACGATGCCCTGGGGGCCTGGGCGTGTAGCGACTGTCACGATGCCATCGATCGCCGCAATCACGCTTACCTCGAGCATGACTTTGTGCGTTTGGCACACCTTGAGGGAATGGTGCGCACGATCGCCCAGCTACGAAAAGAGGGGAAGCTGTGACCTTCCTAGTCGATACCCCCTATACCGAGGCCTACGTCCGAAACGAATTCCTGTTTAACCAGGAAAGCGGGCACGGCAGTTTTACCCCTTGCGTGATCTTTGGTTTTCGAGCGGAACCGGCCAGGGTGCCCATGTTCCAAATCATGCTTGAGCATGGTGCCCAGTGGGCCCGTATCCCTGTCCATGCGCTCTGCTCCAAACCCTGCGATCCGCTGCCCCTGGCGCAGTCGGTTTGGTGGGATAGCTACGGCTACCACTGCGTCGTCCACAGATTCGAGTTTTTGCGCAACCACCGGGTCAGCGCCCTGGGCCGCGACAAAGAACTACGCCTCGGCACCTACCTCTTTACGATCGATTGGATCAAAGACGGTTGGTCTGAGATCCCCGACCAGCACAAGCAACATCATTGCCTTTTCCTTGACACTGGCCACCTAGTGGCGTATCCGAATAACAAATTACGCTGGAAGGATGACAGCTGGATTCACAACGGGCCGCTCGAAGCATGGAAGTCCCCCGAGCAGTCCTATAGCGCGGAGGCGTTATGAGGCAGCTTATAAGGGCATTGCAGCGGTGGTACTGGCAGACCAAGGCCGACGCATGGCGAGAATGGGCGCACGTCCCAGCGCCGTGCTGGAGAGCTTCTCGGGGAGGGAGGGATTACTTTTGATCGATAAAGACAGCCCTCCAGGGGCCTGGAGGGAGGAAATGGCTCGAGCGCCCTGGGCGTTTGGGCAGAAGGCCCGCACCGTCGAGCAAGCGCTGATTACCCTGCGCCAGGCGGGATACTGGGATGAAGCAACCCTGCTCGCCCAGGAAATCAGCCTAATGAAGGCCGAGATCTATCAGCTCAAAGCCCAGAAAGATACAGCGCACGTTCGTCTTGCCGGCGCTTAACTAAGCCAGGCAATACCTTGCCGGCAGCCTTAGTCCACTTGAGGAATTCCTCTGCGGCTTCCTCGAGCTCCCCGCGGTTTGTCTTCATCCGCAGCCCCGAACGCTGAAGATTCCCCAGGCCTACGTTAAAGCTGAAGGAAACCAACGCATCAAAAACTCCCTGGCGACTAACAGAGCCAGGGCAAAGTCGGGCAACCCCGCGCTCAAACCTTGCAAGATCCTGAGCGAGGAGTGCATCCACCTCTGCCATCGAGAGCTGCCGATCCCAGCCAGCGGGTATCGGTAAGGTACGCCGCTCATCGAGCTTGGTCGTGGCATGGGCGGGATCGATGACATGGCCGACTCCAACCGTCCAGAGCAATGCAGGGCACCTATAAGGGCGCAGTCTCACGCCCTCATGGTGCTTAATCATTTTGATCGCAGCGGGCGATACCTTCACTTTTTGCCGAATGCCTGAGTGCCAAACCAGAAGGCAATGATCGACGACAGAATCAGCATTTCGTCATCCGAAAAGACGTTTTCCATCGCGACGGCAAACGGGATTCCGGTCGTGTAGGCATACCACACCCCGGCGACATTCAGCGCGACCAGCTCGAGCACGAAGATATAGGTGACAACCGGGCGAACCGAAGCGCGAAGGTTAATCATCCACTGCGAGGCCCCTTTGCCGATCTCGATATCATGCGCATAAAGCGCCTGACGTTCTTCGCCCGCCGTCTGGGTCTGGATCTGCTCGAGCTTGATTTCTTCAACCTTTGCCTGGGCAATAAAGCCCCGTTCAGCAAGCGCTAATTCCCGCTCTTTCTGTGCCGCGACCAGGGCAAGCTCATGCTTTTTGTCCTGGCGATCCTGGAACATGGCCAGGATCTTCGGAAGGCCGCCCGCCAGGAACGACAGAAAGGTGCTAAACAGCGTCATCATGGTTATGACCTCCTCGCGGTAACTACATCATCGCCTTTGGTCACAACAACATGATCGCCTTCGACATCGACGCGCATCGGCATTTCCTTACGGTCAAGTTTGTCGAGCTTTTCAATCAGGCTTTTGATGACCTCAAATTCGGGTTTTTCTTCTTTTTCGGCTGTTCCGGCAATGCCGTTCAGCATCGAAATCAGCGCCGTCAGCGACGCTCCCAGGAGGCCCATCACCGCCGCGATTTTGTCAGTGTCCAGGGCTAAGCTCGAGAGCACCCCGATCACCACGATCACCGTGATATAGGCGAGGCCGTTTTTACCGATCGCCCGACCCGCGACATCCTTTGCTGGTGATTGCGCTTCAAGACGCTGAAGCTCTGCTCGAGCTTGTTCGCGAAGCAACTGCACTTCTTCGTTCATTTTATCGCCTCTACTAACATCGAGGTCATTGCCCCAAGTGCGCCAAGCAAAATCACAATAATTGTGCCACCAACGGTCATCACCAGCTTTTCCAGGCGTTTTAAACGTGCATGAATCGCGTCATACCGTACTGAACATACGTCGATATGGCTGGTGACAGTCACTTCTAATTCCTGCACCGTCGTCATTGCGGAACCCACGGCAACGGCGGTGAGACGATAGGCGGGTTGATCTGGTTCTGGATTTGCTGCTCTACCGCAGCCTCCGTTGCAGCTTTATCCACGCCGTTGGCCCAAATCCAGCCAAGAACGGTGTCCAGCGTCAAGTCAGCGTAGGGGACGAATGACTCGCCCTGCACGACCGGGAAAGAGCAAGTGCTGTACACGCTGCTGCTGTAGTCGCCGTCTACGCCGTTGCATTGCCAATGGGCTGTCACAACGTAATCCGCGCCCTCCGCGCTTTGCGGCAAGCAATCCAACTGGCTTACGTTCCAAGTGATTACAGTACTCATTGTTTAACTTCCTCTGGTTTCGGCAGATGCGGCTCGACCTGTGCCTTGAGTTTAAGGAACAGCGGATACGCCCCCTGCGCGGTCGGCAACGAGCCGAGCAGATTCACGATGCCGACGGCTTCTTCTAGGCTGACCTTCAGTTCAACGTCGGACATGGTTTATCAGGCTCCTTTGAGTGCGGCAATTTCTGCCTTTGCTACGTCCAGTTCGGATTTGAGTTCCTTAATCGCGGCGACAAGCAAAGGGATCGTTTCTGTATAAGCCAGTCCTAATGTCCCTTGCTCGTCTTCTTGCGCTTTGACAGCCTCTGGAAGAACCGCTTGAACATCCTGCGCAATCAAAAATGAACGCCTCGTTCCATCTTCATCTGTTTTATATCTTCCAATTACAGCGCGAAGAGACGCGACTTTATTTGCAGCATTGGTAATAGGCTCAATAATTTCTTTTATTCTTTCGTCAGATGCCGATGTCCATGATGTCGCGTTGTCTGTTAGATATACACCTGAAGAACCTTGTTCTGCAAATGCAGAGCCGTTATATATAACGGGGCGTAAGTAATACTCTGCGCCATGATTTGCGCCGTTTGTTTTTATTGAGTACGCCATCCAACCGCATCGGTTGTTGTTGTCACCAACCCCACCGACATGAACAGCGGTTGCTTTGGCAGTTGTATTTGCATAACCGCCAGCGTTTATTGTTATTCCTGTATTTATTGAACTGTTATATCCGCCAGTATTGATGCAGATATTTCCATTTAATGTAAATTTCCCGCCGCTGCCTGTAGTGTTTACAAGAAAATCCCCCCCGCTCGTGATGCGGGCGCGTTCGGTGATAGAGGCAGTACCGTCCGCAGACGTTCCAAAAACAATGCGCCCCGGCATGTCGCTACCAGAACTGGGAGTGCCGTCTACTGCAAATGTAATAGAAGCAGCATCATCAAAATTAGTGCCGTCACTACCACGAGCCTTAATAACGCCTATTTCATCACCATTTTGAACAATGGTGTGCGACCCAACCGTGGCGTTTCTGCTTTTTGCGAGGAATATCGTAGCCCCGTCTGCGTTAGCCGCATAACGTGCGGCAAATATCGGGTTTTCTGTACCGTCAATATTTAGCGAAGTTGCTGCTCCGGTTTGCCAAACGTGGAGTTTTGCGGTTGGACTCGTCGTCCCGAGGCCGAGGTTGCCGGAGGAGTCGAATGTGGCGCGGAGGTTGTTGCCGTTCGTGTAAACGCGGAATCCATTGCCAGCCGTTGCATATACGGCAAGGTCTTGCGTGGTAGTGCCAAGCAACGAGCCAATGGTTCCAAAATAACCGGCTGCGGTTCCTCCTGTTCGGATGGCGAGATTGCCGCCCCAGCCATTTGCGTTCGTGTTATCAATATCAACCGTTGTGACCGCGCCTGTGCTTGTGAAGTATCCAGCGGTTGAATCGGATGCAGCAACAGTTAATTTATAGCCCGGACTGCTCGTACCCACCCCGATCCGATCCGTTGACGCATCCGCAAAAAACAAGTTCGCGTCGGTGTCGCCTTCTATGCGGGTGTCGTTATTGCCGCCCGATTCGTTCAGCACCGTCGCTTTGTTAACGGTCAGGTTTTCGGTGACGATAGAGGCCGACTGGCTTGCGCCGTTAACAAGTTGGAATTGGGTGCCGTCGTAGACAATGACGCACACCTCGCCGCTTTGAATGTCACCGGCTGCAAGGGCGGTCGTGCCGTCGCGGGTGATGCTCTTTGCGCCAAGCGAATCAATGTTGATGGTGACTGCGCCAGTGTTTGCGCTTGCCGCCACAAAGTAGAACATCTGGCCCGCGGCATATGCGCCCAGGGTGGGCGATCCGACCGCCGTGATCGTGTCTGCTCCCGAAACAGAGGCGAGAAGCTTTGTTACCGTTGACTGTACCTGGGAGAGGTTAGCCGAGTCGGTTGCCGCCGTTCCCGCGCCCAGGCCCGTAAACTTGTACGTTCCCATTGGGATGTTGGCCGTAACGGTCGTTTGGCCGTCTTTCGTAATGGCCGTAGAGAGGCCCGTTGCCAGGTCAGCAGTCAACGCATTAAACGCCGTGCTCGAGATGACGGTGCCCGAGACAACAGGTTGTCCTGCCGTGTTGATTAAAAAAGTACCGGAACCGTTGTAGGACATGATCTAGTCTCCTGTTATCGAGTCGTCGGGCCGCGAGGCGCTACTGCACCCGCCGTTCCCATCGTTGCAAGGATAGCCGCTCGCCGGGCTGCATCGGAGCCTGGCTGCGGGGGAGCGGGTGGGTTAGCGCGTAAAGCCGCTTGTACTTCCCGCTGCTGCATAAACGGTCGAGTGACGTTGCGGATCACCGATGCTTTGTCGCCTATGCCTGGTACTTGCTGTGCCAGGTTAAAGTACGCCGCACCCGATCCCGAATAATTTACCGGGGCAAACCCTGGCGGGCTCACCATGTAACCGGCCACTCGAGACAGTGCCTCGAGATCGAGCAGCTCCTCATCGGTGAAGAACGCTTTAAGCTTTTCCCGGCCGCCAAGCTGGCGAATTGCCCTGGCAAACGATTCGGCAGCTACCACCTTGTCGCCAGTGACGTTTTCGCCAAACGCCGATCGCTGCAAATACTGGCCAATTTGGGCTTTCATCTGCTGATAGAGCTCGGGGCTGCTCTGCTGAAGGAATTGCGCCAGGTCGTTGACCTCTTTCGCCGATCCGCGAAGCACATACTTCGAAATCAGCCGCTCATCGCCGCGAGGGTTAGTAATGGCTTCCTCGAGGATGGGCAGCTTCTCCTGGAGCTTGAAGCGCTGCGAGGCTGCCAGGCGGGCTGCGGCAAACTCATCCGGCATGGGAGCCTTCTCGATCGCCGTCTGTACCGCTTTTCGGATCGCTTTCAGCGCTGAGTCGGTCGCCGGGTTTGCACCAAAGTTCTCGTTAATCAATCGAATCAAGTCATCGGCCTCGCTGAAATCAAACACTTTGGTTTGCTTCGGGCCGAGGAACCCGTACTCGTTCAGCCGGGCCGTGATCCCCGCAGGAACCTGGCCGCGGTAATCCTTCATAATTTTGCCAAGATCTGCGGCAAAACCGCCCACCGGGATTTCGACGTTCTTGCCGGTCGATTGCCGAGCCTGGTTATATAGCGCTGAAACGCGCTGGCGCAGCTGGTTGTCGTAGTTGCGCAGGGACGTACCCAAGGCCACCCCTGCCACTTGCTCGTCCTCTGCGCCCGTCCCAAAGCGTCCAATGCGCTCCTGGAGGGTGCTTGTCTGTTGCTGCAAGCGCTGGAGTAACGGGTCGCCAATATCAGCCACCTGAGCCAGGTTGCGCTCGGTCGCAAACTGACGCGGATCTCGAGTGATCTGGCCAAGGGTTGGCTCCATCCCCAGGCGTTCAAAGTCGCGCTGCCGGGTGACGGCCTTAACGTCTAATGGTTCGCCAGTGCGCAAGCTGCGCTCAACCTGGCTAACAAGGCCTTCATACTGAGTTTTGCCAAACTGCTCGGGGCCGATATCAAGCTCTGCGAGGGTGTCATCTACAGCCTGGCGAGCGTTGGCCGAATAGTCCATCTCAGTGATCGTTGGCTCGCCGCGCCGTAACAATGACGCAAACCTGGGGCCTTTTTTGGCCAAAAAGTTAGCAATTTTCGGGGTGAGCTTTTCGATAGCAAGCCCCAGGGTTGGCTGAGTTACGCCGCCTGTTACCGCACCCACCCCAGCTTGCATAATTTTCTGGGTGGCAAAATCTTGCTGACCCTCTGGGGTTACGACAGGCTGAGTTAAGCCCGATACGCCACCGGCAACGGTACCCGTTCCAATGCGCCCGGCTGTTGTCGTTGCAGCCGGAATACCGCGGGCGATTGCGGGGGTGGCGGGGTTTGCTATGCCGCCCACCATGCGCAGCACGTCGGTGCTCTCAGGCTCAATACCGCGCAGCTGACGACCTTTCTGGTATTCGGCTTCGCGCTCAGCAATCTCTCGATCAAAAAGCTCGCGACCTTTGCCGATTGTCTCGCTTACCACATTTGGGAAATAGCCCGCGCCCGAGGTCACAAACTCTGCGGCCCTGGGGATCAGCTGGGCAATGCCGAGCGATACGTCACCAGCGCCCATGCCAAACCGAGCTAACGGGCTTGCCTTCTGTTCGAGCTTGTACGCTTCCATCGCCGCATTCGCGACGGTTTGGTATTCGGGCGTACCGCGTTTGTCGCGGTTCTTCGACAGCCAATCGATATAGTCTTTTGACGGTCTAAGTTCTTCGTCCATCGCTATCGCCCTATGATTGCGTTTGCGCTGCCGACATCAACTTGAGGTGTGCCACCCGTTCCCGCCCCAGGAATTCTTGGACGGCCTCGAGTGCTTCCCCCCCCGCTAGACGGATATGGGGTCGGCTCAGCTAAATAATTTGGATCAAGAACAATGTTCGTAATATCAAGCTTGCGTTTCTCCGCAAGAGTTTTGTATTGCGACGCAATGCCTCTAATTTTTGAGTTTGCTGCTTGGTCAAACAAAGCAGCCATATCTCCAATTTGTTTAACCATGTCTGCCGTTAACGGCGCGCCAGTTAACAATCTGTTTTTAATGTTTTCTGCTTTTTGCACAAATCCTTGGCGTGACACAATACGATCGAATTCGCCTTCGCGAACTACGCTAGTTGGTTCAATAAATTTCAACAACAACGTGACCAATACGTCTTGTTGAATTGCGGTTGGCACGCCATTTGGCGGTACGCTGTTTAAAATTTGGCCTACTTTGCCAATCTGCGCCAATTCATCTAAGAAAGGCTTTGCTTTTGTATCAAATTCCCGACGCAACTTGTCCTCATTTGACGAATCTTTGTCAGGGGTCGGAGGCGACATACCAATCGCTTCACTTCTTTTAACGTATTTGGTTTGCCCCGTTACTGGATCTGTAACCTGATAAATAGGCTCATCCCTAGGCTGCGGTGGCGGTCGCTTGCCTTCCGCAATGCGGATTTCCATTTCTTCGTAACCTGGAATTTTTGACCATGTTCCTGTTTTACGGTCATATTGCATACCGCCAGTAATTAACGGCGCAGGAGCCGTTTCCGCGGGCTTCATCAAATCTGCAATGCCCTGCTGGCCAAAAGCCTGGCTGACCGGGCCGCCGCCAAGCATCCGAATGTAAGCAGCTCGCTTCTGCTCCTTACTCATTTCTGGGATATAAAACCCCATGTCGGAAAGACCAGTGGCTTCGTCAACGAACTGCCGAGGCTCGCCTGTTTCTACGTCAAAGCCGGGAATACCAGGGCCAGCCGGTTGCATCTCAGTTTTAAGCTCCATTGGCTTAAATCCGGTGACTTCGCCCTTGTCTGAAAATTCAATTTCCGGCGCAACCGCTGAAATATCAAACTGACCTGGTAACGTCTTGAGACGCTCGACATCTGCGCCAGGCATTCTCATCAATTCTTCCGATTCGACCTTTTCAGTCGGACGGCTAATGCGCGTCAGCTCGCTAACTGCCGACTCCAGATCTGCCTCTCGAGCTTTCTGCTCCGCTTCGCGCTGCTCCCGCCTTGATAGCCCGGCCAACCCCGCAGCCAGCAGTTTTGCAAAGCCCTCAGTGCGGCTAATTGGCGCAGGGCGTTGCTCAAACGGTTGAAACGCTTGCTGTTCAAGAATTTGAGCAAGCATCGCCCGCTGCTCAGCTTCTCGCTGAGCTTTGCGGTACGGATCTTCAACCATGAAATCAACGTATGGGTTAATAGCCATCGTAATTGCTCCGATCGGGGCCGCCCTGGGGAGTCATCAATCCCGGTGACTTCCCTTTGCGGGGATACATTTGTCCAAACTGACGCGGGGCCGGGTTGATGTCGGCCGCATTTTGAGCGGGAGCAAACTGCATATCGTTTTGCGCCCCAGCATTGTTCGTTACTTGCTGGCTCTGTCCCTGCATTTGCAGCATTTTCGCCAGCTTTTGGCCGCGGCCAATACCTTGCGGAGGCGCATTAAAATCTTGATAAGGGGTTTTCATGCGTTATCTCCGTTAGCCTCTGCCCAAATAGCCTTGTATGCCCGCAGCTCCTAATCCGTACAAGCCTTGTTGCTGTGCGTTATAAGCTGCGATCTGATTAGCGTAATTGTTCTGTGCGAACTGCGCTTGAGCCTGGGCTGCGCCAAACACCGGGGCTGGCGCGACAGGTGCGCCTGTGTAACCTTGGAATTGAGGCATTTGTACTTGTGAACCGCCCATAAGCGCAGCGATCTCGTTGAGAGGCTGAGCCCGCAGAGCGACCTGTTCTTGCAGCGCTTGAGTCCGAGCGGCATTTCTGAATGCGGCTTCGGCCTGGGCTTGGTTGAACTGTTGACCCTGTGCGCCAAGCTGCGCCTGATACTGCTGTAGCGCCGTTGCGTTTCTGGCGTTGATGGCTTGGTTGTAGAACCCCATCAAATCCATTTCCTGGCCAAAACCCTGCGCCTGACGGGCCATTTCCGCTTGGTACTGTTGCATGGCCGCCGCTTGGTTTTGCGCAATCGCTTGATTTCGCATCTGCTCGGCTGCCCGTTGCGTTTCGAACGAGGCCAGCTCGCCAGACCGCACAAACTCTGCCTCTGCTGCCCGCTGTTGGAATGCTTGAGCTTGAGCCGCGTTTGCAGCTTGTTGCGCCGCTTGTGCTTGAGCAAAGTTTTGCGCAATGGAGCGATTTCTCGCTTCCTCTGCCGATTGAGCAAGCTGGAAAGCAATCTGCTGGCCTTCGCGACCAAACTGGCCAACCGCCAACCGCTGTTGAAGATCCTGGGCTTGAGCTCGATTTTGAGCTTCTTGCAACGACAAGCCTTGCGACAGGTTTTGAGCAACCGCCTGGTTGTAAAGGCCCAGCTGGGTCGCGCCCATTCCAAAAGTTGACTGTCGGGCT
>SXGQ01856029.1_pt1 | contig 34357 bp, 24 predicted proteins | sample 3178371 | NCBI WGS metagenome assembly SXGQ01 (sample SAMN11356859, study PRJNA531348) | freshwater metagenome | isolation source: freshwater sample F1-20 | place: China: Fuxian Lake, Yuxi | collected 2017-12-25 | reverse complement strand
ATTAAGAAAAATATTACTGAAATTATTGGAGAAACATTTTTGCTTTTACAAAAAAAAGAGCTAGATAATTTTAATACCGTTTTTTTTAATTCTAACGATGATCCTGACTTAGATATTAAAGGACTACCTTATTAACAAACTAATTGTAAAATTAGAAAAATATATCGCAGATAAACTATTCAAATTTATATAATTTTATAAATTATAATATGCGGTTTTTTTCAAAAATCAAACTTTTTATTTTTTGTATAACTATTTCATTGATTCTTTATTCATGCGAAGATGATGAGCATATTTACACGCCTAAACCAAAAGGTTATTTTAGAATAGTATTTCCGGAAAAAAAATATAGACTATACGATAGTCTTTGTCCTTATCAGTTTGAGATACCAACTTATTCTAAAATAGTTCTTGATAAGCAAAAAAATGCTGAGCCCTGTTGGCTAAATTTAGAATTCCCGAAATTTAATGCCACTATTTATTTGAGTTATAAAACTCTTAAAAAAGATAGTGACATTATTCGAAACTTTGAAAACTCTCATTACTTTGCAAATAAACATCAGATAAAAGCAACAGGTTTAGAAGAAATTCCTATTATTAGAGACAGTGCAAAAGTATATGGATTATTATTTAATATTTCTGGAAACACCGCCTCTTCGCTTCAATTTTATTTAACCGATAGTACTAAACATTTTTTGCGTGGTTCGCTTTATTTTAATTGCATTCCTAATAGTGATTCTTTAAAAATTGTAATTGATTTTTTAAAAATAGACGTGCTGCATTTAATTAAAACTACTCGTTGGAAAAAGGAATAACAATCTCTCTAATTAGAAACCATTAAAATACCATTAGCTGTATTAAAATTTGTTGCATAAGTTCGCAATGGCCACTGAGCTGGCCCTTGAATAATTTCACCATCAAATAATCTCCAACGAGAGTTACTAATCGAATCCTGAAGAGTAAAATTATCACTCATTACTTTTACTCTTGCATTAATGTTATTTGGCAAATAAGAAGATGTTCGTTCAAGTGCAACAAATTCTTCTTGAGATTTACGATAAATTACAATCCCATTAATACCTCCATCAAAATAAGCCCATCCACCAATAGATTGTAATGTAAAATTTAGAGGGTTATCTGGATATACTATCAGATTGACCGGGACAGAAGGTACTGGATTGTTTGCCGATGAATTTATATTTTGTTTTTTACAAGATGTAGCAAAAATTATAAACAAAAAAAGAGTTAATGTTTTCTTAAGATTCACGCACATAAACTGTAGCTTAATAAAATATATTTTTCTGAATTCATTTCGAGTTAATAATAGCTAAAATAAAAAAAGGATTCACTTTGTAATTAACAAAACACTAAATTTGTAAATAAATCAAATTTACAAAAAAATTGTGTCTATCCAAAATGAAGAAGATAAGGAAAAGGATATAACAAGAAACAAACATTTCGTGCCTTTATATTATGCATTAGTATTAGTTTTAGGTATAATCATAGGATATTTTTTTACTTATAATTCTAACTTCTCATCATCAATTTCATTGTTTGAAGATAAAAACTCAAACAATAAAATAAATAATTTATTAGAATATATTGACCAACAATATGTAGATACCATCAATAGAAAACAACTAGAAAATAAAACTATTACATCTATGCTTAAAAGTTTAGACCCTCACAGCGATTTTATACCTACCGAAGAATTAAATGCTGTTAACGAACCGCTTGAAGGCAATTTTGATGGCATTGGTGTTGAGTTTAATATTATTGAAGACACTATTAGAGTTGTAAATCCAATTGTAGATGGGCCTAGCGAAAAAATTGGAATTAAATCGGGAGATAAAATAATTAAAGTTAACAGCAAAAGTGTGGCTGGAATTAAAATTACGAATAAACAAGTATTTGAAAAATTACGAGGAAAAAGTGGTAGTGAAGTTAATTTAAGTATAATGAGATCTGGAATAAACAATCCTCTTGATTATAAAATTATAAGAGGACAAATTCCTATTTACAGCATTGATATCGCATACATTGTTAATCCAACAATTGGATACATAAAAATAAGTAGATTTGCTAGCACCACTTATGATGAATTCATTAAAGTCTTTAATGAGTTAAATAAAAAAGGAATGACAAAAATGATTTTGGATTTACGTGGAAATGGTGGCGGTTTTTTAAATACTGCTGTAAGTTTAGCAGATGAGTTTTTAATAAATGGTTTACAAATTGTTTATACTCAAGGCAAAGCTCATCCAAAAAAAATATACTCTGCTACCTCTAGAGGTGGATTTGAAAAAAATAAATTAGTTGTATTAATAGATGAAGGTAGTGCTAGTGCCAGTGAAATCGTTGCTGGAGCTCTTCAAGATAATGATCGTGCAACTATAATTGGCCGTCGTAGCTTTGGTAAAGGATTAGTTCAAGATCAGATTGATTTACCGGATGGTTCAGCCATCAGATTGACAATTGCACGTTATTATACGCCCACTGGAAGATGTATACAAAAACCATATGATAAAAATTTAGATGCTTATTATAATGAAGAATATGATCGTTATGAAAAAGGAGAATTATATCACGCCGATAGCATAAAAATAGATAAAACTAAACAATATAAAACTCCCGAAGGTAAAATTGTTTATGGTGGTGGTGGAATTATGCCTGATATATTTATCCCTCTTGATACAGTTAAATACAATCCATTAATTAATAAATTATTTAATTATGGAGTTTTAAACTCTTTTGCCTTTGAGTACACTGATTATAATCGCCTCCTTTTTTTAAAAAAATATAAAACGGCACAAGAATTTATTTTTAATTTTAAATTAGGTGAAAAAGAACTTGATTCCTTTAAAAAATACTTAATCACAAAAAAAATGACCAATATTTTTTTTACAGGAAAAGAAAAAGGATTTAATCAAATTTTAAAAGCCTTAATAGGAAGGAACTTATTTGATAAAGATGCTTACTACCCCATTTTAAACGAAAATGATACGGCTATTTTAAAAGCAGTTGAGATATTAAATAAAAAATAATTTTCATAAACTGTTAAAATTTTAGCTAGCAGTTCATAACAAGACTCAAAAGTTCGGTAAATTTGGGAAACAAAAATGGTACATAGCTAAATTATTTATCAAATAAAAATCAAAAAACCAAAAAATTCAACTTAAAAAGCTTTAGTATTTTTAAAAGATTTTATCAAAATTATAATTTCAATATTATTTTAATTATAATATTATTATAAAAAAAGCGAAGAAATAATAATTTCTTCGCCTAATATGAATGTTTAACAATAGAGCCTTAAATCTATTATTACAAGAATTAAGCTAACTTAACGTTAACAGCGTTTAAGCCTTTTTTACCTTCTTGTACATCAAAAGTTACATTATCATTCTCGCGAATGTCTTCTTGTAAACCTGATGCGTGAACAAAAATTTCTTGTCCATTGTCTTCTTTAATAAATCCAAAGCCCTTAGCTTCGTTAAAAAATTTTACTACTCCGTTTTTCATTTTTTTGTTTTTTTAGTCTTAATGTTGATTAAGACGGTTATTTATTTATTTATTTATTTTTTGTGTATCTGATTAATTAAATGGATGAGTAGATACAACCTCAATATTTGTTTTTATTAATTTGTTAATGTCTTTTAAATAAGATAATTCGTCGTGGGCACAAAAAGACAAAGCAACGCCACTTAAGCCTGCTCTACCAGTTCTTCCAATGCGATGCACATATGTTTCTGCCTGTTCAGGAATTTCATAATTAATTACATGAGATAATTTATCTACATCTATACCTCTTGAAGCAATATCGGTTGCAACTAAAATACGAATTGTTCTATTTTTAAACCCTTTTAATGCTCTTTCGCGTGCGCCTTGGGATTTATTGCCATGTATTGCTTCTGCAGAAACACCAATTGTATTTAAATCTTTTGCTACTTTATCTGCACCACGTTTTGTTCTTGTAAAAACAAGTGCGTGTTCGATTTTACCATTATTTAAAACATGTTTTAGCAACAAGCGTTTGTTTTCTTTTTTTACATAATAAACAGATTGCGAAACTAAAGAAGCGGAAGAAGAAATAGGAGTAACAGCAACATTAACTGGATTGTGAAGTATAGTATTTGCCAATTTCATAATAGCTGGAGCAGCTGTAGCAGAAAAAAATAAAGTTTGTCGTTTAATAGGAATTTTTGCGATAATTTTCTTAATATCATTAATAAATCCCATATCTAACATCCGATCAGCCTCATCAAGTACAAAATACTCTACCTGATTTAATTTAATAAAACCTTGATTGACTAAATCTAATAATCTACCTGGAGTAGCTACTAATATATCTACACCTCTTCTTAAATTATTAACTTGAGGCCCTTGAGAAACCCCACCAAAAATAGTGCAATGCGATATACCTAAATTTTTTCCGTAAGCTAAAAAATTATCACTTATTTGAGAAGCCAATTCTCGTGTTGGTGCAAGAATTAAGGCCTTAATTACACGATTTTTGTTGTTTTCTTTTTTAGCGTCCAATAATTGTAAAATTGGCAAAGCGAAAGCAGCTGTTTTGCCAGTTCCAGTTTGTGCACAACCAAAAATATCTTTTCTGTCTAGTATATGAGGAATAGATTGTTTTTGAATTGGAGTGGGTTCGGTGTACCCTTTTTTTTCAAGTGCCATAACTAGTGGCTTGATAAGTCTTAAGTTTGAAAATGTCATTAATTGTTTAAATTCGTTTATATTTTTTTACACGTGAATCATTTCACATTTATTGTGTTAATCTAAGAAAAGTGTAAAATTTATCGAATTGCAATTAAGGTGTTACAAACTGAGAGATATACAATCTTCTAAAGAAGAAGTACAAATATAAACAACTTATTAACAATAAACTAATTTATTTTCAAAAAACCGTTAATTTCAAATTTAAAATATGATTATTTGATACTTATTTAATTTTATTTAATTGATAATTAAGTCTTTTAGCTAACAATAGGTTAGGCCATCTTTAATTTTTTGTTTAGAAAACATTTTAAAACCGCTTCTCGATAATATTTGCAAAAAAACCAAGTACACTCGAAGCGACTGTGAGTTGAAAGTTCGGTGTTTTAAAACTTAAGTTAGTTCGTTAAAAAATTATGTCTCTTTAATTTTTTGTATCGATAACGCTGATTAGTTTCACAAGTATACCATCGACTTGGAATAAAAATTATTAAACAATAAATATAGTTATTTGTTATTAAATCTTATCAAATTAATATTATTTTCAGTATAAATTATAATATCACTAAAAATAGCAAAACCTTTATTGTTGTAAGTAAATTTGTATATGACCGAATTAATTTGTGATAATAAAACATTAAAGGAATTAGGATTTCCAAACATTATAACATACTTAGAAAAATATGCAGTTGGACCAACTGCTACACAAAGAATTCAAAATCTTCGTCCAACAAATAATGTAAATGAACTTTTATATACCCTAAAAGCCGTTCAAGAAATTGTTAATATAAAAAGAGCTAGCATAATTTTTCCGCAATTAGATTTTGAGGAAATTACACAGGAAATTCAATTACTAGCAATTAAAGATGCCGTTTTAACTGCAGAAAGTTTTTTTAGAATTTTGAATACATCGGAATTAATTAATGAAATACTTCAATTCTTTGAAATAAATACTGGGAAATACCATATAGTTAAATCAATTTTTAAAGACTGTTCTTTTAATAAAGAGATAATTAATAGTATTAACAAGGTTCTCGATAGCGGGGGAATTGTTAAAGATAATGCTTCAAATGATTTAGCTCTCATTCGCCAAAAAATAAAATCCTTAAAAGTACAAATCAATAGAAATTTTGAACGAGAACTCAAAAAATGGAGTAAAGAGAATATATTGGGAGAAACCTTTGAAACATTTATAAACGACCGCAGAGTTCTAACAGTTCAATCAACTTATAAAAGAAAAGTAGCTGGAAGTTTTTTGGGATCTAGTAAAACAGGAAGTCTCAGTTATGTTGAACCCCAAGCGAATTTGGCACTGAATCAGCAACTTGATTGGCTTATTGACGATGAAATTAAGGAAATTCGTAAAATTTTACAGCAACTTACAAGAGAAATAAGTTATCACTTACCGCTTATAATTGCATATCATGTAGCCCTTTGCAACTATGATTTTACTAATGCGAAAGCTAAACTTGCCATTGAAATGAATGCATGTCTTCCCACTATTGAGAAAACACCTCAAATTAAATGGAGCAATGCCTTTCACCCTATTCTTCGAAAAAACAATCAAATTCTTAATAGAACTACGCTTCCACAGGATATTGTACTGGATATTAATAAAAGAATATTGGTAATTTCTGGTCCAAATGCAGGTGGAAAAAGTATCACACTCAAAACTGTTGGATTACTCCAGGTTATGCTTCAATCGGGATTATTAATCCCAGTTGATTTAAATAGCAAGGCAAGTTTTTTTAATGAAATTTTATCAGATATTGGCGATAATCAATCAATCGATAATGAACTAAGTACATATACATATCGATTAAAAAGAATAAATCATTTTATACAGATTGCAACTAATCAAAGTTTATTTCTTTTAGATGAATTCGGCTCAGGTTCCGACCCGGATTTGGGAGGCGCAATAGCTGAAGTGTTTTTTGAATCTTTGTATGAAAAGGAGTGTTTTTGTGTAATTACAACACACTATACAAATATAAAAATTAAAGCTAACCAACTTGAAAAGGCAATAAATGGGTGTATGTTGTTTGATGTTTCTACATTGAGGCCATTATTTCAACTATCAATCGGACAACCAGGTAGTTCGTTTACTTTTGAAATTGCGAAGATTGTTGGAATAAGTGATAAAATTATTAAAAAAGCTTTAGATTCATTAGGTGATAATAAAACACGTTTCGATGAATTATTAAGCAGCTTACAAAAAGATAAAAACGAAATTGAAGAGCTCATCAGAAAAAAAATTTTAGCTGAAAAAAAATTAAAAACATCAATTTCGTTTTATGAATCGATGAATGAAAAATTAAATCACCGTTTACAGGTTACAAATAATTCCATTGAAGATAAAACCAAGCAACTATACTTAGGAAAAAAACTTCAAGTATTTATTGAAAGATTTAATAGCAAATCAAAAAAAATAAGCGTTAACGACCAACTTATGGATGAAATTAAGCGAATGATTATTATAGAAAAGTCGAAACAAAGCCCAAAAATAATTACACAAGTTAAATACAAAAATGAAGATAAGCCAATGAGCGAAAAACAAATTGAAGAAATAAAAGTACTAGATAAAATTAAAGTAGGTTCTAAAGTAAGTATTAGTTCTACGCGGCAAATAGGTATTGTAGATAGAATAAAGGGCGATGATGTCTATCTAGAAATTGGAAATATCAAAATGAAAATCAAGAAGTCTAAATTAATACTTCTTGATTAGTTAAATAATTTTATTAGAATGAATTTTTAATAGACAAATAGTCCCATTTTATTTTATCTAATATCAACCTCATCAACAAAAATAAAGGCTTCACCGCCTTTACCTTGATGCCAATCAGGTAATTTTCCGAAATTTTTTGCAATAATCTTTATATATCGCGTTGTAACTGGTTTAGCAAATTGTTTTTTAAATTTAGCTACTTTTACTTCATTGTCTGTCGGTTGATACTGATTATCAACTCCATCAATTAGGGTAAATACTTTATTATCGTTTGAGCTATAAAAATTAACGCGTTGAGGAAAAAGAATCCAAGAACGAGAATCTTGTAAAAATCCCAAAATAAAAGAGCTCACTAGTTTATTATCTTTAAAATCAATTACGCACTCAAAATCTTGCCCTTGGTAGCCTAACCAATTTCCCTTTCTCCAATCAACATCTCCATAAATTCCATCAATTAATGATTGATCTCCTTCAGAACAGTATTGTGAATTAGCTTTTGAACTAATTTTAATATCATAATTATATTTTAATTTAAAAAATTTAGCGGTACTTGTTACACTGCTATCTGTATCTGAAAATAATTTTGATTTTACAAAACAATTCGTGTCAATCAGGAAAGATTTATCATAAACTTTAGATTTATAATTTGGTTCTGAACCGTCGAGAGTGTAAACTAACTTATTAGCAGAAGTATTAATTTTAGATATAGAAATTTCTAATTTATTTTTAAATACTTGAGAAACTGAATTAATAATAGGTGCAGGGACAATAGAATTTCCAAATTGATTTGAAGATGGGAATGTAGAAGTGCTTTTACCAAAATTTGATTTTAAATCTTTTGATTCAGAAAAAATATAATCTAAACTTCCTCCATTAGTAATTGCAAAATAATTTAATTCGGTACTTAAAGTTTTTTGATTATTTAGTTTAATTAATTCTATTTGAGACTTATTTTGATTTTGATTAGAAGTAATTGTAAAACTTTTTCCATTTTCTAAATTAATTTTTATTTTATCAAAAATAGGGGCGCTAGTAACAAATTGAGGAGAACCAGGACAAAAAGGATAAAAACCTAAAGCACTAAAAACATACCATGCACTCATTTGACCACAATCTTCATTTCCTATTAAACCATTAGGCGAATTTTGATAAAAATTATTGCAAATTTGCTGAACCATTGAAATTGTTTTATTAGGTTTTCCAACATAATTGTAAAGATATGCCATATGATGACTTGGCTCATTACCATGAGCATATTGACCAATAAGACCTGTAACATCAGCTTGATCTCGACCAGAAGTTTTATCTTTAGTATTAAATAATTCGTCGAGTTTATTTTCAAAATTTATTAAACTACCGTGAAGTTGAATTAATCCTGAAATATCGTGTGGAACATAAAAAGAATATTGCCAACTATTTCCTTCGGTGAAATGGTTATTAATTTCGTTAGGTGAAAAAGGAGATAACCAGTTGCCATTTTTTCTAGGTCTCATATTACCTGAAGAAATATCAAATAAATTTTTATAAGATTGAGCGCGTTTTAGGTATAACGATAAATCTTCTTGTTTATTTAATTTTTGAGCTATTTGAGCAATACAAAAATTATCGTAAGCGTATTCTAAAGATTTGCTAACACTTTCCCCTTCGTCAGAAATTTCTAAATATCCTTTTTTATTAAAAATAGGGGTTCCATATGCTGAATAATTTGAAGCAGCTTTAACTGACTCGTACATTTTATTTACATCAAAATTATTTATTCCTTTTACAAAAGCATCTGCAATAACGGAAACAGAATGAAATCCAATCATACAATCAGTTTCGTTAGCCGATAATTCCCACATCGGTAATCTACCAGACTGTTCGAATTGTTTTAAAAATGATTGAATAAAATCTGAAGTTCTATTTCTTTCGATCACAGTAAATAGTGGATGTAAAGCTCTATATGTATCCCAAAGCGAAAAGACAGAATAATTAGTAAAGCCCTCAGCTAAATGAGGCTGATTATCTCTACCCCGATAATTACTGTCAACATCCATATTTAAGGAAGGATGAATAAAACAATGATAAAGCGAAGTGTAAAATGTTGTTAATTTATCTGGACTTTGATTTTCGGAATCGATTTCAATTTTATGGAGTTGTTTATTCCAGTGGGAAGCGGCTTCTTGTTTATACTTTTCAAAATCCCAGTGTGTGGCTTCAGCTTCCATATTTTTCATTGCACCCTCAATACTTATAGAAGAAATAGCTACTTTTATTAGTAATTTTTTTGATTCTTTAAGTCTAAAAGTAAAAAAAGTACCCTCAACTCTATCATTGGGTTGAGAGTGATTTGGATAAAATTTATTATCTTTTACAAATTCAATGTTAGTAAACGGTGTAGAGAATTTTATAACAAAATAAACATACTGTTCTTTTGCCCATGCTTCACTTACTCTAAAACCTCCAATTGTAGAATCATTAATAACTTTAACGTTACAAAATAAAGTTTTATCACGATGCAATAAATCTAAAACTAAATTAACTTCACCAAAATTAGGGAAAGAGTAGCGATGAAGCCCAACTCTTGGCGTAACTGTAAGTTCTGATTTAATTTTATGTTTATTCAACAAAACTTCATAATAACCTGCTGAGGCTTTTTCAGTATTATGTGAAAAGGTAGAAGAGTATTCTTTATTATTTAAAGTAGGCTTGCTAATCGTTGGCATAATTAAAATATCACCCCAGTCTGAGCAGCCAGTTCCACTTAAATGAGTATGAGAAAATCCATAAATCAAATTATCACTATAATGATATCCGCTACAGCCATCCCAACTGCCATCAACTCGTGTATCAGGGCTTAATTGCACCATACCAAAAGGTAAAACAGCACCAGGAAAAGTATGGCCATGACCATCAGTACCAATAAAAGGATTTACATACTGAACATAATTTATTTGACTAAAACCAGAAAAAGTATAAAGAAAAATAAAAAAAATAAAAAAAGTTTTTTTAAATAACTTGAAACAAAGATGATGATTGAATAATAAAATCATAATATATTTTTTAAGTAAAGTTATAAATTATTAAGTGAAATAGCTTTTAAATTAATCGTAAATTTTGGTTTATTTGGTTGAATTACTTTTACCAATTTAATCTCTCCACTTTCTAAATCAAAATAATTATCGTCTAAAATTATATTTTGATTTTGATCATATAAATAGAGGTCTTTAATAAACACATTTGTAGTTATTTGAAATGTATTATAATTAATATTTTTAATTCTGATTTCTGGTTTTTTTAATTCTAATTTTTTTGGCTGAGAAAAAAAATAATTATTTGAATTAGTAATTTTCATATTTTGAACTATTTCTGCTTTCAAATAAGAGCTTGTAGAATCGAATGATGGTAGTTCTTTTTTAGATATTAAAGTATGATTTACACGAGAATTGTTTAGTTCTATTGAAAATGATTTTTGCCATATTAAATCAGATTTAAAGTTTAAAATTTTTAAATTTAATGTTATATTAAAATCTTTTAATGAGTCGGTAAGGCATGATATTTGATAATAATCTTTTTTATTACTAATTGAAACCATTTGATTATTAAATGTCTTTTTTAAAGAATAAAATAGAGCTTTTGGTTGCCCAAAATAATCTATTGCACTCCAAGAAGAACCTGGCCAACAATCATTTAATTGCCAAAATAAAGTACCCATACAGCGAGGCTTATTTATTCGGTGAGCCTCAATTGCTTTTTTCATACCATCTCTTTGTACTAATTGTGAAACATATATATAATCTTGAAAGTTTTGAGGGGTTTTGTAAGAATAATCTAAATAAGTTTGAATAGTTTCGAAACCAGTTTTATGTTTTTGATGTGATTTAACAGACAAAGAATTTAATTTTAATTGGTTTGAATCACAAAAAGTTTTAAAAGTAAATAAGTTAGGCATTGATTGAAAACCAAATTCGCTCATAAAGCGACCTACATTTTTTTGATAAATATCAAAAGACTCCATTCCCCACCAAACTCCCCAATAGTGTGAGTCGCCTTGCTTTAAACTTTCGGAATGACCCCATCCAATAGAAGGAGATGAATTCCAATAAGGTATTTCTTTATTAAAATCGTTAATGTATTTAGGGATAATTGAATGAAATAATTTTTGATAATCATTCCAAATAAATATTGAATCTTTTTGAGTATAATGATATTGCTTTTGCCATCCCCAATTATACCAAGCTTCATTTATTTCGTTATTTCCACACCACAATGCTAAACATGGATGGTTTCTTAATCGAATGAGTTGTTCTTTAATTTCTTCTTTAACATTATTAATAAACTTTTCATCTCCAGGATACATGGCACAAGCAAACATAAAATCTTGCCACACTAAAATCCCTTTTTCGTCGCAAGTTTGATAAAAATCATCATCGCCGTAAACTCCACCTCCCCATATTCGAAGCATGTTAAAATGAGAATTTTTGTATAAGGTTAAATCATTTAATAAATCAAGTTTAGTTTTTTGTTTTAAAAAAATATCTTGAGGTATATAATTAGCTCCTTTCATAAAAACAGGAACATTATTTAATTTAAAATAAAATGAAGTTCCTGTAGAATCGGGCAAATTAATTAATTCGATGGTTCGAATACCAATAGGAATTTTTACTGTAGATATTATTTTTTTTGAATTAAGTAATTTGCAAGATAATTGATATAAATATGGATCACCCAATCCATTACTCCACCACAACTTTGGTTTTTTTATTTTTAATGTTAAAGTATCGATATTAATTCCTTTTTTTAAAACTATAGATTTTGATTGATTTATTGATGGAGTTTTAATTATGTTATCAGACAATTGATCGATATTATATTTGAATATGCCAACCATATCAGACAAAGTTTCGATGACAACATCTATAATAGCTAGTGAATCGCTTATACTTTTAACTAAATAATGCCAAGAATTAATTTTAGGCCCGCTCCAAGCAATTAATTTAATTGGTTTCCAAATACCGCAGCCAACAAAACGTGGACCAAAATCCCAACCATATTGAAATTGAGCCTTTCTGGTAAATACTCTTTCACCCTCAGGTAAAGTATAGCTTAATTTTTTAGCTTCAATTTTGGCTTTTTTTACTGCAGATTCAAAAAAAATACGCAAAGTATTATCTCCAAAATGCAATTGCCTTTTTACATCAATTTTCCATGATCTAAACATATTATTGGCTTGAAGAATTAAAGAATCATTTAAAAAAACCGATGCATAAGTATCTAATCCGTCAAAAACTAATTCAATACACTTGTTTTTTAATAGAGAAGTATCACAAGTAAAATATGTTTTATATTCCCAATCTTCATTTTCAACCCACTGAACCTTCTTTTCATTATCAGAATAAAAAGGATCAGGAATTAATTTATTCGTAAATAAATCATTAAAAATATTTCCTGGAACGATTGCATTAAAATAAGTTTGAGATGATTTTTGTTTGAATTGCCATGAAGAATTCAACAATATTTCTTTTACTTGCGAATAAAAAAAATTATAACCAAAAATAAAAATAAAAAAATAAATACTACGTTTATTCATTAATCAAAAAAATTTGTTTCATTTTTTTTATTTCTTTTGAATCACAAATTTCATAATTATTTAAAATAGCAGCAGAATGAAATTCAGAACATTTTGTATATGAACATATGTCATTTAAATTTTCAGATCGAATACCACCGCCAGGCATTATTTTAATATGATTACCAAATTTATGTTGTATTTTTTTAATATTTTCTTTTCCATCAATAGCGTTAGATTTGCCTCCTGAAGTTAAAACTCTGTGAAAACCTAAATCAATTAAGGTTTTAAATGCAGCTTCAAAATCTTTACATTCATCAATTGCTCGATGAAAATTTAAAGACATTGACTTAGCGATAGAAATAATCTCGATGCATAATTTAACATCAATTAAATCGTGATTTGTTAAACAACCAAACACAATTCCATTCACATTTTGTTCATTACAAAAACGAATACTTTGTTTAATTGTTTCAATTTCGTTTCCAGTATATTCAAAAGATCCGGATCTTGGTCTAATCATTACATGAACTGGAATAAGTAATTTTGACTTAACATCTTTAATAGTTTGAAATGAAGGCGTTAAGCCACCTTCTGTATAGTTTGCGCACAATTCTATTCTATCTGCACCCATTTCTTGAGCTATAATTGCAGATTCAAGATTAAAACATGCTATTTCTAATATTTTACTCATCAGAATTATAATAAACTTTTTGCATCAAGAAGCTGATTATTAATCTCTGAAGAATAAACAGCATAATTAAATCCTTTCTGTAAACAATAAGCACCATGTTGGCCTTTTTTATTAATTGCAATAAAACCAATTTGTATTTCGCTTAAAGGTTTATTTCTATTTTTTGCACTAAAAATAATTCTTTCTACAGCTTTTTTACAAGCCTCTTCAGGACTATACCCTTGACGCATTAATTCTACAACAGTATGACAACCAGCAACACGAATTACTTCTTCGCCATGTCCAGTTGCAGTTGCAGCTCCAACCTCATTATCTACAAACAAACCTGCACCAATAATTGGCGAATCTCCAACCCTTCCGTGCATTTTAAAAGCCATTCCGCTGGTTGTGCAAGCACCAGATAAATTTCCATTCATATCCATAGCCACCATACCAATAGTATCATGATTTTCGATATTCACTTTAGGTTTATACTCGGATTTTTTTAACCATTCCTTCCATTCATCATCAGATTCTTTTACCAACAAATTTTCTTTTTTAAATCCTTGCGATAATGCGAAATTAAGAGCGCCATCACCTACTAGCATAACATGAGGTGTTTTTTCCATTACAGCTCTTGCTACTGAAATAGGATGAATAATATGCTCTAAACAAGCAACAGAGCCGATATTTGAAAAGTCATCCATAATACAAGCATCTAAAGTAACTCGTCCATCCCTATCTGGTCTTCCACCATAACCCACACTTCTCTCTTTAGGATCTGCTTCTGGAATTTTCACACCAGCTTCAACAGCATCTAAAGCTCTACCATCAGAAGATAACACTTTCCATGCTTCGGCATTAGCTTCTAACCCAAAACGCCAGGTAGAAATGACAATAGGTTTAATTGTTTTTTTTGAATTAATCGAAATAATTTCAGCAGCTTTATTTTTATTAAATGCAGAAAGAGATGCCGTTAATACCGATAACTTTAAAAATTTCCTTCTATTAAAATTCATAATTAATTAATTTTAATTTCATCGCAAAATAACCAAGAATTTTCGCCTGCACCTGGTTTACCAGATAGTATTTTACCGTAATTTTTAGCGATTATTTTTGCATACATTGCTTTTTGTTTTTTAAAATTAAATTCAGCCACCCTATCTTCCTTAATTTGATTAGATTTTAATTTATCAATCTCAGTAAAATTTATTCCATCTTCAGATAAATACAAAAAAACTTCAGTTGGTAAATAAATCCAATTAAGTTCTTCTTTCAAAAATCCAATTTCTAAATGACTAATTTGCTGATTTTTATCAAGATTAACAATAAGATTAATATCATCTCCACTCCAGCCCAACCACTGATCGTTAATTCTTGGGAGTTTAGCTGATTCTCCATTTAGTAAGGTAAAATATCCACCTGAATTATAATATTTACTTGGTGGAGTTTTAAAAATAATTTTCTTGTTTGTTGCTTTATTAATTTGATATTGTCTTGAAGCAATTTTACCTTTTATTTGATCATTTTTATATAAAGCAGATTTAATATTAACTTGACCGTTTAATTCTATAGGTGCGTTATATTTTATAGAATTTATGTTTGGATCTGATCCATCAAGCGAATAGTATATATCACCTAGAGTAGAATTGGCATAAAGTTCTATAAATAATTTTTGATTATTAATATCGTTTCTAATTTTATAATTTATTTGATATAAAGCTTTAGCATAATTAACTTTTAAGTTATCTAATAGTGTAAAATGTTTTTGTAAACGTACCAAAAAATTAGTTTCGTTTTTGTTTTCAAGATGTGTCCACAAAACCTCTGATAATGCGGCCATTCTTGGCATTGACATATACTCTACTTGTTTTTCGTTTAAAATGTATTCTGTCCAAACATTAGCTTGAGCTCCAATTACATATTTTTTTTGTTCATCATTCAATTCTTTTGGAATTGGATTGTATGAGTACACTTTTTCTAATGAAGTAAATCCGCCTATTGCCAATGGCTCGTCCGATGGAGAAGCTTGATAATGATCAAAATAACAATACGTTCCTGGCGACATTACGACAGAGTGATTATCTTTTGCAGCGGCAATTCCGCCATCTTCACCACGCCAACTCATCACGGTGGCATTTGGAGCAAGTCCTCCCTCCAAAATTTCATCCCATCCAATTATTTGTCTTCCTTTACTATTTATATATTTTTCTATTCGTTTAATAAAATAACTTTGTAATTCGTGTTCATCTTTTAAATTTTCTTTTTTAATAATTGATTGACATTGTAGACATTTTTTCCATCTCGTTTTCGGGCATTCATCACCACCAATGTGAATATATTTACCCGGAAATAAAACCATTACTTCGTCTAAAACATCTTTCAAAAATTGTAGCGTAGAGTCTTTAGTACAAAATACATCTTCAAAAACACCCCAACCCTTAGCAACTTCTTGAGGATTTCCAGTACAAGATAAAAATGGATAAGAAGCTATTGCTGCTTGAGAATGACCTGGCATTTCAATTTCTGGTAAAATGGTGATTTGTCTTTTTTGAGCGTATGCAACCACATCTTTGATTTCTTCTTGAGTGTAATAACCTCCATAATTTATTGTATCGTAATTACTATCACTATATTTTCCAAACATAGTTCCTTTTCTCCATGCACCAACCTCGGTTAACTTAGGATATTTTTTTATTTCAATTCTCCAGCCCTGATCATCAGTTAAATGCCAATGAAAAACATTTAATTTGTATAAGGATAAAAAATCAATGTAACGCTTAATAAACGATATTGGAAAAAAGTGGCGGCTAACATCTAAATGCATCCCTCTCCACTTAAAAGCAGGTTCATCATTTATAATTAAATTGGGTAATTTAATTTTAATAGAGGTTTGATTATTTATTAATTGAATTATACTTTGCAAAGCATAAAAAATACCTGCAGTATCTCCTTTAATTATAATTTTTTCAGAATTAATAATTAATTGATATGATTCATTAATTTGACTTGGTTCATTTATACATTGTAATATAACAGTATTTATTTTGGAAGAATCGTTTGTTTTTAAAAGTTCGAATTGATTATTTTTTTTTAAAAAATCATTAAAATAATTAATATGATTTAATAATATTTTATTATTGTAAAAAATAGTTGTTTTTTTTGATAATAAAAATTCTCCTTTTATTATTTTACATTTATTGGGTAAAGGTATAATAGGTAGAGTAAAATCTGTTTGTGAAGAAGAAAAGCTAATAATTAAAATAAAAATAAATGAAAAAAGGCGCTTTATCATTTTAAATACATTATTTTAATTTTTGTTAATGATTAATAGGCTGAGTTGGTTTAGTATCATTAAGACCTTGTTTAATTAGAATGCTTTTTACTTTCCAGCCATAAAACGCCAAATAAGCAAAACAAAAAACACCAATAATATAACTACTTTGAATTCCAATACTTTCAGAAACTGATCCTTGAAACCAACTTACGATTCCCCCGCCCATAATCATCATAATTAAAAAACTACTTCCTTGACTGGTGTGCTTTCCCAGACCACAAACTGCTAAAGTAAAAATACACGGCCAAAGAGTGCTACAAAAAAGACCAACACTTGTAAATGCATAAACACTAATCATTCCGCCAGTAAACATACCCGTAAATAATGCCAAAATTCCAAGACATGAAAAAATCAACAGCATTCTAGCAGGATCGCCTTTACTTGCAATATCTGCAGCAATTAAAACTAAAATAATTAATGCGTATACATAAAATGGGGATAAATCATGTTTTGCAATTGCATTAACAAATAAGAAAATACCAAATGCTAAATATGGAGCTAAAAAACGAAGTATTTTTTGTGTACTCATATTATCTGTAAAAGCTTCAACGGCTCCAGTCCAACGACCAATCATCAAACTAGCCCAATATAATGAGATATATGGAGCTATATCAGCAATGGTAAAACCTAATTTTGATTCCATGTATGCAGGTAAATTACTAGCGGTAGAAACTTCAACACCAACATAAAGAAAAATAGCAATCATTCCCAAAACTAGTTGCGGATAATGTAATGCAGATTTTTTTAAAGAATTTTTATCATCGCTAGATTCTAAGATAGTTTCGGGATGTTCGGGTAAAGAAGAAAATTTTAATAATATAGCTAAAATAAGAAAAGCGGCGCCTAATACTAAATAAGGTATTTTTACACTTTCTATACTAATATCAGTTTTTCCATTGGCTGCTGATCCAAAAATAGCAAAACTTACAATTAGCGGACCAATGGTGGTTCCAAAATTATTGATACCTCCTGCCAAAGTTAAGCGTTGAGACCCTGTTTTTATTGGGCCTAATGCAATTGCAAGTGGATTGGCAACAGTTTGTTGAAGAGAAAAACCTAAACCAACCGCAAATAAACCAGCAAGCATTAAGGGATAAGAACTAGCATTAGCAGCTGGATAAAATAATAAAGTACCAAGTGCAGAAATGACTAAACCTAAAGCTAAACCGTTTTTATAACCTATTTTGTTTACTAAATCTTGTTTTATTAACAAAGATATGGCCATGTATATTAATGAACCAAAAGTATAGGAAATATAAAAAGCAATGGATACAAATTGACTTTGGCTTTGTGTCAAATCAAAAGCTTTTTTAAACACTGGAATTAATATATCATTACTGGCAGCAACAAATCCCCAAAAAAAGAAAACTGAAATTAAGGTAACAAGCGCGGAACGATTAGTTTGCATAAATAATTTTTAAGCGAATATATAAAAATCATATTGTTTATCAATATTTCTCAGATAAATAGTTTAAATTGTTTATTTATCTTTGAAATTCAAAACAAATAAAATTTAGTCTTATATAATTCAAAAAAAATAAAAAAATGCAATTACTTTCACCAGTAAACTTTTCTGATTACGAATTACTTGATTGTGGCGATTTTGAAAAATTAGAACGATTTGGAAAATTTATAAGTATAAGGCCCGAACCTCAAGCTGTATGGCCAAAAACATATAGTAATTCAGAATGGGAAAAAATAGCTCATATTAAATTTGTACCAAAATCATCAAGTAGCGGCGAATGGAAAAAATTGAAATCAATGCCAGATCAATGGACCATTAATTATACTTTAAAAACAAACGAACAAAATAAAAACACATCTCAAAACTTAGTATTTCGTCTTGGGCTAACCTCGTTTAAACATGTTGGTATTTTTCCTGAACAGGCAGTTAACTGGGATAAAATTTATAACTTTTTAATAAATAAACAAAAACCTAAATTTTTAAATTTATTTGCTTACACCGGCGGAGCATCTATTGCTGCTCGGGCTTCAGGAGCAGATGTTACTCATGTTGATAGCATTAAACAGGTAGTAAGTTGGGCGAATGAAAATATGAAAAATTCAAATTTAGATAACATTCGCTGGATAATAGATGATGCTTTAAAATTTGTAAAAAAAGAAATTAGGCGTGGTAATATTTATCAAAGTATTATTCTTGACCCTCCATCATTTGGTCATGGGCCAAACGGAGAAAAATGGAAGCTAGAAGATAACATTGCAGAAATGATTGAGGGGGTTCTTCAGTTAGTTGATACCAGAGAACATCTTTTAATCTTAAATGCATACTCTTTGGGTTTTTCAGCTTTAGTTCCTGAAAATCTTTTAAAACTTTTTGCAAACAAAAATAAATCTGAGTTGAGTATTGGCGAATTATATTTAAATGCGAAAAGTGGGGTTAAATTACCACTTGGCGTTTGGGGAAGTTTACAAAAAAAGTAAAAAAATTAAGCTTCAACCTCTGTAACGATACTAGGAAAAATTCGAACATTGTTGTTTTCTTCTCGGCGAAATTGATAAGTATATTTATAATGACTTTCCAAACCACTTTTGTTGGGTAAACCATTTATCATCATAATATTTCTATTTTTTGCAAAACGTAATAATTCTCTTAAATAGTGCGAAGAAATTTGACCGACTTCATCAATAATACAATGTACTTTAAAATCTTTACTACTTCGGTGACTAGATTCTTTAATAAAAACATGTAATAAAGTAATATATATAATTGCCTTTACTAAAATGTCAGTACCAGTACTTCCAATACTATCGATCTTATGAGTCCATCCGGTTTCGTTCATACCTTCTTTAATATTGAATTTTAATTCGAATAAATCTTGCAATCTAATTTCTTCTTGCTCTTGTTCTTTAATTGCATTGCGTAATTGTTCTAATAATTTAACTGCCTTTCCACTTATTTCTCTTTTTTGTCCAGTTGCAAAATCAGTATTAAATAAACCTTCATTATAAACAAGTCCATTTTCTTGTCTGAACTCTTGAATGCGTTTTAATAATTTATATACTTTATTATCTGATTCTTCCAAACGAATTTTAATAAATTCAATTAATTTACTTTCATCAAATTCTGCTTTTTTAAAATCTTCTGCAATTAAAGTGATAATATGTTGTATTTTGTCTTTTTGTCCACTAAGTTCATTAACTTTATTTGCAATACTATCGGTAACTAAACCAATTTGAGTAGCTGTTTCTGCAATTGATAATTCAATTTTATTTTCATTAATAAAAGAACGGAGATTTTGAGCAAACCTTTCATATTCTCCTAGAGATGCATCATTACGAATAATAAAATTAAAGTGATTATCTATTCTAAATTTACCCGTAAATTCATTAACATATCTTTGAAAGGTACCATACTCTTCATTAAAATGTGAATCATTTTTTAATAATTGTGTACATAAATCCAAAATATTATAATTAGTTCTTTTTGCTTCGGCACGTTCTATAATGTCAGAATATTTTGAATAAACAGGCGTTTCTCTGAAATTGTTAGTATAAAAATTAATACCATTATTAAAATTAATTAATTCCTCGTCAAAAGCTCGTTTTTGCTTATTTAATTCCATTCTTTTTAAATTATACTTAGCCGTAACTTCTTCTAATTGGACAGATAAATCATTATTACTTTTAATAAACTCTTCTTTTTTTTGAATCATATCAGGAAGTTTATCAAAAATTTCTCGTTTATCTTTAAGGTAGTCACTAATAATTTGAGAATACTGTTCAATATCTTTTAATAAAGATTTAATTTCTTTCATTTTATCCTCAATAATTTTTATTTGTTTAGAATCAACACCTTTCTTTTTAAAATTACTATCTTTTTCTTTAGATAATTTTCCTTCTTTAATTTCATATTCCTTAACTTGATTTTTCTTTTCAACTTCAATTTCAGAAATTTCGGTTTCTTGTTTTATTTTTAAATCTTTTAAACGATCTTCATTATAATTTTTTAATTTATCAAACTGTTTATTAAAATCATTAATCAAATTATTTTTTTTCTTATTAAAAATAGACAATTCTTCTTCAATAATATTTAATCTTTGGCGATTACTGGAAAGAGAATCTTCAATTTCTTTTCCTGCTTTCGAATTCCAATCCTCTAATTCTGCAACTAATTTTTGTTCTCGTTTATCAGATAATTCTAATGAATATGATAGCACCTTGGCATCTTCTTTCATTTCTCCTAAACTTTTACCGTATTTGTCGGCAGCTAGCATTTTTTCTTCGCTATTGGCAGTTTGAAATTGTGTTAAAGACTCTTCTAAATCTCTAATTTGAGCTAACCGTTCATTCTTATCAAACTGATATTCTTCAATTGATTTAGATACTATTTCAACTGGTTCTAAATTTAAACTAATACCATATAAAGTATCGATGGTTTCTTTTTTTAATTTAGGAGATATATCTGTTCTAAATAATAATTTTTCGTTTACAACTTTGCCAATATTTTGATGCCAATTTTTTACATTTTTTTCTAAAAATCCATAAAATGCATCGTTTTGAATGTCTAACTTTTGTTCAATTTCTTTTATTTCGGTTTTAAGTTTTATAATTTCTATGTTGGTTTGATTAACTCTATTAGTTAAGGCAGTTTTTAATTTAATTTCAATATTTTCCCATTCGCGCTGAATAGTTTGGGCCATATTATGTTTAATGGCACGTTCGCTCTTATTTTTATAGCTTACTGCTCTTAACTCAGCTAGTTCATTTTCTATATTTTTAATTTCTTGTTCATAAAAGCGAGTGCTTCGAATAATCTTTTCTTCGCTCTTCATTTGATTAAATTCAATTTGTTTGGCCGTTTCTTCAGAATTTATTTCAATAAGACTCTCCTCTCGTTTTTTCTTTAATTCAACGTCACTTTTGTTAAATTCATTTTTTTGTAATAATTGTAATTCATTGTAATGATTAAATATTTCGCTAGTACGACTATTAATTTTGTTAACATAAGCACTTTTGTCATTACGCAATTGTTCGATAAGTGAGGTGTATTTTAATTCTATACTAGACACATTAGAGGTTAAACTTTCATATTCGCGTCGGGCTATATTCATTTCAACTGTAAGCTTTTCTCTTTCTTGATTTTTAACAAGAGCTTCTTCAATATTTTTTTCACTATATTCTTTTAATTTTTTATTTGATTCGCGAATCGTTCTATCATAATAACCTATTTCTTCACGAATATCGTTTTGTTTATTTTCTATATTATCTTTTGACTGTTTAAAATCTGCCTCAAGTTTCTCTAGTTCCACTTCTTTTAGTTTCGATGCGTCTCTCATAGATTCATTTTGATTTTCAGCAAAACGTAAACTACTTCCTAATTTGTCGGCCATTTCTATTTGAGAACCTTTAAGCATATGAACCTGATCATATTTTTTATCAATTAATTCGATTAGCTGAACTGATTCTTTTTTGAGATATGTTTCTATATCAGAATATTTTTCGTTGAATTGACGTAATTGTCTTTCAACTTGTTCTAGTTTAATACTACTATTTTCAGTAGTTAAAGAATTAGCAATAAAGTCCTTAATAAATCTCGAATCAACGCTACTTTTTGATGATAAAAAAACATTGGTAATTGATTTAGGAATGTTTTGATATTTTTCGTTTCCTTTTAAAAGATGAAATTTAGATAATTGTTTATCTGTTTCGGTTCCAAAAATTATATTTCGATATCGTTCAAATGTATCGATTTGATTAGAAATGTAAATGCCTTTTTTTTCCAAACCAGCAACAATTTCTTTAATTTTCATAGCTTCATCATTTGCCGTGAAAAAAAAGTCAGGGTCAAAAGGAGCGTCAACAAATCTAAAAACAATTTTATTATGGCGATAAACAATTACAAAAAAGGATTTATCTTCGGTAGAAATTTCGTAAATCAAATAAGAATTTTCATATCTAAAATAATGCTCCTCAAATGGTTTTTGAGAGGCAGAAATACCTAATCCGCGACTGTTAGCACTATAAAAAAATAAAATAGCCCTTTGCAAAGATGTTTTACCAAAATTATTAGTTCCTACAAAACAAGTATTTCCACTTAATTCAATATCTGCATACTTTACATTTGAGATATTAATTTCAACAATTCTATTTAAAATTCTACAGTTGTTTTCCATTTAGTTATTGTTATTCTAAAATCTTTATTATTAGATAAAATTTTTTAATTATTAAATATTTTAAGTAAATTGAATAAATATTAATTGTAAATCAACCCGCTTGAACTATCATTATCTATACCGGTATCTTCATAAATGGCAACCGAATTAATAACATCTAATAAATATGAGTAAGCATCCAGTACTTTATAAGATTCAGTTTTTTCATCTTCCATTTCTAAAAAAGAATCTCTACTCATTAAATCGCATATTTCTCTCACTTTATTATGAAGAGTTTCTGAACGGTATAATGGTATTTTCTGTAGTTTTTGTTTTAAGCGCACATTAGCATTACACTCTTCAGCTATTTCGCTGGGTCTAAATCGGCTACCAATAGTTATTTTATTATCCATACTTGCTAATAAATCAACAATATCAATATAGCGTTCAAATCGTTCTAATTTCTTTTCGAGTTCACTATTTGTTTCTCCTAATTTTGAGAAATAAAAAAAATTATTTCCTCTTTCAATGTTATAACGTATTACATTAAAATAAGCTTGAAAACGATCAAAATTATCTGGATTATTTATTACATCATATAATCTGTTCATACCCTCTTTAGTACCATTACTTGAAATAAAATTTCCACGAGCCATTAACGAAAATATTTCATGTGTTTGTTTGGGTAAATTAAAATCTTCTGCTAGCATATGTTTAATATTAAATTTAAATTTTATCTTTCTTATCTTTTTCTTTTATGGGAAGAATTAATGTATAACCTAAACGTTTGTTTTGTTTTTCATTATTCTTATAATCGTGATACTGTAATTGATATTTAAAATCTAAATGATTTTGATATTCCATAGCTATTTCTACAAATAATGACAAACGATCTTCAAAAGTTACGTTGCCAATAGCCTTAGGAAATTTATACTCTATTAAATATTCAAATAAATTTTCTTTTTTCTGCCCTAAAAAACGTTCAACTAATTTTTCAGTATCTAATTTAATTTGATGATCTAAACCCTTATCCTTAAAATTGTCTGACATTTTATCGGCTAGCCCTCGAACCATTAATCTTGTTATTTTATACTTTTTAGAAATACGTTTACAGAGATTATGACCGTCATCAGAATATAAAAAATCAATGGCAATTTTTGTTTTTGGAGCTCTATATCCATTATGTTTTATTGAATTAATTCCGCCTACTATTTCTTTAAAATTCGATTTAAAATATAAAGTACCATAATCTTTTATTTCTTTAAGTTGTTGTGCTTTTTTGTAGACATCTAATTGAAATTGTATCTTATTAATAAAATCAGTTATATCCGTCTGAATTTCGATTAAAAAATCTAAATTTTCAATCAAACTCACTTTCAAAGCTTGAACAATACCAAATAGTTCTGAATCATTGGTTATACTAAATAAACTTCGCGTAGTCTCTACTACTTCGTTAGTCTTTTTAATAAAATCAATAATTGTATCTCTTTTTTCTCTAAAATTTTCTAGTTTTTGGAGTTTAATTCTATAGTTTCCTTCATTTTTGTAAGTATCATCTACATTTTTTTGAAGTTTAATTATTTCACGAGTTAAGGTAGAATTAATACGCTTTAGATACTTTTTAATACTTCTTAAAAAACGATTTTCACGAGATTCTTGATAGAATCTGATGTTTCTATTCAACTCATTTATATAATCATTAATAAAGCCTGGTGTAACTTCTCCAATCTCCATAAAATCTTCAAACATAGAAACAACAGCATCATTCAAACTAACAATATTTTCGTATTCGTAAACCAGATCCAGAGATTTTAATTTTTGAAATTGATCATGAGATATATCTTCTCTTGCCAATAATTCATTAACAGTGATATTTTCACGATTGGCAAACAAAAACTCAACAACTCCTCGATGCTGGGAAAGCTGAGAAAGTATATCTTTAATATTTACTTGTAATGCCATATTTATAGGTTAACAAATAAATATACAAATGCTTTGGGAGGCAATAAAATAGGGTTATTAACAAAAAATAAAGTAATTAACTTTTTAAAACAAAGTGCTTGATTATTAGGTTCTTTTGAAATAAAAAGAATAAACAAAAACTATCAACATCTGTTATAAAGAGTTAACAGGCTGTTAATAAATTCACTCCATTGGTATTTTTTCTTTTCAATTTTTATATTTTTAATAAACTCATTTTCTCGATTTTTTGTAAAATAATCAACAACCTTTTCCGAAATTAAAGCGATATTATTTTCCACAGTATAGCCACAAATTTCATTTGGTACAATTTCAGATAATCCACCAACATTAGTAACTAACATTGGTTTTTCATAAAAATAACCAACCATTGTTACACCGCTATTTGTTGCATTTCGATAGGTTTGTGCTACCAAATTAGCGGAGCAAAAATAATAGCGTACCTCATCGTTTGGTATAAATTTATCATGCACAATTACACTATCTTGTAAATTAAGTTTTTTGATTAATTGCAAATAAAAATTTTTATCGTCGTAAAACTCTCCTGCTATTAATAATTTTATATCTTGATTTTTTATTTCTTGAACTGCTAGGGATTCTAACAATATATCTAAACCTTTATAATGGCGGATTAACCCGAAAAATAAAATAATTTTATCATGAGGATTTAAGTTTAATTTTTTTCTTGCTAAATCAATACTTATAGCATCTCCATAATTTTGGTACATGGGATGTGGACTATAAGCTTTATTTAAATTTTGAGTAAAAATTGACAAGTCGTTTAAAACAACTTTACTCATAGCAATAAAACCATCACAATTTTTTACAAAGTATTTAGTAAAAACATGATCGCCAATTCTTTTTTCGTGTGGAATAATATTATCAGTTAATGCTAAAACTTTGGTGTGCGATTTTATTAATTTACCAATTGTTCCCAAGCAAGGGCCAAAAAATGGAAGCCAATATCTAAATAAAATAAAATCTGGCTTTTGCTTTCTAATAAACATTGCTACCATTAACCAATTAAATGGATTAATAGTATTTAGTATGGTATGAATTTTAATACCAAGTGGTACTGATCCACTTTTTTCGAATTGACTGGAACCCGGAAATAAAAAATTGGGGTATTGTAATTTATAAGAAATAATTTGAGCATCGTGCCCCTCTTTGTTTAACTCCAAGCATAAATTCTCATTAAACTGAGCTGGTCCTCCCCGCAATGGAAAGGCAGGGCCAATAATAAAAATTTTTAAACTTCGTGTATTTTCCACTGCGTATAAAAGTAGTTTATATTTTCTTTGATTTTAATATTTGATTAATATAATCGGTTTTTTTATCAATAATAATATGTTAAATTTATGAATACATGTCAAATTATTAAACAATATTAATGGAAGAAAATTATAGAGAAGTTAGTTATTCTCAAACAATTGTGAGCGAATTAATGATACCAGCTTATGCCAATTTTGGAGGCAAAATTCATGGTGGAATTTTATTATCATTAATGGATAAAGTAGCTTATGCCTGTGCGTCTAAACATGCTAGCAATTATTGCGTTACGGTTTCGGTTGAAAATGTTGATTTTATAGCGCCTGTTGAAGTTGGAGAAATGGTAACACTGAATGCTATAATAATTTATGTAGGAAAATCATCAATGGTTGTTAGAATTAATGTAATAGCAGAAAATTTTCTGGCTGGTACTTTTAAAACTACCAATACATCTTATTTTACAATGGTAGCCAAAAATAAAGATGGAAAACCAACTCAAGTTCCAGGATTAATTTTAAAAAATAAAGAAGAAATAAAACGTTTTTTAGAAGTTATTAAACGAAAACAATTAAAAACAAATTATAAAAAAGAATTGCAAAATGCTCGACTATCATTATTAGTAATTCCTGAAGAAAAACTATTAGAAAAAGAACGCTGTCAATTAATAATTTAAAAATTAAATTAATTCTTAGATAATTAATCAAAAATTAAATTACAAGTTTACTTCATTATCAAAGCTCGACACATTGCTTCCTTCGGTGCCAGCAAACCCTAAACGTTTCCCGGTTCTCAGAGCGTTACTACTTGCTCTTTCTTGAATTTCAAACAGAGTTACCTGACGAACGCTTTCGTATGGAGGGGTTAATAAATCGAAAGTAATTGAATAAATAATAAGTTCGTTTATAATATCACTTAATTGTTCTTTCGAAATAGGTTCTATACTAAAATTATTATATTTATAACCAATTTGAGTTTTAGTCTCAATAAAAAACTTTTTATCTTTATTAATAAAAATTCGAGCAATTAAATACCCCAAATCGTTTGTTCGATTATATTTAAAAGAATCAGCTAAAAAATTATACACTCCAATTATCCCACAAAAAGAATTCATTTCATTTCCTTTTACATAATTAGTTTTGAACATAGGGTGCGATTTTTCGAATTCAAAAACATTTGAATGCATTTCGAAATCAAGCATATCGCCAGCTACCTTTAATTGATAGGCATGCAAGCTTATTTCTTTGAAAGATATATTAATACGTTTATCTACTTTTGAAATAATACCAGCTAAATCTTCGGCTTTTTCTTTTAAAATTATTCTTAAGTCATTAAAAACTTTAATAGTATTTGAGTATACATCTTGTTTCATTGCAGACTTTTCTTTTAATAATTTAAGAATAGTTTCTTTTTGACTTTGCTCTTGTTCTTTCATAATTGTTTTTTTAATACGCTCTTGCAAATAAAACTCTTTGTTTACTTGGTTTTCCTGAATATATACAAAACCCTTCTTCTTTAACATTATTAAGTGGTATACATCGAATAGTTGCTTTTGTTTCTTCTTTTATTTTTTCTTCAGTTTCTTGCGAACCGTCCCAATGAGCTAAAATAAATCCAGGTTCTTCATCTAAAAGCTTTTTAAATTGAATAAAAGAATCTACAATATGAGTCATGTTTTGGGTTCTATCTAAAGCTTTTTTAAATAAATTATTTTGAATTTCATCTAATAATTTTATAATGTACTCTTCGGCCTGATTTATTGTTATAATTTCTTTACTTAATAAATCACGTCTGGCAATTTCAATGGTACCACTTTCTAAATCACGTTCACCTATTGCAATCCTAACAGGAATACCTTTTAATTCATACTCTGCAAACTTCCAACCTGGTCTTTGAGAATCTCTGTTATCATACTTTACAGAAATATTTTTTAATTTTAATTTTGTCATCAACAAATTAACTTGTTCAGTTATTTTTTCAAGTCCCTCTTCCGTTTTGTAAATTGGAACAATTACAACTTGCGTTGGTGCTAATTTGGGAGGAATAACTAAACCTTTATCATCGCTATGACTCATTATCAATGCGCCCATTAATCTGGTACTAACCCCCCAACTTGTTGCCCAAACATAATCAAGCTTCCCCTCTTTATTAGCAAACTTCACATCAAAAGCTTTTGCGAAGTTTTGGCCTAAAAAATGAGATGTTCCAGCTTGTAACGCTTTTCCATCATGCATTAAGGCTTCAATACAATAAGTTTCTTCGGCGCCCGCAAATCTTTCGCTACTTGTTTTTAAACCTCTAATAACCGGAATGGCTAGCCAATTTTCGGAAAAATCTGCATAAACATTTAACATCTTTTCTGCTTCTTCTATGGCCTCTTTTTCTGTTGAATGAGCCGTGTGGCCTTCTTGCCATAAAAACTCTGCTGTTCTTAAAAATAATCGAGTCCTCATTTCCCATCTTACCACATTAGCCCATTGATTTATTAATAAAGGCAAATCTCGATAACTCTGAATCCAACCCTTATAAGTATTCCAAATTATAGCCTCGCTTGTTGGCCTAACAATTAATTCTTCTTCTAATTTAGCATCAGAATCTACTATTAGTTTACCTTTATTTAGAGGATCGGCTTTAAGACGATAATGAGTAACAATTGCACATTCTTTTGCGAAACCTTCTGCATTTTTTTCCTCTGCCTCAAACAAACTTTTTGGAATAAATAATGGAAAATAAGCATTTACATGCCCTGTATCCTTAAACATTTTATCTAAGGCTTGTTGCATTTTTTCCCAAATAGCGTACCCGTGTGGCTTTATAACCATACAACCTCTTACCGCAGAGTGATCGGCCAAATCTGCCTGAACTACAATATCATTGTACCATTTACTATAATCTATATCTTTTGATGTAATATTTTTACTCATAATTTTATTAAACTATTAACTCTAATGTTAAATTTAAAAATTTAAAAAGACAAATTATGTAAAATAAAGTTATTTTCAATTCTAATTTTGTAAATTTACTCAAAATCTAGGCTAATTTTATTCTTTAAAATAAATTTGGTATGAAAAAAAAATCAATATTATTTGTTTCAATTTGTTTAATTATTTGTTCATGTCAAACTTATAAGCTAAATACTTTCGATGACGATATATATTCAAATCCCGAAGAAGAAAAAAAACTTGCTTTAATAGCTAAATTAAATCAAGAAAAACAAATTGATCAAAATAACAGAGAAAGAGCCTCGCAAATTCAAACTCAAAAAGAAAAAGATTCAAAAAATAAATATTATCAAGATCCTACTTATCATCACGATGATTATTATGATTATCAATATTCGTCTAGAATATATCGTTTTAACCAGCCTATTTTAGGGGCAAGCTATTACGACCCTTATTACACTAATACATACTCTTATAATCAAGATCCTTTATTTTATGGCAATAGTATTTATAATTCATACAATTACGGTTATTCGTCATTACTGATTAATAACTCAAATTTTGGATTTGGAAACAATGGGTCTTATTTTGGATGTGCTAGTTTAAATGGATTCAACTCTCTGGGATATTATAATGGTTATTTTAATAATTATAATTTTGGATATAATAATAATGGATGGGGCTATTATAATAGCTTTGATCCAAATAGTACTCAAAAAAATATGCAGTATGGCAAAAGAAACGAAAGCTACACTTTTAATTCTGAAAATATACAAATTTCTGAAGGAAGTAAAATAAGAGAAAACTATATAGAAAAAGCAAATCAACAAAGAAATAACACTCATCGATTTTCAGAATCTCCGAGAAACCAGCAAGAAAAATTTAAAAAAGAAGAATTTAATTCACAAAATTCGGTTAAAACAAATGAATCAAGGCAAGAAAATTCGAATAGATTTATTCAAAATAATAATAATAAATTTCAAAATAGTACTAACATTCGAGAAAATTCAGGCCGCTTAAATGAAGCTAATCAAGAAAATAATTCTCGCTCAACAAATAAAGTACGATTCGAAAACAGTGAAACAAACTCTAACATAAATTTTGGTGGTAATCGATCATTCGAATCAAATTCTCCCAAAAGCTCTGAATTTGGAGGTAGTAGAAATAGGCCTCGATAGTTAATGCCCTTATGCGCTTAGTTTTTCTTAATATTTATTTATTATTATTTTCGTGTATTTTTTCTCAAAACGAACAAGATGCTGTTCGCTATTCTAGAGGAGGTTTAAATGGAAGTTCAAGATTTATTAGTATGGGCGGGGCATTCGGCTCTATTGGCGCCGATTTAAGCTGTGGCGCTTTTAATCCCGCTGGTTTAGGTCTTTATCGAAAAGGAGACTTAGCTTTTTCATTTGGAATTAATAATAATCGAAATGAATCTACTCTGAATCAAAATTTAACAAGTACATATCAAGCTAATTTAAATATTAATTTTTATGGAATTGCATACGCTTTTAAAAGTGTATCTGACGAAGAAAGTAGACATGTTATAGCTTATACTAGCACTCAATTACAAAATTTTAATAATTCAACCATCATGTCGGGTTATACTAATTCAAACTCTATAGCAAAAGATATGTTAAACTTAGCTCAAAAGCAAAACAATATAGCAAATTTAAATTATAGTTATGAAGGCATGGCATTCGAAACTTTGTTATTTGACACAGTCAATAGTCAATTTATTTCAATGTTAGATAATAAACGTAGCGTAAAACAAACACGAGAAATCAATACTGAAGGGTTTCAAAAAGAAATAAATCTTTCTTATGCCTATTCTTTAAAAGATAAATTATATTTTGGATTAAGCATTGGAATACCTGAAATTGAATATACATCTACAACTTTACATACCGAATTAGATGATAAAGACAGCATGCGTATCGGTTTTATTACACCAACATCTTATACCAATAGCTATATAGATGGCTTGCCTATTTTAAATAGTTATTATTTAGACTATTTGGGATTTAATTCCTTAAACTATACAGAATATTTTAAAACAACAGGTAGCGGTTTAAATTTAAAAATTGGTGCCATTGCTCGCTTAAACGAATTCATTCGAATTGGCTTTTATTATCATACCTCAACAACCTATGATTTAACTGATGAATATTATAGTAAAATGAGTGTTTCATTTGATGGTCTTCCAAAAGATCCAATAGAATATAAAAATCCAGAAAATGGAGGCTATTATAAATATCAATTAACTACTCCATCTAAATTTAGTTTAAGCACTGCTATCTTGTTAAAAAAGTTAGCTGTAATTGGATTAGAATACGAACAAGTTAATTATTCCAATGCCAAATTAATTAGTGATCCTGAAGGCGAATTTAATGCGGCAAATAATAAACTAAAAAATAATTATTCTGCTGGACATAATTTTAGAATAGGTACTGAATTAAATATTAAACCGATTTTTTTTAGAACAGGATATTCGCTTCAAGGCAGCCCAAACGGTTTATCGTTAAACAGTAATTTAGTTCGACATTCGTTTAATGTTGGAATTGGATTCCGAGCCAAAAATAATTTATATTTTGATTTAACATGGAATAGAAAAACAACATCTGAAGATTATTTTTTATTTAAAACTTTAGCAAGTAAAGCCTTACTTAATTTAAAAAGTACCTCTATTTCTGTTACTATTGGATTTAAATTTTAAACAATTCTATTTGTTTGAGTTTTAATCTTTATTTTTAAAAACTAAAAACAAACATAAAATGAGTAAAAAAATACTTGCAAACGATGGCATTGATAATATTGGAAAAGCAATACTTGAAAAAGCTGGATTTATTGTTATTACAGAAAAAATATCGCAAGAAAATCTGATACAAGAAATTAATGAAAAAGGTTATGTTGCATTAACTGTTAGAAGTGCTACAAAAGTAAGAAAAGATATTATTGACGCTTGTTCTAATTTAAAAGTAATAGGAAGAGGTGGAGTTGGAATGGATAATATTGATGTGGATTATGCTCGCGATAAAGGAATAAATGTAATTAATACTCCAGCAGCCTCTAGTAACTCTGTAGCCGAATTAGTATTTGCTCATTTATTTAATGCCTTGCGCTTTTTATACGATAGTAATCGTAAAATGCCACTAATTGGTGATACTAATTTTGATGAATTAAAAAAGAAATATTCCAAAGGAATTGAACTTAGAGGCAAAACAATAGGCATTATTGGTTTTGGTAGAATCGGACAAACTGTTGCAAAATTAGCTTTAGGCCTTGGCATGAAAGTTATTGCATACGATCCATTTATTAATGAAAGCTCTATTGAAATTGATATTGATGGCCTTGATAAAAAAATTACATTAAAAATAATTACAACTTCATTAGATCAACTTATTAAAAATTCAGATTTTATTACCTGTCATGTTCCAGGCGGTAGTATAATCACAAAAAAAGAAATTGAGCAAATGAAAGATGGCGTAATTTTAATTAATACCTCTCGCGGTGGTGTAATTAATGAAAAAGATTTGCTAGATGGTTTAGATAATGGAAAAATAGCTCAGGCTTGTTTGGATGTTTTTGAAAGCGAACCAAAACCTGCAGATTTTATTTTAAAACATCAAAATATTTCTTTAACACCCCATATTGGCGCAGCCACTATCGAAGCACAAGAAAGAATTGGGTTAGAATTAGCCGAAAAAATTATTGCGGCGTTAATTTAATCTTATTTAAACTTTACTATTCGCGAATTAAATATTTATGGCTTCAGTTTTACCTTTTAAAGCAATTCGACCAGCAAAAGATAAAGTGCATTTAGTTGCATCAAGAAGCATTGATGGATATAATAGAACTGAATTAAATGATAAATTAGCAACCAATCCTTTTACATTTTTACACGTAATTAATCCCGATTTTGTTGACGGAAAAAAAACAAAACCAGGTTCTAAAGAACGCTTAACAAAAATAAAAAATAGATTTAAATCTTTTATTGTTGAAAAAATTTTACAACGAGATAAAAAACCAGCTTATTATATTTATAAACAAATAAAAAATAACAAAGAATATATTGGCATAATTGCTTGTACAAGTATTGATGATTACATGAATGGCGTTATTAAAATTCATGAACAAACAATCACTCAACGCGAAGAAAAATTAAAAGAATATCTCGAAATTTGTGAATTTAATGCAGAACCTGTTTTATTTTGTTATCCAAATAACCTAACGATAGATCAAATTATTTCTGAAGTGGCTCTCACAAATCCTAATTATAATTTTACTACCACTGATAAAATAAATCATTCCTTATGGGTAATTAACAATACTAAAACTGTTCAAATAATTAACCGCCAATTCGAAACTATTCCATCTATTTATATTGCCGATGGTCATCACCGTTCGGCCTCCTCTGCCCTATTAGGAAACATTCGTCGTAAAACAAAAAAAGAATTTACTGGCAACGAAGCTTTTAACTATTATTTAGGCATTTTTTTTTCTGAATCTCAATTAAAAATTTACGACTATAATCGCATTATAAAAGATTTAAACCATTTAAGTGCAACTGAATTAATAGAAAAACTTAAAGAAAAATTTTATGTTAAACCTATTTTAACTGATTTATTTAAGCCCACCGCTAAACATGAATTGAGTATGTACCTCAATAATAAATGGTATTCGTTAACAGCAAAAGAAAACATATTTAATAATTTAGATCCTGTTGAAAGTTTAGATTCTTTTATTTTAACAGAACATATCTTGTCTCCTTTATTAGGAATTCACGATTTAAAAACAGATAAACGCATTGATTTTATTCCAGGTGTTAAAGGCCCCGAAGCACTAAAAAAATGTGTTGATGACCATAAAGCCACCATTGCTTTTGGTTTATTTCCGGTTACGATGGATCATTTAAAATGGATTGCCGATACCAATAACATTATGCCTCCAAAATCTACTTGGGTTGAACCAAAAATGAGAAGCGGCTTAGTTATTTATAGCTTTGAAGAAGATTAACTATTTTTTTATTTTTAAATTTTATTTGCTGTTAT
>SXGQ01018969.1_pt1 | contig 34366 bp, 27 predicted proteins | sample 3178371 | NCBI WGS metagenome assembly SXGQ01 (sample SAMN11356859, study PRJNA531348) | freshwater metagenome | isolation source: freshwater sample F1-20 | place: China: Fuxian Lake, Yuxi | collected 2017-12-25 | reverse complement strand
TGGGCTTGGGCTTGGGCTTGGAAAACACCGGACCTGATTCGAGTCCTTTGTCTGCCCCCGGCCCTAGCCCTGTCCCCGGCCCTAGCCCTCCCTCCTACTTCACCATCTCCCCATTGACCATCCGGAGGATGCCCAGGGGATTGGCCGCGCGGAGCTCCACGGGGAGCGCGGCATCCGGGAAATTCTGGTAGCAGACGAGCCGGGTGAAACGGTAAATCGCGTTGGAACCGACGGAGGTCGTGCGCCCGTCCGAGAGCGAGGGATAGGGACCGCCGTGCACGATGGCATGGGAGACCTCGACACCGGTGGGGAAGCCGTTGACGACCACGCGGCCGGCCAGGGCCGCGAGACGCTCGATCAACGCGGCGTTGGCGGCGAGTTCCTCATCGGTGCCATGCACGGTAGCGGTCAGGTTGCCCTCGAGCGCGCCGAGCACCTTGTGCAACTGCGCGGCGTCATCGCACCACACGATCAGCGAGCAAGGACCGAAGAGCTCAGCCTGCAGGGATTTGTCGGACTGGAAGGTCTTGGCCGCGACGGCGAGCAAGGTGGGCAAGGCCCGACCCGGCTTACCGCTGCCCTTGCCGGGCGCGTAAGTCTGGATGCCGCCCCGACCGGAACGCGCGGTGAGCCCCTTGACGTAGGCCTGCTGGATCGGCGGGGTGAGCATCACGCCCTCGGGCGCGGCGCGGAACTGGGCGGCGAGATGACCGGCGAAGGCTTCCGCGGCGGCGGAGCGGACCATCAGCAACAGGCCGGGCTGCGTGCAGAACTGGCCGACACCCAGCGTGCAGGACGCGCCGAGGCCGGTGGCGATGGCTTCGCCACGCGCGGCGAGCGCGCCCTCGAGCAGGACGACCGGATTGATGCTGCTCATCTCAGCGTAGACCGGGATCGGCACCTCGCGGGCCGCGGCGGTGTCCATGAGGGCGCGGCCGCCCGTGCGCGAACCGGTGAAGCCAATCGCGCGGATGGCGGGATGCTTGGCGAGCAGCTGACCGATCTCGCGACCATCGCCCTGCAGCATCGAGAAGGTGCCCTCGGGCAGGCCAGCGGCGCGCACGGCGTCCACGATCAGCCCGCCCATGAGGTCGGCAACGCCGGGGTGGGCATGATGCGCCATCACGACGACGGGGCAGCCGGCCGCGAAGGCGGAGGCGGTGTCGCCGCCGGCGACGGAATAGGCGAAGGGGAAATTGCTCGCGCAGAAGACGGCGACCGGGCCGAGGGCGCGGCACATCGAGCGATGGTCGGGCTTCGGGAGCGGCTTGCGTTCGGGGTTGGCGGTCTCGATGCGGGCATCGACCCACTGCCCCTTCTCGACGAGGTCGGCGAAGAGGCGGAGCTGACCCATGGTGCGGCCGATCTCACCGAGGCAACGGGCCTCGGGCAGGGAGGTCTCGGCCTGGGCGCGCGCGGCCAGCGCCGGGGTGGCGGCCTCGATCCGCACCGCGATATCGCGCAGGAAGGCGGCCTTGGCCTTGCCGGACAAGGCGGCGAGGACCGGGGCCGCCTCGGCGGCGAGGTTGCCGGCCGTGGCGACATCCTCGGCCGTGGCGGAGTGGAAGAACTCCGGGAGGTGGTTCCAGGTCGTCGTGTTGAACGACTGCCAGCTGTAGGCGCCGGGACGACCGCGGGCGAAGCCGAGGTAGGAAAGACCGAGAAGGGGCGTGGACATGTTACTTGATCTTAGGGCGGTTCTTCAGGGCCACCTGCAGCGTCTTGGCAGCCAGGGCCAGGTCGGCCCCGTCGAGGGCGAGGCGCGGGCCGCGGACCGAGGGATTGGAGCCGCGGACCTTGGACTGCACCCACTTGATGTGCTGGACGAACTTCGGCACGGTATCAAGGCGGAGCAACGGCAGGAACCACTTATAGATCTCGTCCGCGGTCTCGCGGTCACCGATCATCGCGGCCTCGTAGAGCTCGACGGATTCGACCGGGAAGGCGTTGACCAGGCCGGCGATCCAGCCGCGGGCGCCGGCGGCGACGCCCTCAAGGATGCAGTCATCCATGCCGACGAGGATGGTCAGGCGATCGCCGAGGAGGTGGCGGATGGCGGTGACGCGGCGGGAGTCGCCGGAGGATTCCTTCACGGCCTCCAGGTTGCGATGCGACGCGGCGAGCTCGGCGATCTGGGCGGGAAGGAAGTCGGTCTTATAGGCCGGCGGGTTGTTGTAGAGCATGCACGGCAGCTTGGTCGCGGCGATGACGGCCGCGACGTGGGCCTTCATCTCCCGCCAGTCGGTGCTGTAGACGTAGGGCGGCAGGACCATCAGACCGCCGCAACCGAGGCGCTCGGATTCCTTGGCCAGGGCGATCGCCTCGGCGGTGGAGAGGGAGGCGATGCCGGGGATGATCGGCGTGCCAGGCACGGCCTTCACGCAGAGCCGGATGAGCTCGACCTTCTCGTCGTAGGTCAGCGTGGCGCCTTCGCCGAGCGAACCGCACGGGACGATGCCGATGCAACCGGCGTCGACCATCCAGCGGCACTGGCGGGTGATCTCGGCGGCGTCGAGCTTGCCGTCCTTGCGGAAAGGGGTCGTGATCGCGGGGATCACGCCTTCCCATTGGGCGCGGACTTTTTTCTTGGTGGCGGAGGTGGTCATGGCGGGGTGGATAGTAGGTGGAAAATCAGGCGTGGCGGTCGGGGTCGACCTCGCGGAGCGCGACGGACGTGGGTTCGCCGCAGACGAGCTGGGCGACGATCTCGCCCGTGACGGGGCCGAGGCTCAGGCCCATCATGGAATGGCCGGTGGCGACCACGAGGTTGCGCTTGGCGCGGGTGCGCCCGAGGTAGGGCATGCCGTCGGGCGGACAAGGGCGGAGCCCGGACCAGACCGGGACGGCTTCGAAATCGGCTTCCTTGAACGCCGGGTAGTACCGGACGAACGCCTTGCGGATGCCGCGGACGCGCGCGGGATTCACGGACAGGTCGTTCCCCGTGATCTCCATGGTGCCGCCGACGGTGAGCGCGGAGCCCATCGGGGTGACGGCGACGCGGGCCTCCATCAGGAGCGAGCAATACTTCGGGCGCTGGACCGGGCGCTCCAGCCGCATGCTGTAGCCCTTGCCGGCCTGCATCGGGAGGCGCAGCCCCAGGGCGGCGGCGGCGGCGGGCGACCAGGCACCGGCGGCGAGCACGAAGGTCTCGCCGGCGAACTCGCCCTGCTTGGTCACGGCCGCGCGCAGGAGGTCGCCCTCCCCTTTCCAGCCCGTGACCTCGGCGTCGAAGACGATGCGGCCGCCGAGGCGGGTGACCTCCGCGGTCAGGACGGCGACCAGCTTGCGCGGGTCGAGGTGCGCGTCCTTCGTGAACAGCACCGCGCCGGCGATGGCGTAATCGACGCCCGGGTCGCGGCGACGGACCTCGTCGGCCGACAGGACCTCGGTCGGCACGCCGACGGCGTCGGACTTGGCGGCGAACACCGCCTCGTGATCGAGCGTCTGCTGCGTGCGGCACAAGGCGAGCAAACCCACGTCCTCGAGGTCGAAGGCGGCGGGCAGCTCGGCGCGGTGACGCAGGAAGAGCTCGCGGCTGCGCAGGTTCAGGTCGCGGAGCACGGGCGTGCAGCGTTCGACGTGGGCCGAGGTCGAGGCGCGCCAGAACTTCCAACCCCACGAGAACAGGTCCGCATCGAGGCGCGGACGGACCCAGAACGGGCTCTCGCGGTCGAACATCCACTTGAGGCCGAGCGCCACCATGCCGGGCGCGGCGAGCGGCACGAAGTGACTGGGGACGATCATCCCGGCGTTGCCGAGCGAGCAGGAATCATGATCCGCGGCCCCCTTCTCCAGCAGCACGACGGACCGCCCGCGACGCAGGAGCTCGTAGGCGGCGCTCAGGCCGACGATCCCGCCGCCGACGATGACGACCGGTCCGTTCATGCGGGACGGATGCCCCAGGCGAAGGGGTCCTCCGGATGGAACAGGAAAGTGGCGTCAGCCTGGACGAAAGCGCGGCCGGTCACCAAGGGCTGGACCTGGCCGTCCGGGAGCCGGCGGTAGGAGGCGAGGAAATGGCTGCCGAGGACGCTCTCCTGCTTCCAGGTCGCGCCTTCGGCGAGTTTGCCGTCCGCGGCGAGGCACGCGACCTTCGCGCTGGTGCCGGTGCCGCAGGGCGAACGGTCGTAGGCCTTGCCGGGGCAGAGCACGAAATTCCGGCTATCCGCCGTCGGAGTCGGGGCGAAAAGTTCGATGTGATCGATCTCGCCGCCGTCCGCGCCGACGATGCCTTGGGCGCCGAGGGCCTGACGGACCTTCCAGGCGTAATCGGTCAGCGCCTCGACGTGCTCCAAGGCGACGGTCAGGCCATGCTGCTCGACGAGGAAGAACCAGTTGCCGCCCCAGGCGATCTCGCCGCGGACGACCCCCAAGCCCGGCACCTCGACCGCGACCTGCCTGGCATGGCGGTAGGAGGGAACATTCGCGAGCGTGACGGTGCCGTCCGCGTGCAAGGTCGCGGCCACGGGGCCCACGGCGGTGTCGAGGCGGACCTCCCCCGGGCCGATCAGGCCGAGGTGGGCGAGCGTCGCGACCAGACCGATGGTACCGTGCCCGCACATCCAGAGGGTGCCGACATTGTTGAAAAAGATGACCCCGAAGCGGCAGGAGGGGTCGTGCGGCGGGACAAGCAACGCCCCGACCATCACTTCGGAGCCGCGGGGCTCGTTGACGACCGCGGAGCGGAACCGGTCGTGGTCGCGGCGGAAGCGCTCCAGACGATCCCGGACCGTCCCACCCCCGAGATCCGGCCCCCCGGCGACGACGACGCGGGTCGGCTCACCGCCCGTGTGGGAGTCGATGACCCGGACCGATCCGGCAGGCATGGGTTGGGCTGCAGCCATGGGTTCCTATTGGTTAATAAAAACGACCAAAGTCGAGGGATAAGCCCGCCCGGCGCGGAGGGTCCCGTCTTTTGGGCCAACTTCGCCTTCACCTCGGAGTTAAATGAGCGTATTCCTCCGACATGAAGACGTCCAAGACCACCCTCGTCCTCACGGTCATCTGCGTCGCCGGCGGCGTCGCCCTGATCGCTCGTTTCTTCGCCGACCCCGCGCCGACCGCCGCCCGACCCGTCGCCCAACCCGCCGCCGCCGGCAACGGCTCCGCGGGCGAGCAACGTCCCGGCGCCGTGGTGCGCAGCGCCAAGGGCCTCAAGCTCGACAAGAGCGCCAACGTCATCCCCGACCTGGACAAGGAGGCGCGCTCCCGCGACCTGACGGCCAAGGAGGCGCTCGAATCCAAGTTCCGGAACTGGCGCGACGACGGCCGCAAGCAGTTCGAGGAAATCTTCCAAGGCGACCGGGAGCGCACCGGTGCCGTGATGCGGTCGCTTTTCCAGAACGAGCAATTCCGCGGCATGTTCCAGCAGACGCGCGAACTCGAGGCCAGGTGGTCGAAGGCGACCGATGACGAGAAGGTCGCGATCATGGGACAGATGGAGGCGATCCGCACCCAGGGGCTCGGCATGGTCCGCGCGGAGGCGGCGCGCCAGGCGAGCGGGGGCACCGGCGGCCTTCCGGCCAACGCCACGCAAGGCACCGTGATCATCAACAGCGGGACCTTGACCCTGCCCGCGGACAGCCAGCCGGCGACGACGCCAGCCGCGCCCGCCGCACCGGCGGCCGCCCCGGTCATCATCATGTGACGCCGGACGGTGCGACTACCACCGACCGACCATCGACCGCAAGAATCGAGCGGTCGTCCCTGGCGCCGGCGAGGCTGGTTCATGGTATGCCTCGCGGCCGGCGGCTTGCTTCTTGCCATCCTCTGGCTCACCCGCCGCGTTGACCCGCGCACGCCGGAACCTTCCGCCGCGGTGCTCCGCCCCGCGACGTCCCGCGCGGCTCCGTCGTCCGGCCCGTCGACCGGGGTCCGCAGCACCGCCGGCCTGAAACTCGATCGGGCCGAGAACCTCCTGCCCGACCACCGCTCGGCGAAAGCGCAGAAGGACGAGGTCGTCAAGCAGTGGGGCGAATTCCTGAAGACGGAGAAGGCCCGCCTGGGTGCGGAGACCTTCGACCCTCTGGCCAAACGCTGGCTGGAACGACCGCGCCTCAAGGCCCTGATCGAGGAATGGAAGGCGCTCGAGCAGGCCTGGCCCGAACGTAGCGAGCAGGAACGCGACGGGCAATTGCCGCGGATCCGCGCCATGTGGTACGAGGCCATGTCGGAGTTCGCGGCGGAGTTGGCCGCCGCCGGGCACCCCACCACCCTGCCCGAGCCTAGGTAGGCCAGACCGCGCGGACGGCGAAGTCCGCCAGCCGCGGCTGAAGCGCGACCAGATCCGCGCGCACGCGCGCAAAACCGCCGTGCCGCTCCCCCGTGGACTCGTCCATATAGAGGTCGCGACGCACCTCGACCATGATCGCCTGACAACGCGGGTCCGCGCCGAAGCAGGCGTTCGGGACGAAGGCGCCGCTGAACGGCGCATCCACGGCGACCTCGTAACCTCGGGCGCGGAAGAAACCGGCGAGGAGATCCCGGAGCTCGGGACACGTGTGGACGGCGTCGGTGCCCAGCCCGATCTCCGGCCGCCCGGCGGCCACCTCCGTCGGCAGCGGGCCCAGCGGGTAGCTGTGCGCGTCGAGCACCAGGCAGCGCCCCCGGGCCGCCAACCGCTCCGTCGCGAGCCGGTCGGCGGCCGCATGATGCGGTACGTAATAACTTTCCAATAACGCCGCGCGGCGGGCCACCGACAGGGCGCGCAGCGGCCGTCCCTCGGTCGTGCGCACGTAGGTCGCGCCCATGCCGACGCGGGCGCACGGCTCGCGGGCGTCGTCCGCGAAACGCTCCACATCGACGACCAGGCGCGAGACCTTCGCCGCGAGCACCGCCCCCGGCCAGCGCTCGGCCCCGAAGAGCGTATCGGTGTGCGCATCGACCAACCGCCGACCCTCCGCGGCGAGCTCCCCGTCGCTCAGGAGGAAATCCGCCCGGTCGGCGGCGGGAATCAGGCGGGAGGCATGCGGGACATGCAGGATCAGGGGGGACATGCCGCCGAGTCTGCCCGCCCGGACCCGCAAGTCATTGGTGCGGAGTGTCATAAAATGAATAAACTCCGGCGAAACCTTCCGTTGCCGCGGGGGTTTCATCAACGAACCCTAATCGAATCCTACCCATGAAACTCAAGTTCCCCCTCCTCCTGGCCCTGATCACCACGGCCGGTCTCATCGCGGCCGACGCCCCCGCCGGCGGCGAAGCCAAGAAGCCCGACGCCCCCAAGGGCGAAGGCAAGGGCAAGGGCGAAGGCAAAGGCAAAGGCGGTTTCCAGATCCCCGGCGTGTCCCCTGAGGACATGAAGAAGCTCGGCGACGCCCGCAAGGCCGCCATGGAAGACCCGGAGATCAAGAAGCTCGCCGAAGCCGCCGCCGCCGCCCGCGCCAAGGGCGCCGAAGCCAAGGACGAAGACGCCAAGAAGGCCGCCCGCGAAGAAGGCGCCAAGGCCTTCAAGGCCCTGAACGAAGCCGTCAACGCCGCCATCGTCAAGGCCCACCCCGAGCTCGCCGAAGTCGCCAAGAAGGCCCAGGAAGCGATGGCTAATCGCGCCAAGGGCGGCAAGGGCGGCGAAGGCAAGGGCCGGCCGGAAGGCAAGCCCGAGGCCAAGCCGGAAGCCAAGTAATCCTCGGATTACAGGCTCGAAGGCAGACCCCGGTTCGCCGGGGTCTTTTTTTGGCCTTACAGGTCGAACTTTGGACGGTCCATGGGGTTAAAGTTGCAGAAGATGAAGACTCCCTGCCTCGCCCTGCTGCTGATCGCCGGCGCGCTTTCGGCCGCGGAACCCGCCGCCAAGCCTGGATCGGACCGGCCGGCACCCAGCCGCGCGATGCTCGAGAAACTGATCCCGGACGTGGACGGCGTCAGCCAGGAGCAGATGATGAAGTTCCGCGCGGCCTCTCCGCGGGCCCAGCAGGATCCCGCGGTCGTCGCGGCCAAGGCCAAGCTGGCCGAGCTGCGCCAGCGGGCCGAATTCGCCGGAGCCGAGGAAAAAAGGGAGATGCGCGGCGAGTTCGAAGGCGTGACCCAGCTCAACCGCGACGCCCTGATGGCCGCGTACGCCAAGGCGGATCCGACCCTCGCGAAGGAGACGATCGCCAAAGTTATCGAGGCCTTCGAGGATAAGGCGCGCGCCCGGATGAAGGAAACCATGGCCAAGGAGGCCAAGACCGCCGCGACCCCCGCGAAGCCGTTCCCCTTCGGCGACGAGGCGAAGACGCCGGCGGCGGCCACCCCCGCGCCTAAGGGCACCGAACCCAAGCGACCCGCCCAACCCAACCTCTCCGTCCTGCTGGCCGACGTCGAAGGCGTCAGCACCGAGGACATGGCCAAGTTCCGCGTCGCCGCGATGAAGTCCTTCCGCGACCCGGAGGTCGTCGCGGCCCGCGAGAAACTCAAGAAGATGGGCGCCAACACCCAGTTCCTCTCCGGCAAGGAAAAGGCCGACATGAAGGAAGAGTTCGAAGCCCTCGCCGCCAAGATCCGCGAGACCACCCGCGCGGCCATCGCCAAGGCCGAACCGAGCCTGAGCGCCGAGGTCATCGCGAAGATCAGCGAGGTCGTCGAGTCGCGGATGCGACCGGCAGGCCGCTAACACCATGGAGCCGGCCAAGCCTCGCCTCCTCCCCCTGCTGTTACTCGCCGTCGGCGTCTGCGCCGCGACGGGCGCGACCAAGCCTGCGCCGGCCAAGCCCACCGAAGCGGAGAGCGCGCGGCTCGCCTCGGCCTTCGCAGTCGCCGCCCAAGCCGACGCCGTGAAGTCGGCCGAAGCCCGGGTCAAGGAGTTGCGGACGCAGACCCAAGTCGCCGCCAAGGATGAGCAAACCAGCCTGCGGATGAGCGCCAAGAGCGCCCAGGCCGACCTGCTCACCGCTTACCGCAACGCCATGCTCAAGGCGGATCCGGACCTTCCGTCCGCCTTCCTCGATGCCTACATCCAAGGCGCCCGGAAAAGCGAGGAGACACCCGCCCCGAAGGCCAAAGGCAAGCCGCGTAAATAATCTTCCCATGAAAACCACCCTCCTCTTCCTCCTCACCGCCACCCTCGCGCTGCCGGCCGCCGACAGCCCCGAGACCAAGCCAGGCAAGCCCGCGAAGGCCGGACGCGCGGCGCTCGTGCCCGACATCGAGGGCGTCGCGAAGGAGGATATGGCCAAGTTCCGCGCGGCCTTCGCCAAGGCCCAGCTGGACGAGGCCGTCAAGGCCGCCCGCGAGAAGCAGCTCGAGAAGCGCAAGAGCATGGAATTCGCCACCGCCGCCGAGAAGAAGGACTCCCGTGCCGAGCTGGAGGCCCTCGCCGAGGATGTCCGCAAGGCGCTCCGCGCCGCCATCGCCAAGGCCGAGCCTTCCCTGTCCAAGGAGACCATCGAGAAAATCACCGACGCGATGGAGGACAAGCTGAAGGAGAAGGCCAAGGAAGCCGGCGCCGGCAAGAAAGGGGCCGACGCCAAGACGCCGGCCAAACCCTTCCCCTTCGGCGACAAGGCGAAGACCGAGGAAACGAAGCCCGCGGCCGCTCCCGCCGCCAAGTAAGCGACCCGGTTCGCCGACCACGAAGCCCCGGACCTCCGGGGCTTTTTCGTGCGCCGATGACTACTTGGCGGGCGCCGTGGCCGGCGCGCGCAAACCGGCCATCACGGTGGCGAGTTCCTCGTCCTTGAGCGGGCGCGACCAGAGCAGGAAACGTCCGAGTTCACCGTCGAAGGATTCGAAGCCCGGGTGCTGCGTGGCGTCGCGCTCCTGCCCGATCGACAACTTGGAGGCGTCCGCCGCGGGATTGACGGGGAAGCGACCGGCGGCCACGGCCTTGGGCTCGTCGACGAAGAGCTCGATCGCGACGCTGCCGGTGCCCGCCCCCAACCGACCGGCGATGACGTAGCGTCGACCGACCTCGAGCTTCGGCCCGGCGACCTTCGGGTTGTTGACGTCGAAGCGGCCGAACGTCAGCCCGTTGCGGGCGCCCCACCAGAGTGTGTTATCGTCATCCAGGCAGCCCCAGACGCCCTCGTATTTGCCGCCGTTGCGCAGGTTGCCGAAAAAGGAATTCACATCCTTGAGACCGCCCTTGGCCTGGGCGTAGGGCTTGAGCACCGCGACCCAGGTGCAACCGTCGCCCTTGATCAGGCCGTCAAAGGCCTGCTCGTCGCGACAGAGCAGTTCCTGGGCCCGGAAGATGATCACGCCCTCGGCCGCGGCCGGCAGTCCCGAACCGGGCACCTTGCGGCCTTTGTCCTGGCCGACGAATTCCCGGACCTCCGCCGGGCCGGCCTGGTTAACCCACTTCGCGACCCGCCCCTGGGCGTCCAGGGTGACGCCGCGCGCGGCGTCGAGATCCACCCGCAGACCTTCGGTGAGCGGGGCGGACCAACCCTGGGCCGACAGGCGGGCGCAACCAAGGACGAGGACGAGCAGAAGGTATCGCATGCTGAAAACTAGCCTCGACCCGCGCCTGGGCAACCCCATCCCGCCGACCGTTTTGAGCGGAAATAAGGGTCGCGAGACCGCTTTCGGCTGGAAGTCGTCGGTCTTAGGATAAATCTAAAACCCATGTCCCTCCGTCTGCTCCCCCTCCTCGGACTCACCGGCTTCGCCGCCCTCGTCGGCCACGCCGCGACCGCCGATACCGTCTTCCTCGAGGCCGAGTCTCTCGCCAGCCACGGCGGCTGGAAACTCGACACGGCTTTCACCAACATCGTGGGCTCGCCCTACCTCCTCGCCCACGGCCTCGGCAAACCCGTCGCCGACGCCACGGGCACCGTCCGCATCCCCGCCGCCGGCGAGTACCGGGTCTGGGTGCGCACCAAGGATTGGGTCGCCCACTGGAAAGCGCCGGGCACCCCGGGCCGCTTCCAATTGATCGTCAACGGCCAGCCCGTCGCCGTTGAATTCGGCAACCAAGGAGCCGAGTGGCATTGGCAGGCCGGCGGCAAGGTCACCCTGCCCGCGGGCGAGGTGAAGCTCGCCCTCCATGACCTCACCGGCTTCGCCGGTCGCGCCGACGCTATCCTGTTCAGCAAGGACGCCGCCTTCACCCCGCCCGAGGGCGAGGCGCTGGTCGCCGCCCGGTCAAAGTGGAACAGCCCGCAGGGACCGGAAGACCAAGGCGAATTCGACCTCGTCGTCGTCGGTGGCGGCTACGGCGGCCTCGGCGCGGCCCTCTCGGGCGCCCGGCAGTCGCTGAAGGTCGCGTTCCTCCAGGACCGCTTCGTCCTCGGCGGCAACGGCAGCTCCGAGATCGGCGTCTGGGCCATGGGCGGCACCACCCGCGGCAAATACCCGCACCTCGGCGAGATCATCGAGGAGATCGCCGACCGCTCGCCCGACAGCCCCGGACGCGTCGACAGCTTCGGCGACGAGCTCAAGGAGAAGGTCGTCCGCGCCGAGAAGAACATCAGCCTTTTCCTCGGGCACTTCGCGACCGGCGTCGTCATGGACGGCAACCGCATCGCCGCGGTGAAGGCGATCGATGTCCGCAGCGGCCGCGAGCGGGTCTTCCGTGCGAAATTCGTGGCGGACACCACCGGCCATGGCTGGGTCGGCGCCTACGCCGGGGCCGACTTCCGGCAGGAGCCGGACAAGCGCATGGGCATGTCCAACATGTGGTTCTACCAGGAGGCTGAGCAGCCCACGACCTGGCCCGCGACGCCGTGGGCCCTGCCCCTGGCGCTAGGCGATTTCCCGCTGCTGCAGAAGTCGAAATCGACCCTCGACGAGAAGCCCTTCATGAAGGCGGAGTGGTTCTGGGAGTCGGGTTTCGACAAGGATCCGATCAAGGACCTTGAATACATCCGCGACTGGAACTTCCGGGCGATCTACGGCGCCTTCTCGGCCCTGAAGAACGGGCCGGAGCACGCCAAGTACGCCCGGGCCGACCTCAAATGGGCCTCGCACGTGGGCGGCCCGCGCGAGTCGCGCCTGCTGACCGGAGACATCATCCTGACCAAGGAGGACATCGTGTCCCGTAAGGATTTCCCCGACGGCTGCGTACCCACGACCTGGGACATCGACCTGCACTACGCGCGCGAACAGTACGCGAAGAAGTTCCCCGAGAACCCGTTCATCTCGCGCGCGGCCTTCGGTTACGTGGACCCCAGCGGCAAGCACGTGGCCGCCGTCGACCGCCGCAACGGCTACCCCCTGCCCTACCGCCTGTTCTACTCCAAGAACATCGGCAACCTCTTCATGGCCGGCCGTCATATCTCCGTCACGCACGAGGCCCTGGGCACCGTCCGCGTGATGCGCACGATCGGCATGATGGGCGAGGTCGTCGGCAAGGCCGCCTACCTGGCCGTCCGCGAGAACACCGACCCGCGCGGCGTCTACGCCCGGCATCTGCCCGAACTCATCAAGCTGATGGAGCAACCGGGCCGCATGCGCCGCACCGAGCTCAAGGGCGACCTGTTCCTGGATGACAAGATCGCGGACTACAAGCTGCTGCCCGTCGGTCGCATGAACGCCGACCTCGGCAAGGCCGCCGGGGCCGGACCCAGGCTCTCGACGGAGGAGAAGGCCGAACTCACGAAACTGCCCGGCCTGGTCGTCGACGACACCGAGGCCAAATTCAAGGGGCGCTGGACCTCGGGCGCCGGCATCCCCCACCTCGGTGCCGGTTACCACTACGCCCCGAAGGGCGACAACGAGGCCGAATACGCCTTCGAGATCCCGAAGACGGGTCGTTACGAGGTCCGCATCTACTGGGCCGGCCACGAGAACCGGGCCAGCAACGCCACCGCCACGCTGAACCCGACCGGCGACAAGGCCGTGACGGTCACCCTGAACCAAAAGACCACGCCGGAGGGCGGCTTCCACGCGGTCGGCACCTACGAGTTCACCGAGGGACGCCGCACGGTCACCCTCGGCGGCCGCAACGCCAACGGCAACATCCACGCCGACGCCGTCCAGCTGGTGCCCGCGAAGTAAGCGATGTCGCCGCGCGCGCAGACCTGGTTGCTCCGGGGCTGGCGGTTGGCCGCCCTCGCGTGCGCCGCGCTCCTGCTGCACCGCGCCACGCCGCCGCGGGAAACGGCGTTGACGCGGCTGACCTTGGCGGACGTGCAAGCCTTCTTCCCGCAGGCTCGCCAATTCAAGGCGGGGCCGCAGGAGACCTTGCTGGCGCAGGACGAATACGGCAACCGGGTCGGGCGCCTGCTCACCACTTCCCCGGATGCGGACGCCATCCTCGGCTATTCCGGGCCGACGAACGTGCTGGTGGCGCTCGACAACCAGGAACGCATCGTCGGCACCCGCATCCTCACGAGCGAGGACACCCCCGATCACGTCGACAAGCTGCGCGACAACGCCGCCTTCGAACGGGGCTTCAAGGACTGGCGGCCGACCTCCCAGCCCGCGCCGAAGCTCGAGGGCTACGCGGGCTCGACCTTGACCGCCTTGGCCATCGAGGAATCCATCCAGAAGCGGCTCTCCGGCAACTACGCCTCCCTGCGCTTCCCCACCCCGCTCAAACTCGAGGAAATCAAGGAAGCAGGGTTCCCCGAGGCCGTCGGCTTCGAACCCAACACCCCGCGCCTCGGTTGGAACCTCGTCCGCGGACCGGGCAATACCCACCTCGGCTTCGTGGTGCGCACCTCGCCCTCGGGCGACGAAGTCAACGGCTACGCCGGCCCGACGGACACCTTGATCGCACTGGCGACCGACGGGCTGACGCTACGCAAGGTGCTCATCCGGGAAACCTACGACACCACGGACTACGTGGACCGTGTCCGCGCCGACGAGGAATATCTGAAGCTACTCACGAAGTGGACGGCCCGCGAATGGGCGACGCTCGATTTCGGCAAGGCGCGCCTCGAAGGCGTGGCCGGAGCGACCTTGACCAGCTACGCGATGGCGGAAGGGATCAAGCGACGCTTCGCCGACGACACCCGGCAGTCGGGCGCGGAGGCCCGCCGACGCGAGGAAGGCGCCCGGGGGCTCGCCCTCTGGTGCTTCCTGCTGGGCGGCCTCGTCATGACCTTCTCGCCCCTGCACGGGCGCCCCGCCCTCCGCCTGACGTGGCAGCTGCTGCTGGTCGGCGGGCTGGGACTATGGCTCGGTCAGCTGCTCTCCCTCGCGCTCTTTGCCGGCTGGGCGCGGCATGGGCTGGGTTGGAGCCAAGCCTCCGGTCTGGTCGCCCTCGGGGCCGTCGCCCTACTCGTGCCGTGGGCCGCCCGGCGCCAGCCTTACTGCCATCACCTCTGCCCCCACGGCGCGGCGCAGGAGCTGCTGAGCCGCTTCCGCGGACTGCATCTCCACGTCCCGACACGCTGGCACAGGCGTCTCTCCGCCCTGCCTTTCGTGCTGCTGGCGATGGTGTTCCTCGCGGCGCTCGCCTGGCCGGGCATGAACCTCGGACGCTGGGAGCCGTTCGACGCCTGGGCGCTCGGCGCGGCCACGCTCATCCCGCTCACGCTGGCCGCCGGCGGGTTGGTGGCGACCCTCTTCGTGCCGCAGGGATTCTGTAAATACGCCTGCCCGACCGGGGCCCTCCTCAAGCTGGTCCGCACCCCGAGCGAAAGCGCCCGCTGGTCGGCCCGCGACACCGGCGCCGCCGCGATCCTGGCCATCGGGGCCGCGTTCACCGCGGTCTTCCCCGCGGAGAACATCCACCTGGCGACCACCTCGGAAGCACCCATCACCGAAATCCATGGCGCGGCCTTCGGCACGACTTGGACGGTGAAAATCCGCGGGGCCAGCATCGACCGCGACCTCCTCAACCGCGAGATCGAGGCCGAGCTCAACCGCCTCGAGTTCTCGCTCTCGCACTGGCGGGAGTCCTCCGCGACCAGCGCGTTCAACCGGGCGGACACGACCGCGCCTGTCGGGGTGACTCCGGAGTTGCTGGAGCTCGTCGGCTTCGCCCGCACCCTCAGCGCCAAGACGCGCGGGGCTTATGATGTCACCGTGGCCCCGCTGACCGCCGCCTGGAGCTACGGCCCGGCGGGCCAGCAGCCGACCCCGACCGACGCGGCGCTGGCGGCGATCCTGCCGCAGGTGGGCTGGGAGCAGCTGACCTTGGACGTCGACCGGGCCATGCTGAGCAAGGCCCACCCGAAACTGGCGATCGACCTGGGCTCCGTGCTGCAAGGCTACGCCGACGACCAGGTGGCGACGATCCTTCGCCGGCACGGGCAGCATGACTTCCTGGTCGAGATCGGCGGCGAGCTCCTGGCTTCCGGCCGCTGGAATGTCGGCATCGAAGACCCTTTCAACCCGCGCAAGCTGCTGGCGAAAGTGACCTTGACCGACACCTGCCTCTCGCCTTCCGGTCTCTACCGCGCCAAGCGTCAGGAAGCCGGCAAACCCGTCTCGCACATCCTTTCACCGAAGACGGGGCGTCCCGTGGAACCCACCGTCGAACTCTGCTGCGTCTGGGATAAGGCCGGCCTCCGGGCGGACGGCTGGGCGACCGCGCTGATGGCCGTCGGCTGGGACGAGGCCAAGCGGCTGGCCGAGCAGGAAGGCCTGGCCGTCTGGCTGGTCAGCCCGAAGGGCGAAGTCTGGAAGTCGTCGCGGAGCGCGAAGTAGGCGGACAACAAAAAGGGTCGGCGCTGAGGCCGACCCTAGGCAGAAAAACTTCGGGTTTCGCTCAGAAGAACCAACCCAAGGCGACGGACCAGGTGTTCTTGTCCCCGGCAAGACCGCCACCGCCCAGGCTGTGAGAATAGCCGAGGGTGAAGTCGACGGACTTGTTGAAAGCATAACGCAGGGAGAGACCGACGTTATCCGTCGAATCCGTGGCCTTGCCGGCGAGGGCCAGACCCGAGAAAGAATAACCCGCCTCGTACTGGGTGCGGCTGTGACCGTAGGAGAAGGTGTAATCGAAGGAGGCGTTGATCCGTTGGCGCCAAGCGACGCCGAACCCCAGCGCCGAGGCGTCGACGGACGCCGCGGTGCCGCCGGTCAGCGTTCCGGAGCCTTCGCTGTTGGCGTAATTGACGGAGAGAATCAGATCGGCGTCGCCGGTGCCGACCAGATAACCCAGGTTGAATCCGGTCCGCTTGCCGGTCACCGTGCCTAAATTCGAATAGTTCGACCGGGTATAATCGGCGCCCAGCAGGAAATCCCACAGCTGAACGGAACCGACGACGCCGGTCGAATGAACGTCGCTTCCGAAACTGCGCACGACGGAGATGCGGTCATAAGGCAGACCGGAGTTACCGGTCTTGGTCTGGGCCTCGGCCGAAGCCGCGGCAAGGAAGGCGAGGGCGATGAACGGGGTGGTTTTCATACCCTCGGAACCTAGCCGCCCCTTCCGCCCCCTGTCAAAGCAAAGCCAAGGGGCGTAATATCATCTTATGGAGAGATCACCGCAGCCACGGGGTGAGCGCCTCCGCCCAGCGCCGGGCGATCTTCTCGGCACCCGCTGCGTTCGGGTGCACCCGGTCGGCGATGGTGTCCTTCGCAGGATCGAAGCCGGTGGCAAGGTCGACGAGGTAGACCGGCTGCTCGGGGCGGTGGAGCTCCTTCACCAAGGCGGCCAGGGCGACGTTCAGGTCCGGAATGTAGGCGTATTTGGGCAGCTTGCCGCTGGGGATGACCTGCGCGATGAACACGATGGCCTTGGGGTTGAGCCGTCGCGCCGTGGCCACCATCTCGCGGTGCGCCGCGACGATGCCGGCGACCGGCTTTTCCTCGATGAAGTGGTTATGGCCGGCCTGCAACATCACGATATCGGCGGGATGGGCCTTGAGCTTGGCCTCAAGGATCGACGCGAGGTATTCGGCGTTCTTGCCGCCGTAGGCCTCATGCCACAGGGGGGTCGCGGAGCCCTCGGTCGGTCGCGACCCCACGAACTCGCAGCGGACACCGGCGGCCTTCAGTTTCTCCGCCAGGAGGAGACGGTAGGTCGCGAAGGTCTTCCCGCCTCCCTGCGTGATCGAGTCACCCACCGCCATGATGCGCGAAGGCGCAGGTTCCGCCGCTCCCGACAGGGCCGCACCGAGCAAAAGCCACAAATACCGGGCCATCTGCTCAGGAAAGGAATCGTAGCACCTGCTCGGCCAGCAGGGCCATGCCGAGCCCCGAAAGGCCGATGAGGGTCTCCGTGATCGTCCACGTGCGCAACGTCTGGCCGACGGACAAGCCGAGGCATTCCTTGACCATCCAGAAACCGCTGTCGTTGAGGTGCGAGAGGAAGAGCGAGCCGCAACCGACCGAGATGACCATGAGCTCGGGGCTCGTGCCGGGGTGGGCCGCCATCACGGGGGCGATGAAACCGGAGGCGACGGTGATGGCCACGGTGGCGGACCCGGTGGCGACGCGGATGAAGGCCGACACGAGCCAGCCGTAGACCAGCAGGGGTAGGCCGGCCGAGGCGGCCAGCTCGGCGAGCTGTTTGTCCACCCCCGCCGTGCGCATCACGAGCGCGAAGCCGCCGCCGGCGCCGACCAGGATGAGCGTCATGCCGATACCGGCGACGCTCTGCTCGGAGAATTTCAGGAGTTCGCCGGCGGTCCGGCCGCAGCGGCGGCCAAAGGCCCACATCGCGAAGAGGACCGATGACAGCAGGGCGATGACGGGATGACCGACGAACAGGCCGACCTTGCCCCAGAGGGTTTCCTTCGCGTGGAGCAGCTCGACGACGGTGCCCGCGAGGAGGAGCATCACCGGCAGGAGGACGGTGAAGAGCGTGAGCCCGAAGGTCGGGAGGACCTGCTGGGCGGAAACCGAAGGCGTGAAGTCCGGCGTGGCGACCTCGACCCGCTTGACGGCGAGCCGGGCGAAGAACGGCCCGGCGATGGCGGCGACGGGAATGCCAAGCACCAAGGCCCAGAGGATCACCTTGCCCATATCGGCGCGGAGGGCCTCGATCGCGATGACGGGGCCGGGGTGCGGAGGCATCAGTCCGTGCATGACCGAAAGGAAGGACAGCATCGGGAGGACCAACAGGAGGAACGGCCGACCGGTCTCCTTCGCCAAGGTGATCACGATCGGCAGGATGAGCAGCAGGCCGACCGCGAACCAGGTGGTCATGCCCACGCACAGGGCGAGCAGGATGATGCAGAGACCGATGCGCCCGGGGCCGAGCACCCGGATGAACTCCTTGGCGAGCACCCCGGCCCCGCCGGATTCGGCGAGGAGCTTGCCGAAGACGACGCCCAGCACGATGATGGCGCCGGTCCCGGCCAAGGTGTTGCCGAAACCCGTCTGGAAGGCCTTGAGGACCTCGGCCATGGTGAGCGCCCCGGAATCGATCACGACCAGCGCCCCGAGGGTCAGGGAGCTGATCAGCAGGGCGATGAAGGGGTTGAGCTTCAGCCAGGTGACGAGCCCGACCAGGACGGCGATGGCGAGGAGGGCGAAGAGCATGGGAAGCGAATCAGGCCTTGGGCGGGGCGACCGTGGCGCGGGTGGCGCCGGTGCTGATACCGCCATCGACCAGCAGGGTCTGGCCCGTGACGTAGCGACTCTCCTCCGAGGCGAGGAAGACGACGGGCCCGGCGAGGTCGCCGGCGGCGCCGGGGCGCTTCAGCGGGATACGGTCGCACAGGTAGTCGACCCATTCCTTCTGCTCGTAAAGGACGGCGTTCTGGGCGGTCTTGAACCAGCCCGGGGCAAGGCAGTTTACCGTGACGCCATGGCGCCCCCAGTCGTCGGCCAGGCTCATCGTGAGCTGCTTCACGCCCCCGCGGCTGGCGCCGTAGGGCGCGAGGCCGGCGTAACCGGCGACGCAGGTCACCGAGCCGATGTTGATGATCCGGCCGTAACCACGCGCGATCATGCCAGGGGCGACCGCCTGCGACGTGAAGAAAGTCCCGCGAAGATTGGTGTCGAGGATGGTGTTCCAGTCCTCCCAGCTGACCTCGAGGGCCGGCTTACGGATGTTGCAACCGGCGTTGTTCACGAGGATGTCGATGCGCCCCAGCTGGCGCTCCACCTCGGCCACACCGGCCTTGATGCTGGCGCCGTCGCGGACGTCGAGGGCGACGGCGCAGGTGCGGCGACCGAGCGCCTCGATTTCCTTGCGGAAAGCATCAAGCTTGGCGACGTCGCGGCTCGACATGGCGATATCGGCGCCGGCCTGCGCGAGGGCGCGGGCGAAATGCTGGCCGAGACCGCGGCTGGTACCGGTGACGAAGGCGACCTTGCCGGCGAGGCTGAAGAACGGGGAGGACATCAGGAGTTCGGGGCGAGGATGACTTTCATCACGCCGGGCGCGCCGGCGTACAGCTTGGCGAACCAATCGGCGCCCTGCTCGAGCGGGGCGACGGCGGAGATGATCTTATCCACCTTGATCTGCTTGGTCGCGAGGAGTTCGATACAGCGCGGGATCTCGCCGGCCGAGGCGCAGGAGCCCTGCAGGCGCAGCTGGCGGGTGACGACGACCTGGAGCGGGAGCTCGGTCTTGGGCGAGAGGTTGCCGACGAGGGTCACGGTGCCGCCCTTGCGGACCGCGTGGATCGCGGAGAGCACGGTGGCGTTCAGGCCGACACACTCGAAGGCGGCGTCGGCGCCCTGCCCCTTCGTCAGGCCCTTCACGAACTCCGTGAGGTCGCCGCCGGTCTTGGCGTTGAAAAGATGCGTCGCCCCCAGCTCGCGCGCGACGGCGAGGCGGGACTCCTCGGTATCGACGGCGATGATCTGGGCGAAGCCGGCGATCCTCGCGGCCTGCAGGGTGAGCAAGCCGATCATCCCGGTCCCGACGACCACGGCCGTGTCGCCCGGGGCGCAGGGCGTGAGGCGCACGGCGTGCACGCCCACGGAGACGGCCTCGATCATGGCGGCCTCGTTGAAGCCCAAGGCATCGGGCAGCACGTGGACGATGCGCGCGGGTACCGTGACGAATTCGGCGAACGCGCCATGGCGGCGATAGTCGCCGCAGGAGACGCCGAGCACCTGGCGGTTATCGCAAAGATTCACGTCTCCGCGTTGGCAGTGCACGCACCCGCCGCAGAAGACCGTCGAGTCGAAGGTCACGCGCTGGCCCGGCTTGAGGGTAGTCACCTGCGCGCCCACGCCGGTGATCACGCCGGCCGCCTCATGCCCCATGACCAAGGGCGGGATGCGGCGCCCCGTGGAGCCATCATAGCCATGGATATCCGAGCCGCAGATCCCGCAGGCCTTGACCTGGATCAGGACCTCCTCCGGACCGCAGACGGGACTCGGCACGTCGGTGTAGGACATGATTTTGTATTCGGTGAGCAGCAACGCTTTCATGGGGACGACTCTGGTATGGGAGACCTGCGCGGAAAGGGCAAGGATTTGGCGGGGGGAGCCAAGGGCTTGGGCTTGGGCCTGAGCCCGGGCTTGGGCTCGGAAGAGGCTTTGTCACCAAGACCAACCCTAGCTTGTCGCTCTTCCAAGAAACGCAGGACGCCGCTCAGTAATCGCAGAACTTTGACGCCGTCTTCGAGGACACCAACCACTTGAGATTCGTCCACCATCTCGGCCACGGCGGAGACCTTGAGTTGAGTCCTGACCTCGGAGCAGGAACCCAAGGCGATTCGATAAAAACGCGCGGTATCACGGTCCGAGCGTCGCTCGTAGCCTTCGGCGATATTACTGGGCACGGACAGAGCCGCGCGGCATAGTTGATCGCACATCCACGGATGCTTCCGCAAAGCGGATGACTGGGTAATCCTGATCACCCTCCCGGCGAACAAGACCGCTTGCTGATAGGCAATCAACCCATCCACACCTTTCTCTCCCATGGACGTGAGACTCCTCCCCTTAACCCGAGGAGTGAACCGCAGAAAAAGTCGCTTTCAACCTAGCCCTAACCCAGGCCCAAGCCCTAGCCCTAGGCCCCGCCCTCCCCTTTAAAACCCCGCTCCCTTGACCTTCGTACGCAACACGAAGACGTCATGGTTCGAGGTGACGAAGAGGGTCTTGCCATCCTCGCCCCAAGCGAGGTTCGCGGTGGGCTGGTGGAAGAGGATCGAGCCGAGATGCTTGCCCTGGGGCGAGAGGATGAGCACGCCGCCCGGCCCGGTCGTCCAGAGATTGCCCTCGGCGTCGACCTTGAGCCCGTCGCAACCACCGGGACGGCCGGCCTTCTTCAGCGGCTGGGCGACAAAGATGTCATGCAGGTTGCCGCCGTCCAGGTCGCACGCGGCGACGCGGGTGTTGGCGCTATCCGAGACCGCCAGGTAAATCGTCTTTTGATCGAGGCTCAGGGCGATGCCGTTGGGCCACTTGACCGCCTTGCTGACGAGCGTGACCTTGCCGTCGACGGCCAGCTTGTACACGCCGTGGAAGTCCTGCTCCGCTTTCTGCCCCTTAGGCAGACCATAGGGCGGGTCGGTGAAGTAGACGGAGCCATCGGCGGCGATGGCGAGGTCGTTCGGGCTGTTGAACTTCTTGCCCTCGAACGTGGCCGCGAGGGGCTTGAACTTGCCGTCGCCGAGCGACTGACCGACCCGACGGGCGCCATGCTGACAGAGCACGAGACTGCCCTTGGCGTCGACGGCGAGACCGTTGGACCCTTGGAGGTCGGAGGGCTCGTCGGTACCGCTGGGCTTGAGGAAGACAGCCGGCTCGGCGTCGCCGCGCTTCCATGCGTAGGCGATGTTCTTCGGGACGTCGGAGAAGACGAAGCGGTCCTTGAACCATATCGGGCCTTCGGCCCAGCCGTAACCGGTGCCGACCTTCTCGATCTTCGCGTCGGCCGCGACGAGCGCGTCCAAAGCAGGGTCGAGTTTCTCGATGGTCGGGGCGGGTGCCGCGAGGACGGAGGCGACGACGAACAGCGGGAGGAGGGCTTTCATGGGATATTAAGGTTATTTCTTTTCGACCTTGAGGAAGTCGAGGCCGAACATGTTGCGCGGGGTGGCCACGGGATTCGGGGACAGGATGCGCACCTCGAGCTTATGCTCGCCGGCCGCGAGTTCGTGGCGACCGCCGTCGAGCTCGCCGGACGTGACGACCTCCTTGGCGTTGTACAGATCGAGACCCTGCGGACCGGTGATGACCTTGCCATCGAGGCGCAGTTCGAAACGGCCATAATCATGGGCCTTGGTGCAGACGAAGGTGAGTTGATAGGTGCCCTGCTCCTTGATCGGCAAGGCGATCGTGAGGTTGTCGCCCGTCTTGGCATCGGCCCACCAGAGGTGGTCGTTACCGCTCCACCGGCTGGCCTTGAACTTGGTCATCGGCTGGTTCGACACCCGTCCGCCGGTCTTGCCCAGGACCTTGAGCGACTCGCCTTCGACGACGCCGTCGACGCGCCAGTCGCCCCCCTCGGGCGCGGCCGCGGGCTTGGTCTTGCCGTCAGGGGACTGGAGGTAGGCCACCACGTCGACGACCTGGGCGGGGGTGAGCGCGTCGAAGAGGCCTTCGGGCATCAACGAGACCGGCAGGATCTCGCGGCTGGCGACCTCGGCCTTGGCGACGGCCAACTTCACCCCGCCGGGCATCACGGTATTGAACACCTGCGCGTCCTCCGACTGCACCAAGCCGCTCACGGTATTGCCATTCTTCAGCTTGAACACGTTCAGTTGATAGTCCTTCCCGATGAGGGCGTTCGGGTCGAGGACGTTCTCGAGGAGGTAATCGAGGTTCGCGCGATTGGAGCCGGTGAGATTGGGGCCGACGGCGTTGCCGTCGCCGAAGAGCTGGTGGCAGAGACCGCATGACTGCTGGTAGAGTACCTTGCCCGCGGCCAGATCGGCCTTCTTCATCGCCTTGGCGGAAAGCAGGTCGACATACTTCGCCTTGCTCTTGGCGAAGTCGGCCTTGCTGGCATTGACGACGCCCACGACCTGGGCGAGGAGCGCGTCGACCTTGGCGTCCTTCATCGACTTGAGCTGGCGGATGGCGACAGGTGAGAGCACGGCCCGGTCAAGGTCGCCGGCGGCGACGGCCTCCAAGGTGCGGGCCGCGGCGGCCGGGTTGGCGATCAGCGCGGGCAAGGCGTCGGACTTCTCCGCAGGCGCGAAACCCTTGAAGCCGGCGATCAGCCGCCCGGCGGTGTCGGCATCGCCGAGCGAAGCGAGCGCCTGGATGACCAGGCGACGCAGGACGCCGGAGACGGAAGCATCCGTCAGGCAGGCGTGCAGCACCGGGGCGGCGGCGCGGTCGCGCGCCTGGACCAGGACGGCCAAGGCGCGCTGACGGGCGGCGGGCGGCGCCTTGGCGTCGGCGAGGTGACCGCGGAAAAAGGCCCTGCTCGGCTCGTCGCCGGCAAGCGCATCGAGCTCGTTCACCAGGGCCACAAGGTTCGCGCCCGCGTCGGCGCGGAGGGCCTTCGACCAAGCCGACCATTCGGCGGGCGCCACGAACGCCCCACCCTGCCGGACGCCCGCGACGAGCCCCTCGAGCAAGCGCTCACGTGCGACCAGGTCGGCCGTGCGCGCGGCGATGCCGAGAAGACGTACCCGACCGGCGCCATCGGCGGAGAGCCGGCGGTAGATGAATTCCGTGACCTTGGGCAGCTTGGAGGCGACCGCCAGACGCATGCCGAGTTCCGCATCCGCGCCGACCAGCGGCTCGATGCCATACCAGACGAGCAGCGGGAGGTTGTGATCCGCCGCATCCTCGCCATGCGCGAGCAAGCGGGCCGCCAGGTCGGCGGCGACGGCGGCCGAGACCTTCTGCAAGGCGGAGGCGAGTTCCCGACGGACGACGGGATCGGCGTCATCGACGAGCGGCAGGGCCAGCCCGCGCTCGACGGCGGCACGTACGGCCCAGGCCCGCAGCGACGCCTCGCGGTCGCGCGCGGCGAGGGCCACGAGATCGGCGACATCGGAGGTGGACGAAAGCGCGGCCCAGAAAGCGCGCAGGCGACGTTCGACCGGGGCGGAAGCATCGGCCACCACGGCCGCGAGGAAAGCGCGGGCCGGCTCGGCGAGGGCGCCGCGTTCAGCCAGGACCTTGCGGGCCTGCCGGGCCAGCAGACCGTTGGGGTCGTCCACCGCCACCTTCGCCAAGGCCGGCGGATCCAGCTTCGTCAGGTCCTGCGCGCGCGACTTCGGGTTGCCGTAGGCGAGGCGGTAGATTCGTCCATTGCTCCGATCCCAGATCTCCTGGTTGTTGTTATGGCAGGTCTGCGGGTCGGTCCAGTCGCTGACGTACAGGGCGCCGTCCGGGCCGACGCGCTGGGAGACGGGGATGAACCAGGCGTCGTTGCTGCGTGCGAAATCGCCCGCGTGATGGCCGACATACCCGCTGCCCTTGGGCTCGACCTGGTCGGCGAGCACGCGGTGGCCATGCAGGTTGCCGAACAGCAGCAAGCCTTGGTACGCCGCGGGGAAGTTATCGCCGTCGTAGATCGCCAGGCCGCAGTGGGCATGACCGCCCCCGGCCTCGTCCGTGCTATCGGGCTGGACGATGCGGCGCTCGGCGGGCCGATGCACGATCGATCCAGTGAAATGCGGGTGGTCGGCGATGGTTTTGATGTCGTCGTAGGTGTGGGGCTCGAAATGCTGGCCGGCCTGACGTTGGTAACGGGCGCCGGGCAGGATGTGATAAAGGTGCGGGATCACGCAGGCCGTGATGAACATCTCACCGCGGGCGTTGAAGTCCAGGCCCCACGGGTTGCTCGTGCCCTCGGCGAAGACCTCGAAGGCGCGGGTCCGCGGGTGGAGGCGCCAGACGCCGGCGTTGAGCTTGCGTCGTTGCTCGGATGGCGTGCCTGGCTTGCCGACGACGGAGTGCGTGAAGACACCGTGGCAGCCGTAGAGCCAGCCATCGGGGCCCCAGCTGAAGCTGTTCAAGGTCTCGTGGGTGTCCTGCATCGCCCAACCATCGAGTACCACCTCGGGCTTGCCCGGGCGGTCTTGCGCGTCCTTGGGGATGAAGAGCAGCTCGGGCGCCGCGCCAATCCACACTCCGCCATGGCCGACCTCGATGCCGCTCACGAGATCGAGGCCTTCGAGGAAGACCGTGCCCTTGGCGTACGAGCCGTCGCCGTTCACGTCCTCGAGGATGAGGATGCGGTCGCGCCCCTTGCCCTCGCCGCGCTTGCGGGGGTAGGACATCCCCTCGACGACCCAGAGCCGGCCGCGTTCGTCGAAGCACATCGCGATCGGCTGCACCACGCGCGGCTCGGCCGCGACAAGGGTGACCTGGAAACCGGCGGGCAAGGACATCGCCTTCATCGCCTCGGCCGGCGTCTGCCCATGCTTGTAGTCCTTCAACGGGACGCGGACGGCGGGACCGGCCGGGAGGTCGGCGGCGAAGGAGGACACGGCGGCGAGGGCCGCTCCGAACAGGACGAGGCGCATTGGGTAAGGGGCTGGACCCAAGGTAGTCGCCGAAGTTCCTTCATTTCAAATAAAACCCGCCGGGGCGGCCCGCCATTCGGCTTGGCAAGGGCCGCGGCCATCCTATCAAGGGATTTCCCCATGCGCCTCGCCCTCCCCCTCCTCGCCCTCCTCGCCGCCTTCGGTGCCGTCCGCGCCGAGCAGATCCAGCTCGTGGAGCAAAAGGACAAGCAGCAGGTCGACGTCCTCGTCGACGGCCAGCCGTTCACCTCCTACGTCTTCTGGAACGACCAGAAGAAGCCCCTCCTCTCCCCGCTGCGCACGTCGACGGGCAAGATCTTCACCCGCGGCTTCCCGCTCGAGAAGGTCGCCGGCGAACGCACCGACCACCCGCACCACATCTCGTCGTGGTTCAACTACGGCAACGTGAACGGCACCGACTTCTGGAACTCGCCGCCCGAGGGCTTCAGCCGCGACAGCAAGATCCCCTACGGCCGCATCAAGCACACCGGCATCAAGTCGGCCCGGTCCGGCGACGGCGTCGCGACCCTTCAGGTCAGCGCCGACTGGATCATGGCCGATGGCTCCACGGTGCTGAAGCAGGACGAGCAGCTCGTCTTCCGCGCCGCCAAGGACCTGCGCATCATCGACCGCATCGTCACCCTGACCGCGCAGGACAAGCCGGCGGTCTTCCATGATTCCAAGGAAGGCGTCATCGCCATCCGCGTCACCCGCTCGCTCGAGGAGCCCTCGACCAAGCCCGAGATCTTCACCGACGGCAGCGGCAAACCCACCACCGTCGCCAAGCTCGACAACACCGGCGTCAACGGCGTCTACCTCAGCAGCGAGGGCAAGGTCGGCGAGAAGGGCGGCTGGAGCACGCGGGCCAAGTGGATGACCCTCTCCGGGGCCGTCCTGGGCGAGGATGTCTGTATCGGTATCTTCGACCACCCGAAGAACAGCACCTTCCCGACCTATTGGCACAACCGCGGCTACGGCCTCTTCGCCGCCAACCCCTTCGGCGCCAAGGAATTCACCAAGGGCAAGACCACGCTCAACTTCACCATCCAGCCCGGCAAGTCGGAGACCTTCCGCTTCCGTATCCTCATCCACACCGGCAAGCTGACCGCGGAGCAGACCGAGGCCCAGTACCAGCAGTGGCTGAAGGATCAGGCGGAGTAAGCGGCGGAAGAGCTTGCACCCAACGGTTAGCGGTTAGCGGTTGGCGGTTAGATAGTTCAAACCTAGGATGGGGATTGGGTTGTTACACGGCCAAAGGCCGCTAAACATCACTTCACCCCTGCCCTTTTTGTCATGGGCTCCCCTAACGGCTTTCCGCCAACCGCTACCCCCTTTCCGTAATCCCATGCCCCGCTTCCTACTCCTTCTTCTCACCGCGGTCGTAGGCGCCGCCGAGCCCCGTAAACCGAACATCATCTTCATTCTGAGCGACGACCTCGCGCAGGGCGACCTCGGTTGCTACGGACAGAAGCTGATCCAGACGCCGAACCTCGACCGCATGGCGAAGGAAGGCACGCGGTTCACCCAAGGCTACTGCGGCACCGCGGTCTGCGCGCCGAGCCGGACGTCCCTGATGCTCGGTCAGCACACCGGACACAGCCCGATCCGCGCGAACCGCGAACTGAAGGTCGAGGGCCAGCTGCCGATCCCGGCCGACTCGATCACGGTCGCCAAGGCCCTGAAGGGCTCGGGGTACGCCACCGCGTGCATGGGCAAGTGGGGCATGGGGATGTTCGACACGCCCGGCAGCCCCCTGAAGCAAGGCTTCGATCATTTCTTCGGCTACAACTGCCAACGTCACGCCCACAGTTACTACCCGACCTACCTCTACCGCGATGACCAGCGCTTCGAGCTGCCGGGCAACGACGGCAAAGGCGTCGGCCAGACCTATGCGCAGGACCTCATCCAGCAGGATGTCGAAGCCTGGATCCGGGCGCAGAAGGACAAGCCCTTCTTCCTTTTCTACGCCATCACCCTGCCGCACGGCCGCCACGAGATCGGCGACTTCGGCCCCTACAAGGATAAGCCGTGGACGCCGACGCAGAAGGCCTACGCCGCGCAGGTGACCCGGCTCGACGCCGACGTCGGCCGCGTGTTGGCGCTGCTCAAGGAACTGGGGCTCGACGAGCATACCTTGGTGATGACCTCGGGCGACAACGGCTCGTCGTTCGCGCCGAGCTCCGAGCTCGGCAAGCTTTTCGACCAGGCCGCCAACGGTCTGCGCGGCTACAAGCGCGGCCTTTACGAGGGCGCGCTTCGCCAGGCGGCGCTTGCCCGCTGGCCCGGCAAGGTCCCGGCGGGCCGGGTGAGCGAAGAGCCTTGGGCGTTCTGGGATTTCCTCCCGACGGCGCTGGAAATCTCCGGCACCCCCGCCCCGGCCGGACTGAAGACCGATGGCCTTTCCCTGGCCTCGTTCCTGCGCGGCGGCTCCGCCCCGAAGCGCGACCACTTCTACTGGGAACTGCATGAGGCGCAGTCGTTGCAAGCCGCCCGCTGGGGGGATTGGAAGGCGGTGCGCAACGGGCCGGCCGCCAAGGTCGAGATCTACGACCTCCGGACCGACGCCGCGGAGAAGGTCGATCTTGCGGCCCAACGCCCCGAACTCGTCGCCCAGGCCCTGGCGATCTTCAAGGAGGCGCACGTCGACCACCCCGACTGGCCGATGCGGACCCAGAAACAGCTGCAGGAGGCGAACAAGGCCCGCAAGGGAGAGTCCAAGTAAGCACCATGAACCTCCGCAAGCTCGGCCGCGCCGACCTCCACCTCACCCCGGTCGGCTTGGGCACGTGGGCCATGGGCGGCGGCGACTGGAAGTTCGGCTGGGGGCCGCAGGACGACGCTCTCTCGATCCGCACGATCCATGAGGCGCTCGACCTGGGGATCAACTGGCTCGACACCGCGCCCGTCTACGGGCTCGGCCATTGCGAGGAAGTCGTGGGGCGCGCGCTCAAGGAGCTTAAGGGTCGCCGGCCGATCATCTCCACCAAATGCGAACGCTGCTGGGACGCGGACCGTCAGATCGTTCCCCGCCTCAAGCGCGCCAGCATCCGCCGCGAGATCGAGGACAGCCTGCGCCGCCTCGGCGTCGACGTCATCGACATGTACCAGATCCACTGGCCGCAGCCCGACGAGGACATCGAGGAGGGTTGGTCCGCGATCGCCGAGCTGGTGCGGGAAGGCAAGGTCCGCTGGGCCGGCGTCAGCAACTTCAACGTCGCGCAACTCAAGCGCCTCCAGCCGATCCACCCCGTGGCGTTCCTGCAGCCGCCCTACAGCATGCTGAACCGCGGCATCGAGGCCGAGCTCATCCCGTACTGCGAGGCGCACGACATCGGCCTCATCCCCTACAGCCCGATGCAGAAAGGCCTGCTCAGCGGCAAGGTGACGCAGGCTTGGGTCGATGCCCTGCCCGCGACCGACCACCGCCGCGGCGACCCCCAGTTCAACGAACCGCTGCTCTCCCGCAACATCGCGCTGAACGACGGCCTACGCGCCCTCGCCGCCCGCCTCGGCACCACCCCCGCGGAGCTCGCCATCGCCTGGGTGCTCCGCCAGCCGCGCGTCGCCTCCGCGATCGTCGGCGCCCGCAAGCCCGGCCAGATCGCCGAGACCATCGGCGGCGGCCGCCTGACCATCCCGTCGGACACCTTGCAGGAAATCGAGGGGTTGTTGAAATAGGGCCAGAGCCAGGGCTGGGGCTCGTTCGACGGATCGAGGTAGGGCGGACCTACTCGTTCGGCCGCTGGCATAGCCGTTTGCTTCAGAGACGAAGCTGGTGGCGCCTGAACTCATTGCCGCGAACACCTGTCCCTGTCCCTAGCCCAGGCCCTATCCCTAGCCCTAATACAACCCCTTAATCTTCCGTTAAGCCCTACCGCCTTATAATTCCTCCATGAAGAAATCGTCATGCCTCCTGCCGCTGCTGGCCTTGACCTTCGGCAACGCCGACCTCCTCGCCCACGTCCCTCCGATCGAGGCGAAACACCGGGCGATGGAAACGGTGACAGCCGGCGAATCACGCCTTACGTTCTTTCTGCCGGCCGCGACCGGCTCGACCGGCCCCACCCCGCCGCTGGCTGCGCCCTTCGCGGCCTTCGCCCCGAAGGTCGGGGTCCGCTGGGATGAGAAGTATCTCTACGTCGAGGCCAAGGGCCTGCCCGACCACCCCTTGATGGCCGGCATCAAGTCCTGGCAGCAGCAGGTGCCGATCCCACAGACCTACGTCGGCGACAAGGCCTGGCGCATCCCGCTGCACCCCGTGCCCGCCAAGGAACCGCTGTCGGCCAAGACGCACTTCATGCGCGGGGCGATCGCGCTGGCCGCGAACGGCATTCCGATCTTCAACGCGCTCAACAACCGCGGCGACGACGCCAAGAAGTTCGGTGAGCTCGACAACTTCGGGGGCCACTGCGGCAAGGGCGACGATTACCATTACCACGACGCGCCGGTGTTCCTCGAGAAGACGCTGGGCAAGGGCAAGCCGATCGCGGTCGCGCTGGATGGCTACCCGATCTACGGGTTCAACGAACCGGATGGCGGCGCCGTGGGCAAACTCGACGAGTTCGGCGGCCACGAGACGAAGGCCCTCGGCTACCACTATCATGCGCAGAAGAACTACCCGTACATCAACGGAGGCTTCCACGGCGAGGTGACCGAGATCGACGGACAGGTCGACCCTCAGCCTTCCGCCAGCCATGTGCGCCGAGAAGGCACGGCCTACTCACAACAGCCCTTGCGAGGCGCCCTGATCAAGGACTTCGTGGTCGCCGCCGACGGCAAGAACTACGCGCTCAACTACGCGCTCAACGGCAAGACCTTGAGCGTGAAGTACACGGCGAACGAGGACGGCACCTGGACGTTCATCTACTCCAAGCCGGACGGCACGACCGAGACCGAGACGTACAAACCGGGCGAACGGCGCCCGGGCGGCGCGGGCGGTCCCGGCGGGGAGCGTCCGAAGGGCGGCGACGGCAAAGGCAAGGGCAAGGGAGGCAAACGCCCGCCGGCGACGGAGCAGGAGGGGGCCAAAGGTGAAGTGGGCGAGACCGGCGAACAGGCCCAACCTGGCCCTGGCGAGACCGACCGACCAAAGGGCGACCGGCCCAAAGGCGGCAAGGGCAAGGGCGGCAAAGGCGGGCCTGGCGATCCTCCCGGCCTCATCAAGCCCTCCCCCTCCGACGCCCTGAAGCTCAACGTCTACGCGGACAACTGGTTCCTCCTCTTCATCAACGGCAAGCTGCGCGTGGTCGACCCGATCGAATACATGCCCCACAATGTCGTGTCGGTCGACATCATGCCCGAATACCCGATGACCATCGCGGTGATGGCCATGGACAACGCCGACCCCAAGACCGGCCTGGAGTACGGTAACCACATCGGCGACGCCGGCCTGATCATCAGGTTCTCCGACGGCACCGTCACCGATGCGAAATGGAAGGCGAAGAGTTTCTTCAAAGGTCCGCTCAACCGCGATACCGCCAACCCGCAGGTCCGCCATGAATCCATCCCGGCGAACTGGTACGCCGTCGACTTCGACGACTCGGGCTGGGCGAACGCGACCGTGTACACCGAGGAACGCGTGAAACCGAAAGAATCCTTCGATAAGGCCCGCGGGGATTTCGCCGGCGCCAAATTCATCTGGTCCGAGGACCTTGACCTGGACAACACCGTCCTCTTCCGCACCAAGGTCGAAGCCCCGGCCGGCTACAAGCCACGCTGGACCGCCAAGCCGGAGGTCGACCTGGGCCAGGTGACCAAGCAGCTGCTCAACCGATAGTCGATTGCCCGCTTGCCAGCGGGCGGGCGCGCGACAGGGTCGGACCATCCCCATGAAGACGCTGCCTTTCGGCCTGCTCCTCGCGCTCACCACCCTCGCCCTCGCGGTCGAGCCTGCCCCGGCCCAGCCCACGGAAACCGTCAAAGTCGCGCCGAAGGCGAAGACCAAGGCGCCCGACCCGGCGATGACGCCGATCAAGGATGTCGCCGGCCTCCCGCGCATCCTGCTTATCGGCGATTCCATCTCAATCGGGTACACCCTGCCCGTCCGCAAGCTGCTCGAGGGCAAGGCCAACGTCCACCGCATCCCGACGAACGGCGGACCGACTTCCAACGGGGTGGCGAATCTCGCGACGTGGCTCGGCAAGGACAAATGGGATGTCATCCACTTCAACTTCGGGTTGCACGACCTGAAGATCATGCCGGGCGGCAAGCGCCAGGTGGAACCCGCGGATTACGAAAGCAATCTCCGCGCGCTCGTCACGGAGCTGCGCAAGACCGGTGCCAAGCTCGTCTTCGCGACCACCACTCCGGTGCCCGAGGGGAAACTCGCCACCCCGCGTAACTCCGCGGACGTCGCCCTCTACAACCAGATCGCCCTCAAGGTCATGACCGAGCACGGCGTGGCCATCGACGACCTCAACGCCGCCATCACGCCGCAGCTGGCGAAGCTCCAGCGCCCCCATGACGTCCACTACACCGCCGAAGGCTCGGAGGCCTTGGGGCAGGCGGTGGTCAAGTCGCTGGAGAAGGCATTGGCGAAGTGACAAAAAGGGGGCAGGGCCGGGGCTAGGGCCAGGGCTAGTTGAACAGGTGGCCGCCGCAGAGACTTTGGGCACCGCTCTGGCCAGCCCATCAACTCATCGGCCCGAGGGAGAGCTGACCGTCCTCAGTCGGCCGCCTAGCATCTTGTTCTTCATAGCCCAGCCCCGGCCCTAGCCCTGGCCCGAGCCCTATTCCCGTATTTAAACGAAGCCTTTTGAGCCCCCGCGTAGGTGGACACCCTAGGAACATTGCCCTTGGCAGAGGGTCGAAGAAACGACAGGTTGACCCCTCCCCTGCCCGACCATCCCCCCCGGATGGCCTCCCTTTTCTACTACCAACACACCCATGCGCAAGACGCTCACCCTCCTGCTGGCCTTGACCCTCTCCGCGGTCCTGCCGGCCCAGACCCTCCAACTGCAGAAGGGCGATAACATCGCCTACGTCGGCAGCGGACTGGCCGACCGCCAGCAACACTACGGCAACCTCGAGGCCCTGATCCATCAGGCCCACGCCGACAAGGAGCTCGTGATCCGCAACCTCGGCTTCTCCGGCGACGAGGTGCATACCCGCCACCGTTCCGACGAGGTGCCGACGCTCGAGTACTTCCTCGACATGAAGCCGGGCGACCTGACCACCAAGTCGGGCAACACCACGGTGACCTACCACGCCGGCGCCCACTTCCACGCCAACGTCCTGCTGGCCTACTGGGGCTTCAACGAATCCTTCCGCGGCCCGGAGGGTCTCGAAGACTTCAAGAAGAACCTCGACAGCTTCCTCAAGAAGCACCTCGCGGCCGACTACGGCAAGGGCAAGCCCCGCATCGTCCTTTTCTCCCCGATCGCCCACGAGGACATGAAGTCGCCCGACTTCGACGCCAAGATCGCCGCGCGCAACAACAAGAACCTGGAGCTCTACACCGCCGGCATGGCCGAGGTGGCCAAGGCCAACGGCGTCCAGTTCGTCGACCTCTTCCACCCGACCGCCCAGCTGTTCACGGGCTCCGCCCGCCGGCTCACGATCAACGGCATCCACCTGAACACCGAAGGCGACGCCGCCGTGGCCGCCATCCAGTTCAAGGCGCTCTTCGGCCAGGCCGCCCCGGCCGTCGACGCCAAGGTCCTCGCCGCCGTGAACGACAAGAGCACCGAATGGCACCACCGCTACCGCACCGTCGACCAGTTCAACATCTACGGCCAGCGCTCCCGCATCAAGTACGAGGGCATCGACAACGCCACCGTGATCGGTCGCGAGCTCGCCAACCGCGACATCAAGACCGCCAACCGCGACAAGTCCATCTGGGCCGCCGCCCAGGGCAAGACCCTCGTCGCCGATGACGCCAACCTCCTCCCCTACCTCTCCGTCCCGCCGAACCGCAAGGAGCCCGTCCCGTACCTATCCGGCGAGGAGCAGCTCAAGCACCTCACCCTGCCCGAAGGCTGCAAGATCGAGTTCATCGCCGACGAGACGACCGTCCCCGAGCTCATCAACCCGGTCCAGATGAACTTCGACACGAAGGGACGCCTCTGGCTCTCCGTCTGGCCGAACTACCCCGAGACCACCCCGACGACCAAGAACTTCGACAAGCTGCTCGTCCTGGACCTCGACCCCAAGACCGGCAAGGTCGCCAAGTCCCATGTCTTCCTCGACGGCCTGAACTGCCCGACCGGTTTCCAGTTCTATAAGGACGGCGTCATCCTCATCCAGTCGCCCGACATGTGGTACGTGCGCGACACCGATGGCGACGGCAAGGCCGACTGGAAGGAGAAGTTCCTCTCCGGCATGGACGCGGCGGACTCCCACCACGAGACCAACTCCATCTGCTATGAACCGGGTGGCGCGCTCTACTTCTCCGACGGCGTGTTCCACCGCACCCAGGTCGAGACCTTCGACCGCGGCGCGGTGCGAAACACCAACGGCGCCATCTACCGCTACGAGCCGCAGACCCACAAGTTCTCCCGCTACGTGCCGTACGGCTTCGCCAACCCCCACGGCCGCGTGTTCGACTACTGGGGCAACGACATCATCACCGACGCCACCGGCAACGCCAACTACTTCGGCCCCGGTTTCTCCGGCCACCTCGACAGCGGCAGCCACTCCGGCTACCCGCAGATGTGGAACCGCCCCTCGCGCCCCTGCCCGGGCACCGCGATCCTCAGCAGCCGCCACTTCCCCGACGACTGGCAGGGCATGTTCCTGAACACGAACGTGATCACCTACCAGGGCATCTTCCGCGCCAAGCTCACCCCGGGCTCCGAGAAAACCAAGGACGCCTCCGGCATCCGCGGTGAGACCGTCGAACCCGGCCTGGTGAAGGCCGACAACACCAAGGCGGGCAACTTCCGTCCGTCCGGCGTCGCCGTCGCCCCCGATGGCTCGCTCTACGTGATGGACTGGTCCCAGATGCTCATCGGTCACCTCCAGCACCACCTGCGTGACCCGAATCGCGACCACGCCCACGGCCGCCTCTACCGCATTACCTTCCCCTCCCGCCCGCTCCTCACCCCCAAGAAGATCGACGGTGAGCCGATCGAGGCGCTCCTGGAACTCCTCAAGGAGCACGAAGATAACGTCCGCCAGCGCGCCAAGATCGAGCTGCACAAGCACGACAGCGCCAAGGTGATCGCCGCGACCCAGAAGTGGGCCAAGCAGTTCGACGCCTCCAAGCAGGCCGA